>Ga0210406_10002623_pt1 | contig 20332 bp, 18 predicted proteins | sample IncBWC30MmetaG_FD_155454 | JGI IMG/M metagenome (GOLD analysis project Ga0210406, IMG submission 155454) | Forest soil microbial communities from Barre Woods Harvard Forest LTER site, Petersham, Massachusetts, United States - Inc-BW-C-30-M | ecosystem: Environmental > Terrestrial > Soil >... | reverse complement strand
GGACCAGCCGAAAAAAAGTTTCCTGCGCCCAGCGTGAGATCATGGAGTTGAGCGGCCTGACGTCCCGCCGTCCCAGTGAGTACAAAGCGAGGAAATAGATCCGCTTTTGCCTCAGGATCACGCTTGCGGCCTCGTAGTGTTGCCAAAAAACGATGGATCCTGAAATTCGACGATCCGCAGAAACTTGCGCAGATCGACGCCGTGTTCGTGACCGTGGAACCGAACGGCGGCAGCTCCAAGCCAAGCGGTAAGCCCTTCCTCTATGCGTATCTGAAGGTCAATCCCAATCATCCTTACCCGCACATCGGATTGAATGCTCTTTTAGCATGATTCTGACCTGTTCCGGAGACAAGGTTGCACGCAAAGTACCACGACAATTGGAGGGATAAGAGTAGTAGACATCCCACTTCTCTTCCGCACTGCGCTTCACTTGCTCGTTGCGACCCATGTTGCCTCCTCTTCGGAGGCCCCTATCCTACACTCGGCAGGTGTCTAGTTTTAGAGGGGAGCAATACACAGGTGTTGGCGCTTGCCGTAGCCGCGTCCCATAATGGACTCCAGCTTGCGTTCTTTCCATGGTTACATTCGCCCGTGTGAATGAGGTCGGAAACGTACTGGCCGTTTCCTTTAAGGTGATCTTGTCGGTTTGCTGACATAGCGGAAATTAATTAATGTATCCACAGGGAGATATTGAAATCGATTAGCATTTACCTTCTTTGAGCATTTTCGATTCGGGCTTTAAGGTGCGGTTGTCGCCGAAAGGCCCTTTCGCGCCAGCGGTTTCCAGGCCATGTCGCCACGCATGTATTGCCACAAGCCTTGAAGTCGCCAAACCATGTGCAATTGCCGGTACGGGAAATGTTCGAGGAAGCAATAGGTCACCAGACGAGCCACGTCCTGCCAGTCGCTGTATCGCTTATAGGTAAGTTCTTCCTGCAGTACAGCGCCGATCGAGATCACCGTGGCAAACGCGTAGCCAAAAATCAAGAACTGCACGAAAAAATCATGGTTCAGATCACCCATAACTGCCGCGACAACAATCGTAACCATTCCACCCAACTCTATAATTGGCGCGAAGAGTTCGTAGATCCAAAGATACGGCAGTGCCACAGCTCCTATACGACCGTATGGCGACCGGAATAACATGTCCAAATGTGGAAGGAGGGCATCCAGCAAGCCTTTGTGCCAGCGCGCTCGCTGACGCCCAAGGGACTTCAAATCGGATGGCGCCTCGGTCCAACAAACCGGATCGGGTACGAATTTGATGACATATTCCTGTCCTTTTTCAAGAAGATACCGATGCAGCCGGGCTACGAGATCGAAGTCTTCACCTATAGCCTTGGCCCGATACCCACCGACAGCTCGCACAAGATCGGTTCGAAACAGCCCGAACGCGCCAGAGATAATGAGCATCATATTGCCCTGCGCCCAGGCCTCACGCCCGATTAGAAATGCGCGCAAATATTCAACCACTTGAATGATCTCGATACTTTTTCTCGGCAGGCGCACGCGTTTCACCTGGCCGCCTCGAATCTCAGACCCATTAAGGATTCGGATGATTCCACCGACACCTACAACCCGTTCGGGGTCCGCCAAAACCGGCACCATAATGCGAAGAAGGGCGTCGCGTTCCAACATTGAATCCGAATCTACGATGCACACGTACGGAGACGTCGCTGCATTCAACCCAGCGTTTACCGCGTCTGCTTTACTTCCGCCCGATTCCTTGTCGATCACCAGAAGACGGGGGTCCGCGTCACTTCGATACGCACCTCGAATTCTCGCGCTTGGTACTTCCTGCACATACACCATACGTATCGGACGCAGCTTAAATTCGTCTTGAAGTTCTTGGAGAGTTCGATCCTTCGATCCATCGTTAATCACAATAACCTCAAGTTCAGGATAATCAAGTTCCAGGAGATTTCGGATGGAGAGGCGAATTGACTTTTCCTCGTTAAGCGCCGGGGCGAGCAGAGTAATCGGGGGTGCCAGCGGCGATTCAGTGATCCAGCGAAGACGAAAGCTTTCGATTCCACGCTGGTGCGTGGCGCTGGTTTTCAAAGCGATGATCAATGCGAGGAGGTACACGAGGTTGCCGCTCAGGTAGTAAAAAAACAGCGAGTAATTCGCGAGGTTCAGAAAATGGTGTATCACCGTGCAGCCGTTTCAACCGGTTGTAACGCTGTCGCGAGCTTCGGCTTTAAAAGCGCTCCGGTGTGCAAAACTGCGAGAAGTTCGTCCCGTTCGCCTTGAGTTTCGGAAGATACCGGTTGGCGTAGTTCGGCATCGAGAGTCTTAAGCAAATTCGCCTTCTCTAGCGCCGCTATGAACGCGTGGAGTCCGTAACGGTCGCCCGTTTTCACGACTTGGGTGAAGATCGATACAATCTCAGATTCGAAATCGACGAGCCCCTCCGCTGCGCGCATCCGAACGAGGCGATTCGAATCCCTCAGCGCGTTGACCAGATGTGGAATCCCCTCACTGTTACAAAGCTTGCCCATTGCCACGACCGACCGTAGCCGGACGAACCACACGTCGTCCCGCGACAATTCGCCCAAGGCTTCCACCGCGTGCCCGGGCTGCGCGTTGGACATTGCACGGGCAGCGGCAGCACGTAATTCGGGCAGCTCATCGTCTACCATGCCAATGAGTTCCGCTCCCAACGAAGGGCCCGCAACTTCTCCCAGAACTCGGGCTAGAACTTCGCGCAATTCTGGGCCAGCGAGCTGCAGATACGGGAGCAAAATTTGCGGCCGCTCGCGGCTGCAATTAATAAGCGCACTCTGAAGCGGGAGGATCGGCATTTTCAACCCCGATTCGGCCAACCAATGCAGGATTTCTTCGGCCGCTTCCGGCGACCCTAACCGGCCAAGTCCGCGCAATGCTGCATTACGAGCTTCCGGATCACGGTCGCGCAGCCCCTCCGAAAGTGCCGGGATGCCTTCAGGAGCCCGCGTCCGTCCAAGAGCGACAAGAGCACTCCGTCGCCTCCAACCTTTGAGCTTCCGTGCTTCAAAAATTCTTTTTTCGATCAATCCGCTGGTACGCAAAAATCGTACGAGGCGGGCGGATTCGTCTGCAGCGGCCGCTTCGAAAGCGTCCAGAGCCATATCCTCGATGATGCGGCGGTCGAACGAGTTGCTTCGCCAAGTTTCGTATGGTATCTCGCCGGAAATAAGGGCATCCCATTGCTGACGCAGTTCAAAAACGCGTGCGTCGCGCTTCCTAAAGTAGTATTTACGATAGTTCCTGCGAAGAAGGATGAACGCCAGCAGCAGCACGTCAGCCACGATGGCAACGAAGATCGCCTTGTAGACAAAGGCTGACGGCTCAAGCCTATGCAATATTTCAGAACCGGATGCCATAGCTGAATCCAAAACTGGTCTGCTCGCGGCCTTGCGTTCTCTGCTGGAACGCGCCGTAAGCGGTTACGTCTTGAAGAGCGGTAAAGCGGAAACGCAAGCCACCCCCATAGGTTCGCGATGCGAAGCTCCCAATCTGATCTACTTGTGCAAAATCCTCCGTGCCCACAGAGAAAAACGCATTTCCGATGAGTTCTCGTTCCGACCAGTGCCCCAGGGGAACACTCAGCCGAGTCTGGCTGGAAGGCTTCCAGTCAATATTGGTGTCGGAGAAATGGCTGCGCGCTTCGGTCAGTCCCACGGATAGAGTCCAATCGCGCGGAAGATAGACAATCGCGGTTTCATTCGTGGTCAAGATCCTGGCAGTCGCATACCAATACCAATGCTGTCCGTATATTATTTCAATTCCGCGAATCGGCCGGTCTTCGCTGATCTTAAAACCGTGATCAAGCTCGAAAAATGCCCCCGTCTCGGGAATGACGCCATTGTCGTGCCCCGTCGCTCCACCAATAGTCAATGCACCCCAAAACGGCTGCTTCCTAGTGATGCTGCCGACGAAATTTCCCGCATTGATACCACCACGCTCGTACAGACTCAAAGCACCACTGGTGGTCCATCGCGGGGTCCATTTGGAGACCAAGGACACCCATTGATCGCGGTTTGCGGGAGTAAAGGAAAAAATATCTTGGTCAAAACCAAAACGCAGCTCTTCCTTGCGCCCGTCAGAAATCGCTGAGGACGCCGAATGCGCCTCGGCGCTGGTGGGATCGAGTCCCAGCGCTCTAAGGGATTCGACGCGCGCCTCGCCGGAATTTGTATTCGCGTGAAATATCTCGGCGCGTGTCGCGCGTAAGTCGGCCCGGTTCGCATCCAGTTCGATTGCACGATCGGCGGCCTTGAGCGCTTCTTCGATAAGGCCCCGGCGCAGATACACAGTCGCTAAGCCCATCCAGTAGTCAGGATTACTTGTTTCGATCTTGAGAATTTCCTTGAATTCGCGCTCTGCTTCGGGGAGCCGGCCGGCCCAAGTCAAGACTTGCCCGCGCCAAGCACGGATGTCCAGATCACCTGGGGATCGCGCGATCTGCTGATCGACGATGCGTAAGGCATCTTCCCAATCGCGGCAGTCAGAATATTTTCGGACCTCACTTTGCCAAGCTTGGTCCGGTTGCTGTGCACGGGCGGAAGGCGCACAAAACTCAGTACCGAACGCGAGCAGCACAAGCACATGCTTGATTCCGCGAGCACGGCCTTTGCGCGTAGACTGTATCTCCCGAACGGACTTTGTGCGGACCATTCCGTTAATACCTAGAGCACGAGTCAGGCCATCCAGTTTACGTAGTGGTTAATTTTTATCCAGGTAAATGCCGCGCTTTGTGCTGAATACGGGGGCCGTCATGGGAGGTTGTGCTCGGAGTACCATCCAAGCAGACAAATCTCATATTGATACGGAAACTTGCCTGCACTGAGACGCGAGAGTTGGCCTACATTAGATTTTACTTAGCGCTTTAAATCGGCTCGCGTTCAATGCCGCGTATATGTGGCCCCCCCTCTGCCTGACCGTCTTCAGCGGAAGCCATCGGGAGACGCCGCCTGGGCACTGCTGGCAAAGACGCGCGTTATGTTAGCAAGTTTCGCCGCCTGTTGAGCAAAACTAAGGAGGAAGATCGCAAGCTTCTGCTACACATTGTCCAGAAAATGGCGCGGCACAGGAATAGTCAGGCCGCGGCGGGCAATTAATTCCGAGAGCTCGAGATTGATACGGCGAACTCACTGAGGAAAGGGTCGTATAACAGGTATAGCTTACATATCTTCTTAGGAAAAATGGCAGTAGTACTGCAGCAGTACCACATGTTTTATATTGCACAGACATTACTACCGTTTCGTCATATGCTTGTCGTGAGTTAACTCGAACTATGCCGGGGAGCAGTTGCGCATGGAAGGAACTGCCACCCCGGGATTGCTCTAAGGCAGGCTATGTTCCATGATCGGTTCGGCGGCATTACTGGAGCTGTGATTGTTTTCCATGATGTAAGCGCGGCGCGAGCTAGGTCGATCCAAATGACCCATTCCGCGCACCAGGAAGTGATCACCAATCTACCCGATCGCCAGCTGCTCAACGACCGGATCACTCAGACAATTTTCCTGGCTCACCGCCAGAACAGACCGTTTGCGGTACTCTTTCTGGATTTGGATCATTTCAAGCACATCAATGATTCCCTGGGGCAGACCATCGGCGACCAGCTTCTTGAATCCGTTTCAAAACGATTGCTGTCCACCGTACGCGGCTCAGACATCGTCAGCCGCCAGGGTGGAGACGAATTCGTCATCCTGCTTTCGGAGATCGCCGATCCGGAAGACGCGGCTACCAGCGCAAAAAAAATACTTCCTTTGCTCAGCGTACCCCACTCCATTGAGGGTCGACAGCTGGATGTCGCTGCAAGCATTGGTATTAGCCTCTACCCTGCAGGCGGAGAAAATGCCGACGCGCTAATCAAGAATGCGGAGACGGCCATGTATCACGCCAAGGAACTCGGGCGCAACAATTTCCAGTTTTTCAAAGCGGAAATGAATCGGAATGCCGTGGAGCGACAATCCCCCGAAGGCAGTCGGCGCGGTGCCCTCGATCAAAGCGGGTTCTTGCTGCACTATCAGCCGAAAGTAGATCTTTGCACCGGTCAAATCACGGGAGCCGAAGCCTGGATACGTTGGCAGCACCCGGATCGACGACTCGTCTCTCCAGTGCAGTTCGCGCCCTTCGCCAAAGATTGTGGTGTAACTCTCCCTATCGGCCGGTGGGTGTTGCGCACCGCATGTAGACAGGCGCGCGAGTGGCCAGACACAGGCGTTCCGTTCAAGCGGGTTTCCATCAATACGTCTGCCACTGAATTCCACGCCAAGGCTTTTGTAGAAGAGGATAGGGCCACGCTCAGAGAAACCGGCTTGGAACGGAGGTATCTCGACCTCGGGCTCCAGGAGGGCGTGCTAAAGGAGAACGCCGAATCCAGAGGAGCTCTGCTTCGAGAACTCAAAAAGATGGGGGTACACCTTGCGGTAAATGATTTCGGGACCGGCTATTCCAGCCTGAGCTATCTCCAGCAGTTTCCCATGGAAGCCCTGAGAATCGACCAGTCCTTTGTCCGCCAGATCTCAAGTGATCCGAATAACTCGGCTATTGCCAGAGCCATAATCGATATAGCCAAGGACTTGAAGCAGCGGGTGATTGCGGAGGGCATCGAAACCCAGGAACAGCTCACGCTGCTTCAGCCCTGCCACTCCGGCGAAGGCCAAGGCTATCCCTGTAGCCGCCCCGGTCCCGACGCTGAATTCACTCATCTAGTGAGAATCGGAATAACGGAAACTGCCGTCGAATAAAGGGCGGACCCTATTGCATCACAGGTGCCCTGAGTAATCTTACGAACAGTCCTGGAGATGGCCTGCTACCCCATTGGGGCACAGCTACAGCTGCGACTTTTGTCGAGCATCACGGTTTCTTCAATGCTTCAAGTGTTGACTGGAATATGCTTTTCCCTGTCGCGGGCACCATCGCGACTCTTAGTGCCGCCTCCGGCCTCCTCGACAGACCGCTAAGTTGTCGTCGAGGAAAATAATGGTCGGTAGGGGCGGGGGATCAAAGTCGAATGACTGCATGCTAAGTCTCACCCATGGAACGACGTTGCGCCGCCGCCTTATTAAATTGTCGCCGATTGGGGTCTAACCATCCCTGGCCAGTTCCAAAGATGCTCCAAGATTCCTCACAAGGCTATGGCGTCTGCGTTCGGATATTGGGCAACTAGAACGGTCGTTTTACCGTCTTAATACATACTGTCACGCTAATTTAGACTTCTTTAAAGTATATATAGTTGTATCTTACTATGAGTCGGCGCCCGGTGGGGAGAATCTGGCCGATCTGATATGCGCGAAAGGAGAATTCATGATGGAGACCCGGAGAATTTCTACGCCAAGGTCTGCTGACGCTGTCATGAATTCGCTCAGAATTCAGGGGATTTTTTTCGAAGGTCCATTCTGCACCCCGGGTAAGCGCATTGTCTTCGTGGTGGAAAATTACTTCTTTCTGGAGTCTGAACTCGTCGCGCTGCTTGCACAAAATAAACTAGATCGAGACGGCATCCAGGAACTTGCCAAGCGTGTCGGGGCCGCGAACTCCAGACTGAAAACCTGATGTCAAACAAGTGCGGAGCGTCGCAACTAGCCAACCTCAGGGAAAGAAATATCTCAGGCGACGATCAAGAATCAGCCGTGGCGGGTCCGAATTTACGCTTCGGGCTGTCGCGGCGTTCTGGATTCCCTGCCCTCTCTGGCCGGATCGGCCTTGCTGAAACAAATTGATCCAAATGGCACGGAATCCAAGGTGCTTGAAATCTTGATCGCGAAACGCCGATCCGCAATTATCGCGGAGAGCAGATCCTCCTTGACTCTTGCCGCCGCTATTCAAGTTAGGTTTAATCTGCCCGCCGCGTAATCACCAGTCCCAAAAAGGGGTTTCTCTCTTTAATCTGTTCCAGAAAGAGACTTCCGGTTGAGGATGGCACAGGATCGGCTAACGTCCCTAATATTCATTCTTTTGTGAACGAAATAAGACCCGACATTTCAATATCTTAGCTGCGAACCAATGACGAAAAGGCGCTACTAGCATGGACGCCATCGTGCAGTAGCATACTGGAGGCTTAACGCAGACCAGCCAGACGCCAACATAAGCCACGACAACGGTCGGGGCCTGCGCGACGCGACGGCCTCCTATTGGTGATTCGTGCCACTGTATGTACCAAGATCTGCGGACTATCCGAAGGACGTACATCCGAGCGCCGTTCGGGTGAATTTCCGGCGGCTTGAACGGCAGGAGTGGTGGCTATGGGCCGCAGCGATTTTCATTACCTTACTCTTGACGCTAGGGCTGGTATCATTTCTTCTCCCCAACGGGAATTTTCATCAAGACTTCTACTTCCAAGCTATTCTGCCGCAGGCCATGCGCGGCCTGGTGGGCCTGATTTTTCTCTTCGACATCTACACCATCTATCAGCATCTGCTTATCCACCGGATCCGCAAAGAACTGGTGGAACGGGAAGAGTTGTTCCACCTAATCAGTGAGAACGCCGCCGACATGATCGCGATCGTGGACATGGAGGGGAGGCGGATTTTCAACAGTCTTTCATACCAAAAGGTATTGGGCTATTCGCCCGAAGAATTGCAGGCTTCATCCGCATTCGAGCAAATTCACCCCGATGACCAGGAGCGCGTCAAAAACGCGGCCGAGGATGCGCGGCGCTCGGGGATTGGAAAAACGGTTGAGTACCGTCTTCGCCACAAGAACGGCACCTGGCTGGTGTTGGAGTCGACTTCGAGCGTCATACACAACGTAGATGGGGAGCCGGACAAACTTGTGATCGTACACCGCGATGTCACGGAGCGCAAAAGCGCCGAGGGAGCTCTGCGCCGCTCGGAGGCAGATTTTCGCTCCGTGGTGGAACACGCACCCTACGGAATATATCGGGCAAGCATCACCGGCCGATTTCTCCAAGTCAATCCGGCCCTCCAGAAAATGCTGGGCTACACGCTTGCGGAGGAGGTTTTGAGAAGAGATCTGGCGACGGACATCTTCAAGAACAACGGCGAATACAAGCAGCTGGCCGAGCTACTCACCCGCACTGAAGAAATCAAAGACATGGAGATGGAGTGGAAGAAACAAGACGAAACGCCGATAACCGTCCGGTGTTCGGGACGCCGCATCAACGATGAAAACGGGGTCGCGGCCTATTTTGAGGTGTTTGCAGAGGATGTGACAGAAAAACGAGTGCTCGAACGACAACTGAGAATGGCACAAAAGATGGAAGCGATTGGACGGCTTTCGGGTGGCATCGCGCACGACTTCAACAATCATCTCAGTGTAATTATCGGCTACAGCAGAGTGCTGAAACGTCAGTTGGGGAAAGACAATGCGCTGTGTGAGCATGCCCTGGAAATCGAAAAGGCGGGAGAGCGGGCCGCTTCACTGACAAAACAATTGCTGGCGTTCAGCCGACAGCAAGTCTTGACACCTGCCGTTCTCAGCCTCAACACCCTCGCTTCCGAGATGGAAAGAATGCTCCCGCGTCTGCTGGGTGAGGACATTGAAGTATCCCTTGACCTGGATGACGAGCTGGGAAGTGTGAAAGCGGATCAGGGTCAGATCGAACAAGTCATCATGAATCTGGCTGTCAACGCGCGTGACGCGATGCCGGAGGGCGGCAAACTGAAGATCCAGACGGCCAACGTAACGCTTGATCAAACCTACACGCGGAACCATCCGGGTTCGAAAGCCGGGGACTTTGTGATGTTGGGGGTAACCGACACAGGAAGCGGCATGGACGCTGGAACACTGACGCATATATTTGAGCCATTCTTCACCACCAAAGAACGGGGCAAAGGTACAGGCCTTGGACTTGCGACCGTGTACGGCATTGTGAAACAGAGCAACGGATATATCTCGGCGGAGAGTTCCCTGGGAAAGGGATCGTCTTTTCAAATTTATCTCCCACGTGATGAAAGGCAACCAGCAGCCGAGGAACAGAAGACCGACCTCGTAGAAAACTTGCGTGGGACGGAAAGCATTCTGTTGGCGGAAGACTCCGAATCGTTGAGAAAACTTGCGCAAAACAATCTTGAATCAGCTGGATTCCGTGTGCTGTCAGCGCACAGTGGCGAAGAAGCACTGGAAATCGCAACACGCCATGGAAGCACTTTTGATCTTCTGCTCACTGACGTGGTGATGCCTGGCATGAACGGCCGCGTTCTGGCGGAACAGTTGTTGCCGCGCCAGCCAGGAATGAAGGTCCTTTACATGTCGGGCTATACCGATAGTTTTATTGCAGGACACGGGGTTTTGGAGCCTGGAACCAATCTTCTGCACAAGCCATTCACGGAAGAGGTTCTTATCCGGAAGGTCCGCGAGGTGCTTGATGCCGGAAAGCGGCAGGCATCCTCCATAAAGCATGCGGTCGAATTTGCGGGGAGCAATCTCCCCCCCGTTCAGTAGGAGGAAGTTAACGATGGGAAAGGTGTTGCTAGTCGACGACGATGAAGCCTTGCGAGGTCTGATGCGCCTTGAGCTCAGCGACGCCTTTGAACTCATCGACTCGGGCGAGCCAGAACAGGGTTTGGCTCTCGCACTCGAGCACAAGCCAGACGCCATCTTGTTGGATCTTCGCATGCCTAAATACTCCGGCTATGAACTCCTTCGGATGTTTACCGAACTCAGTCACACTCAGAAGATCCCGGTGATTATCGTGAGCGGTGAGGCCGGTGGACAAACAAAAGAACTTTGCAAGCAGCTCGGCGCAGCCGCTTATTTCGAGAAGCCAATCGACTTCGACGCGCTGCGGACATGTCTCCAGCAAATCGCCAAGAATGGCCGGTATACTCCCCGAGCGGAAGTCCGTGTGGGGTTGCGCATCGCCCTGAAGCTGCGAGGCGCCGACAGTCGGGGAAAGGAGTTTGAAGAGATCGTGACTACTGAGAACGTGAGTTTGAGTGGCTTCCTGTGCGGCTGTACCGCGGATCTCCTGCTCGATTCCATTTTAGATGTCTATCTCACGGGCTCAGGGGAAAACTACGTGGGCAAAGCCAAAATTGTTCATTCGAGCTCGAAGGGCCCGCCCCTCCGGCACTATGGATGCCGCTTTGTTGAGAAAACTGGGCCCTGGGTGCTGCAATAAAAACCAAGCTAAACATTGTGATGACCAAGGCCGATCAAGTTCCTAGGGGCAATTCGCCTCATTTGTGGCTAAGGTAAAAGTCACGCGTATCAAAAGCCGAACTCAACAGATAATTCATATGTATGCTCCGCGGCCATCGCGGCGAACGTAGCTGCGTTTCCGCCCGTGCTGGTTTGTTCTCAGACGAACTGCTTTCCTCAGTGCTCGTCTCGCGTGAAACAATCGTCCTTTCGCAGCTGCCACTGAGATGCCCATCATCCCGGCTGCTTCCTTCACTGAAATCTCCTGCAACTGTTGAATCTCGACAGCCTGTCTAATGGCTGGTCGTAACTCGCGGATTGCATCCCTAAGAGTTCTTTCCTTCTCACGCTGCGTACACATCTTTTCCGGATTCGCGGAAGGGTCCGGTACATCCCACCCAACTCCACTTGCACCCAACTCGCCGGGACCTATGGGTATTTGCCGCAAACTACGCTTCTTGCGAATCGTCATAAGGGCTGCATTGATCGCGATACGCGTCAACCATGTGGAGAAGCTGGATCTGCCGTCAAAATTCTTAATGTGAATGAAGGCACTCAAAAAGGCGTCTTGGAGTGCATCCTCTGCATCTTCACGATTCCTGGTGATGCGCTGCGCAGTATGGATTAGCTTTCGCGCAACAGGTTGGCACAGTGCGCTGAAGGCCTCCGCTTGCCCCTGCTTTGCTGCCGCCAGCAAGGTCTGTTCGCACATGGTCGTCGCCTCCCCAGGTTTTACATGCGCTACTGTGATTCGAGGTTGCATTCGCGGTTCATCCACTCCCGGATGTAGGGAGGGGGAGTCGCGACTTCGATTCCTCGGTCGTAATATGCATTCAAGAAACGAACCACTTCAAGGTCGACCAGGGTAACTTCGGAAACGTCCAACACCGTTCGTGCCGGGTCAGTTTCCACTTGTTTCTGCAGGTCGGCCAAATTCTCACGACGCAGCCTGCCACTGACCTTTAACGTCATCCGATTGCGCGAGCGAATGGTTTCGATCTCGAAACACATATTTCGGGCCGTGCAAAAGCAAGGTGATGCAAGGGGATTGCTATCTTTGTTACTTGGTTCTGTTGAGCTAAGCCGCGCAGTGGGTCAACAACTGTCAGCAATAGCCGAGGTTTCGGCTCTAGGCCTGCTGGTTGCTGTCGAGTACGAACCGTAGACCTCAAGTCTCGGGTGTGAATTCAGGGTTTTTTAAAGCGGAATTTGTTGATCCCGAGCATTTTGATCTTTGAGTCCAGGGTTTGGCGAGGAATGCCTAGTCTAGCGGCTGCGCCAGTTGCGCCGCCGACGAGGCCGCCGGATTCAGCCAGCGCCTTCTCGACGATGTCCCGCTCGTTCTCGGTCAAAGCCGTGGCGAGACGGAGAACCTGGTCGCCGCCCGTGACTCGGGAATTATCGCAAATCTGGGGCGGAAACCGATTAGTCAACGTGCCAGCCATCAGACTAAAGAGTTAGCCGCAGCCCATCCGGATAGGTCTTCTGAACATGTGATCAGTGTGGAGTCGTTCTGGCAGCATCATGGAAGTCCATCGGCTGCCGACAGATGAGCCTCTCATTTTGGGGATTAATCCAAGTTCCTGTTGCAGAGTCATGTTGTCTTCGATGTGCCAATCCTCAGCGATGCGTCCATCGGCGACGCGATAAATGTCGGTGGCGATGAAATTGATCGTCTCGCCTTGGCCCTGGATCTGCCCGAAGCGCCCCGCAAAGTGCCCGCGGAAACGCAGATGTGTGACGACACGATCTCCGGCCACGATCATCTGTTCAATTTCGCAGCGGAGGTCGGGGATCGCAAGGCGCATCAGCCTCGAGGCTGCCAGCGGTCCGGCAATTCCTTGGGGACGCCCAGCCGGCAATGTATTGTCGACAAAATTCGGCGCCAGCGATGCGCGTGCTAGTGTTTCGTCCCCGGTGTTCCAGAAGGTATCGTAGCGCCGCGCTGCAATGATTTGAGTGTTGGCTTCTTTTCTCGGCAAACTGTGATCGACGATTGGGTTATGCGGCTCAAGCAGCAGTGGAGTGTCGGCCGCGAAGGTATAGAGGACTGGTATCGAGATCGTCACCACAATTGCCATCAAGTTCAGAAGTCGCACTTCAGCAATGCTACGACGCAAACTACTTGCGCTGTCGGTTACCGGCACATCTGCTCGATGGAGCCGTCATTGGCGGAGGAACCGAGCCGCGCTCCCGGCTCCTCCGTGGCCATGCGGCAGATGATGGACCTTTCTCGCGGCAAGGTGAAATGATCGGGAGCCGCCCGCGTAACTAACGCGCTCTACTGCAGATCACGGCATCAAAACCTGCGTTTCCTTCGGCTGTTCCTCGGTTGGCTTGTCGCCACCAGAAGGGTGCGCCACGCGCACGCAATTGCGACCCGCCGCTTTTGCCGCATAGAGGGCAATGTCGGCCTGGTGCATGATTTCCTCTACTGTGGAATGGGTGAACTCCGACGAAAGCGCCAGGCCGATACTGATTGTCGCGGAGACGGGCTTGCCCGCCGTCTGGATAGGACGGGCTGAAATCTTCTCCCGAAGATTTTCAGCCCGCGAGACGGCGCTTTCGGGATTGCACTTGTTCAGCGCGACAAGAAATTCCTCGCCTCCGTAGCGGCCCACCATGTCGTACGAACGAACTGAATTGTGCAATCGCCGCGCCACCTCCCGCAGTACTTCGTCTCCGATAGCATGGCCGTACTGGTCGTTGACGCTCTTGAAATGATCGATGTCGCACATCATTACGGCGGTGCAGCTGCGTTCCCTGCGCGAGCGCATGATTTCATGCGACATCAGCTCCAAGATCACGCCGCGGTTCCAGAGGGAGGTCAGCAAATCGTGCGTGGCCTGGAATCTCATGCTCTCGCGGGCTTCCACCAGGTGGTCTTCCAGCTCCAGAATGCGGTGACCGGTTCGCAACCTGGCCTTCAGTTCGTCCACGTTGAACGGCTTGGTCAGGTAATCGTCGGCGCCGGACTCAAGTCCGGCCACGATATCCCCCTTCGACTCCCTGGACGACAGCAGGATCAGGTACGTGTAAGCCTGCCCCTTGCGGCGGCGAATTTCGCGGCACACTTCCACTCCATCCATCTCCGGCATGATCCAGTCCAGCAAGGCCAGCCGCGGCGCATCTTGCTTGCCCAGTTCCGCGATCGCCTGCGCTCCATTTTCCACGGAGATCACGGCGTACCCGGTGCGCTGCAAGGTTCTCTCAAGAAGAGTTCTCGAAATGGCATCATCCTCGGCAACAAGTATCCTCATAACCCTACCCCCGCCAGCTGTGCTTCCACTTCCGGCAGAATCCCTTCCAGTTCCTTCACCAGCTTCTCCAGCAGTTCCCTGGAATCGCCCTCTCGGTTCTCTCGAGAAGCCTTTTCAAGTGCGGCCGCCGTTTCCGCCGCCGCGCCCATCGAAAGATTCCTCAGCATGCCCTTCATCGTATGCGCGGTGCGCGAGAGCCCTTCATAATCGCCCGTTCCTATCGCGCTCCGCGTTTTCTCCAGATTTATCCGAACGTCTTCCCGGAACATCACCAGCAGCTCGCGCAGCAATTCCTGATCGCCGTCGAGCCGCTCCATCAGTTCATTGAGGCCCCACTCACTTTGCCGTGGCTGCTCAACGGCCGTTTCCATGGGTTGTTTTTCCATATCGTCTCCAGCCCCCCAGCCAATGCCGGTTTGAAAGAACTCCGGCCGGGTCAATTTGCTTCCGCGGTTGCCGCATTGGATCGCTGTCGAGCTCTCTGACCAGTGTCATCTGTGGCGTTTCGAGGCATGCAGAAACTACCCCAGGCAAAATATGTGCACGGCGAGCGCCATCTTTCTTGTTGAAAGGCCGGATTTTTCAAGCAAATTGACCTGCAAGGTTAGAGTTTTCTAGGGTTGCACAACAGTTTCACTGCGGAACATCTCCAACCATGTGGATTCACTTCCGCGCATTTCCTGCGCCGACTACGTGTTTCCCTTTTCACTTTCAAGTTGGGGCATCGTCCTCCAAACTCTCCCGCAACTCCTTCCAGAACTCCGTCACTGTTTCGGCGCGCTGTTCCTCGTCATGCGCAAACGCGCCTTCGAAGAAGGCATGCCACCGGAGAGGCGCATCCGGCAGCAGCACCCTCACCGGCAGGAAATTCATTCCCAGAATGGCGTTCCGCAGCATTTCCGAATCGTCCCCCGCAAATGGCGCGCATCCGCAGAGCACCTCATACGCAATCACGGAGAGCGCCCACAGATCCCACCGAGGGGACGCCGGGCGTCCGCGCAATTGCTCAGGTGACATATACTTCATCGTTCCCACCACAACGCCCGTAATGGTATCGCGCGTTTCGTCCACGGATTGCGGCATCGTCTTCGCGATCCCGAAGTCGGTTATCTTCACGAACTCCCTCGCATCCTTACGCGACAGAAAGATATTCTCCGGCTTCAGATCGCGGTGGATCAGCCCTTGCGCGTGAGCCGCTTCGACACCGGCGCAAATGCCTTCGAACAACTCAAGCGTCCTCGCCGCGTCCAGCCGCTTCTTCATCCGCAGTTCCTGCCGCAGGGTGATCCCCTGAAGCAGTTCCATCACCAGAAACACCCGTTGCCCCGCTTCCACCCCAAAGTCATACACGGTCACTACGTTGGGATGAGCAAAGCTGTTCGTCACCTGCGGTTCCACCCGGAATTTCTCGATCGCCTTTCGGTCGGCGAAAAATTCGTCGCGAATACTCAAGTCACCTTGCGCGGAATCCGCACTTCGAGTACGTGCGCCATGACACGTGGGAAAGACGAGTTCCATCCCCAACCTACTGCACTGTATCAATGTTCTCGACTGTTTTCGCTACTCTCGTCGTGATCACGATGCGATCTCGACCCGAACCCGTGGCCGCTGTGGCGTTTGTGCTTGTGATCAATACGCTTACCCGAGAGGAAGTAGAATGGCGTGTCTACGCCACCTGCACCGTCGCATACGCCACCCACGACTCCATATGAAAAGACCATAGCGGTGTTCGTGCCATCGTTGCTGACGCCACTCACTCCGGCGGCGGGGTTGTCCTCGCCGATAGCAGCAGCAACGGCCCACTCGGTGGTTGCGATCTGTAGCGCATTTGGATCGGTGTTTGCGCCCGTGTACAAATTAGCTGAAAATCCGTTCAGGAAGAAAGTAGTAGGAGTGCCGTTAGGGTCAAAACCTTCTGCAAACATGGATTCCCCAATACCTGTCTGGCTAGAAAGCGCGGGATTGATAGTTAGCGGGTTTACAACGCCAGATGTTGTGGCGAAGCATGGGAGACCGGTAAAAGTCGGGTTGGACGCAAGGGCCACGGTGCCAGCCAACTGCCCGTTTGCAGGGGGCGCACTGAAAGTTATAGTTGCGCTCACCGCCGAGTCAAATGGGGAACCATTGTCAGCACTAAAACTATCCAGAGAGCCAGAAGCCGAACCACTTGATATTGTTGGAAAAAACGTTGCAACGAAATTTCCGGGACTACTCTGTGTAGCGAGGCTGCATGCAGAAACATCTCCAGTGGCGTAGTATGTTCCGGAAATCGCAGGAATCGTATAAGACGTGTCACCGGGAACTGGCGTGACGGCACTGTATGCTCCCGTGTAAATAAACGAGAAGTTAGGTCCCAATCCAAGGTTGTTAACTGTGATGGTGATCTGATAGCTGGTTCCTGCTAAGGGAACCCAGGTGGGAACGACGTTGAAACTTTCAACGTCGATTACACAGATGGAATTGGCGACTGATCCGTAGGTATAGCCTGTTCCATCCGCATCGAGGAAAGTGGAAAAACCGCCGGGAAATACCGCTGTCTGAGCAGAGCTGTCTCCGCTCGTGTGGACGATCTCCCAACGCCCAACTGCCGGGTCTGATTCCGTGATCGCGTTCGTGTCCAGTGTCACAGCACCCGTGAGCGCAAAGATCCGCCCGGCAACGCTGCTGCCGCTGGTGATCGTGTCGCTCACGTTTGCCAAAACGTTACCCACAAAAATAGTGTCGACACCAAGAGTCGCAGAAGTGCCAACCTGCCAGAACACATCCCCGACGCTCGCGCCATTAGCAAGGATCACAGAGGAAGCGCTCGCAGTAGTCAGCGTGGTTCCCACCTGGAAAACATAGGCGCCCTTGCCGCTGAGGGTGAGGGTCCCGGTCAACTGCGCCGAGGAGCCAAAACAATAAACGCCAGGAGAGAGTGTGACAGCGCCGGCACTTGTGCCCAGAATCGAACCGCTCAAATTGGTCCCGCAAGTTTCGGCTGCCAGCATGTTGTAGGCTGTAAACGCGTCGGCCTGTGCCGATGCGGCGCGCGCATCATCGGAGTGGATTGTTCCTCCGATTACCGTACCCCGCGGGAAGCCAGTTACAGCGGTACCGGGACTTACACCCAAATCTCCCTTGATGACAGTCAGGCCAGTGTTAGTAACCGTTGTGGCGGCCAGGACTGCGAAGCTCTGCGCGGAGCCAAGTGGGGGCGCCGACTGCGCCCGTGCAAAGCTGCCCGAACTCAGAATGCAAACAATAATCAAAAATCTCACCATTTTGAAACTCCGTTAGAGATGTCCGGTAACCGCGTCCAGCTCGATCACACGATGGCGCCCCTGGATTTTTCATGAGCGCCCGTGTCCCGGCTATCTTTGAGAAGGTGCCGATATAAGCTGGTGCGCCCAATACCTAAAGCTAGCGCGGACCGTTTGCGGTTGCCGTGGTACAGTTCCAATACGTGTTGGATGTGGAGCTTACGGATTACCTCAAGGGATAGCGGTTTCCAGCCTTTTCGTTCTGCGAAGCGGGTCCTCTGGGACTGCAGGTCCTCTGGCAAATCGGCGAAATCGATGAAATCATTTGTCGTTGTCATGCATGCGCTCGAAACTACATTCTCCAGCTCGCGCACGTTCCCCGGCCATGAATGCTGTAGCAGCGCCGTCTGCGCACGTCGGGTCAGTCCGGAGATGTTTTTTCCATACTGTCGGTTGCATTTCTTCACGAAACACTGGATGAGCACGGGAATATCATCTAGTCGTTCCACAAGTGAAGGTAGTCGAATCTGGGTGGAATTCAGCCGGTAAAAGAGGTCTTCGCGGAAACGCCCTGCCAGCACTTCCGCCCGCAAGTCCCGGTTCGTCGCCGCGATTATCCGCACGTTGATCTGGCGCACCTCCGGCGAACCTACTCGCTGGATTTCGCGGTTCTGAATCACGCGCAGCAGTTTCGCCTGCATCGCCAGCGACATCTCACTCACTTCATCGAGAAAAACCGTTCCTCCGTTCGCATATTCGAACAGCCCCGGCCGCGTATCCGTGGCTCCCGTGAAAGCCCCATGCACGTGTCCAAAAAGCTGGCTCTCCAGCAACGTATCCACCAGCGCTGCGCAGTTGCACACCGCAAGTTTCTGCTGGCTCACGGGACTGATTTGGTGGATTGCCCGTGCCACCAGTTCTTTTCCCGTTCCCGTCGGCCCCAGGAGCAGCAGATTTTCGTAATTCCGTGCCACCTTACGCGCGAAGTCGAAAACTTCCAGCATCACCGGGCTTTCCCCCATGATGCCGTGAAACTTCAGGTCTTTCAGCAGTTGCTCCCCCAACGCCTTTACGCGCCGTCGCTGATCGTAGAGCGCCGCCACCTCGTCCAGCATCTTCTTCAACCGTGGCTGGTCCACTGGCTTCGGCAAGAAATCGTCTGCTCCCCTGCGGATCGCTTCCAGGGCCGTTTCCAACGTATATTCCTTCGTCACCACGATGACGTGCACGCCCGGGTCGCAGCGCAATACTTGATCCAGGAACTCGTACCGGCGCATCCCGGGCATGTGGAAGTCCGCCAGCAGCAATCGGCATACCCCGTATTGAACAACTTTTAGTACGTCCTCGGGATCGTGCATGGGGATCGGCTCATATCCCATTTCAGCGATTACCGCCGACAGCATATTGAGCTGCGCCGGATCATCATCCAGAATGCACGGCCTTAACGAAGAATTCCGGGCAACGATCTCGACCATTTTTCTCGAAGTATGCGTCATGAGGCCTCGTTCAGATTTCGACAACATAGCTGAGCCTAGAAAATCCCGGGAAACAGTCACCTTCCCCATTTTGCTGTTTCCCGGCCTAGCGACAATTAGCTCCCTTGCCAGATAGACAGTATCGAGAGATAAAATATACCTGTATGTCCATTATTGGACATGTGGTAGTACTTAATGATATGTAGTACTATCTGTTACGACACACTATATGAAATGTTCCAATTTGGTACACACAATGATGTGAGCAGTTGGCAAGGCAAGTCTGGATTGGTGCCTCCGGCGGCCTCTTCTGATGCGCGGCGAAACGCAATGCAATATTTATATGGTATCGGTCAAGGGCACATTACGAGTAATTCAATAACAACGAGCCATCGGGAGAACCGGTTCGCCAGTTTTTCGTTGAGGGCACGGCTGGACTCAAAAGTCACGAAGGGGGAGTAGACAACTATTGCCAAGGGGTGACAATTACCGCCGGCCAACCCCTTTGCTTAGTGAGCGGTTCCCACCGATCATTCTGTATCTTTTGATCCGTGGGCCTATTCTTACCACAAATCTGCGGCATCGGCGTTTTAGGTCGCCACATGAATATTAAACGAGGCTGGTTCCCGCCCGTCCATTATGCGGCTACATCGTTCAGGCCAATCCCTCACCGCGTGTCGAAAAGCTTGTGTTTTCTGGCCTTCATCTGGTACATAACTACGTCCGCGGCGTGCACGAGGGCCTCGATTCCTTCACCATCACGAGGATAGATCGCAACACCCACGCTGACGGAAAGCTTTGGTCTCATACCATCATTGGTGATGGCGTCGCAAAGACGATCCGCCACTCGCGCGGCCGCTTTTGCTCCTGTTTCCGGTAAAACAACGGCAAACTCGTCACCGCCGTAGCGCGCAGCCGTATCGATGTCCCGGCAAGATCTCAAGACATCCGCCACGCGGCGGAGCGCGTTGCTTCCTGTCATATGCCCGTAGCGGTCGTTGATGCGCTTTAACCCATCCAGGTCAAACAACAACAGGGCAAAGTCCTGCCCTGTGCGCTCTGAACGCTTGATTTCGCAATCAAGCACTTCCGCAAGTCGTCGGATGTTGGAGAGTCCCGTCAGTGGATCGCGAGTCGCCTGTTGGCGCAGATCTTCTTCCCGTTGACGCTGTTTGGTGACGTCCTCAAAGATGACCTCGTAGGCGCTCAGCTTGCCTTGCTCACCCCTCACTCCTTGCCCGCTCAGCCGGACCTTTAGAGT
>Ga0210406_10002621_pt1 | contig 20345 bp, 23 predicted proteins | sample IncBWC30MmetaG_FD_155454 | JGI IMG/M metagenome (GOLD analysis project Ga0210406, IMG submission 155454) | Forest soil microbial communities from Barre Woods Harvard Forest LTER site, Petersham, Massachusetts, United States - Inc-BW-C-30-M | ecosystem: Environmental > Terrestrial > Soil >... | reverse complement strand
ATCATTTCCTGAAGGCGGAGTCAGAAGACAGAAGGCAGCGGGCAGAAACCGGAATGATGATAGTCTGAGTGACATGAAGACGTCGCAGACAAAAGCGCGGCGAACGGCCAACAAGCGGGTCCTCCGGTATAAACAAGTGATGAGGCGCCTTAGGCACATAAAGAGCGGCCGGCGATTCACTCGGGACGAAGAACGAGCGATAACGGAGAATTCGTTCTGACCTCTGAGCTGGAGAGGGACCACGTCAAACAAGCGCTGAGCCGCTATCGGCGGATTTATCTTCCGCTGGCAGCCGTATCGGACGCCGTCCGCAGACTGGGATCATGATCACTGCCCAGGCTGCTGGGTTCGTTTTGCGCAGCGGCCACGCGAGTGGACCGACGCCGTTCACACCCAAGGCTGGGTTACCTTATGGCCCGCGAATAGTGATGCCGAGTCAGAGTACATTTCGAATGCAAAAGCGGCGGGACACGTTTGCGTTGCATCTCCAAAGATCGGCGGATTCCAATTGGACTGGATATGTTCAACGTGCTTCGAAGCTTGTCGCCACGAGTTGGGCTTTATTGTCGATTCCGAGAACGCGCAATGGAAGCAGGCCGGATTTGTGAACTGAGCAACCGCTCTATTCGTACCTCAGCGCGTCAGTCGGATTCAATTGCGATGCTCGGCTCGCCGGCAACATTCCAAAAACCACCCCCACCGCCACAGACACGCCGAAGGCTACGACCACTGACATCGGCGAAATCGGAACCCGTATGTCATCGGTCAGAAACCGGACGCTCAATGGAATCGCCAGGCCGAGCAGAATACCGATCGCACCCCCAGCGAGGCTGATAACCACCGATTCGGTCAGGAACTGCTCCAGCACCGCCTGCCGCGATGCTCCCACCGCCATCCGCAGCCCGATCTCGCGCGTTCGCTCGGTAACAGTCACCAACATGATGTTCATGATGCCGATGCCGGAGATGATCAGCGCAATAGCCGAAACCATGATCAGGACCAGGGTCAGCACCAAAGCGATCTTCTGCGCCGCTTCCAGAATGCCCGACAGGTTCTCGACGTCATAACGCGCGCCGATCCGGTGACGGCTCTCCAAAAGCTGCTTGATGGAAACTGTCAGAGGCTGGACGTCGGAAGCCAGCCGCGACTGAACATACATCGGATCGATACGCTCGACCGGAGTGAAGTACTTGATCACCGTGATTGGCATCAAAACGGTTTCGTTGGTGATCTCGGAAAGACCGAACGTTCCGGTCTTCTCCTTGAACGTTCCGATCACGGTGAACTGAAGCTCGTAGAGCTTGATTACCTTGCCGACCGCGGCCGCCGTGCTGCCGTACAACTTCTCAGCCAGTTTCTCGGTCAGCATCACTACGTGCTGGCGCGTCTGCACGTCGGACTCATCCATGAAACGCCCAGATAGCAGCGCCATGTTTCGCACCGCGGCATAATGTTGGTCGGAGCCGATGACCGATACATCCTGCTCCTTCCCGTTGATCAACAAGCGGCCACTATTAGTCATCACGCCGGTAGCCGCGATGATGCGGGACCCCACTTGCCGGCGCACCGCTTCCACATCCGCCAGCTTGATGAAGTCTGCATCCACTTTGGTGGAGTTATTGGTTCCCGCCGAGTATTGCGCGTAGATGAGATTCGAGCCGACTCCCCTGATCTGATCAAGAATATAATCGCGGCTGGTGATCGAAATAGTAACCACCAGGATCACCGACGCGTTGCCGATCACCAAGCCAAGCGCCGTCAGAAAAGTTCGGAATTTGTTCGCGCTCATCGCCTGCAGAGTGAAGCGGAGCGATTCGCCGAAGTACATACTTTACGAACTCGAGACTTGTTTGAGTAACTTCTCGGCCTGCTCCCGCGGCGGATCATCGGGCGTCAGATCACTCTGCAGGTACTTGATCAGCAGTGCTTTGGCTTTATCCAGATTCCGCTTCCCTTCGATGTAGGTTCGTGCACGCGCGAAATAAACATTCGGGCTGTTGGGAGCGAGCTGAACAGCTTTGTCGAAGGCGGCCTCGCTCTCCGGAATGCGACCCCGTTTGGCCAGGTATCTCGCCAGATCGAGCACGCGGCCAACCTGATGCGGAGCCAATTCCATCGCACGCCTTAGTTGTTGTTCGGCGGTGTCGTATTGCTTGCGATGGTCGGCCAATTGCGCCTCAGCGAAGTGACCTTCGGCTTCGTTCCGTTGCGCGATGCGCTTGGCAATCTGCTCGGCCTTTTCGTAGCCTCCGCCCAGAAAACCTGGAGCCTGGAGGTAGAAATCGAAGAGATCATTCATGGCTTCCGCGTTGGAAGGATCGAGCGCCACCGCTTGTTCGAAGTACTGTCGCGCTTTGGAGGCGTGCGCCGGCGCCAGAAAAGGACCGGAGGTTTCGGCCCTGCGTCCGAACGCGCGGCCTAGCCAGTGCGCATGTACGGAATTCGAAGGCTCCAGCGCGAAGGCTTTCTGGAAAGCATCCGTTGCTTTCTTGTACTCGCCCAACATGAAGTAATCTCTTCCGATAAGGTTATAGGCTGCCGCTGGGTTTGGAAAGACATCGTGCGGCGGAGAAACTTCACGCAATAGCGCCAACGATTCCCTATAGTCTGTCTTGTTGTAAAGTTCCTCAGCCCGCTGCAAACTTCCTTGCGCAAACCCGCAAGACATAGCCAACAGGATTCCGATCAGTCCCCGCATATCTCAAAATCCCCGACTTTCTTTGAACACAGTATAGCTCACGCGCTTGAACGATTACTGGTTTGGATGCATCAGGATGCGCTTCGGTTGCGGCCAGGACGCGACGCTATCCTACACCCGCAATATGGTAGTATGGTATCGATATGGCATCGACAAAAGTCACCTTCACTCTGGATGCCGCCACCCTCCAACGCCTTCGCGATGCCGCTGAAAGATTGGCAAAACCTCAAAGCGCGGTTGTGCGCGAGGCGATCCAGGACTTCCACGACCGTATCGGAAAGCTGAGCGAGTCCGAGCGTACGCACCTGTTGCGCGCCTTTGACCAACTGGTCCCCGCGATCCCGCCCCGTCCGCTGGCCGGCGTTAAGCAGGAATTGACCGCCCTCCGCCAGGCTCGCCGCACCGGTGGACGCAAGACTCCGGCGGGCCAGCACCGATGATCGTGATCGACACATCGGTGATGATCGATAGTTTAAGCGGCCCTAAGCGATCAGCCACTGCTCTGCGTGCCGTTATTGAACAGGGCGAACGACTGTTGTTACCCTCTTTGGTGCTCTATGAATGGCTGCGGGGACCGCGTCTATCGGAGGAACTAGCTGCTCAAGAAGCCCTGTTCCCCAGCGGGTCTGCGCTTCCATTCGGAGCCCCCGAAGCGTTGCTAAGCTCCCGCCTCTGCCGTTCCGTCCGCCGTCCGCGAGGCCGGGAGATCGACCTTGCGATTGCCGCGTCCGCCATCATTAGAGAAGCCGCGCTGTGGACTCTGAACACAGCCGATTTCAGTGATATCCCCGGCCTACGCCTGTGGCGCAGTGGAGCCGGATAGACGACTCCGACATTGCGTCTTCGGTGTGCTTACGTCGGCGTCCTGGTCTATTGAATGTCAGCCGGACGCTTTCGCCAAGCTTAATCTTCGGCGCAGCATAGCCGGCATTTCGGAGGCCGTCCCTACTCGGAGCACATCCAGTCCGGCGGCTCGAGCGCTGGCCTCTCCAGCGTTCGAATCCTCGACGGCCAGCGCGCTTCGCACGCCCAGTTTCTCGACCGCCAATAAGTATGGGTCGGGAGCAGGTTTATGCTGCTGGACGTCGCCGCCGTAGACGACAGCGTGGAAATAATTGCGTAGGCCAGCCCTATCCAGAACCGGCTCTACTTCTGTCTGGCCGCTCGAGGTCACTACTGCGAGCCGGTAGCCGCGCAACTCCTGAAGCAGCTCGACGACCTCGGTTGAGAACGGTTGGCGCTCGAGCATACGGGCGCGGAACATGTCTTTCTTGCGCGGAAACTCCGCTATCAACAGTTCGACGTCCACCGGTGGATCAGCCCGTTCGCAAAGGAACGCCAGCAGCTTCCGATCGGAAATGCCAATTCCCCGCTCACAATAGGTTTTCCAATCCAGGTGCAGATCGTAAGACCGGAGTATCTCCTGCCAGCACTTGAAGTGAATTGGTTCGCTATCCGCCAGCACGCCGTCGAAATCAAACAGGATCGCTTCGTAAAGCTTTGCTGGCGAGCCCGTCATTGAATCGAAGTCCAAACCGTCTGGCTGAACACGAAGTGCCAGCGATGGAGTACACCGCGGAAGGTTGGCCCAGATATTCCATTTGAATCTTCATCGCCGGCCGGCCGGACGCCGCTCCCCAATTGCATTTCGATTCATGCTACCACCGAATCCTGATCGAATCGATGTATCATATTCGCATGCGTTTCATAGGCGCCTGCTGCTTTATTCTGTTGCCTCTTTGCGCCCAGGACAAGCAAGACAAAGCGCCCAAGCAAGTTCCCAATCCCAGCAATCTCAAAGTCCTGAAGGTCACCTCCGGCGCGGAAGTAAGACAGATCATGCGGACCTTCACCGCCGGGCTCGGCGTCCAGTGCGTTTACTGTCACGTTCAAGGCAATTTCGCCAGCGACGAGAATCCGAAGAAGGAAGTTGCCCGCCACATGATCGAGATGTCGCAGAAGATCAACACCCAATTCTCGGATGGCAAGATGCACGTCACTTGCTTTACCTGCCATCGCGGCGAAGCGGAACCGAAGACCGCCCCTGAACCAAAGCCGGCCCCCTAAATGCGAACGCGTCGTGATTTCTTCAGCCAGCTGCTCGCTGCCGGACCTTCGCTTCAACAGGTCTCAGAGCTGATTCGCAAGAAGTCGGCCTCCCCGGTCGAACTGACCCAAGAGTGCCTAAAGCGAATCGAAAAGCTCAACCCATCCCTGAACGCTTACATCACGGTGATGGGCGAACAAGCCCTGGCACAGGCTCGCGAACTCGAAGCCGAGCGGCAAAGCGGCAAATGGCGCGGGCCGCTGCACGGCGTTCCCATCGGACTGAAGGATCTGATCGACACCGCCGGCGTACGCACTACGGCCGCTAGCGCGATCTTCGCCAATCGTGTGCCCACCCAGGACGCCGAAGTCGTAAGGCGGCTCAAAGCTGCCGGCGCCATTCTGGTCGGAAAGCTGAACATGCACGAGTTCGCATATGGCGCAACCTCGGTGCCCTCTCACTACGGCCCAGTCCACAATCCGTGGAACCTTGATCACATCGCCGGCGGATCATCCGGTGGTTCCGCTGCGGCCGTGGCTGCGGAGCTTTGCTATGGCGCGCTCGGTTCCGACACCGGAGGCTCCATTCGGCAGCCGTCCGCCTACTGTGGCATCGTCGGTCTCAAGCCGACCTATGGGCGCGTCAGTACGCGCGGCGTGATCCCGTTGTCGTGGTCGCTCGATCACATCGGACCCATGTGCCGCACCGTGGCCGACGCCGCCCTGCTGCTCGGCGCTATCGCCGGTTATGATCCGCGCGAGGCCACCAGCATTGATGTTCCCGTTCCCGATTACACGCATGCGCTACGCACCAAAGTAACCGGCCTACGCCTCGGCATTCCTCGCGCGATTTTCTTCGATCAACTCGACCCGGAAATCGCGGCCGCCATGGAGAAAGCAATCGAAGTGCTGAGCAAACTGACCTCGGGCGTCCACGAGGTTCAATTGCCGGTCTATGAGAACCCACCGGTCCTCGCCGCCGAAGCGTACGCGTACCATCTGCCTTATTTTTCAAAAACACCGGAACTATATCAGCCGTTCACTCGCGCCCGCATCGAGAGCGGGGCTAAGATCACCGCCGCCTCTTATATTCAAGGGCGGCGTGACCTCGACCATCTTCGCCGCGCCGTCCAGGAAACCTTTGCCACCGCAGACTTGCTCATCACGCCCACCACACCCGTTCCACCGGCCGCCATCGAAGATGCCAAGCTGGATACTCCGCCCGCTGCGGGCGTCCCGTCCTCGCTTCGCAACACGGCGCCCTTCGATATTTACGGCTTGCCTACAATTTCGATTCCTTGCGGCTTTACGAGTTCCGGCCTGCCCATCGGCGTCCAGATCAGCGGTCCGAACTTTGGAGAGCTACAGGTCCTCGCGTTAGCGCACGCTTACGAGCAAGCCACGGATTGGCACACCCGCCGGCCGGCACTCTCACCCAAATAAAATGTTTACGAAATAAAAAAAAGGCAGCAGCCGGGGAACGGCCACTGCCTCAGGAAACTTTCACCCGATCAATTAGCTCTTCTTGTATTCCTTGTATTCTGACGGTCGTGAGGTGGGCTCGACTACAACAGTCCCTTCCCGGTATTCAGAGGTTCGCTTGGCGTCTCTGACGGTCTCTTTGTCCACTCCGGAAGTGCTCTCACCGGCCGAAGCGATATCTTCCGCTCCGGTCTGCTTCAGAATGTCCTTGGCCCGCGAAACTTCCTCGGACGAGTCGCAATGTACCGACAAAAGAATCCCGCCCTCTTTGATGCGGCCTTCATAACGTTTGGCTTCATACTCGGGGATACCCATGCCAACCAAAGCACCGATCAATCCGCCTACCGCTCCACCAACGCCCAAACCTGCCAGCGCGCCCATGATTGGACCTGCTGCGATGAGCGGACCCACACCGGGAATTGCCAACGCGCCGATGCCGGCCAGCAAGCCGAGCGTTCCACCCACCACTCCACCCGTGGCTACGCCCGTGGCTGTACCTTCCGGCGCCTTGGTGTTCTTTTCGTGTGCAAACTCCTTCGAGCTTGTGGTATCGGGCAACAACACTGAGATGTCGTTGTTGCTGAATCGCGCTGCCATCAGACGATCAACCGCCTGTTCCGCTTGAGAGCGGGTCTTATAAATGCCGAATACGGCTGTGTTTTTTCCTGCCATGAAATGCTCCTTTTAGAATTTGAAATTATTGGTGCTCAGGCTTCACGGACATCTCGTTGTTGACTTTTCCATTGCTGCCGACAACGTCCATGGCCTTGGCTTCAATTGCTCTTTTTTCCTCTTCGGAACGAACCGGTCCCTTGAGGGTCACAACACCGTTCTGGCTGATCACCTTCACGTTGTGCGCGTAAGTGGACAGCGATTTGTCGCCCATGATCGATTGCCTGATTCTCTTAGTCAGATCTCGATCCGATACATTGCTTTTTTGCTGGTCGGCCGTAGGCTCGCTACGATCCCGATCGCGCTTGTTCACCGCGGTGTTATCAGGCTGCTGGCCGTACGCGACGAGCCACGAACCGCACAGCAGGGCTGGTAGTAAAATTCTTGCGATCTTCATTTTTTTTGGCGCCGCAGGTTCGTCTTTTAGACGTCCTGCATCCGCTTTCCCCCTTTTTCGACGGCCTTGCCGGCCTGATGAGTGAGATCCTTGGATTTGTCCACGACTTTATCGCTGGCTTTCTTGACAGCGCTGGCCGCTTCATCCACCTTGGCTCTTGCCTTGTCCTTGATATTGCTCATTACTCTTCCCCTTTCGTTAGTCTCTAGGTCAGATGCCGTGCACCTTCTCAAGTGGGTTGATCAAGTGGGTTGATCAAGTAGGTCGAGAGGCCACATTTCGGCGATCCGATTCGAGTAGCCGCTCTCCACGGTTGCAAGTAGATTGCCAGGCCGCAAGCCTCTTGAAACATTAGCGCGCAAGTTTGTACTGCTCGGATAAAATGACGCGTGCGGAAGTTCTTACCGCAATTTAAGTGACCGGTCCGAGCCCTCACCTGGAAACCTCACTAGGCCGGCTGATCGCTCAGTCGCGTTTCAAAATTTCCCGTTCCAGTTTTGACAACTTGGCGTCGATCGTCGCCTTCTCCGACTGGGGGATCGCGTCGGCGAACCAGCGGATGTAGCGGCCCAGTTCCTGAGTGGCGCGCGCGGCCCACGAAGTGTGGCGATGTTTAAAGACACGCTCTAATTGGCGTTTGATAAATACGGCTCTGAGCCGGTCGGCGTCCATCGCGAATTCCTACCCGGCTCACCGTGCACTTTGAAGACCACGCCGCCCCGTAACGCCGTGACAAAAAACCAAATGCAGAGTGGCATGGTGAGTATCTACGCGCGTGTAACCGCAGGTGCCGCCTACGTCCACATGCGAGGGTTCACGGGCGGATCAATGATGTCTGGACCCGGTGGATCGGGGTCTGGCCCGGGCAGATGAGGCTCGTCTGGCTTCGGATCAGGATCGGGACGTGGTGGCTTTGGATCAGGATTTTGCATAGTGGTCTCTTGACAACTCCTGGCAGATCGAATGCCAAGCGTACAAACCCGTTCAACGTTGCATTACATTCAGTCCGGACCGATACAACGCGCAGGAGGACCGGTAGATTTATCCGAACGGTTGTTAGTGTTACGCACGAGATCTTCCGTTAGCAACGCGCCGGCTACCACCTCGGGCATTCTTGTGATTGGCATTCTGCGTGCTCATAATTCGAGGCGTGGAACTAATAACGATTCTGACGGTGATTCCCGCCGCGCTAGGGTTAGCTTTGCTGCTACAGATTGGCGCCTTGAAGGTGATCTTTTGGGCCCTGAACTCACGCGTATGAAGCAGCTCTGCAACGCTCCCCAGCCGGACCATCCGACTCACCATTGCGTTCGATTCCAACAGCACAGCGGACCTCACCAGACGTTCGTCGCCGAATGGAAAGACGGAGATCTCAATTCGCGCCGCCGGCCCGCTCTTCCATTTAGAGCCGGTAATCAAACGGGAAAGCGGCAGCCTGCCGTGCAACACACCCGCCGGCCGTGGGCAAACTCATCATCCGGTAGGCGTCCCGCGGCTCGCGCCCGCTAATTCCTGACGTATTTCTTCAGATCTTTAGGACCAACCTCCGCGCCGTAAACGTTGCCTTGATGGTCCACCGCAACGCCTTCCGACATGCTCGATCCACCCTTCGGATCAGGGTCAGGAATGTAGGCCGTCACTTTGCCGTCCTTGGCGCTTCCGATCCGGATGCCCCGATGGCAGCCCGGATTGTGTCCGTAACCGTCCCCGTCTTTTGATTCGGAGTCCGTCACGTACATGGTGTCATCCTTGGTGATGAAGATTCCGCTCGGCCGGCCGAATTGTTTCCATTCTGCGATGAACTTGCCGTTCTGATCGAAGATCTGGATGCGATTGTTCGTGCGATCGCCGACGAATAGCCGGCCTTTGGAGTCGAACGCCAGAGCGTGCGGACCATCAAACTCACCGGGACCCGTGCCTTTTTTGCCGAACTCCTTGATAAATTTTCCGTCCTTCGAGAATTTCACAATGCGCGCGTTGTCGCACATGCAGCCGGTGTGTCCGTCGGCGACGAAGATGTCGCCATTCGGAGCCACCACAACATCGGCCGGAGCGCCAAACGTCTCGGGGCCAGTTCCCTTCACTCCTGCCTTACCGAGCGTCATCAAAACCTTACCTTCCGGACTGAGCTTGAAGACCTGCAATCCCCGAGTGCCGTCTTTCGATGCCTGCTCGTCGGTCACCCATACGTTTCCTTGCTTGTCCACAAAAAAACCGTGGGGAAACACGAACATTCCAGCGCCCCAGTGTCGCAAGAGTTTGCCGGAAGTATCGAACTCGAGGATCGGATCGAGGTTCGAATCGGCGCAATTGTTCGCGCCACATCGATCATACGCCCATATGTTTCCATCCGGTGCGATATCGACGCCGGCCGTCGAACCCCATTTCCTCCCGTCCGGCAATTGCGCCCAGTTCGTTACGGTATGGTAAGGATTGGACAGATCATTGGAAGGCGGAGAACTTTCGGCCGCCCGGTCGGCTCCCAGCACTATGATCATCGAGGCCAAAGATCCAACCAGGCTGAGTCTTATTCGATTCGCGTGACGCATAAACTACCTCCCGAGCAGAGATCTAGGGTCACATCTGCATCGCTAATTCTAACGTATTTCCGTTACAAATATTACTGATAGCCTCCCTATCACCAAAGTACTATACCGGATAGCCCAGATGATGAATAAATATTTAAGAATGAAACACTTGCCGCCCAAAATTTGTCTAACACGCAATGCAGCGAAGACCTCACCTCTTGATCGCGGATGTCACGTTAACCGCTCAATGCCTGCAAAGGCTGTTGGAGTATGAGTTTCCCGGTGTAGAGATTATCCCCGACGGCCAAGCGCTGCTCCATGCCGTTGCAACGCTCAGACCCGACCTGCTTCTGCTTGATTTCACGATGCCGGGCTTGAACGGTTTTGAAGCGATACGTCAACTCCGTGATGCCTCAGCCATGACGAAGATCATAGTCGTGACCATGCGCGATGAACCGGAATGCGTTGCTGAAGCCTTAGGCTCGGGCGCTTCCGGCTATGTGCTGAAGTCGTGTACAGTTTCCGAACTTGTTACTGCGATTCGAGGTGTTCTTGACGGCCATTCATACGTGACTCAGCCGCTGGGCGAACGCGTGGCCTCCTCGGTAACCAACCGGACGGGCCGTCCCAGCGGAAAAGGTCTGACTTTGCGGCAACGCGAGGTGCTCCAGTTGGTTGCCCAAGGCCGAACTGCTAAGGAGATCGGCAACGCGCTCAGCCTTTCCGTCAAGACCGCCGTCTTCCACAAAATGGCGATCATGGATAAACTAGGGCTCCGCACCACCGCTGACCTTACCAGGTACGCACTGCAGCATGGGATACTTTCCCCCCTGGGGCAGCTCGAGTCGCCATTGCCCTCCACATCGATCCCGCTCGCAACCACTGCGACGTCAGCCTAGAGGTCGGCGCCGCGCCAGGCCGTGACACCATGAAGGTGCATTAGCGCGCCATCGACCATATTCGGCGCGCCGCACCCCGGCCATGCTGAACCAAGAGCCGCAGCGGACGAATGAAGTAATAGAGAAGGCGAAGTCTTTGCGGCAGTTGCACGAATTCCAGATCCTTCTTTGTAATGGTGAAGAGAACCTCCCGCACCGGATACTTGACCGCCTCCTTCGCCATGTATTTCGCTCGCACGAGGGGACGCTGTTCCAGCCCCAGCAACGTGTCGTGCGAACTGCGATTGGTCTGGCCGCACGCCTGGAATTCATCGCAAATCGCCCTGGCCACGGCACGCGTGCGCTGGTCCGGCTCCAGAATCTTGGCGAGTTCGGACGGCGGATGGACTCCCAGCAGTTCACCAGCGAGCAAGGCCGCCAAACTGGCAGGTGGACGAGCCATCGGATATCTCTCCGTCATCTCTTCAATGCGAGACCAATCCAAAGTTGCTGCATTGCGCAGCATCTCGGCGATATCGAACAGCCACTTAAGCTGCCACCATCGATGCCTGCTCCCGTGTTGGCAAAGAGCCAGGAACATATCTTCCCGGCCCAAAACCTGCACATCTCCGGGCGGCAGATGCAGCTTTACGGCCCGCCGCCATAGCTCGGAAGGATCGGGGCCGAATACGCGCGCATATGGCGGAGCCAAATGCCAATGCAGATCGACGCTGTATGACTTGTCAGCGGCTAACAAGGTGATCTCATGAAACAGCATTACGTCTTTGTGCCGTCCGGCGTGGCCTCTGGCTGGATTCAGTCCATTGCTGAAAAGTCTATCGACCGCTTTGGAGACGTCCTCAACGCGTACCAAAATGTCGATGTCTTCGTATTGCCGGAGCGAAAGATCTCCGTAAACAGCCAGCGCGACCGCTGGCCCCTTCAAGGCCAGACAAGGAATCTGCTGTTGCTCGAATTGAGCTATCAACTCGACCAGAAACAGGGCTAAACGATGGTTGTAGGCCGAGACGCGGTAGAAGCGCGCGCGCAATTGCTCCAAGACTCGCACCGGAACCGGAATATCGCAGCCGCCCTGGAGACGATGAAAAACGATTGGGGATACCTGATGGTGTTCGCATGCCGCCAGCAGCGATTGCCAGTCTTCCTCTCCGGCGGCATTGTAACTGGGCTCGCGCCTGCCTCTCCATAGGTGGAGAAGCAATCTGGTTCCAGTGGCGAGATCTGTTGCAACTTGCATTTCCATAAGCAATCAATCCACAGTAATCAATCCACGGATCGCATGGATTTGCGCAGCAGATCTGCCACGGCATCGGCTGTCTCGCCGAGCGGACCGGGCGTTAAAGCGAAACAGGATGCGCCTGCGGCCAGCCCGCAAATCACCCTGACCGTTTCCGAATCTGAAAGCGGACCCTGTCCCGTTTCACCGAGCACTCGGGCAGTCATCTCCGCCTGAGCAACCGGCTCGATACCGGGATGCCCCGCACGCGGGCCTCGCATGAAAATCAAGCATCGAGCGCGGCCAGGCGGCTCGGTCGCTACCCCAAAATCATTCGGCACGATGAAGCGGAAGCGCGGCCAGGCAGCTGGTAGCCGCAGGCCATCGGCTTCCAAAAGTATGGCCCCTGGATCGTCCACATGAAAACATCTGGGGATGGGAAGCACATTCAGCGTCTCTGGATCTATCAGAGCCACGTCGTCGCCTGCGACCGGGAACCCGCGCCGAGCCAGCGCCAGGCTTAACGTCGTCTTTCCCGCTTCGGAGCGGCCAGCCAGCAGCGCCATGGAATTTCCCACTGGTATGGTCGCCGCATGAATCGCGATCGAGCGTCGCTGTGATCGGATGATACTTTCACAAAGGGCCGCCTCCAAGTTCCATAGCGCACTCGGCAATGTCGCCGTCACGCCGGCCTTCTCAACGAACCTCCAAGAGAACCGCGCTTCGCTCTCACTTTCAATAACCGCTTCGGCCACGGGTCTTTCGAAGCTGGGTGCCAGAAAATTCCGATAAAGCCCGGCAATCAAACTTTGGGCTTCCGGGACATTGCTGCGCAGGCAAAAAGGAAAATCATAGACGCAGAACGAATCCTCCCACGCGATCTTCTGTGGCGCAGTCGTTATGAGCACAGCCGCTCCACGAGTCCCAACCGTGTGAGTTCTTCCAGAAAAGTCCGCACGTCCTGCTCGATCCGGCTCCGCTGCTGATCGTATGTCTCAGCAAGTTTATCAACTATCTGGTCGAGGGTATGGGCACCATCGCACATCTCCCAGATCGCAGCGCCTGATTGATTGACCGGGACCGCCAGGCTGGTGTCTTTCTGAAACAGCAAGACAGTTTGGTCAGGAAGAGGGTTCCCGTCAGCGCGGCGGAAGAACCGGTCGGTCAAGGACAGTCCACGACCGGATTCCATAATTGCCGGCGTCCAGGCCGCCTAGAAGATGCCAGCACTTGCCGCGAGGGGCTGTTCGGTGGCTTTGATCACTGCCAGCACAGTCGGCGGAACATACAGCAGTTTCCCTCCAAACCTGCGCCGGCTAACGACTTCATCTTGATGCGGCGTGGAAGGAAATTTAGCCGGTTCGGAAGGAGGCTTACTTGGTTCCATGGGAACTGAGTATAGCGCAAACCCTACGTTCACACAATGCTTCTAGCCGAATAACGAGAGCCCTTCCGCTGACTAATTTGAAATATCAGATGGCTTGACAGCGCTGTCCGCGGGCTGTCATACTGCCTCTTGCCATGAGTACGCAAGTCGCCTCGGGGAAAGCCACCTCGGTCAATGAGTTAGCTTGGAAAGCGATTCACGGCGCATATGATCTGCAGGTCCACGTCGCGCCTGATGTCATCGAACGCCGCATCGACGACGTAGGTCTGGCTGAAGAGTTCCTGGCGCGAGGCCTGAAAGGCTTCGTGCTTAAATCGCACTACATCCCGACTGCGGAACGCGCCAAGGTGGTTTGCCGCGCGGTTCCCGGGATTCAGGCTTTTGGTGCCCTCACGCTTAACCACAGTATTGGCGGATTGAACCCGGTCGCGGTGGAACTGGCCGGCCGCTCGGGAGCCAAAATCGTATGGATGCCCACCGTGGACGCCGCCAACGAAACCGCCGGACGCGTGGATGGACCCAACACCAAACTCCCGTTCTGGGCCAAGATCCAACGCGAACTGGCCGCCGACGGGATCGCGCCCGAGCCTCTCACCGTACTGGATGAAAATGGCAGAGTTAACGAAGCAACCCGGCGGTGCCTCGAGCTTATCGGCCGCCACAACATGATCCTGGCTACCGGACACCTGGGCCGGCACGAGATTTTTCCGCTGGTCCGCACTGCGCGGGAGATGAAGCTGCAGCGCGTGCTGGTCACGCACGCCGAATTCCCGTCCCAGAATTTCTCCGCCGAAGAGCAAGTCGAGCTCGCCGACGCGGGCGCTTTCATTGAGCATTGCTTCACCACTATGCACACCGGCAAGGCTCCTTGGGATGCAGTGCTGAACAGCATTCGGAAAGTCGGCCCGGAGCGCTGCGTGCTTTCAACCGACCTCGGCCAGACCATCAATCCGCCGGTAGCCGAAGGCTTCGCCATGTTCGCCCAGACCTTGCTCGACGCCGGCTTCTCCACCGAACAGATCCGGCGCATGGCTGTCACCAATCCGGGCGCTTTGATTCAATAGAATCGTCACCAATGAGGCATAAAGTTGTTCGCAGCATTCGCCGGCCGGATGCCGATACCATACGCCTGCTGGGCGATCTGGGTGTCGCCACTGTCCACGAAGCGCAGGGCCGCACTGGTCTCCTGCGACCGTACATGCGTCCCATTTATCCCACCGCCAAAGTTTCTGGACCTGCGATCACGGTCTTGTGCCATCCCGGCGATAACCTCATGATTCATGCTGCTATCGAGGTATGCAAGCCCGGCGACGTGCTGGTGGTCGCTCCATTGTCCGATTCGACGGATGGAATGTTCGGTGAGCTGCTCGGAGTTTCCTGCCGGGCGCACGGTGTAATCGGATTGATCATAGACGCCGGGGTGCGCGATACCACTGACCTCACCGCCATGCAGTTCCCCGTTTGGGCCAAGGCCGTTTCCGCGCAGGGCACAGTGAAGGCGAGCGCCGGCTCGGTCAATGTCCCTATCGTGTGCGCAGGGGCGCTGGTGGACCCCGGCGATGTCATTGTTGGCGATGCGGATGGCGTCGTCGTAGTGCCGCGCCAGACGGCCGCGGAAATCGCCAAACTAGGCGACCAGCGCCGAACTAAAGAACAAAAGTCGCGCGAGCGTTTGGGCAAAGGTGAACTGGGAGTCGACTTTTACGGCCTTCGCGCAAAGCTGAAGGAACTCGGCGTCGAGTATGTCGATGAGCTCCCCGAGGTTGCGGCAGATGATGACGCATCAGATGATGACGCGGCAGATGATGACGCGTCTGATAAGGGCCGGAGCGTAGCAGGAGGTTAAGAAAATGGGACAGATCGTAGCGGCGATGGCGACGGTTCATGCGCCACAGTTATTCACCTATCCTCCCAGTGAGGATCCCGCTCAGCTGGACGCGGACATCGCGGCCATGCGCCAGCTCGGCAAGGACCTCGACGAAATCAAACCCGACGCCGTAATCGTAATCGGCGCAGATCACCTCGAAACATTCTTTCTGTCAGCGGTGCCGACATTCGCAATCGTAGGCGGCGAGAAATCGAAAGCGGCGTTTGCTCGCAAGACCTATGCTCTTCCGATTCATCCCTTCGCCGAGGAGCTGCTCGACAAACTGGTGAATGCCGGATTCGACATGACCTATTCTCAGGACGCTGAGCTGGGACACGCGTTCGCCGCTGTCTACGAATGGGTGATCGAGGGCCGTGCCATCCCTGTGGTCCCCATCTTTGTGAACACCTACTTGCCGCCGCTTCCGACCGCGAAGCGTTGCGCTCAGCTTGGAGCCGCGATCAAGGACGCTGTGGCGGCGTCTCCTTATAAAGTCGCGATCGTCGCCAGCGGTGGGATGTCCCATTATCCGGGCGCGTGGAAATATCCGCAGCCGGCTTACGATTTCGACTGGTGGGCCATCGCCCAGATGGAGCGCGGCCACAATGATGCCCTTCTCAAGTTGACCAGCGAAGAGTTGGACGAGGTCGGCAACACCGAGATGCTTCCCTGGATGGTGATGTTCGGCGCCATTGGCAATCTGCCGGGCGAATTGATCACTTATCAGCCCACCTGGCACCATGGCCACGCAGTGATGCGCTTCATACCCAACAAGAAGAATGCGCCGACGACGCCGGAACCAGAGCCGGCCTTCACATTTCAAAGCGGTGGATATCAATTCTATAAGCACCCTGATCCGGCAATTTATCCGCTGAATAAGCTGCTTTTTGATTTACGCTTCAGCCAGCCGCTGCGACGGCGTCTATTCGAGAACACCAAAGCTCTGGCCGCCGACTACGGGCTTACCGACCAGCAGGCCGAAGTTCTCGAAACGATGAAAGACGAAAGCATCGACGCCGTCCGGTCCTTGAAGCCGCATCCGCTGGTGGAAGCGGGCGCGCATCCGCTGGGCATGTGGATGTCGCTTATTGTAGTACAAGCCGAGCAGCGGCGCATGCGACAGGAACAGGCCGCCGCCAAACAATAAAATCGGGCTTCGTTTTTATGGCCACTGCTACCGCCCAGCCTGTCACAGCCGCCGCGGCACGCGTTAAGTGGGGCCCCTTTCTGCTCGCAATTGTGATCGGCGCGGCGATCTTCTTCATGCCGACCCCGCAGGGCTTGTCTAGAATCGGCCAGGTCGCGCTCGCTGTCACCGGATTCACGATCGTGCTCTGGGCTTTTCAAGTGATGAACAACGGCGTAGCGTCGGTCTTGATGATGGCACTGTTGATTCCAGCCGGCGTCAAGCCCGCGTTGGCGTTGAGCGGTTTCTCGACCGGTTCCTGGTGGATTTTGTTAGCTGTGCTCTTTTATGGCTTCGCCATGCAGCGCACTGGTCTGGCGGCCCGGATTTCATATTGGATACTCTCGTTGTTCCCCGCCACTTACTCGGGGATCCTGGCCGCCTTCTTCGTAATCGGCACAGTACTTTCGCTCGGCATTCCATCCATGACCGTGCGGACCGCCATCATGGTGCCGATCGCATGGGCGCTGGTGAAGTCGCTCGATTTGAAGCCGCGCAGCCAAGGCTCCGCCCTCATCATGCTCACGACTGTCGAGATGGCAGTAGTTCCGGGATGCGGCCTGCTGTACGGATCGCTGTTTGGCCCGGTGGTCGACTCTTTGTTCCAGGTCAAGCACCTGCCCTTGAGCTATCTCGCCTACGCGCGGATTCTCGAGTTGCCGACGCTGCTATTGTGCGCGCTCATCGTCTTCGGCAATCAATGGGTGCTGAAGCCTGAGAAAGCGCTCGATTCGTCGCCCGAGTTCGTTCGCAACAAGCTTCGTGACCTGGGATCGATGGGACGCGCTGAAACTATCACCGCCATCATCGTGGCCTGCTCCATCCTGTTTTGGGCAACCGATCGCTGGCATCATCTGCCTAGCTTCTTCATCGGCATGGTCGGATTGGCCGCGTTCGCATTGGCCGGGATCGTCACCAATGCCGATATCGGCCCTGGAATATCCTGGACCCTGCTGCTCTTCATGGGCGGGATTTTCAGCCTCGGCAATGTGCTCACCGAATACAAGATCACCGACTGGCTGGCCGGCTACTTCGTGCCCATCGCACAGCATCTGACCTTCAACGCGATCGTGCTGCTGCTGGTGGTCGCGATCGCCATGTTCGTGGTACGTTTTCTCGATCCCAGCGGATTCATCGCCATCGCGGTCTTGTTCATTCCGATTGTCGACACCACTAGCGCAGCCGGAATTCCACCGCTGGTTTTGACGGCGGCCTTAATCCTGGCCTCGGTGCCATTCTGGGCGAGCTATCAGAACATTTGGGTGGCCATGGGGGAAGGCATTACCGAAGGCATGGCTTTTAGCGCGAAGGAACGCGTGAAGCTCGCAAACATGTATGGGGTTCTCACGCTCCTGACCGTGGCGGTCTCAACCGGCTACTGGAAACTGATCGGTGCGCTATGATGACCAACGAATTATCAATAGGCTTCGTCGGGTTTGGCGAGGCCGCCTTCCACATCGCTAAAGGTCTCGGCCAGTCCTGCGTAGCATTCGATATCAATGCGAATACTCAGATTCGGCAGCGTGCAAAAGAGACGGGCACGCGTCTTGCCGAGACCAATGCGGAACTCGCCCGGTCGTCGGAAATCATTTTATCCACCGTGACTGCGAATCAAGCCGCTCGGGCAGCGGAACAGAACGCGCCCCACTTGACCGCGCGGCATGTCTACGCCGACCTGAATTCGGTATCGCCGGGCTTGAAACAATCCATCGCGCGAACCATCGAAGGCACCGGCGCCCGATTCGTGGAGATAGCGATGATGGCGCCCGTTCCGCCCTATGGCCATCGCGTGCCGATGTTGGCCGGCGGCGAAGCAGCGCCAGAATTCGTGGACCGCCTAAGGCCTTTTGGATTTTCGATCGAGATCGCCGCGCGCGAAATCGGAGTCGCCTCGGCGACCAAGATGTTTCGCAGCATCATGGTGAAGGGCATGGAGGCGCTCATCACCGAATGCGTGCTCGGTGCGAGCCGCTACGGCGCCGAGCCGCGCGTATTCGGATCGCTGGCCGAGAGCTTTCCGGGCATCGATTGGCCGAAGCTAGCCGATTACATGATCGGCCGTGTGGTCGTGCATGGCGAGCGCCGAGCGCGAGAAATGGAGGAAGTTGCCGAGACTTTGCGATCGCTGGACATTGAGCCCATCATGGCCGAAGCGATCGTGCGCCGCATGGACTGGAGCGCTCAGCTCGGACTCAAGCAGCGTTTCGGCGGCGAGGCTCCCAAGAACTACCGTGAAGTGCTGGATGCTGTGGCGCAGGTCTCCGACCTGCGTTAGCCCCTACCGTTCGTCACCAACCACAGGAGGCCGCCCGCGGCCGGCGCGTTTGAGGATGCGCTTTGCCTTGCCTATATTGGCGCGGCTGGATCTTTCGCGAAAGTAGTCTTCCGTGCGCAGTGCCGACAACTTCTCGGCCACCGCAACATTAATTAGTTGGTTCAGAGCCACGCGCGTTAGCAAGCGATTCCCCTAGGCGCGCTGGAGCTTCGACTTCTCGATGTTGGGCAAGAATCCGGTCAACAATCCGATAGCGGGCAGAAATGAACAGACCTGGTAGACGAAATTGATGCTTGTGCGGTCGGCAAGGTTGCCTAACACAGCGGCGCCGATGCCGGCCATTCCAAACGCTAGTCCGAAGAACATGCCGGAGACCATGCCGATCTTGCCGGGCACCAGTTCCTGGGCGTACACCAGAATCGCCGAGAAGGCCGAGGCCAAAATGACGCCGATGATCACCGTCAGAATGCTAGTCCAGAAAAGATTGGCGTAGGGCAGCATCAGAGTGAACGGTAGGACACCGACGATCGAGCCCCAGATGACCGGCTTGCGTCCGATGCGATCGCCGATCGGTCCGCCAATCAATGTGCCGGCCGCGACCGCGCCCATAAAGATGAACAGATAAATCTGCGAGCTGCGCACGCTCACGTGAAATTTGCTGATCAGGTAAAACGTGTAATAACTGTTGAGGCTGACCATGTAAAAAAACTTCGAAAAGATGAGCGCGATCAAAATCGCAATCGAGAACGCCACCGTCCTGGGAGACAGATCGTGGCGCTGCTGGGTGCTGGTAGCCAGCGTCTTGGCGGCGATCTTCCGATGAGTCTTCGACCAAGTTCCCACGCGCGCAAGCACGATCATTCCGAGCAGGGCCACTAATGAAAACCAGGCGATGCTCGATTTGCCTCGCGGCAACACGATAAAGGCCGCCAGCAACGGCCCCATCGCCGATCCGGTGTTCCCGCCGACCTGGAAGAACGATTGTGCGAATCCGTGCTTGCCGCCGGAGGCTGTACGCACCACTCGCGATGACTCCGGATGAAAGATGGCGGACCCCATACCCACCAGCGCCGCTGCAAAAAGCAGCACGCCATAGGTGGGAGACACCGACAGGATCAGCAGCCCGACGAGTGTGAAGCCCATTCCAACGGTCAGCGAATATGGCTTCGGCCGCATGTCGGTATACAGTCCGATAGCCGGCTGCAAGACTGACGCGACCAACTGATAGGTCAGCGTGATTAGCCCGATCTGGCCGAAGTCCAGCGCAAAGGTCTGTTTGAGTAGCGGATAAATCGCCGGCAGCAGCGATTGAACCATGTCGTTCAGGAAATGACAGAAGCTGGCGGCAATCAGGATCGGGTAGACGGTCTTCTGGCCTTCGTCTTTTACCGGGGCTGTTTGTACTGTGCCGACTTCCGTCTCCATGAATATTTCAGATGCTCCCGCATGATGCCGGGATTCAAGCTAGGCCTGCGGGCTGCTTTCGACAGTGAGGCTGCCATTGTGCTCGGCCGGCATTTCAACGACGAACTGCTTCTTGGGATTGCGCGAATAGGTCTTGCCGTGAGTCTTGCGGGCGCGGAAATACGGTTCCAAACGCTCCAAGGCTCGCTGCATGCTGGTGGTCACGTGTTCTCGCATCGCCGCGGCGGCCGCCTCGCGATCGCCACGCACCAGAACATCCAGGAGTTC
>Ga0210406_10002620_pt1 | contig 20353 bp, 17 predicted proteins | sample IncBWC30MmetaG_FD_155454 | JGI IMG/M metagenome (GOLD analysis project Ga0210406, IMG submission 155454) | Forest soil microbial communities from Barre Woods Harvard Forest LTER site, Petersham, Massachusetts, United States - Inc-BW-C-30-M | ecosystem: Environmental > Terrestrial > Soil >... | reverse complement strand
CAAGATTTACGCGCCGGAAGCGGTGGAGTTGTTGGCGACAGCCGAGTGGCCCGGCAACGTGCGTCAGCTGTACAACGTCGTGCGGCAAAACGTGGCGCTGTCGCATGGCCCGATCATCACGGCGGAACTGGTGCAGCAGTCACTCGGCGGGAATCCGACCCGGCTACCTTCGTTCGACGAAGCTCGCGATGAATTCACGCGCAATTATCTGTCGCAGATTTTACAGATCACGACCGGCAACGTAAGCCAGGCCGCGCGCCTCGCCAAGCGCAACCGCACGGATTTCTACAAGCTGCTGTCGCGCCACCAACTGCTGCCGGACGATTTCAAGAAGAGCTAGGCCCGGCCTTTGCGGCCTCCCGCTGCGTGGAACTCGGCAACTGCCGCGACCACGGCTTCCAGTTGGGCTTGCGCCAGTTCCGGATAAATCGGCAAGGCCAAGGTTTCCCCGGCGGCACGCTCGGATTCCGGAAAATCACCGTTGACATGATTCAAATATGCGAAGCACTGCTGCAAGTGCAGCGGAACCGGATAGTAAATCTCGGTGCCGATGCCGCGCTCGGTCAGGAAATCTTTCAGCGCATCGCGGTTTTGAACCCGCACGACGTATTGATTGAAAATGTGCCTGCCGGTCTTGGCAGCCCGCGGCGTCACGACGCTGCTGCCCAACCCGGCAGCGGCAAACGCCGCGTCGTAGAAAGCGGCGTTGCGCCGGCGCGCCTCGGTCCAACCGTCCAGGTACTTCAATTTTACGCGCAGCACCGCCGCTTGCAGCTCATCGATTCTAAAGTTGCCGCCGATCACCGAATGAAAATACTTGGGCTTGCCGCCGTGCACCCGAAGCACACGCATGCTCTCCGCAAGCTCCGCATCGTTGGTCGTGCACAAGCCGGCGTCGCCGAAGGCGCCGAGATTTTTGCTGGGAAAGAATGAAAAACAGCCGATATCGCCGATCGAACCCACGCGCACGCCTTGGTATTCGGTGCCGATGGCCTGCGCAGCGTCCTCGATGACCTTCAAGCGATGTTCCTTGGCGATCGCCATCAACGGATCCATGTCGGCCGACTGGCCGTAAAGATGCACGGGCATCAGCGCCTTGATCCGGCCGCCGGTGGCGCGGTTGATGAGCTGCCCGCCCTGGACGGTGCATTGCCGGTCCACGAAATCCCCAACGGCCCGCGGCGATATGTTGAATGAGACCGGATCTATGTCGCAGAACACCGGCCGCGCGCCCAGACGGGCGATCGTCCCGGCCGTGGCGAAGAAGGTAAAGGGAGATGTAATTATTTCATCGCCCGCACCCACCCCCAGCGCCATGAGCGCGAGCAGCAGCGCATCCGTGCCCGAAGAGACGCCGATGCCGGCCGACGAGGCACAATATCGAGCCACCTCCGCCTCCAAGCCTAAGACGTGTTCGCCTAAAATGAAGCGCTGGCTTACGCATACCTGTTCGATAATCGGCATGACTTCGGAACGAATCTGCGCAAACTGCGCCTTAAGATCGAGTAATGGAACGTTTGTCATAACATCTTAGAATATCATTCCTGCGAAGATCGCCGGCAACCCCAGAGGGCCCGACTTAACATTTATATAGATTGAGGTCACGCATAATCAATGAACTTGGCCGATAATGCAGTGATCGTGTCGCGCCTCGAATTGCGCCCGAAGAATAGAGGCAAAGGCTTTAGCGCTCCAATGGATTCCAGATGACCCAACCGGTGCTGCTGAAGCAAAGTTTTCTCATCGCGATACTGACCGGAGTCCAAGCAGTGGTTCCCGCGGTGGTGGCCGTTGCCTCGCTGTATGCGACCATCATTCTGTTCGGCGGCAAGTTCGACCCTTCTTCGGCAGCCATCGTCATCGTGGGCGTGTTGTGCCTGGTTCTGGTCCAGCCGCCGCGCGAAGTCAGCAGTCAGCTCACCTCGGCGCGCGCATCCGCGGTCGTGGATGTCATTTTGCGCTGGTTCCTGTTGCTGGCCGTATTGCTCGCGGTCGGCTATGTCACCAAGTCGCTCGACGGTTATCCGCGGCACATTTTCCTGACGTGGGCAGCGCTCACGCCGGTCGTCCTGGTCGCCGTCACGTTGGCGATGCAGGAAGTCATGCGCCGTTTCTTGATGAACGCTTTCGACAACCGCAGCGCCATCATCGCCGGATACAACACCAGCAGTTTGGAACTCGCGCGACGCTTGAAGATCAATCCGGGCATGCGCGTGGAAGTGACCGGCTTCTTCGACGACCGCAGCAGCGATCGGCTCGGTATGGAGGCCGACGCCAAGTTGGTCGGGTCGTTGAGCGACATGTCGCAATACGTGAAGGACAACCGCACGGATGTGATTTTCATCGCTCTGCCGATCCGCCACGTCAAGCGGGTCATGAACTTGTTGGACGACTTGCGCGACACGACGGCGTCGATTTACTACGTGCCGGACATCTTCGTGTTCGACCTGATTCAGGCGCGCTCGGGCGAAATCCACGGCATCCCCGTCGTTGCCATGTGCGAAACGCCTTTTTACGGCTATCGCGGCGTCGCCAAGCGGGTTACCGACGTCGGCTTCTCCGCATTGATCCTGCTGCTGCTGCTGCCGTTGCTGGTGCTGATCGCCATTGTAGTCAAACTCTCATCACCCGGACCCATCATATTCAAGCAGCGGCGCTACGGCTTGGATGGCAGGGAAATCGCAGTGTACAAATTTCGCACCATGAGCGTCGCCGAGGATGGTGAGCAGATTCGCCAAGCCTCCAAAGCCGACAGCCGCATTACCCGCGTCGGCGGCGTGCTGCGCCGATCATCGATGGATGAATTGCCGCAGCTGATCAACGTGCTGCAAGGCCGGATGAGTTTGGTGGGCCCAAGGCCTCATGCCGTCGCTCACAATGAAGAGTACCGAAAGCTCATCAAGGGCTACATGATGCGGCACAAGGTCCTGCCGGGCATTACCGGTCTTGCGCAAGTCAATGGTTGCCGCGGCGAGACCTCGAAGCTGGAAGAAATGGAAGCGCGCGTCAATTACGATCTCGATTACCTGCGGCATTGGTCGCCGTTGCTCGACATCAAGATCATTCTGCTGACGGTCGTCAAAGTGTTTCGCGACGAAAAGGCGTACTGAGGCCGATTGCTCAGCGCGCTCCTTGCACCGCAAGGCCGGTGGTCACGAAATTCTCGTGGAACAGATACCGGCCCTGCAGCGGCAGGCAGGCATGGCGCGCCAGCGCGATGCTGCGATTCGCGTGGATCGCAAACACCCCTCGCGCAGGTCCCCACTCCGGCTGGACGGTCGCATCGTTGAAATTCAAGCGTTCGCCGACCAGCGGGTATTGGCATTTGTAGAACGCCTCCTTGGCCGAAAATATGAGCGTTGCCGCTGCGGTTTGCTCAGCTTGCGGCAATGAGCGCAGCCACGCTATTTCTGAGGGCGTGCAGATGCCACGCCAAAGTTCCGCTTTGACACTTCCGGCTATTTCGGAATCGATGCCGACGGCGCTCAAGGACTGCTTGCGCGCGACCACCGCCGCACAGAAGCCCAAGGTGTGCGTGATGCTGCCCACCAAGCCCTCCGGCCAGAGCGGCTGCCGATCAGCGGCAACCTTGACGGGAAAATCCACGATGCCGAATTCAGCCAGCAGCCGATGGGCGCACGCCCTGCCCGCGGCGAACTCCTGGGCGCGCTTCTGCACCGCTCCCCGGTGATATTGCTTTTCGTCGGGCAACAGCGCTGCAGGATCGCCGGGCTCGCGCATCTCGGCGGCGAGCGCGCCCGGCGGGAACAGTGCGTTCAGGCTCATCGTAAGTTTCGCGGGATTGTGTTGGATCATGTGCGCCGGCTGAAGTGACGGACATTTTGACAGAACGCGGTGGGAGCCTGTCCGGCATTGTCGAGACGTCGCCGGCCGCTGCTAGAATGCCGCGAATGAGCTCCTTGTGGGAATCCGTTTCATCAAACGAGGCCGGCGGTGTGTTTCACGGCCGCGCGGGATCCATTTCGCTCACGGCCCTGGCCGGCAGTTCGATACTGGGCGGGAAACTCGAGTCGCTGCGCGGCCGAACGGTCGCGCTGGCGATGCGCGAACAGCTCGCCACCGCGGTCGCTCTGGTAGAGCTCGACGGCGTCGCGCGGCGACTCGTGCTATGCACGCCGGACTTGACGCCTGAGCAACTCGCCGGCGTCTGTGCCGCGGCTGAGGCAGACGTGGTGCTCGACCAGGTCGGGCAGCCCGCCCGGGAGGATCTTCAACGCCGCCGGACCGAGGACACGGAGTGGATACTGTTGACCTCCGGCACGACCGGGGCACCTAAACTGGTGGTGCACTCCTTTGACAGTCTCGCCGGTGCATTGCCGCGGCACCCCACTTCAGTAAGACCCATGGTTTGGAGCACTTTCTACGACATACGCCGCTATGGGGGGCTGCAGATCTATCTGCGCGCCGTCCTTTCAGCCTCGCCGTTGGTTCTTTCAAGCGCCGGTGAGCCGACCCGAGAATTTCTTTCACGCGCCGGGGCTGCGGGGGTTACGCACATATCGGGTACTCCGTCGCACTGGCGCCGCGCACTGATGAGCGGCGACACCTCCCTCATCGCACCGGAGTACGTCAGGCTGTCCGGCGAAGTCGCGGATCAGACGGTCCTCGACAACTTGCGTTCGGCATACCCGAACGCCCGCGTTGCCCACGCCTTCGCCTCGACCGAGGCAGGGGTGGCATTCGACGTGAATGACGGGCTCGCCGGGTTTCCCGCCGACTTGGTCGGCAACCCCGGCGCGGCCATCGAAATGAAAGTGCTGGATGGCACGCTGTGGATTCGCTCAGGCCGCACCGCCGCACGTTATCTCGGCGGCGGTGAACCGGCGCCGCTCGCGGCGGGCGACGGCTACGTCGATACCGGCGACATGGTGGAATTGGCCGGCGGCCGCTACTATTTTCGCGGCCGCAAGGGCGGAATCATCAATGTCGGCGGCTTAAAGGTCTATCCGGAGGAAGTCGAGTCCGTGCTCAATGCCGATCCTCGGGTGCGCATGTCGCTGGTGAAGGCACGCCGCAGCCCGATCACAGGCTCTGTGGTGGTCGCGGAAGTCGTGCTCTGTGACCCAGGGAACTCCGTCGATGCGCAGAGCGCGGAAGAAGTGAAGAACGAGCTGCTGAACGCCTGCCGCCGCACCCTGCCCGCGCACAAGGTCCCGGCACTGCTGCGTTTCGTGCCTGCACTGGAGCTGAGTGCCGCCGGCAAATTGGTGCGCCCGGTTGCGTAACGTCATCGTCACGGGCGGCAGCCGGGGCCTGGGCCTCGCGATGAGCACGGCGCTGGCGAGTGCAGGTTATCGGGTCATCGCAGTCGCCCGGGGCTTGAGCCCGGAACTCACCGCAGCGATAGCCCAAGCGGCGCAGGATGCCCGAGGCGCGATAGAGTTCAGGGGGTGCGACCTGTCTGACTTGAAGCTGATTGCACCGCTGGTGCGCGCCGTGCGCGCCGACTTCGGGCCGGTGTACGGCCTGGTCAACAACGCAGGATTGGGCACGAGCGGCATTCTGACCAATATGCGCGATCAGGAGATACAGCGGCTGGTCCAGCTGAACACCGTTTCGCCCATCGTGCTGTCGAAATATGTCCTTAAGTCCATGATGCCGCAGCGCGAGGGCCGGATCGTCAATATCGCTTCCATCGTCGCAGCCACCGGTTACAGCGGCCTCTCGGTATACAGCGCAACCAAGGCCTCATTGATCGGTTTTACCCACTCACTGGCGCGCGAGGTGGGACAGCTGGGCATTACGGTGAATGCCCTGGCCCCCGGCTTCGTCGACACCGAGATGACGCACGAACTCACCGATGCGCAGCGCGAGAAGATCGCTCGGCGCAGCGCGTTGCACCGCATGCCCGAACCGGTCGATGTGGCGCGCAGCGTGGAGTTTCTGCTGGGCGAAGGCGGCCGCAACATCACCGGCACCGTGATCACCATTGATGCCGGAAATACCGCTTAAGCGAAGGCGGCAGAGGGGGCGAAAAAGAAGAGCATCACGGCCACGGAAACTGCGGCGGCGATGATGCGACGAATTTCCATTTTGATCCCTTCCCTTAAGAGGTTATCAAGGTGGGTTCAGTGACACGGCCCACGGAAAATCCGTGGGCCCTGTCATACCTGATATATATTCTTACCCATCCCTTGTGTCGAGAGATATTGCCAACGCGAATTTCCGCGTCACAGCAAAATCACAAGGACTCGAGAAAAGTCAGCAGCTCCTTCTTCTGAGTTTCACTCAAATCGCGGAATCGCCTGACGACATGTTCGGCTTCCCCCTCGTGCCGCTCGATGGCGTTCTGCAGTGTGAGTGATTTCAGGTCGTGCATGTATCGGGGGCGCATCCGCAAACCCCAAAGCGCGGCAGTTCGCAATTTATTCGCCGTGTCCTGCGGCCCTGCCTGCACGATGCCGTCGCCGGTTCCAATGTCGTGCAGGAGGAAGTCGCTGTAGGGGTGAATGATCTTGTTTCCCAACGCGATGGGCACAACGAAGGTTCCGCCGTCGATGACGGTCCCGGGCTTGGCGGTCGTGATGCTGGCAACATGGCAGGCCGCGCAGCCGATGTGATCGAATAGACGGTCCCCCGATTGGGCGGCCGGGGTTGCAGCCAGGCTGGTATCGCGCGGCGGCACTTTCGTGCCCCGGACGAACTGCGCAAAGTGGTCGATATCGGCCAGCCCGAGATCATCGGGTACGTCTTCCGGGTCCGGTGTGACCTTGCCGATGGTGGTCTCGTCCTTCGGCCGCAGCCGGTTCGTGACTCCCATTTCGTTCAAGTAAGCGTCGCCGATGAAGGAGAGCAGACTGCTGTGCTGGTCCTTCCAGCCGAAGCGGCCGATACGTGATTGACCCGGCGCCTCCAACACAGGAACCTCGATCGCTTCGCCATGAATCCGGCCTTCGCTGACCTGCGGTTGTCCGGCCGCCAGCGCAAGCAAGGTACTGTCGTCGATGGCCTCGACGAAGCCGTCACCAAGAGTGTTCAATGCAGCACGCAGCGCCCGGATGTTTTCGGTCACCGGGATGTGTTCCTGCGCCTGGGGCAGCACGGCCCGATCGTTGATCAGGGAACGTCCGGATATGCTGGCGGCGCCGTCATTGATCGGCACCGTCGGATTGACGAAGTTGCCGCCGGCATCGAGGTGCCCCACCCGCAGCTCGGTGAATTGGCTGGCACCGCCGCTCACCGGGTTTTGATGGCATTCGGCGCACGACCGGCCGTTGTACACGGGGCCGAGCCCGCTGTTGATATCATGCTGCGTTTCATAGATCTGCTGGTCGAGGGCGAAATGATCGCCGTTCGGCTCGACAATCCCATTGCTCAGGCTCATGGAGCCGGGATTCTTCACGAGCGTGGGGGTATCAAAGCCGGCAGGTGCTTCAGTGGCCGGCGGCTGCACGTCCGCCGCCCACAGCGGTATTTGCATGCCGATTGCCGAAACCAGAACAACAGTGAGTCTGTACTTCATCACATCGCCTCCCAGAGAGTTCATTCCATTACCGTATCTGTCGCGTGCGGCGAGCAAGGGCGTCGCCGGCAACAATAAGTAATGACTCGAGGGGAGCGCGGTTTATTCCGAATTCGCGTTCGGAATCGTGTGATGGCCGGTGGGTGGTTGATCCAGCCGGCGCGTTCTGTGACCAAGTTGGAGGACAATCCAAAATCTGTGTTTTAGGCTCGAATAGCGAATACCTTTCTGCATGGGTGCGTGGGGATGGTTGATACAGTAAAAATGCGGCGCCCGGACTTCAGACGCCAACAGAACGGGCCCAGCGGGAGAGTCGAGCACGACTCGCGGGGCAACGCTGTCTGGACGAGGACACGTGCGACCGATGGCGTTGATCCACCCGATAGCACAGGACTTGCTTTGGCGGATGAGCCACGACGGTCGGCCAACCATGCGCGCAAGCCATCTCCTGGGAAGAAGCTCCCGAAGCAGAAATAGCAGCCGTTGTTGCGAACGACGCGTTGACTAAATCGCGCCCGATCGCTTCAACGCCGTATAGCGATTCACCAACTCGATGCCCAACTGTTGCGGTTCGCAATCGATCATCATCACCCCGCCCATGACCAATCGTCGCAGCATGTCCCGGCGGTGTTGTTCGTACTCCAGCGCGGCGGCCACCTCGAGGCCGCTCTGCTCCGTCACCAGCGGCTGATCCGCGATCTGGCCGACGATTTTCTCGCGCAGATTGGCAAGCACGACCAGGTGTCGCGAGCGAAGCAAGCCAAGCGCCACCGACAACTCGGTCGCATCCTCATCGCGGCAATTCGTGATGAGCACCAGCAATCCGCGCTTGCGGTGGCGCCGGATCGAATCCGCGGCAGCGCGCGTGTAGTCGGAAAAGGTGGGCGTCGGCTCCACGTCGCCGAGCTCGGCCATCAATGCATTCAGCGACCGCCGACCCTTGCGCGGCGCAAAGCGCCTTTCCATGTGATCCGGCGTGCCGAAGGTCATGGCACCGACGGCATCGCCCTTGCTGAGTGCGACGAAGGCCAGCAGCATCAGGGCATTCAGCGCTTGATCGAAGTGCGTGCTGCCGACGCCATGCTGCGTATCGTCGGCACGCATGCGCCGGCCGCAGTCCAACAGGAACATGACGGACTGATCCCGATCGTCCTGAAATTTACGCACGATGGGCCGCTGATGCTTCAGCGTGGCCTTCCAGTCGATGTGCCGGATGGCGTCGCCCGCTTGGTAGTCGACCAATTGATCGAAGTCGGTTGCGGATCCGCGCCGGCGAATCGACTTGATACCGATCTCGGCCAGGCGACGCTTGCCGGTCAACCAGCCAAAGGCCGCATGGAGTTCGAAGTTGGGGAATACACGCCTTGAGTCGCTGCCGCCCACCTGCAAGTTCAAATCCAAGAGTCCCAAATTCGAGCGCAGGCGAATCTGCGCCGGATCGAAACGTTTCAGACCGCGCAGTGTCGGCGTAATCTTGAATTGCAGCGTTTGCCGTTGCCCCGCCTCGAGCGCAAAGGTAAGCGGCATGCTCGGCGTGTCCATGCTCGCATCGGCCATGTCGAACAGCCGGCCGGAGTGGCGCCGCGCACCCCCGTTCTCGAGACTCAATCCCACCGTGACGGGGGCACCGACGGCGAACGCTCGCGGCAGGTGGCGCTTCAATGTCAACGGCGCGCGTTTCCACGCGGACAGGCTGAGGTAGCCGTCGATCACCAGCACCGCCGCCAGGACCGCCCCGCTCGCCGCGGCCGCCTGCAGAATGGCCGGCTGCGGCGTATCGACGCAGCTCAACGCAACCAACACTGCACCGATCCCCATCAAGACCAGGATCAGTGCGCGGGAAGGCATGAAAAGTATCAAGGGAAAATCCTTCAGACTCGCGGCGCCGCGGTCGAGTCGAGGATGGCCCGGATGAGATCATCGGCGCTATGGCCATCGAGTTGGGCGTCGGCAGACAGCGCAACGCGGTGGCGCAGCGCCGCCGTGGCCACTCCCTTGACATCATCGGGTACGACAAACGCCCGCGCCGCCATCAGCGCCGCCGCCTTGGCCGCCCGAACCAAGGCTATGGGCCCGCGCGAGCCGCTGCCTACGGCGATACCCGGCCACTCGCGCGTGGCGCGCACGATGCGCACGGCATAGTCGAGCACCGCCTTATCGACGCGTTGGCGCGCCACCAACTGCTGAAGCGCCAGGACCAAGCGCTCGTTCAGCACGGCAGTGACCCCGGCCAGCGGCAACTGATCGCCGGTCTGATCCGTCGTGGTGCGCGCGACGATGTCGATCTCCTGCTCCAGCGATGGATAGGACATGTCGATCTTCAACAAAAAGCGGTCCAGTTGGGCTTCCGGCAGCGGATAGGTACCCTCGGTCTCCAGCGGATTTTGCGTCGCCAAGACGATGAAGGGCCTGGGCAAGGCCAGTGTTTCGCCCTCCAGCGTCACCTGGTATTCCTGCATGACTTCGAGCAGGGCGCTCTGAGTCTTGGCCGGCGCGCGATTGATCTCGTCGGCGAGCAGCACATTGGTAAATACCGGACCGCGCACGATGCGCAATTCGCGCGTGGTATTGTCGAGCACCGCATGTCCGGTGATATCCGACGGCATGAGGTCGGGGGTGAACTGGACCCGCGACACCTGAAGCGACATGGCCTGCGCCAATGCCCGCACCAGCAGCGTCTTGCCGAGCCCGGGAACCCCTTCGATCAGCACGTGTCCCGACACGATCAACGCGATGATGATTTGATCGACCACCTCATTCTGGCCAACCAGCGCGTTGCCGATTTGTGTTCTCAACTTGGACAACAGTTCACCGGCGCGAACAATGGAATTGGATTCGACGGTCATGCGCGTCCTTGGTTATTTTTGAATTCGAGCGTTCAAGATTCGCCGAGTCTGTTCAAGCAGCGCGATCGCCGCCCGCTGCACCTGCGGCGCAGCCACCGCGTCCTCGGTCATCGCGGAGTTGAGTGCCTTTGAGTCAATGCCCGCCCATGCAGCAATGGCGTTCACGCGTTTGCGAACATCCAGGCTGCTGTACGAAGCGATCCGCCTCTTCGCGGTTTCATCCAACGCCCGGCGCACGGCTGCGCGCAGTGCCGTCAATTTTCGAGTGCGCCACGCGAATGCGGCGTTGGCGCGGATCTGCTCCGCCAGCGAACGCCGGACCAATGCAGGCGGCGGCAGCGGCGGTCCAAACCGCGGCAACTGCCGCACGATGATGAAAAGAACGGCGACACCGAAAAAAACCAGCGCGGGCGCGGCGAGACGCCAGACCAGCGCGATCAATGTCTCCGCGCGCGCCACATTGACGATGTACAAGGCGTCGCCCCGGTCCAGATGCGACGCCGATAGGAAAATCTCGGCATGATCGTGCCGGATGAGATTCTGATTGCTGATGAGCGAGTACCGGGGAATGACGGTCACGCTGCCGCGTCCAATGTCTACCCGCAATACCTGCAGGCCGGCTTCGTTGGCGAGGGACCATGCCGGTTTGCGCTTGCTGACCAGACCGAACTCACTCGGCGGTTTGCAAAGGGTCAGCGTCTTGTCGGTGGCCTTGCCGTCGGTTGCGACGTTCAATGACGCGCAATTCTCCTCCGGGTCCCGTGGCCGGGCGTTCGGCTTGCTCTTGTCCGGGGACTCGAAGCGTACGCCGAGGTGAATGCCGCTCCACGTCTGAAACTTCGGATCGGCACGCACCACGTCATCGGTGATGATGAGGCGGCCGCCGGATTCAACCCAGGGCGCCAACTCATCGACGTGGGTGTGTGTCATGTCTCCCTGGAAGCCGTCGATCAGCAACGCTCCTTTGTTTGGCGGCGCCGCATTCAGTGAAACGATGAAGCTCGACCGGATCCCCAGTGCCGTGGCAAGGCGCTGCACACTGTAGTAGGCATTGGTCGCCGCTTCGCCCTGCGGCGGCACGGGAACAAGGGTGTCGTCCCAGTAGGTATTGCGGGCCACCCAGATGCCAAGGATCGCCAGCACCACGACGATGAGCAGATAAGTGATGCGATCGCGCGTCATAGACCCTGCGCGGCGTCAAAGGTCGGCGCAAACTCCCGGCACAGCGCCGCCACCGATTCCGGGGCCGGCGCTTCCGCCGCGTACACGACGCGCTGCCATAACGCCACGAGTGCAGCAAAATATTGCACCCGCGGTGGATCCAATCGTTGTCCCACCGCGCGCAATGCCTCACCCTCGGTGAAGGATTCGCCCACTGCGACGGCGAAACGATGCACCACCCGCGACAGCGAGCCCCGATACAGAAGCGACAAGGCCTCGCGAGTGCGGCCGGCTTCCAGCAGGCTCAACGCCGCGGCGCCCACGTCGGCAGGCAGGGAGTTGGGATTGATGTCCAAATCCTGTACGCGTGAAGTGCCCTGCGCCGCTGCCACTCGCGGTGCGGATTGCCGGGACTTGAGGAGGCGATACGCCCACACGGCAGCGACGGCAAAGCCGATCGCCCCCGCAACCCAGATCACCAGACTCCCCGACTGAGCCAGGAATCGAAACAGACTGACGATCCAAGGAGGTGCATCTTTGGGCGGCTGCGGTGGCTTTTCGCCGGCGACCCAATGCAAGGATCGCACGGTCTTGTCGCGGCCCAAATTAGGATCGTGCCTCAGCGTTTCCACCGCCGCCTGCACGGCCGCGGGCGTGAGGACTTCGGCAGCCGGATCAACTCCCTGCGCACGAGCCGCCGTGAAGCACAACGTCGCGAGCAAACATGCCTTAGCCAGAGAATGCACGGCGAAACTCCTGCTCGATGTCCCAGGCTTCCAGTTCGACGCGTCGATTCAGATACATGCCGAATCCGGCCGCCACATAAAACGGCTCGACGAAGGCGACGGCTGCGGCATAGCCCAGAGTCAGCGCCATGGTTTGCGGTTTCGCCACACCGGCCAGCAGCGCCATCCACGACACGTCGGCATGTTTGGGCGCGAGCCATAGCTCGAGGGACACAACGCTCAGCACGAGTGCGAGTTCCGCCGCGGCAAATGCCTGAGTCATGGCGCGCGCAACACCGCGATGGCGGGCGGCCAACTGGCGCACGCGGGTGGCACGCGCGCCGCCTGTCAGGCCCTCCAGCTGCCTGACGGGCTGGGTGAAGGAACGTGACGCACTCAACCGGCGCAGCGTAACGGTTTCCAGCCACTGCGCCCACCACACGTCGCGTTGTGCTTCCCAGACGTCCGGCGGCGTGGTGACCATCCCGAACAGCGCCCGCGACAGCACGAACAGCAGCGTGCGATCGAGCCAGGGCTTCGACCACCAAATAAGCGTCGCCGGCAGCCAGGCCGCAATGTCATACGTCGCGAAACACAGTGCGAAAAGCGGCAGTGCAACCATGAGGTAACAGGAATAGGCGGAACGAAAATTGGATTGCAGCAATCGTATGCCGAGGTCGCAACCTTCCCAGATTGCCCGCGGCCGCAGAGTCAGGGTCATCGAATCAATTTGCACGGGGCCGCCGAATAAAGAACAGCAACACGAGGATCCAGCACGCCGCGGCACAGGTGTACTTAGCTGTGGGCATCACCCAGGTGGCCGACGACCAAAACGCCTCGAAGGCCGCGGCAATGACCAGCATCACAGCGGATCCGAACACGATGGAACTGGTGTCGCGCGCGGCGATTTGCATCGACTCCAGCCGGGCCATGCGACCGGGAAACAAGATACTGCGGCCCACGCGCAGTCCGGCGGCGCCGCAAAGCGCAATGGCCGTCATTTCGAACGCCGAATGTGTGACGACGAAGGAAAAAAAGGTGTTGCCGAAGCCGCGTGCCGTCACATAGCCCGCGATGGCGCCCATGTAAACGCCGTTCCAGAACAGAAAGAACAAACTGCCCAATCCAAACAACACGCCGGTGACGTAGCACTGGAACGCGATACCGATGTTGTTCATGATGTAAAAACCGAACATCGACCAGTCATCACCCGAATCGCGGACGTGGCCAATGGACTTCGCAGCCGGTCCATACATCTGCTCGAATTCCGCCGCGACACGGCTGTCGACCACGGACAAGATCAGATCCGGGCGAAGGTAGGTCGCCACACCGATCGCGATGGCCGGCAGCATCAAGAGAGCCGCTGCGGTCAAAACGTATTTCCAGTTGGCGCGCACCGTCTGGGGAAACGTTACCGCGAGAACACGCAGGACGCGTGCCAGGCCGAATTCACTTCGGCGATAGACGATTTGGTGGGCGCGTGCAGTGACGATCGACAATCGTTCGATCACATTCGCCGGGAAACCGCGCGCCTGCGCCAGCACCAGGTGTTCGCAGCACATGCGGTACAAATCCAAAAAGCGCCCCGGATCGAGTTGCTTCTCCTCGCGCGTGAGGAGTTTCTCCAATTCGCTCCATTTCGGGGCCTGCGCGGTTTCGAATTCCAGCGGGGTCATTCGGGGACCGTCCGGCGCCGCTGTCCATGCAGCCAGCGCGCAATGCCGACCAGGCGTGCGGTCATCGACAAATTCATGGAGCGCAGCGGCGCAGCGCTGCCGGCCAATGCCGCGATCTCCTCCGCCCGCTCCACTGTCAATCGACCGACGCGCCAGGCAAATGCCGAGATGGCGGCCTGCTGTCGGGGGCTCAAGGCCACCGGCGGCGGCATGGGATCACCCTTGCCGAATGCGCCTGCGACCGTCGCCTCGTGCCGATAGGCCACCACGGTGCCGCCTGCCAAATCGCCCAGGCGCCGTGCGTCATGTCTCAGCAGCATTGTGACTATCGCGAAAGCGTACATCAGCGGCAGCATATCGACGGCCCGCATCAGATTTCGGGTCAGACAGCCGGCCGGCGTGATGGGCAGTCCGTTGGCCATCATCACCTGCAAGCCCAGCATGTACTTGCCGGGAGTGGCTGCGATCGGCGTCAATTCGAAGATGACGGGATACAGCCAATTGACGACGAAGAGAATGATGAACATTGCGCCGTTGGCGAAGTGTCCGGCCACGCCGAGCGCCGTCCCAAGGCTCGACAGGATGAAAAATCGGATGAAGACGTCTATCAGGAAAGCCGTGCAACGCACCGCGAATCCGGCCGGCCGAATCACAATGGCGATCCCTTCGGGCGTTTCCGCCGTCAGGATCGTGTCGATCGAGGCGCTCAAGCCCGGACGACGATGGTGTCAGCTATGTAGTCGTGAACGCAGCGTTTAGCGGGTCCGAAGATGAACAGGGAGTCGATCAGGCCGTAAAACGAGCCGACGAGCGGTATGAAGGAAATACAGATATTGAGCGCATTGCGCAGCCAGAATATGCGCGCGAAGCTCACGCGTGAGCCGTCGGTTCGCACGTCCTTGATGCCCAGCCATTTCTTGGCGATGCTCTGCCCGTTTTGGTAGGCGAGTATGCCGTTGATGATCAGCATGACCACCATCCAGAGCAGCCCGAGATAAAACCAACCACCGGTGCCCGCAATCACCCCCCAGACGGCGAACGCGTTGCGCTGTACATCAGGCCCGGCCCGCGTGATCAACGGTATTGCATGCATGTATGCCGGAATCATCGGGACGAAAATGATCAGGCTGTCGATGATGGAGGCGCCAAGGCGCGACCCGCGACTTGCTTTGATGTCATCGCCCGGGACGACGTCCGCAACTTCGCTCTTGGGAGGGGCGTAATTATTCGCAGGCGTAACCATTGGTGCTCCTTGCAACGCGGTATACCCAATTGTGCCTCACCGCGGCCCCGAATGAAAACGGAACGCAGAATACGTGACGAGTTCGTGACGCTGGGTGCTGCCGGGGGGATTTCGAGGGTCAAATCCGCTTGGCGCGCCGCCAATTGACCGAAAGCTCTTTGAACACCTCCGAAACGAATCGACTTTGAGAGTTACCGCGTAACCGTCGTGGGGCGGGAGATCGTGATGGAAGATCGCAATGTCGGCGCAGCGGAGATCATGGACGAAGGACCGCGAATCAACTCGCGTTCCAGAAACGCCGCGCCCGAACACGAACGCTTGAAAGTTTTCATCAACCAAGTTACGCACGAAACGAATTTGTCGCAGGAGTACGGCGATGCCGGAAACTTAATTAGGGTCTTTGCTTTGCGGTGCGTACGGCATTGGCTGCACCCGCGTTCGCGTCTTTCAGTCGCATCTTCCGCCGTCTCGCGGGACGTCTGCGACCCGCGACAGTTGCGGCATGTATTGACGTCGAGTTAACTCACGTTCCTGAAAAACGCCGCGCCCGAAACAGGGACGCCTGATCGTTTTTTCATCAACCAAGCTACGCACGAAACGGAATTTGTCGCAGGAGTACGACGATGCCGAAAAATTAGTTGCGGTCTTTACCTTGCGATGCGTACGGCATTCGCTGTATCCGCGTTCGCATCTTTCAGTCACATCTTCCGCCCTTTTTGCGGGACGTCTGTAGCCCGCGACAGTTGCGGCAAGTGTTGACGGCAGCTTAACTGCTTTGCAGAAACGCCGCGCCCGAACAAACAGGCACGGCTGAAACTCCTCATCAACCAAGTTACGCGCAAAACGGAATTTGTCGCAGGAATCAAACTATGTTTTATCGACAAATTAATTGGCGGCCATTTCTTTGTAGTGTCTTGCTCACAGCGTTCGCGGTGCCCGCTTTCGCCGGCTTTCAAGTCATGACTTCCAACGCCTCTCCGACTGCACTGTCGAAAGGTCAGACGGTGCGACTGGACGCATTGGTGCAATCGAGCGCCGCCGCAGGCAACATGATCGTTGACCTCGAGGTCTACAATGCCGCCGGCGCGAAAGTCGGCCAAACTTTCTACCAAGGACAAAACTTTGCGGCGGGCCAAAGCCTGCAGTACGCATGGATGTACCAGCTGCCCACCACCGCGGCGACCGGAAAATACACATTCAAGGTGGGCGTTTTTACTCCCGGATGGACCTCCTTTGTTTACTGGAACAATGCGGCGGCAACTTTTGCGCTGTCAACGACCGGGGGGACGGCAACTCAGGGTATTTGCGGCGCAGTCAACGGACAAGCGTTAAGCGTCGCGCCCACCGGTAATTTGTGCTCCGTAGGCATCGCTTCGGCGGTGAGCGGCAGCGGTCCGTGGACCTGGAGCTGCGCCGGCAGCAACGGGGGCGCGACTGCAAGCTGCAGCGCCTCGCGCGCCGTCCCGTCCGGCCCACCCCCAACGGCCAGCGGATGCGGAATGCAGTTAGGCAGCACGCCGGTCATATTCTGCGACACCTTTGATGCACCGGCCGGCCTTGGTAACGGTAGCCGTGCCGGAGACCTGAATGGAAATGTCTGGGGGGTCTCGCGAGCGATTGGCGGCGGCGTGAACTTCGGGCAGCGGCAATACAACCAGTGGAACGCGACGCAGATTGATAAATGCGACGGCACCACGCCAACAGTGGTCGCGCCTAACGACATCATCATTTGCAATGGTCAGCTTCGTGAGGCGAGCAACGACAACAATTCATTGCAGTTCGACCTTGGCGATGTGACTTCCTTGGCGATGTACCCGAAGCAGCCGTTTGATTTCGCGGGCCGCACCGGCACGGTCAGCTTCGATGTATCGAACGACACTAATGGTATTCACTCGGCATGGCCGGAATTCTGGATGTCTGATTTGCCTGTACCCGATCCGTTCAATCACTTTGATTCGTGGCAGTCATTGCCTGCGAATGGTTTTGGTATCCGCATGGCCGCTAACGCTGACCCTGGTCAGTTAGGCATTTGCCCAAATCGGAACAACTTGAGCAAGTATCGTTGGACGGTTGACTCAGCAGCGGTGATTCGCGACCACGTGTTGGACGACGAGAATCCTCCGGGTTATGGCGCGCGCACTGCAATGACTGTGCAGACTATCGACTGCGTAGTGATGAGCAGCGGTCCCGGCAACATGAATCACGTTGAGATTCGTGTTAGTCAGAATGAGATTGACGTGTATGCCACCGATGCGGGGGTACCACCTACGCCCACCAGCTTGCGTTTGATTGCCAAAATCGTGAATGCAAACTTGAGTTTCACGCGCGGTTTGATCTGGCTGGAAGATGTGCATTACAACGCAGACAAAGGCGACCCAGCGCGCCCGTCGCAGCGCCAGCACACGTTCTCCTGGGATAACGTCGCGTTCGACGGACCATTCACCTACCGGGACTTTAGCTACGATGCGCCGGACAATACGGCTCCGGGAACCAATGGCTCTGTCAACTTAGGCAAGTTCGCTGCGGCGAATCAAACGACGACTTGGAATGTCGCGGGTATACCGGCGAATCCGCAAGCCACGGCAGTACGGGTGCTATTCAATTTCAACGGAGAGATCAACCCGAATCCCACCACGTTGAATGTCATCGTCAATGGCCATGCGCACTCGGTACCTTGGCCCTATCCCGACCAGATAATCCACACGTGGCGGACGTTAGCGGTGACTGTTCCGGTCACGGATCTGGTCGCTGGGACGAATGTCGTGCAGTTAGGCGCGAACGCCGCTGAAGTATTCAGTAACGTGAATATTGTGCTGGTAGATGTAACCGGAGGCGAGCCGGTTCTTCCGGGTTCAAACGACGCATTTCCTTAGAACTGAGGGAGTACAACGCTGCTGCCGGCATCGAACGGTGCCCGGCAGCAGCGGATGTTGGCTTCCTGGTCCAAGGTCTCCGCAGCGTGCGGCCGGTGGCCTTAGAGCGTATTCAAGAGCGCCAAGAAACCATCCTTCAGTCCCGCGCTCCCGAGTTTGAGGCTGCCAAACTGTGCAGCCGGCTGATACGAGCCTGTCACCATCACGTCCCCTTGGTTCGTCAGACCAATCCGGGGATTGTTTTCGAAGTCACCGCTAAAAGGTCCGTCCGCCTCCGTCACCCAGTCCGGCCTATGATCCGCGAAGCCGGCAACGCACGATGCCTCTTCGCGTGAAAATTTCGCGATGAAGAGGTTGTAGGGGTCTTTGCCGGTCAGCGTGACCCCCTCGATCGCGATCGTGCCTTGAAAGATTCCAGCGAGAATCAGGTTGCCGTGGCGGTCGTACGCGATTCCGCTGCCGCCTTCATCTTGCGTTCCTCCAAAGCGCTGCGCCGCGAGCAGCACCCCGTTCTCATCGTAGGTCGCAAAGAACACATCCTTGTTATAGGGCTGCGTGAGCTGACCTCCACCGAGATTGATGTTGCTGGCCCCCGGCTGCGACGTGACAATTGTCGCGGCCTGCGACGGAGAATTGCCAATATTGCCAACGAAACCCGTGATGCTCACCCGGCCGTCGCGGCTCGTTGCGATGTCGGTTCCGATCGCTTTGTAACCGCCGATGTGATTGACCCACTGCAGATTGCCGTTCTCATCGTATTTCACGACAAACGCATCACCAGGAAAGTCAGGAAAAGTCTGCACCGGACCGCTGAATCCATCCTCCGCCAGGTCACGGCCATCATTGCTGTGAAAGACCGTCTGACCTTCCATCCATCCCGTCACATATGCATTGTTGTCCGCGTCAACCGCCACTTTGTGCCCGACGGAGTTGGGCGCCGCTGCGTTGGTGACACCCCACTGAAAATTGCCGGCGACGTTATATTTCACGAGAAACATGTGCCAAAACGGCCCCCCGGATACCGTATGGACTGCTCCGTTCGATGACGAGAACGTGGTATCTCCCTGACTCACACCGGTCACATACACGGATCCCGTCACCGGCTCGACAGCGACACCGTAACCATTATTGGATGCATTGAACGCTGTTCCGGTCTGTACCCACGAGAGCACGCCCGATGGCGTGTATTTCGCGAGGAATATGGTCTGGCCCGTCCCCGTGACTGTCCTGCCGGAGCCGTTGATACCTTGAAACGTCGCGCTGTCGGTGAACACTCCCGCCACATAGACGTTGCGGGCCGCGTCGAAGCCGACGTCGAACCCTTCATCGTCTCCGGGGCCCCCCATCTGTATCAGCCATTTCAGGTTTCCCGACGGACCGTACTTTGCGAGAAAGCTGTCCGTACCACCCTCCGACGTCAGCGATTTACCGGCGGACACGGGTTGTGAGGGGAAGTGTCCGGTGGCGGAAAAGGCGCCCGTCACATATGAGTTCCCGTCTCGATCTACCTTGACCGCCTGTCCGATGTCCGCCCCCGCGCCTCCGAAGCGGTAGGCCAAACTCCAATCCGGTGATGAATGTCCAAATGCGGGAATGTTGAGCAGCATGCCGCCGGCAAAACACACCATTGCCGTAGCGTGCCGCAAGTCTTTCCAGAGTGCCGTGCGTCGGGCGAAAAGCGGCTCAAACGAGATGATTGCAAAAGATTTGAAGGAATGAGTCATGTTGGCGTCCCCCGGTGTTTTTGGCTTATCTCGAAAGGAATCGGCGCTCCTGACGAAAGACCCGCTTCAGTTATCGAGCACCATCGGGGTCGTCACAGTGCTTCCGAATTTCGTGTGAGAAAACGGCTTTGCGATCGTAGTGACTAGGTGTGCGGGCCGATTTAACAATAGTTAGGGCACTTTTCAATTCGCGGCGACGTCGAATGTGCAGAATTGTGTCGCCGATCACAGACACAAATAGATTATGTCAAATACGGTGACGTGGCCGGGCCACGATTTTGCTGGTCCAAGAAGCCTTGCAAGCAAAGCCGCTGGCAACGATAGCGACGCTTACGCAGTCAACCGGATTCACGACCCCGACGGTGACGCGATGCGTTGAACGCGGAGACCGAGACAACAACGCCATAACCGGCGTTTGAAATTGGCGTCCCCACGGGTATACCAACTTAACCCCCCTCCGCCGCGAAATCACCAGATTGGCTAATTTTATGAAATTTAGCTAAAATACGTACATTCTCAACGGAGTGACGCCATGACCCGAGTATCTAGTATTCAACGCGTTTTGAAGCCGCGGCAGATCCGTCGCACCCATAAAGTTCCTGAGCAGTTCAAGGGGCCAAGA
>Ga0210406_10002619_pt1 | contig 20361 bp, 12 predicted proteins | sample IncBWC30MmetaG_FD_155454 | JGI IMG/M metagenome (GOLD analysis project Ga0210406, IMG submission 155454) | Forest soil microbial communities from Barre Woods Harvard Forest LTER site, Petersham, Massachusetts, United States - Inc-BW-C-30-M | ecosystem: Environmental > Terrestrial > Soil >... | reverse complement strand
CGCGTCGGTGGCGATACTCGAGAAGTTGGCGCTGTTGAAGATCGCACGCTGCAACGCCCCCGTCTTCAGCAGAACGTCAGCGTCTCGGACGTCCAAGTGAACATCGTTGTTTGTGTTGAAAGCCAAAGTGTCTTCCCGGTTCCGTCCTGTTGCGAAGCGGCGGACAACAGTGAGAACTCTCCTATCTTAGCGCATTCGTAGGGGTCTCAGCCCAGCTGTCCAGTATTGAACACGACGAATTAAGGAGAGCGCGGCCGCATGCCACTGTGAGCGGACGATCGAACCTGAACAATTGGTCAGTGTTGACAGCTATCACGTACAGGAGTTTCCACCTATCTCGGCGTGGTGCACTACGCCACCGCTCCCAAACGGCCCTGCCCTTGGAAGTGCTTACCTTCCCTCACCCTTTGACCAGGTGAGCAAGCACTCCAAGCCTCGGTATCGGTCCACGCAGTCGCACGAGGCAGCCGATATCAGCATCGGCCTCGGGGCATCTGACAAGCTGTCGCGACCAACGAAGTGCTATCCGACACGGGTCGCGCCCTGCGCATTCGTCGTCGATACAGCATCTCGAGCGGCCTTTGTTCGTCGCTTGGCGAACACCTCCCTACGCACTTATGCTCACAACCTGCTGCACTTTGTTCGCTGGTGGGAGAGTGTTCACGACGCCGGCGACATTCGGGAAGGTGACCTTACCGAGTCCACGCTCCTGGACTATGTGCGCTTCCAGTCCAGCCAACAACCTCGGCCTTCCCCTTCCACCATCAATGACCGCGTGGCCGTTGCCGATCGCGCCATCCGCAACGAGTTCCCCAATGCTCCCTGCCAGATCGCCCGCGGCTTTCATCAAGCGTTCTTGCAGCGAAAGCCCATGGGCCTTGGTCGGCCGTGGGCGGCCATGAGCCGGTTGCGAGTGAAGGTGCCCAAACGCAACATCGTGCCGCTCTCGGTGGATGAAGTAGCGCGCTTCTGGTCGAGTTTCCGCTCTTCGCGCGACTTGGCCATCGTGGGCTTGATGCTCCTACAAGGGCTGCGGTCCGCCGAAGTATTAGCTTTGAATCGGGATGACGCGTTGCTCTCCGAAGCACAGCTTCGTGTTCCTGGCAAAGGCAACAAATTTCGTTCCTTGCCGATGGCGCCAGAAACCGTGCAACTGCTCGAACACTATCTGCGACTGGAACGACCGAATCCCTGTTCCGCCGCGCTCTTCGTCTCACTCAAAGGCCACGCGCGCGGAACACGCATGACCGCTGCGGGATTACGATCTTTATTCCGCTACCATCGCCAGGCCACGGGCATCCAGCTCGCCAACCCTCATCGATTTCGACACACCTTTGCTTCTGACATGATCCGCGCCGGTATGAGTCTTCCTGCGCTCATGCAACTGATGGGTCACGCGGATATCCAGACCACGCTGCTCTATGTGCTGATCTCCCCACAAGACGTCTACCTTGAGTATGCACGTGCCGTGGCGCAGCACATTCGCCCGCTTCCGAAGGCCTCCTCATGAACCGCGCGCGACGCCCTCCGCTCCAACATCCTCTGGCTTCGGTCTTCGATCGCGCGGTCGATTCCTTCAGTGTTTCGCTCAGTTCCGAGACGACTCGTCATTACCGCGGCACGGTCCGTAATTTCCTGAGCTATCTCGGTGCTGCTCATCCGGAGGTGCAGCGTCTGGACCAATTGCGCCGCGAACCCCACATCCTCGGCTGGATGTCCCGTCTACGTTTACAAACGCCAGCGCTCACGACCGCGTCCTATATCAACCTGCTCGGCGCTCTGCGCGGCATCTACAACGAACTGGTTTGGACCGAACAACTTCCTGAACTCGCTCATCTGATCCGCCGCGAGGATATTCCGCGCCAACCGCAAAGACTTCCACGCCCACTCACGACAGAACAAGATGAACTCTTGCAGCAGGAATTCCGCCTGCGCAATGATCTGGGTGGCAACACCTTTCTGCTGATTCGCCACACTGGCATGCGCATCGGGGAATGTGCCGATCTGTCCTTCGACTGCCTTCGCTCTACCGGCCCCAATCAATGGGCGGTTCACGTGCCGCTCGGCAAACTCAAAACAGAACGTATGGTCCCCGTGGATCCCTTTGTGTGTGAACTCGTCCGGCGCCTCCAATTCTTTCGTTTCCTTGATCCACTGCCTGCCGATGGACGGCTTCTGGCCCGTCCGCGCGCCAAAGAGGCACTCGTTCGTCAACTCCGCGATTACTTGCATCAGGTCTGCCACGCGCTTGGCCTTTTCACCCGCATCGTCCCCCATCAGTTTCGCCATACCTATGCCTCGGAGATGCTTCGAGCTGGCGTTGGCTTGCCCGCGGTAATGAAACTACTTGGTCACACCTCTCCCGAGATGACCATGCAATACCTTGATGTGACGTTGAATGATCTCCAGCGGGCATTCGAGCTGGCTCGTTCAAAACCTCGCCATCTTGTTCCGCAGTCGAAGACACCGATCACTCCCCGAGCGGGCCTCGATGGTCTGATCGATTCTTTGCTCGCTGCTCAACATGTGCTCGAAATGTTTCGCAAGACACTGCCAAACGACACTTCTCGGCACCGCCTCGACCGCCTCTCCAACCGACTCACCAAAATCGTTACCGAAGCGCGCAACCTCGCGACGCCCTGAAAATGGGCAGAGATTGGCCGGTTAAGCCCATGCCCCACCGGAGTCAAAGTTAGCCGCACGAGTTCTTCAACAAACCCTCGTTTATTGGTCGTTCTACTGGTAGCATTTCCATCAATCCCTGCGGTCGGAGGCGGTGCAACGTTATGGACGAACGGCGGCATCACGACGCTCCCCAAGAGGTGCGGACTCGTCTTTTTATCAGTCATTCAAGTGAGGACCAAGATCTGGTAAACGCTCTGACCACTCTAATAGACAGCGCTCTGCAAGTGCTCCCGAATACGATGCGATGTACTTCAGATCCTCGCTTCAACCTCGTGCCCGGTGAAGATGTCCCACAAAAATTGCGATGCGACCTCAGCGATTCGAATGTCGTGGTGGGCCTTCTTACGCCTTCGAGCGTCACTTCCTCCTATGTCTTGATGGAGCTTGGAGCGGCCTGGGGATTCAATCACCGCGTAATTCCGGTTCTAGCCGCCGGCGTAAACTTCAAGGATATTCCGGGGCCAATTGGCGGAGGTATCCACGCTGTCCGCGCCGACGACGAAGCAGCAATGGCAGAGGTTCTGGATATCATATCCCGTGAGTGTGATATGAGCGTGCGTGTCAGGGCAGGAGGACGGCAGGACCTCGTGAAGCAGTTTGCCCAGAGAGCGAGGAGCTACAGCAGCAGCCCGAAGCCCGGTGGTCCTGTAGAGGACTTAGGGAATTTTCCGGCTTTCCTGCCAACGATTGTAGAAACTGTCAAGAACGCGCCCAAGAATTCCAACATTCAGATAGCCTGTGACTATGTAGGCTACGGAATGTTTAACGCTGGCAGTATGTCTGACGAATATCGGAATGCCCTAATACAAGCTACAAGCCGTGGATGCACCATTGAAATGCTAGCTCTGGGAAGTAAGCCATGGGAGCAGATGCGAGCGCAAGTGCCGGTTGAACACGAACGATGGTTCGAAGAGCTGAGGAAGAAAGAAGAATTCAAAAAGAACCTCGACGCGTTTAGTGATCGAGTGAGAGAGCTCGCGCTCCCACAATTTCCCCTGCCGATTACGTGGACGCGTGCCAGCCAGCTTGATGCGCTGGTGCAAGTTGAACTTCACTACAAAAACTTGCTTGAAGCTGCTGGCATTCACATCACGATTGTGAGTGGCCCGTTACCGCTGTATCTGTGGATAACGGAGTCATCAGCTGTATGGGCGCTTTGTCCGCTTGATCCGAGGATGCGCTTTCCACTCGTATGGTATGACCTTCTGACCGATGGTCGGATTAATCTGGCTAACCCTCTAGATGAGCACGGTTTTTTTTCGTGCGACAAGGGGCATGTAAAGCGATTCAGTCATGTATGGCATCAGTACAAGCCCGTCGAATCGCCCAACGCGTCGGTTTCAGCAAAAGCTGGCCAAAATCGAGCAAAAGGAAAGACCTTGTAAAGATTTGTGGGTTGGAACGGTAAACACTGTCGCACGCCGGAGTCTTCTTCTTTGTGTGTTCACGCCGACCGCAAGAGCAATCCGGCGTCGAATTTCCTCGGAGGGCTTGCTCAGGCTCACGGTAAAGTGGACCCAATATGGCAAGGAATTCATTCTGCATCATCATATTGTTACGTAGATCATTAATAAGTAATATGGACGCAGGCTCGAAGGTGCTCTCCGTAACCGGCCCGTTGTGCGTACTCTTATTCGCTTCCTTTTGCCCTGACATGGAAGTCCTTATGTGCTTCGGTACGGGCGATGTGTTCGCAACTCGATAAATGACGAGTGCTCTTTATTATTGATCGTGTCCTCCAATTAGATCTCTGTCCAGGCAGCAGAGAATAACACGGTTTGTTGCCATCGTGAATAGATATCTGACTGTCACCGATCACCTCAAATGTGTCTCGCCGCTCTTACTGATCTTCGCTGCCCGGACGCATCGACGGGCACGTAATACGAGGAGGTCAATGCTTAGCCGCCGCAATTTGGGTTCGAAGGATGTCCAGATAGGTAGTGCCATAGCCTTGATACACGAGGCTCTGGGTGTAGTTTGAGCCTGTGGGAGAGGCATCGGCAGTAGTCGGAGCAGTAATGACGGAGGGCTCTATCTGAGTATCTTCGTGCCATTCGTTGAAGGTGGTGATGTGAATCATCTTCAATTGACTGTTGTTCGCATAAGGCAAGGCCAGGTCCTTCAGGAAACTCGTAAACATAGATCCTTCGGCCGCACTCGCGCTGGTCCTGCGAGCCAAAGCGGGGTTGTTTGCGCAGGTTCTACGAACGGCTCGGTCATTAAATCCGGGCACAACTGAGGGAATAAAATCGACTCCCAGCTGCTGTGCCACCGCTTGGTACTTCTGGTACATAGTTGCCTGGAGAGCGAGAAAGCCGTTGTCATCTGAATATCCACCGATGCCTGCGTAAGGGTTGTACCCGAAGATCGCATCCCAGTTGGTAATGCGCGCAGGATCGGGAGGATTCAACGGATAGTATTCGTCGCCTACCAGATAGACATTGAAACCGGCATCTGACATGGCCTTTCGGATCGAGGACACCATTTGCTGCACGGCAGAAACCGGTTGCAAATTGAGAGAAATATAGAAAAATACCAACGGCCTACCCTGGCCAACCTTTAAATAACTTGGATGCGAGAAAAAGTGCGCGGACAAGTATTGGAAATCAGACACAATTGTTGTGATCTTGTCTGATGTCAGGTTGAAATCTGAATTGAATCGGATCGCATAATCGTAAAACATCGCAAACCGTATATCTCCTATGTGAGGGTTGGTCAGAATCGTGTTTTGGATCGTGGTGTCTAGGAAATCATTCGGCATCACCCATTCCAAATCCCAGACATTGATTCCGGCCGCAGTCGACCAGGCGATTTGTTGGGTCACGACGTCCTCTTGCCGGGAATCGTATTTGCCTAGCACGGGAAATTGAGGAGGAATCAACTCACGTCTCAGCGTCCCGTTGTAGCACTCCGCATAGTCAAACGCACTCGGCTGATACCAGGGATAGTAGCTGGCGGAAACCAAGTACGGGTTTGGTTGCGGGGTGACGGTGAGGGTTGCGCTGGCACTGTGAGAGAGAGTTCCGCTGACGCCCTGAAATTCCACAAAAAAGGTTCCAGCCGCTGCTGGAGCTGAAAAGGTTACCTGCTGCGGCGTTCCGGAAGTAAGCATAAACGGCGCCGCAGGCGAAGGATCTACCCCGTTGGCGAATCCACTCGCGCTGACCGTCACCGGGCCGGTGAACCCGTTCTCGGCATTCAACGACACGGTTATGGGCGAGGTTGTCCCGCCGACCTGCGTAGAAACCGCAGCAGGAGAGATGACGATACTGAAGTCGGCGGCCGGCGGGGGTGGAGGCGGCGAAGAACTTCCACACCCATTGAGAAAGCACAGACTGAAGATCGAGATCGAAATCAATATAGATTTTTTCAAGATGACTCCTGCAGCCCGCATCCACTTCCTGTAAGTACGATTCGCACGCTTTCGTCGAGGCTATTGGTACAGTTCCGCGGTTGCCAAGTCGCTGCCAGAGCCTGTAGCGACCCCCTGCCCTCCTGTCACGAGCACTTCTCCGTTTACGAGAAGTGTGGCGGTGTGGGATTCGCGTGGGGTGGCCATATCGGCAGTGGGGATAAAAGTTCCACTTACAGGGTCGAAGAGTTCTGCCGCCGACAACGAGGTGATAGATTTCTTCAATCCTCCTGTCACGAGGACCTTGCCATTGCTGAAGAGAGTGGCGGTGTGCGACATGCGGGAGGTTTCCATATTGCCGGTAGGCGCAAAAGTCCCGCTGGCCGGGTCAAAAATCTCGGCCGTGGACAGTATCACACCGGGTTGTCCTCCTCCAGTTACGAGCACTCTTCCGTCATTTAGTAGGGTAGCTGTGTGCAAGAAGCGCGCAGCCTCCATACTACCGGTGGGCGCGAAACTCCCGGTGGACGGATCGAAAAGCTCGGCGCTGGCAAAGTAACCTCCGCCTGTCGCGAGATTGACCCCTCCCGTGATGAGCACTTTCCCGGTATTGAGCAAGGTAGCTGTATGCGAGTAGCGCGCGGTTCCCATACTGCCCGTGGGCGCAAGACTCCCGCTGGCGGGGTCAAAAATCTCAGCACTGGCAAGGGCGGTCCCGGCATCTACCCCTCCAGTGATGAGCACTCTTCCATCATTCAGCAAGGTGGCCGTGTGCGCGGACCGGGCAGCTCCCATGTTGTGCGTGGGGGCAAAAGTCCCACTGGCCGGATCGAAGAGCTCGGCGGTCGCGAGGGTTGCTGCGGAATTGTCTCCTCCCGTTACCAGTACTTTGCCGTTCTTAAGCAGGGTAGCCGTGTGTAAAATGCGCGCGTTCCCCATGCTGCCGGTGGGCGCAAAACTCCCACTGGCCGGATCGAAGATCTCCGCGGCCGAAAGGGTTGCTGTCGAACTACCTCCTCCCGTTACGAGCACTTTCCCGCCATTCATTAAGGTCGCCGTGTGCGATGTGCGGGCGGCTCCCATGCTGCCAGCGGGCGTGAAGCCCGTTGGGAGAACCACAATCTGGAAGATTTGCGGGACAGCATTTCGGCCGAGCGAGTCTTGCACTTGAACCGTGATGGGGAAAGGACCGGCGGCTGTAGGCGTGCCGGAAAGGGATCCGCCGCTGCTGAAATCCAGGCCGTTAGGCAGCACGCCAGTTTCGCTCCAAGTAAGGGGCGGAAAACCATCGGTCGCCGTGAAGATAAAACCGACATAGGGCGAATTGAGAGTACCTATGGCTGGTGGAGGCGTAGTGTTAATGGCCGGAGGTGGCGGGTAGTTGATCACGATGGGGTAATCCCCGCTGACATGCGTCGGCGGTGAGGCGGAGTCCGTCACAGTCACAACAACATGATAGGTTCCGGTCCCGGTGGGAAGCCCGTAAATTGCGCCTGTGACGAAGATGGGATTCTGTGGTGAGCCTAAAACGAAATCACAGCAGGTGAATCCGGGTGGTAGTGATGACCCTGGCGCGGCAGCCCAACTCCAATTGTAGGGTGGCGTCCCTCCGCTCGCGGTGAGCTGGAAGTACGTACCCACGAACCTTCCGTGAGGTTGGCCGTACTTCTGTCCAACCGTCGCGGGAGGCAGGAGGCCAGAGGTTATAGTGAGATTGGAACTCCCATTGGAGGAGACGGAGATCGAGGTCGAAGTCCCTGTGATTGAAACCGTAACCGTGTCTGTTGCGGTGATCGTTTGATTGGTGGCGGTGTTCAGCGTGGCGGAAAAAGTTCCCGTGCCGTTCGCTAATGTCGCATTACCTGGTAGGGTTGCCTTCGCATCACTACTAGCGAAGTGCAGCGTCCCAGAGTAGTTGGACACGGTGTTGTTGAACAGATCCTTCGCCGTCACCGAGAAATTGAAGGCCGTTCCAGTCTTGGCATTGGCCGGAGCGATAACGGAAAACCGAGATGTTGGGGCGGCGCTGACGGTGCTCGGACTCGGAGTGCTGGTAATCGAAGATGTAGCCGTGTCGGTCGCCGTGATGGTCTGAATGCCGCTGGTCTTCAGCGTGGCCGAGAAGGTTCCCGTTCCGCTCGTTAGGCGCGAGTTGGCCGGAAGCACAGCTTGGCTATCCGAGCTTGAGAAGTGAACTGTTCCGGCGTAGCTGCTGACCGTAGCGTTCGACGCATCAAGCGCGGCGACGGTGAAGTTGAAACCTGTCCCGGCGGTAGGCGTGGTCGTGGCCGGGATGACGGAAAAGTGAGTGGCTACAGGTGGCGGGGGCGGGGTTGACGAGCCGCCACCACATCCATTGAGGAAGTACAGGCTAGAGATCGAGATTAACAGCAACAGAGACTTTTTCATGACGCCCCCCAAGGATGCATTCGCTGCGCACGGGCACGATTCACACGTTTCGGTCACACTACTACGGTGAAGTTTGCATTCTTCGGTAGCGACGATTGCGGCCGGCCCGTGGCGATCCAAATCGAGGCATCATTTCGGCCGGAGACACTTTGGCTGGACTTGCTGCTGGCGCCGCAGTGATTGGCGTTGGATTGAGTTGTGCAGCGGCCTCCGAGTCAACAGTGTCGTAATCACATCCCTCGACTTCCGGGTGATTCTCGTCGCAGGGGATCAGCACTGTGGCACGATGGTCGCCGTTGGACAGCAGTCCTTCGCCGCTGATCTCCCCGCGGTCGTTGATTGAAACTGCATGAGCAAAGTGGATCCCAGAGCCGGGAATGACAAGTGCGTTTAGGTCAATCGCAGGACCGCCATCCTCCCAGAGCCAGCCCAGACCGGGAATGCCACTGCCGCAAACTCCCGATTCGCCCACAATCTGGTTGTGTGAGTTGATGCCGTATGCTTCACCGCAGGTCTCACCGGCAACTAATCCCAGGTTAATCAGCGCGCCATTCCTCCACAGGACCGGGAAAAACGACGTCGGGCTGCACGCGGCGCCGACGACGTCGCCAGCACCGTTGATCGCGGTTGGCGTTCCGCAATCCGCTCCAAGCGTACCGAGATCTCTAATGACTCCATTGCTCCAAAGAAACGGGTGCCAGCCAGTATCTCCCGCGACAGACATGGCGCCGATCACCTCGCCTCGATTACTGAGACCCGTCGTCCAGGTCACGGTGCCACCCAAGGGGTTGCCGAGGTCCACCATCTTGCCATCCTCGCCGATAAAGAAAGGATCGATGGTGGGAACGCCGGTAGTCAAATTCGGAGTCGAATTTATATAGGACTGACCCGCGATCTGACCGCGGTCATTGACTTGCCAAGCAACGCTGTCGGGACCGCCTAATGTGCCCAAGTCCTTTATGGTGCTGTTCTGCCACAAAACGGCATGCGTTTGTGTGGCGGCTGGGAAGAACAAGGCCCCGTAAAAGTAACCATCGCTGATGCACAAGGAGTTGCCGCAATAAGCGGCGGGAAACCCATTCGAAAAGGGATCGAGGACATTATTGAGCGCTGCTCCGACGACTTGGCCACGGTCGTTGATGGCATATGCTGCGCTGCCATTCCCTCCGAGCGTCCCAAGGTCGGCGATTCTTCGGCCTTTCCAAAGAACAGCCACCATCTCCGGATAGCCGGTCAGTGGATCAACAGCCCCGTTCCCGGAAATTCCTGAGACCCATCCATGAGAATTGATGCTGTCAGCATAAGTGCCATTCGCGTTGCCCGGAAGACCAAACAGTTCGGTCGCTACCCCATCTTTCCACTGGAATGCATCAGCCAGGAAGCAGAAAACGAGGCAGTAGGGATCAGAGGCGGCGGTGTCCGCCTCACCCGTAATTGTTCCCAGGGAGCTCAGAGTTTTGTTCCCGAGACCTGCCCAAGCATTCGAGCTATTGGGCCCGCCAAACGTCCCAACGCTGACGAGCTGGTAGTGGTGGTGTGCGTGTTTTTTGAGATCCGGATTGTCCTGCGCGGCCACGTGAACTGACATTGCAAGCGCCGTGAAGAGCGTGGCTGCGATCACGAAAACCCATGTCTTGTATCTCATCATGTCTCCTTCTCGCCTCCGATTGGAGGAGGGACTGAACTCAGTAACGATCCACAACCGGTTGGCCTGTTCGACATGGACGCTGTGACAACATCCGGCATTGCTTGGACTATCCCGCCGTACTAGACTCGTGCCGGTCGGCCTCTGGATCGCATTGCATCCATTCCTCACTCGCGATGCACGCTAGCGCGGTCGCGGTTTTGGAGTCCTTCCTAAGTTCCGGCAAATTTCTGGCAGAGCGTATGACGTTGCAAACCAAGCACTTCTACGCGTTTGGGCCCTTTCGTTTCGATTCCGAGAAGCGCGTGCTGGTGCGTGACGGCACGCCGGTTCCTCTGGCCCCGAAAGCTTCTGAGATACTTCTCGTTCTCGTCGAGCGTCCCGGGCACCTGGTTGAAAAAGAAGCGTTGATCAACAGGGTGTGGCCCGATGCCTTTGTCGAGGAAGGGAACCTCAACAAGAACATCTTTTTTTTGCGGAAAGCACTAGGAGAATGGGACGGCGGACGGGAATACATAGAAACGGTTCCGAGACGAGGTTATCGGTTCGTCGCGCCCGTAAGTGAAGTGACGCACGCCGAAGTTGCTCCGCCGCAACCATGTGTTACTGCAACAAATCTGGTCGGCAAGAAGGTCTCACATTACCGCGTGCTGGAGATTCTGGGCGGCGGCGGGATGGGAGTGGTCTATAAAGCGGAAGACCTGAAGTTGGGCCGCCGCGTCGCACTGAAGTTTCTTCCCGAAGAATCCGCCAAGGATCCCACAGCGCTGGGGCGCTTCGAACGCGAAGCACGCGTGGCTTCCGCGCTGGAACATCCAAACATCTGCCCCATTTACGAGTTTGGAGAACAGGAGGGGCAGCCCTTCCTAGCAATGCAATTGCTCGAGGGGCAGACGCTGCGGGAAATCATCTCCGCAGGGAGCTCAGGAAATCTGCCGCTCGCGCTTAGTAGACTGCTTGATCTCGCAATTCAAATTACGTCGGGATTGGACGCGGCGCACCGCCTAGGGATCATTCATCGGGACATCAAGCCAGCAAATATCTTCGTCACCAGTGACGGCCAGGCGAAGATTTTGGATTTCGGTCTGGCGAAACTCGCTCATCTCGTCTCCGGAACGGAAGACGATTCGGACCCGGACTCCCCAGGCAACCGCGGCGGGGAAGGAATGCCCTGCAACAGCGGACCGGTGGCAGCTCCCGGCGAGTTCCTTAGCCTGACTGGCGTGGCCATGGGCACGTCCGGTTACATGTCGCCGGAGCAAGTGCGCAGTGAGAAGCTGGATGCACGCACGGATCTGTTTTCGTTCGGCCTGGTGCTTTATGAAATGGCCACTGGCAAACGCGCTTTTGCGGGTAACACTCGGCCTGAACTTCACGCAGCGATTCTTACGCAACTGCCCAGTCCTGCGAGAGAGCTGAATACCGGCCTTCCGGCAAAGCTCGAAAATATTATCGGCAGAGCGCTCGAAAAAGATCGCCGTGATCGCTACCAAACCGCGGCAGAAATGTGCGCGGATCTGGAGGCTTTGAAACGGGAGATCGAGTCGAAACATCGCGCTCGGTGGAAAGACATGGTCGCAGTAGGCATCGTCGTACTGCTCATCGTGAGCGCGGCTCTCTGGTTTGCCAAGAGCCAGCTGCAATCTCCTGCGGCATTGCCTCAAATCAAGCTGCGGCAACTCACCAATAACGCGAGCGAGAACGGTGGGGCAGGAGGTGTCATCTCGCCCGATGGCAGATACCTGGCGTACATAGAAAGATTGGGGATGCACATCAAACTCATTGAAGGGGGCGAGTCGCAGACGATCCCTCAACCGGACGAGCTCGAGAGCAAGTTGGTCGACTGGGAGATTGGTCAGTGGTTCCCTGACGGAACGAGGTTTCTAGCCTATACGCATCCGCCAGGGGGTGACGCCAGTAATTGGACTTCCCGGGGCGCCAGCATCTGGATTGTCTCTCTGCTAGGTGGGCCTCCCCACAAGCTTCGCGATGAGGCCTACGGAGATTCCATCTCTCCTGACGGGTCCACCATTGCTTTCCAGACCAACCCGGGCAGATTTGGTGATCGTGAAATCTGGTTGATGGATACCAGTGGAGAGCATGCGCACAAACTTTATGAGACTGACGAAAACAGCGCCATTGTAGAACTAAGTTGGTCGCCAAATGGACAACGGGCCCTTTACAGAAAGATTGACGAGGCTGGCCAAGGCCTCTTCACGCGCGACCTGAAGGGTGGGTCGCCCATCGCGATCCTGTCAGCCCCGGAGGCGAACAGACTGAATGACTTTCTTTGGTTGCCCGATGGCCGGGTGATTTACGCACTGATAGAACCAGACCCCGATGAGCATACCTGCAACTACTGGCAGATACGAATTGACCCACAAAGTGGTGGACCCATCGAGAAGCCCCGGCGCATTACGAACTGGGCAGGCTTTTGCGTGGGCTCCACGAGCGTGACATCCGATAGTAAACGGCTCGCATTCGGGGAATGGAGACCTCACAACAGCGTATATGTTGCTGAGCTTCAAGCCAGTGGGATGCGCATCACCAGCCCAACCCGTCTCACGCTGGACAACGGGTGGAATAACCCCTTGGGATGGACAGCCAATGGCAAGGCAGTTATTTTTTTTTCCGATCGTGATGGTACAAAAGGGCTTTTCAAACAGTCTCTTGGCCAGGACACCGCACAGCGAATCAGCAATGCGAAAGAGGACGGATACGTATTATCCGCCTGTGTAAGCCCAGAGGGCTCCTCGGTTTTCTACAGGTCGAATCCGGAAGAGCATGGTCCGCCGGCGCCAAGCAAACTCATGCGCGTCCCGATAACGGGGGGATCGCCGCAGTTGGTATTGACAGGGAACCTCGAAGGGGGGCCCCGATGCGCCAAGTCCCCAGCAACTTTGTGTGCCATCGCTGAGCGGAGTCCGGATCGGAAACAGCTTGTGTTTGAAGCCTTCGACCTGGTGAAGGGCCGGGGGCGCGAACTTGCTGATTTGAAAACTGACGCGACGCCTGATTATCAATGGGATCTTTCTCCCGACGGTACTCGCATCGCCATCCTCAAGAGCCAAGAAGGACGAATCCAAATTCTTTCACTGAACGGCCGGGCGCCGCAGGAGATCACCGTGAAGGGATGGAATTCGTTGAATAGTGCGGATTGGGCCGCAGATGGGAAGGGTCTGTTTGTCTCCAGCCGCAAGGAGCGAGGGCCTGTCCTCCTGAGCGTGGATCTGCAGGGCAACGCTCGCGTCCTGTGGGAGCACGCGGGCAGCTTCAAAACCTACGGTGTGTCTTCCCCCGATGGACGCCATTTGGCGATGCAAAAGTGGATTGTGGATGGCAACATCTGGATGATGGAAAACTTTTGAGAACGACCTTCGGGTGCTTCCTTGCTCGATCACATCAGCCGAAGTGTGGCGCTTCAGAATTAGAATTGGATTTGTGCCTTCACCTGAATCATGCGGGGAGAAACATTCGCGTTGAGTCCAGACCCCAGAACGCTGGTGGGGGGCTGCTCCTGATAGAGAATCTGACCGTAGGTCCCGTCTGAACTTCCGTTATCGGGATACCCAAAATTGGCATGGTTGAAGAAATTGAAAAACTGGAAGCCGATACTGAGCACGCCCTTCTCCCAATGGGTGATCTTTGTGTTTTTCATGATCGCGAAATCCGTGTTGAAGTAACTCGGACTTCGAAAACGATTGCGGCCTTGTGTAAACGTCACGCTCGGGCCGCTGCAGGGACCTTTCGGACCCGGCAAATTCCCGGTGTTGAATCCCGTCTCGCAACCTGCCTGCACAAACAAGGCGCCGGGATTGGGTGATCCATCGCCCAGCACTTGCGCCGGTAGGCAGGGAACCTGTGAAGCAGGAATGACCGCGCCTTCTCCGCAGGTTCCCCCAGGACCCAGAGGAGCTACCGGCACGGAATAAACTACTCCGAAGAAATTCTTAATCGAAGTGCTTTCCGAATAGTCAATTACCGTATAAGGAAGACCTGTGCGAGCAAAGATCGTTCCCGAAATCTGCCACCCCTTCACAAGGTTATCAGCGCCGTGTCCGCGTAACGCCTTCTTGACCGGGACTTCCCAAACGTAATTTGCATTGAAGGAGTGGCGCACGTCGTAATCCGCTGGCCCGTAGCTTCCGCGAAGATTATTGGCATCCTGTGGAAAAAGCGAACTGCCGAAGGCAAACTGCCCGAGACCTCCGTTAGAGACCTCGTCCAGCCCATGTGAGTAGGTATAGTTGGCTTGAAACAAGCCGCTACCCCATCGGGTAACTCGTTCTTCAAAGGAAACCACCATGCCGTGGTAGTTGGAGACGGCATTGGTATTCCACTGCGTTACCAGGCCGAATCGCGGGTCCGCGCAAGGGGGAACCGGTGGGCTGCTGCAATTCACCTTCGGGAACGATCCAGACCCAGAAGCATTCGCATTCGGATTCTGCACGAGCTCATGGATACCGTGATTTCCAAAATAGCCGATGGTCACGGACGTAGAAGCCCCGAAACCATGCTGGGCTTGCAGACTCCATTTTTGATATTGCGCCGAATGCATTGTTTTTGCCGGAGTCTGAAAGCCCGGGGGAGTGAAATTTGGATCCGCCGCCTGGATCTGGACAAGGCTCTGACCAGCCGCAAAACCTTTCAACAATGCGGCATTAGAGGCGGAAGCATCTTGGGACAGGCTATTCCTCTCACCAGGAGAAAGGTTGAAGCCACTCACAGAGTAAAAATTGAAGAAAGGCGCGTTGTTAGCTATAGCTGTCCCGGCGACACCAGGGATCGGGTCGTAAAAGATACCGATGCCGCCACGGATCACCGCATTGTGAGACCCACCGAGGGGCTGCCATGCAAAACTGAACCGCGGCGACCATACGACGCTATCTGTGCTCGGAAAAGCTTGTTTCTGATCAATCTGGATCGCTTCCTTGTACGGCTGAGTCGGGTCATGGCTGACGGAACCAAAGGGGCCGGAAAGCCGACTGAAGCAGCGAGATTCACAAACTGGATTGGATTGGTGATCGGCACGTAGCGCAATCGTAAGCGTCAAGTTGGCCTGGGCATGCCACTCTTCCTGGCCATACAGCCCGAGACTATAGAAATCGTAACGGTTCCAGGTCACCGCGGGATAGGTTTGGAAAAGAGTTGTAAAATCCGTTTTTGGGTTGGATGGGTCCACTCCTCCGGAGAAAAATGCGTCAATCGAGTGGGGAATTAACTGCCCTGTTCCGCTGAAATTGTAGCCGTCCCCTTTCCAATAGGTTCGCAGGAAGCTCACTCCAACCCCAAACTTATGTTTTCGCTGCGTTTTCACAAAGTCGTCGGATACTTGGTACGAAGTTGTTTTTGAACCGCTTGGCAATGCATAAAGGTAGTCAAGACCTCCCAGCAGGGAGAAAGCGCTGTTAGCGACAAACCAGTTTAGGGTTGTCGGAAAAGCAGCCAGAGTTTGCGATGGATTCGTGACACCCGTAGCTTGGTTGATGTAACTCCCGGCAAGCAGAAACTGGTTGGCCGCTGTCGGGCCAAGGGTGTGCGTCTCGCTGAACTGGGCTTGCCACCACGGCTGTTTGCTGTAGGCATTGAAGAGCGGGCTGACTGGATCGACGTAGACGGCACGATTACCGTGATCGTACTGCACGAGGAGGAATACGCGGTCGCTGGCCCTCATGTTCCAATCCATCCGGCCCGATACAATCGATTCGCTGGCTGGGCGATCAATGTTTTTCTGGAAATGCACCGCACATGCATCGGCTGTGCCCAGCCCTTGTGGTCCCTTCCAACCGTTGCAGCCCGTGGGATCTTGAAGATTGAAGTTGCCCCGAGTCGCTGCACTCGCCCCCGGCGTACTGTTGTACAGATTGAACATCTGCTCATAAAACTTGTGGGATGCCGACATCGCTCCGAATATGGAATCGATATGAGCCAATGTTGCGGATTCAAAATTAGGGCTGGGCAGCACCACCTGAAAAGGCGTCGGAAGTAAAACGCGCATGCCCTCGGTGTCAAAAAAGAAGAACAGCGTACCCTTCTTAATTGGGCCACCTATTGACCCTGCCCACTGATTGGCGATATCGAAGGGGCGCGGGTTTCCGAACGCATTGTCGATCCAGTCGTTGGCATTAAGCGCGCTTCCGTTCCAGTAGTACTGCGCGTTGCCATGGAAATCGTTGCCGCCGGATTTCGTCAGGTAGTTGATGTTCGCGCCCCCAGCGCTACCGAATTGACCGGAATAACCATTGCTGATGATCGTCACCTCTTGAACCTCGTTCTGACCCAACATCATCCCCAAGGCCCCGCTGTTGTTGGTATTCAGTTGAATGTTGTTGTTGTTCATCCCATTAAAGGCGAATAGATTGGAACTGCCCGGCATCCCCAAAATAGAAACATTTCCTATGTAACTGAGGCCGATCGTGTCCGTATTCATGATTGCGCCGGGGGCGGTTTGGGCAATGTAGGTGAGGTCGTTCCCGGGGTTCGGGACTTGAGAAACCTGCAATTGGTTCATCGTGGTGGAGACGTCGCCATTCTCCGCCTGCAGCTGAGGGACCTCGCTTGCCACCTTGACGGTCGCGCTTCCTCCGGCAATTTCGAGCGTGACATTCAATGTCTCCGGCGGCCCGAGCGGCACATCGACATCGTGGCTCTTTTCGCGAAAGCCGGCGTGTGACACGGTAAACATGTACCTTCCGGGCGCTAGGAAAAAGAATTGGTACACACCGTCACCGTTGGTCTTGGCTGTTTGGATCGATCCTTTCGTGCTGTCCCTGAGTTCCACTACCGCATCGGGCACCACCGCGTGGCTCGGATCGCTCACCACACCGGTCAATCCGCCAGAAGTCGTTGTTTGAGCGACCAACTCATGGGGTAGGCAGACAACAAGCACAGAGATGCGAAGCAGAAAAATCACGTGCCTCAATTTCATCGAAGCACACCCAAGATTCCGGCCGACTAGTTACTCCGGATCGGCAAATTCTTACCTTGCTGGTAATACTACCCCATTCTGCCTCAGCGTTCCTGAGTGAGATCCAGAAGGACGGAGTCCGGGCAAGTTGAGCAGTTGGCATTTGCAAGAGGGCCCTCAACAAGCAGATCGTCAGCGAGGAAACCGAGGCACAGATTGATATAAAGCGATCTACGTCCTCAGATCGTCTAGGCTAGGAGTGGAACGAGCCGTGCCGTATATGCTCTCCCCAACAAAGTGTGTGATTGCAGCCCGTGCAGTGGGATAAACCGAGAACAGATTGGAAAGTACGCCAAATCCTGCTCTCTGCGAGCGATTAGCAATACAGAACGCAAGTGCGTGGAGCGATTCGTCGACTTGCCATCCGTGCCGCGAGTATTTTGTGTTAACCGCCAACGCCGCTCTCCTATTGCTGCCTTTTGCTGCCTCGCGGATTTCTCAAGTCCTGTGGAGTCAAAGAGAAGCTGGTAGTGGGGATCGAACCCAACACCCAGAAAACATGACGAATCGACGTAATAGTTGCCCACAAACTGGCCACGGGCTAGGTAAATATCCGACGATGAGGCACTTTCCGACAGCGGATTGGGCGCGCGCAGATCATACATTTTGGGGCAGGCTAGAAACAGTCCGCTGCGCAGTTCCTTTGCTGATTCCAGTTTCCTCCGTGATTTCGCGCCATGAGTGGCCCTGTGAGCGCAAATAAGCAATTCTTGTGGCGTCCACGATCTTTTTTGGCCGGCCGAGCCGCTTTCCCCGACCGCGGGCGCGGGCTAGGCCGGCTTGTACGCGTTCGCTGAGTCGGATTCTTTCCTGCCTCGCGATCGTGGCGAGAATGGAAATGACCGCATCCTCGAAGATCCCGCAGGAATCGAAGTACGGCTCGGTGAAACTGCGATAACCGACGCCGGCCCCAGTCAACCGGTTGAGATGAGTGAGGGTTTCGAGGACGCCTTCGCGGGTGAAGCGATCGAGCGACCAAAACAAGAGCAGGTCAAAACGGCGATGTGCGGCATCTCGGAACATTTCCTGGAACTCAATGCGCTCACGGTTAGCGCCAGACTCGCGGTCGGCGTATTCGCAGGAGATCGTCCAACCCTGCTTTGCGGCGAACTCGCGGAGTTGCGCGAGTTGGTTGAGCATGTCACCGAAAAGCTACAGCGACGGCTGCCTAAATTCAACCAGTTCAGTCAGAACGGAGTTTTTGGTAGGGACAGGGACAAAACGATCGGGCGCGCCATCAAAACGATTCAGAGCGCGTGAAGACGTTGGCGCTCAGCATATACCAAGAAAGTGTCAAGCAACATCTATCTATGAGGGAGGAACCGACATGAACAGTCTTGACGATCTGTTACAACGTAACAAAGACTTTGCAGTTCGGCAGACTGCTGCGGGGACACTTATGCCCTCGCTGCCGCAGGCGCTTCCAAATGTAAAGGCGATCATCATTGGTTGCGCTGATATGCGTGTGGATCCTGCTGACGTACTCGGAATTAAACCAGGCGAGGCCGTTGTGATGCGTAACATCGGTGGTCGAATCACGCCGGGGTTGTTGGAGCAGTTGGGACTACTCGGGCGAATCGGTGAAGTAGCCGGGAAGGTTCCTGGAGGCGGCGGTGAATTTCACATCATCGTGCTTCAGCACACCGATTGCGGCATCACTCGCCTTGTGGGCGATCCCGACCTGCTGGCCCATTATTTTCAGATACAGGAAGCGCAACTCAAGGCAAAAGCGGTCACCGATCCCCGCGCTGCGGTTGCCGCCGACGTTGCTGCGCTCCGGGCGATTCCGGCGTTGCCGAGCGGGTGGCTTATATCAGGCCTCGTCTATGACGTAGCGAATGGACTTGTTGAGGTCGTCGTGCCGGCAGTGCGAATCCGCGTCGCCGCCGCATAAATATCATTTAAGAAGCAGTACCGAGGTGCTTCGTCGTGTTTTCGCTCGACTCCTAGGCACTACTTCGGGCCAATATCGCAACTCATTTTGGATGCGGGCGTTAGAAGAATCGGGAGGCTTGAGCACCCGAAGTGGGCCCTACCGTGATTGGCCCTGAGAAACGCGCATCTCGTCAGCGTTTGATTTCCTGACGACAAGCCGCCTTGGTTACCTATCGGAAGTCGGTGAGTGCCTTGGCGATCATGCACTCACCGAGATCCGCCGATTTCAGATGGCCGAGAAGCCGCCGTCGACAGACAACTCCACACATTCACGAAGCTCGAATCGTCTGAAGGAAGAAACAGCGCGGCCGCCGCAACTTCCTCAGGACGACCATCTTTCCCCGCGGAATCAGGGATTCAAACATCTCCCTCGTCTCCTTGTCGAGTCGCTGGGAATCCGGTGTGTCGACCTGCCGCGGGCTCAGCACGTTCACCCGGATATTCCTGCCCCTCAGTCCGTTGAGCCACGAGCGTGCGAATGAGCGCTAGGATCTGAGAGCGCTTGGGAAGGCGCGGCTTTTGAGATGCCCCAGCCGGGAGATCCAAGTCGATCACCGTATCGACGAACACTGACTCGTCAGGCGAAGTAATTCAGGCGCTGATTTCGGTGGGGTCTTCGACTGCCAAATGGAGGTCGCCATGCGCCTGCTGGATGGGTCCACTTCCGATGCCTGAACACGCGCGGCAACGCTGTTTACGGTTCAGAAGCGCTGCCGCTGTTCAACGTATCCGCTGACCTTACGAATCGTACCGTGTGGTGTCGGTGCCCCTGCGTTAGGGCCTGGGGCTCGCGGCCATCTCGGATGCCCGCGCCAGTGCTTGCGTGTCGATATACTCCCGGATGTTCGTCACTTTGCCATTTCGAACGGTAATGGCGAAGACCCAATGGTCCTCGAACGTCCTATTCGTGGCTTTGATTCTCCCCGTAGCGAAGCCGACGACCAGAACCCGGTCTCCCTGCGCTATGAACTCGGGGGGCTCTGGGTACGAAGTTTCCACCGTTTCGTTAGCCTTCTGAAGTAAATTCTCCAATCCCGCGTGCCCGCGGTGCGTGCCGGCCAGCGGCCAGTCCTCACCCGGAATGATCCACTCAATATCTTCGGCAGACAACGCCAGCAAACCTTTCTTATCGCGGCGGCCGATTGCCGCAAGAAAATCCTTCACAATCTGGACATTCTTCTCGATGCTCATCGAAATCTCTCCTTTTTCCTTACATCAAGTGTGTCCGATCTAATCGGACGTTTCGGAACCATCCTTCTCGGGCCAAATCACACCGTCGTAGATCGATTACTGCTCTTTCTTGAACAAATCCTGGAAGATAAGCCGACCCCAAGTGCGGCCGCGTGCGTGCACTAGCGCGCCACCCTC
>Ga0210406_10002618_pt1 | contig 20366 bp, 17 predicted proteins | sample IncBWC30MmetaG_FD_155454 | JGI IMG/M metagenome (GOLD analysis project Ga0210406, IMG submission 155454) | Forest soil microbial communities from Barre Woods Harvard Forest LTER site, Petersham, Massachusetts, United States - Inc-BW-C-30-M | ecosystem: Environmental > Terrestrial > Soil >... | reverse complement strand
CCGCGCCTTTCTGGAACGTCTCGCGGCGGCCGCGGGCGAGGCCCCGGCTCGGATTGACGCTGCGCTCAAAGGGTTCCTATAATCATTGAACATGCGACTCCGTCTCCTCGGGTTTCTTCTGGCAATAGCAATTCTGAGCAGTGCTTCATTGTCGGCTCAGCAGCCGACTCCTCCCGCACCACCACCTCCGGCGTCCCAAGAGCCGGTCCAGAAAAGTCAGACCGTCATTCCCGTCCAGGTCAATCTGGTGGACGTGCTGTTTACGGTTCTCGACCGCCGCAACAAACTCGTTCCGTCCCTGGAAAAACACGACTTTAAGGTTCTGGACGACAACGTTTCCCAGGACATCCGCTACTTCAGCCGGCAGTCGGATCTTCCGTTGCGCATCGGCATGTTGCTGGATACTTCCAACAGCATTCGGAATCGAATCAAGTTTGAGCAGGACGCCGCCAACAATTTTCTCTTCAGCGTGCTACGCCGAGGCAAAGACGAAGCATTTGTGATGACCTTTGACGACGAGCCGCAGGTCGTCCAGGCGTTCACGCCGGACACCGGCAAGTTGCGGGACCAGATTCTGCGCACGCGCGCGGGAGGCGGCACCGCCGTCTATGACGCCATTTATAATGCGTGCGAACAGGAACTCAGCCACCCGCCGCGCCCGCCGGGCGACCAGCCCGACGTAGTTCGCCGGGTGATGATCCTGATCAGCGATGGTGAGGACAATCTTTCCACGCACACGCGCTCGGAAGCCATCGAAATGGCGCAGCGGAGCAGCGTGGTCATCTACACCATCAGCACCAGCACGCAATGGGTGACGCTGGACGATCCGAGCAAGGAACGAACCGGGAACCGCAAATACCACCTGACCGACGGGGACAAAATTCTGCAGGCGCTGGCCGAAGAAACCGGCGGGCGCGCTTTCTATCCGTATCACGTGGACGATCTGGACCAGTCGTTCCAGGATATCGGAGACGAGCTGCGCAACCAGTATTCCATTGCTTACAACGCTTCGACCCATTCCCTCGACGGCAGATACCACAAAATCAAGATTGAAGTGCCCGAGCACAAGGGATACCAGGTGCGGGCGCGCAAGGGATATTTTGCGCGCGCCAATGTGGATGTTGCCAAACCCGCGGGCACGGTGAAATAGGGCAGGTCCCTACTGAAGTTTCCTTGGACGACTAGCGCAAGTGGGGAACGCCCTTATTTGCTGGTGTCTTTCAACAGAACCACATCCGATTCCGATTCGCCGCGCTCGATCGCAATCTGCGAGCCGTCGGGCGAAAAGTTGAAGCGGAAGATTTTGTCAGCGGCGAAGTGGGTAAGCGGCTTGGCGGCGGAGCCGTCCAGAGATTGCGCCCAGAGGTTGTCCACGCCCTTTTCCCGCACGATATAGACAACCGCCTTTCCGTCGGGCGAGAACGCCAGTCCCTCCTCAAGCGCGCGCTGATCCATGTCGTGATAGGCCATATGATGCGTTTCGGTCGAATCCAAGCGCAGCATCAATTTGTGGTCCAGTTCGCGGACTTCGAGCGAAGCCACTTGTTTACCGTCGGGAGAAAGGGCGTAATATCCGAGCGAGAAATTGACGATGGTCTCCGGCGATCCGCCATCAATGGAGACGCGCTTCAGGAAGCGGTTGTCGTTGTTGTCCACGTAGTAGACCCGGCGGCCGTCTCTGGAGCAGGTCGGAGTATGGTCGCTCAGGCCTGAAGTCAATTGCCGCTGGTCGCTGCCATCCATATTCATTCTCCACAGATTTGAGGAAGCGGCGCTTGTGCGCGCAAGTTGCCTGAAAACCAGGTAGCGCCCGTCGCCGCAGGCGGAAACCTGGTCCGCGATATGTCTGTTGTCCGAGAAAAGAGTTTTTTCCGCGCCGTTCGGGCTGACGAACTTGATCTCTCCAGACTGCGGCAAAACGAGTCTGCCATCTGTTGTCCAATCCCAGCGCCAGATCGGGAGGCGCGATCCCAACGGCACCGCTGTCAATTTGTCCGGATCAGCGGCGGGGGCGACGCCGAGCTCAAAGCGGAGACGGCTTTGGATTGCGGCCAGCGTCTTGCCATCCTTCGAGATGGTTTGTTCGCTGTAATTATTTGTGTCGGCGGTTAGCTCGCGGAACTCCCCGCCCGGATAATTCACAAAGCCCAAGTGGGTCTGCAAATGTCCGCTGCCAAGTTGAGAGCTGTTGACGATCAACCCGGACCCATCGGGGAGCCAGGTGGGCACATAGAAAATGTGCTCGGCAGAGGCCGCCACGGTTTGTGTTTTGCCGTCGCTGGCATTCACCGCGGAAAAGCCCCCAATAGCGTCGCTCGTCGGCTGAACGATGGGGATCAGAATAATCTTGCCGTCGGGCGACCATGCGGGAACATAACTGTCACTTTTGAGCTCCTGGCCGCTGAAGATGGGCCGCTCAATGGTTCCGTCGTTCTTGGCCAGGAGCAGATCCCACTTTGGGGAATCGTGCATTTGGCGGAGAAACGCAAAATGCGCGCCATCGGGGGAAAAGGTGATGGGGCTGTCAACGTCCTTGACGAGCACTTTTGGCGTGCCGCCCAGCACGGAGGCTCGATACAGGACGGACATACTCTCCTCTGATTCTTCGCGCCTGAGAAAATAGATGTAATTGCCGTCCGGCGAGAATCGCAGGCTTTCGTAGCGCGCGGCCGCCGGCTCAACCACCTCTTTGTTCGTTTCGGTCGGAATATGATGCAGCCACAAGGACTGCATTCCTTTTTCCTCGAGCGCCTGCAGCAGGTATTTCCCGTCCGGAGAAATCGCCGCCTCGGAGATGTGGCCGTTATTCGAAACATTTTCGATGGTGAATTTTTCGAAGGGGAGATGCTTGCCCTTCTGCACGAAGGTATAGGCGCCATAGGCGGCGGCCGCCGCTAAAACTGCAACCAGAGCGAGGATTACGCCGGTGCCCAGTTTGTTGTGGCTGGCCGCTTCGACGAGCTCCGTGCCGCTGATCGGCTTGTGGATGGAACCGGAGGGTTTTGCGGCAGCGTGGGCGGCGCTGACAGTCGAACGGCTCGCGGTGACGATTGGATCAGATGAAGGACGACCTGGCTCGAGTTCGCGCAGTAGGCGTTTCAGGTCCGCGCGCAATTCGGCGGCCACCTGGTAGCGCATCTCGCGGTCTTTCTCCAAAAGCTTGTTGATGATGCGTTCGAGTTCAAGAGGGATGTCGCTGTTGAAATGGACCGGGGAAACCGGCGCGGCGTGAAGAATGTTGGCAAAGATCACGGCGCTCGTCGAACCCTGGAAAGGGTGCCGGCCGGTGACCATGCCGTACATTACCGAGCCGAGAGAAAAAAGATCCGTGCGCGCGTCAAGCGCCTCGCCGCGGGCCTGCTCCGGGGACATGTAGACCACGGTGCCCACGGTCGTTCCTACGCTGGTCTGGAACACGGCTTCCGAATCCGCGAGCGTGTCGTCGGACGGGCCGCCCTCCACCTCCATCAGCTTAGCGAGGCCGAAATCGAGAATTTTGGTGGCGCCGCGGCTGGTGAGGAAAATGTTGCCGGGCTTGATGTCGCGGTGAACGATGCCTTTTTTGTGCGCGGCGTCGAGAGCGTCGGCGATTTCGATGCAAACTTCCACGCAGTGCGCGATGGGCATTGTTCCACGGACCAGCACCTTGTCGAGGGATTCGCCTTCGAGCAGTTCCATGGCGATGAAGGTGCGGCCGTCGCACTCTTCGATTGCATGGATCGTGCAGATTCCGGGATGGTTGAGGGCTGAAGCCGAGCGCGCTTCACGGAGGAAGCGTTCGATGGCGCCCGCATCGTGCACACTGCTTTCTTTGAGGAATTTCAGCGCGACGCGCCGGCCCAGCTTGGTGTCTTCGGCTTCGTAAACCAATCCCATGCCGCCCGCTCCCAGTTTGCGGATGATACGGTAATGGGCGATTTTGTCCTTGTTCATTTGTGGGTAGTTGACGGTGGTTTCTGACCGCCATGTGATGTTAGCCAAGCGGTTGCTTGCGGTCAATCGGTGAGCGGGAAGCGGGAAGCGGGCTAGCCCCTCGGGGCGTAGTAGCCTTTGCGGGCGAGGACTTTCAGGTCGTGATTGTCCACGTCCAGCTTGATTTTCCGGAACTTGCCGTCCCTGGAGTTGTTGGTCGGATAGTAGCCGAGGGTGTACTGGCTGCGGAGTTCCTCGGAGATCTGGTCGAAGGCTTCTTCCAATTTTTTCTCGGAGCTGACAAAAATCACGCGGCCACCCGTATCTTCGGCGAGGCGCCGGGCGACGCCGCCGTTCCCGCCGTAACGCGGATCGGCTACGAGCAGCACGTGAATCACCGTGTCCGTGCGCTGGGCGGACTCAATCGCTTCCTCAAGCTTTACCTTGCTGCCCTCGTCCTGCGCGTCGGTCACAATTATGATGGCTTTGCGCCCCGCCTCGCCATTCAGCTTTTCGCCGCACGCTAGATAAATTGCGTCATAGAGGGCTGTGCCGGTCATATTTCCTGAACCGATCGGGCCGGGGTTGCCCGCGATGTATCCCCCACCCGGCGTATTGATCCGCGCCTTATTAATGGCGCGATCCAGAATCGAACGATCATCGGTAAAGTCGGAGAGCAGGTCCACGTCCGTGTCGAACGAAATGATCATCGCTTCGTCGCCCTTGCGCAACACGCGGCGGACGAACCGGCTTCCCGCGTTCTGAATGGCGCCCAGCATGTTCTGTTCGCTGCCGGAGGTGTCCAGCAAAAGGCCGAGGGTAATCGGCAACGCCATTTCCTTGGAGAAGAAGGCGATCTTCTCCTCGTGGCCGTCCTCGAAAACTTTGAAATTGTCCTGTTTCAGGTCGGTCACCACGCGCTTGTTTTTGTCGCGGACGGTGGCAAACAGGTTGACCAGGCTTACCTCCGTCTTGATGGTCGGGGGATTCTGGGTTTTTCCCTGTGGCACAGCGGGAGTCGCCAGGGCCAATGCCGCACTGCAAGCCAGTGTCTGCACAGCCAGCCTGTTCCAAACTCGCATCTTCGCACTCACGGATTTCACTGTTTCCCGGTATCCTTAATTGAGGTCTTGGTACGGCGAGGGCTGCTATTTTTACTGGCCCAGTGCCCCCGTTCCCTGGGGTCGCGTCAACCGTTACGATGCAACCAACTGGCCTGCGGGATGCGTCGAATGCTCGGCGGCACCTGAGTTCACACTAACCTGGGAAAGTTTGGCCCGAACAACATGAATTGTCCACGAAAAAGAGGCTTTTTCGCTGCCGTCCCCTTGCTTTGTTTCTTTGCCGCGCCGATGTTAGGGCAGGATCCGGCGCCGCCAAAACCGGCCGCGCCGCCCGCTGCGCAGGAGGCAAAACCCGCTGACAAACAGCAAGGCCCGGCCCCGATCCGAATTACCACGTCCACCGTCGTTGTGCCGGTCACAGTGAAAGACCGCAACGGGAACCTGGTTCCGGACCTGCGCAGGGACGAATTTCGAGTCTTTGAAGACAACGTCGAACAGCAGATTACGCAGCTTTCCGTGGAAACCTATCCGCTGTCCCTGGTCATCCTGATTGACAATGACCTGAAACGAAAAGACGAGCAACAGGTGGATCCCAGCTTGGTTTCGATCGTCAGCGGCCTGAGCGCCAGCGACGAGGCGTTTATCTGCCGCTTCGACCAGTTTTTTCACGAGGGGAAGGGTTTTACCAGGGATCAGGATAATCTGCTGACGGAGTTGAAGCGCACCACTCTCTCTTCGGAACCTTCGGTGGCACCTCCGGGCGGTCCGTTCAGCGGCCCTACCATCAATAACGAGCCGGCACCGGGCGCACCGCCGAATCCCGCGGGACTACAGGCGATCAAAGGCCAGCCGACGAAGGCTCTGGATGATGCCGTATACGAGGCGGCCGATCTGCTGAAGGATCGCGATTCCCGCAAGCGGCGCAAGGTGATTCTGCTGATTTCCGACGGGCAGAACGGCGCAAAATTCAACACCCACAGTTATGACGAAACCAAAGCGGAGTTGCTCCGGCAGGGGATTAGCGTCTATAGCGTGGCCACGGGCAGTTCGTATTTTGAGCGCAAATTCAACCGGCTGGTCAGCTACTCGCACGATACCGGGGGCGACATCTATTACGGCGCGAAGCAGAACGCGTTCTCGGAGTTTTACACGCGGATTACGGAAGAGGCGCGCAACCAGTACACGCTAACATACTCGCCGAAGGGCGAGCGTTCGATGGATTACCACTCGATCGAGGTGCGTGTCCGGCGCGATGGCCTGACCATTCTTGCGCGACAGGGCTACTACGGCGGCACGTTTGCCGAATCACCTAAATAGTCGGTAAGGGCCTTGTCGCCTCCAGGTCAGTAAACTCAGGATGCCGGTTCGTCAGGTGGCGACGGAGATTCTTTCCGGGCCTGGAACAGCGTTTATTTCAAATAAGGCGCGAAATTTTCTTGACACTTGCCTCGGGCAACCGTATACGAGTGTCAGCGGGCAGGATTGCGGTTCATCCGCTTTGCTTGTCCCAGCAGCAAACGTCTGAACGACAGAAGGAGATTTTCATGGCAAAGAAAGCCAAGAAGGCCGACAAGAAAGCTCCCAAGAAGGCCAAGTAACCCGGACCCGTTTTCGATTTTCGTCCCCAAAGGCGCCGCAGCCAACTGCGGCGCCTTTTTTATCCCTGACCATCTCCCTGTTCTTGGTAGCGCCGGCTTCCAGTTCACCCTGAGTCACGAAGGGCCCCGCCCACCCGGTGGCACAGGCTTCAGCCTGTGCTCTTTCTCCTCTCCTTCCTTCCCTGTCATCCCGAATCCCGCGGTTTTGGCGGGGTGAGGGATCTGCTTTTCGTTCTTTGCCCACTCTTCCGCAAGGATGCCAACAAAGCCACAGAGGTTATAGACCGGCAGCGAACGGGCCCGCGCCTGGCTCTTCCAGCTCCTCTTTTCATTTTGGGAAATTGCCCATTCGAATCCCAAAAGCTAACCGCTTGCCCTTCAACACATCCGGCAATCCATTCGAATGTTTCGTAATCACTGAATAAACCTTCAAGTAATACTTTAAATGTCGGCGCGCCGACATTTTCGCCCCTTCGTCACCCGGCCACTCCGCGCTCTCCGGCCTTTTCTCTTCCTTCCGAAATGTAGCGCTGGTCTTTCAAGCCAGCCCTCTTGGGTTTCTCTTCTCCGGCGGCCGGCCGGGAAATTTGGTCATGCTGAACTGATATCCTCTCAGCGCTTCCACGTCAACAAATTCGAAACCATTGAGTCCGAGCCACCCGCCAAGTTATTTTCAGAAGCGAACGATAAATTCCCGGGAGGAAGTATTACAAAGAGCGACGAGTCGTTCTCCGGTGTGTATTTCCTCAGAAAAATCAAGTTCCTCCAAACAGTAAGGACACTGAAAAGAGGCAAGAGCTATGCCCTCTGATGAACATCCGTGAACATGTGCAGAAACGTCGATGGATGAGTTCAAGTCCTCAATCCCGCGCCAACTAAGCGAGTGTTCAGTGTGACGGAAAAATGGCACAGCCAATTTATATCAATTGAAAGTTTTCTAGTCTACGCGCAGGGCCACATCACGATCAAGACAGCAGCAAGACGGTCAGCATAATCGCTTAGTCCTTTTTCTTGGCGTCCGACTCGACGCCCTCAAGAACATGGAGCACAAGAAGCAGGTCGACCCAAAAAGCAACAAACCAAAGAACGCCCGTCTGCCACGATGACCAAGGGTCAATGAAATGCGCCAATTTGAGCGAGTTTAAGAGTCCGAGCCAAGACAGAATCTCCAAACTCATGGCATACATGCCGTACCAAGAGAAGGCGACTAGCAGCCAACCCGGAAGTTCTCTCATAATTTTCACCTCATGATGCTTCGGATACAGCTGCACCCTTACACGTCGATGCTGGTTACTTCCCGCCGCTACCAAAACTGCCGAAGAGTCTACCTGCCGCCGAGGGATTCCTCGTGGGCGGGGCAGATGGGTTTGTAGGCGCAGCCGCGGCAGAAGAAGCCGGGCTTTGCGGGGAAGTTTCCGGCGCGGATGTCGGCGGCGGTTTCCTGGACAGTGGCTTCGGCATCGGCTATTTGTTTGGCGTCGCGAGAGGTTTCCTGGCGCTGGTTGTTCTGCAGGTAGTGAAAGACGAGGCGTGCCGGATTCCATTCGAAGATTTCTTTTGCCGCCAGGGCGTAGATGCTGAGCTGCAGGCTTTTGCGGGCGTCCGCGTCCTTTTTCGGCCTGCCGGTTTTGTAATCCACAATTTCCACGTCTTTGCGGCCGAGCGAATTCACCTGGTCCATTCGGCCGGTGAGGATCACATTGTTTTCAAGTGGAAGTTCGAAGCCTTTTTCCTGCTCGAGGATGTCCGGCGGGTCCTGCAGCATCGCCGCGTGGAAGACTTTCAGTTGTTCGAGGCCGTCTTTTTTGTATTCGGCTTCCTGGTATTCGTCTTCATAGCCTGCGCTGGTCCATTCCGTTTCGTAGATTCGCTGCACTTCGTCGAAGGGCAGTTTCACGCCCTTTTTTAGCTGTTCGAGGAAGCGTTTGATGGTGGTGTGGATCACGCTTCCGAAGCTCAACATCGCACGCGGGCCTTCTTTCAACGACCACAAATAGCCGAATGCGTATTGCTGGGGGCACTTCCTGTAGTTTTCGACCGCGGAGGAGCTGAGTTTGAGCGGCTCGGGCGATGCGGGATGGAATTCCTCCGCCCACTTGGCGATTCGGGAAAAGATTTTTGGAGGGGCTTCGTCCGCGGGGAAAAGTTCGCCGCTGGCCGGCACGGATGGCTTCTCATTTTCAGGTTTTGGTGGCTTTGGTTTGGGCGCGATTTGTAATACGTCGCGGCGTTTGATGGAGGGATCCATCAGGATGTCCTCGATGAAGACGGGGACCTTGCTGCGCTTCTCCCGCACCGTGGTCATTGTGAGGCGGTCTTCGGCCCGCGTCAGCGCTACATAAAAGAGGCGGCGCTCTTCCTGGATGTGAAAATCGCCTTCGGGCAGCTCTTCCTTCATCAGGCGATCGGGAAACTCAAATAGAGGCGAGCGGTTACGGGCGGGGAATGCGTTGGAGTTCACGCGCAGAAGAAAGACGTGAGGGAATTCGAGGCCTTTCGCGCCGTGTACGGTCATGAGTTGGACGGCGTCGCCGGGGGCGTCGTCTTCGAGGCTCAGCGTGCCGTTGGCCTGCTCGAAATAGTCCAGGTATTCGAGGAATTCCGGCAGGCCGCGCGTTTCGCTTTTCGGCTCCCAGTCCTTTATGAACTGGCCGAGCTGGTTTACGTATTTGCGATCCTGCCCGCCCGCGCGTTGCGGAACTTCGAGCCACTCGGTCAGGTCGGCAAAGATTTCGCGGGCGGAGCGGCGCCGGATTGTTTTCCGCTGCTCGGTCAGAAATTCGAGCAGGGACTTGAACGCCGCGGATGAGGGATCGAATGGGAGCTCAGTCTGCGGCGCCTGCAGGGTGTCGTAGAGAGCCGTGCCGCGTTTCTTGCGGGCGCGCTCGGTGAGGCGCACGAGATCTTTCGCCGTCAGATGCCAGGCAGGCGCGGAAAGGACGCGGGCACAGGCGATGTCGTCGAACGGCTTGGCAATCAGGCGAAGGTAGGCGAGAACGTCCCGCACAAGCGGATGTTCGAGGATCGAAAGGTTGCTGATAACGAAGGGAATCTTGCGCTGCGAGAGTTGCTCGACGAGATGATCGCGATGCGCGTGCTGCCGGTAGAGCACGGCGAAATCTTTCCAGCGGCGCCCGGCCCTGTGAATACGCTCAAGTTCGTCTGCCACCCAGGCCGCTTCGCCTTCGGGAGTTTCCAGTTCAGCGATGCGGATTCTTTCGCCTTCGGATTTGTTTGGCTGAAGAACTTTTTTGGGGAATTCCGAGCTGACTTCGTTCATGCCGATGGCTTGCGTGGCGACGCGCAGGATGTTCGGCGTGGAGCGGTAGTTGTCCATCAACGAGACGCGGTAGGGCGTCGAGTCTTCGCCTTCCTTCCAGTTGGCAAAACGCTGCAGGAAAAGTTTGAAGCTGCCGAAGGAGGCGCCGCGGAAGCGGTAGATGGCCTGGTCGTTGTCGCCGACGACCACGACGTTTCGCCGCTCGCCGGAAAGCAGGTGCAGGAGTTCGAGTTGCGCGATGTTGGTGTCTTGAAATTCGTCCACCAGAATGTGCTTGAAGCGCTCCTGCAATTGTCGGCGGCGGGCCCCGTCGTTTTTCAGCAGGGTCACGGCTTCGGTGATCAGGCCATTCAACGCGACCGCGTGCTTTTCGCGCAAGATTTCTTCGCTGGCGCGGTAGGCGCGCGCGATTTCCTGCTGGAGCGCAACCTGCTCAGCGCGCTCCTTGAAGGTGTCTTCGTCGAGGGCGGCCTTTTCCTCTTCGAGTTCCATTGCGAGAAGATCAGCAAACTTCTGGTAATCGTCACTCGTTACCAGCTCATCCTGGCAACGCGAAAAAAAGCGAATAAAGTCGCTTAGAAATTGGCCCGGTTCCGCAAGTCGGCGATATTTCTCCAGCTTCAGCCGTGCTAGATTGCGCCGCAATAAAATCCAGTGATCCACATCCTCGAGCGGCACCAGGCCAGGATTCAGTTCCTTCAGAATTTTTTCGCAAAAGGAATGGAAATTCGCTATGACTACATCTTTGCCCCGTTCGCCGGTGCCCTTGGCTACACGGATTCTCAGTTCAGCGATGGCTTTTTTCGTATAGGTGAGCGCCAGAATGTTTTCGCCTAGCAGGGAATCGTCGGATTCCAGCAGGTGGCGGATGCGTTCGGTGATTACGCGCGTTTTGCCGGTGCCCGCGCCTGCAATCACCAGCAGCGGCCCGTCGCCATGCGCGATCGCGCGGCGCTGCGCGTCGTTGAGCTGCAAGCCTACGCTTTCGGGCTGCCCCATTTCAAAAAGAGTCTTGGCCATCGCTTCAGCAGGTTAACGCCTTTTGCAGCGAAGGGGAAGCGAAGGGCAAACTTGCTGTGGGAATTACTGTCAGCGGTTTGAGAACTAACGTTGCGAGGCCTGGCCGGAGGAGACTTTGGTGTTGAACTCGCCGGATTTTTTGCGGGGGATGGTGACGGCGGTCCATTGGCCGGACTGGGCCGCAAAATGTTTCGCTAGGAAGGTGATCTGGCCGACATGGTAGGAGTAATGGGCGATTTGGCGATTAATCGCTTGCATCACCGAATGTGGTTCAGTGCGGATGGTTACGGTGCGCGTAACATCTTCGTCGCTCAACGGCTCGAGCGCGTCGAAGAGGTACTTCCAGCCGCTTTCCCACAGTTCCATCAGTTCGGCGCGGGTCTTTGGCGGTTCTTCGAATTCGGTGTCGCGATTGCGGTCGGGCTTCTCGCCGTCGGTGGTCAGAAAGTCTTTCCAACGCGAGCGCATGTTGCCGGCCATGTGTTTCACGATGATGGCGATGCAGTTGGATTCGGCGTCGAGTTCGGTGAACAAACCTTCGTCGGGACACTGGGCGAGCGCGCGTTCGACGAGCTTCTTGTAATGGCGAAACAGTTCGGTGGAGTCTTTTACATAAGAGGTGGTTAGTTGGTGAGGCATGATGACATTCTGCCCTTTGCGCGGCGCGTGTCAACGCCGCGGCACCTGAAACAAGCGAACCATTTTGGACGTATAGACGTCTGAGGTAACGAAAGAACGAGAAGCGGGCAAAGGGATTGCTGAGAAACCTCTTGACTTTCGCTTTTTGTTTGCCTATGATTCTGCCGCCTCGAAACTACCTTCCGCAAAGGAGACCACCATTATGACCATTGGACAATCCATGCTTGGCGAATTCGACCAGGAAATGGCCGGGACTCGCAAAACCCTCGAACGCCTGCCGGAGCAGAAGTGGAATTGGAAGCCTCACGATAAGTCCGGCACCGTGGGCTGGCTTGCGGGCCACATCGCAACGATGCCCGGCTGGATCACGATGACAATGCAGACCGAGCAGCTCGATTACGCTCCGGTCGACGGACCCGCCTATGAACCGCCGAAATTGGAGAACCGCCAACAGATCCTCGCCGAATTCGACAAGGGCGTGGCGGAAGCCCGCAAGGCACTTGCCGACGCGAGCGACGCAGACATGATGAAGGATTGGACGCTGCTGGCTGGAGGGCAGACCATTTTCACCATGCCTCGCGCGGCCTGTCTTCGTGGCATGATCTTCAACCACATCATTCATCATCGCGCTCAACTGACCGTTTATTATCGGTTGCTCGGTGTTCCCGTTCCTGGCCTCTACGGGCCGAGCGCCGACGAAACGCAGCCTGCCGCAGACGCGGCAGCAAATTAATTTGCCCTGTTGTTGTCTGTCCGGGGCAAAGCGTCTTCGCTCCGGCCTGCCTCTCGGCTGACATTCGCTCATCGCGGTATAATGAGGCTTCTGTCATTCGGGAGGTATTTCCATGGAAACCCCAGTTATTCTCTCCGCTGTCCGCACGCCAATCGGAAAATTTCAGGGTGGGCTTTCGAGTTTCAGCGCTCCGGAGCTCGGAGGAAAAATTGTGGCCGAAGCCGTGCGGCGCGCCGGGCTCGAGGGCAAGCACGTAGACGAAGCGATCCTCGGTAATGTGGTGCAAGCCGGCCTCGGACAGAATCCTGCCCGCCAGGCCGCGCTGAAAGGCGGCTGCGATCCTCGCGTCGCGGCGATGACGATCAACAAAGTTTGCGGCTCGGGGTTGAAGGCCGTTGCGCTCGCCGCGCAGGCCGTGCAGCTTGGCGAAAGCGAAATTGTGGTTGCCGGCGGCATGGAGTCCATGTCCAACTGCCCGTATCTTTTGCCACAGGCGCGAACCGGGTATCGCCTGGGTGACGGCAAGATCGTGGACTCGATGATCTGGGACGGCCTATGGGACGCCTACGAAAACTTCCACATGGGAAACACCGGCGAACTGGTAGCCGAAAAGTACAAAATCAGCCGGGAAGAGCAGGACAAGTTTGCTTTCGAGAGCCACCAGAAAGCGATTCGCGCGCGCAAGTCGTGTTTCTTTGAAGCGCAAATCCTGCCGATCGAAGTGCCGCAGAAAAAAGACAACCCTGTCGTGATCAAGTATGACGAGTCGCCGCGCGAAGACTCGACGCTGGAAGCGCTGGCCAAGCTCAAGCCTGCCTTCAAGAAAGACGGCACTGTGACTGCGGGCAATGCGCCGGGCACGAACGATGGAGCGGCCGCGCTTGTTGTCACCAGCGAGCGAAATGCGTCGCGCCTCGGCAAGCAGCCCATCGCGCGGATCGTGGCGCAGGCCGTCAGCGGCGTGGAGCCGAAATGGGTGATGATGGCGCCAGTAGACGCGGTCGAGAAGCTTCTTGCGAAAACTGGTTGGGACCGCGAGAAGGATGTGGACCTGGTCGAATTGAACGAAGCGTTTGCCGTTGCGGCGATTGCCGTCACGCGTCAGCTCAAACTCAATCCCGAAAAAGTGAACGTGAATGGCGGGGCGGTCGCGCTCGGCCATCCCATCGGCGCATCGGGCGCGCGCATTCTGGTCACGTTGCTCTATGAACTGCAGCGCCGCAACCTGAAGCGCGGCATCGCCGCTTTGTGCTTGGGTGGCGGCAACGCCGTTGCCCTCGCCGTCGAGCGGTTTTAGCCCACATTTATCCAGTTAATAGTTAGAAGAAGACAACCCAAGACCCACACGCAAGGGCGGCGTGTGGGGCACCCGGGGCGCTTTTCAGCCTCCACACTATTTGCGTGAGAATTCGAAGAGCGGTTTGGTTTCCATGGCCTGGCCGGTTTCCAGCAAGGTCTTGAGGTTGGAAATAACCACAGGCCAGCCTCGAGTGATGCCGCTCTCCATCTCCGAGCCGGGTTCCAGTTCGTCGTGAGTCACCTTCAAGCGGGTGGCCTTACCGGAGGACTCGATCTCAAACGTGACCCGCGTGTGCTTCTCCTGGTTTTGCGCGTCGGCAGGGGATGCCCAGGTGACCACCAGGCGCCGCGGAGGCGTGGATTCCACAACCTTTCCCACGAGGTGGGTTTCTCCGGTCGACGAGTCTTCATGTTTCCAAGGCGAGCCCACTTTCCAGTCGGAGACGTTCAGATGGCCCCAATACTTGCGGGTCATTTCCGGATCCATCAGGGCGTTCCAAACTTTTTCCGCGCTCGATGAAATATAAGTGACATAAACGAACTGAGATTTATTTTTCATAGTCCTTTTCCAGCTCCTCTTTTAAGTCGTACAGGGCCCGTAATCGTGACCGCTCAAACTTTCCGATCCATCGCTCGTAAATTTCGTGAATGGGGACTGGATTCAAGTAGTGGAGTTTCTCGCGGCCGCGCCATACGGTGACCACCAGGTTGGCGGCCTCCAGCAGCTTCAGGTGCTTGGTGGCAGCCTGGCGGCTCATGTCGAGATGTTTGCAAAGGTCGCCGAGTACCTGGCCGTTGTCCGCGCGCAAGAGGTCCAGCAACTTGCGACGATTGGAATCGGCGAGAGCTTTGAAAACCCGGTCCATCCTCACGGGGAAGGATAATAGGCAACCAAATGGTTGCATGTCAAGATGTTATTTTCGTGAGGCGGAGAGCGGATTGGCTGCATCCGGCAATTGGGCCCGTGCAAGCGCACCGATGGCATTTCTGTAGCTCACCCCTTTGAGACGTGAGGGGTTTCACTGCGCTGGCACGATCGCGTCGTGGGAGTGAAAAGCCTCAGGCCTGGAAGCCTGGGCTACAGGGTGGGCGCGAGCTTGGGGTGCGCAAGTTCGGTGGCGCAGTAGGGGCAGAACTTGTCGGTGTCGGAGACTTCGCGCTGGCACTGCGGGCAGGCGGGATGCAGGTTGCATTTACAGTTGGGGCAGAAATTGAACCGAGCATTGACGCTGGCGGCGCATTGCGGACAGGTGTAGGGAAGCGGCTCTCGGATGAGCAGATAGATGATGAAGCCAATGAAGAAGTAACCGCCAGACAGTAGAAGAACCAGCAGCGTCCACAGGCCGGGATTCATCCCACGGCGCTTGGCGTCGCGATAGACATAGCCGAGCGAGAAAAACAGAATGGAGAGGGCGACTGCGCCCAAAGTGATGACACCGCCGAGCTCAAAATAGGAAAGCTCTGGGTCGTGGCGGAGAGATTCATCGCCGGGGAATATGGGTCCTCCGGTCTGAAAGCCATAATGATTGACGGAGAAGCCGATGATGAGGGCGAGGATGTAGAGCAAGAGGCACATCACGACGAGCCACTTCGGGATGATGCGAAGCTCATCGCGGAAGCTGCTGTGTTCGCGCTTGCGGCGGAAGCGGATGAGGCGAAGACGTTCTGTGAATGCGTCGGACATGTGAGTTTCCTTTTCTGTGCGACTAAAATCGTTTTTCTATATTCCTACTAAGTTCTGGCCGGGCCCTTCGAGGCTCAGGGTGAACTTAAAGCCCGGCGCCCATATTCTGAGGGACCACCTCAAGATGGCTGCAACGAACGCTCACCCGGGAGGGCGGCGTAAAGCCGCCCCTACGTGAATCGGACCTTGGCTCAATTTTTGTTCCTCCATTCCGCGGTCAGGGCTTTCTGGTGGAGGATGATCGCGGCGGCGAGCAGCGGGGGCACCGTCCACCAAAGGACAAATCCCATTTCGATGGCGAGCTTCGGCACACCAAAGTTGCTTCCGAGCCAGGCAAAACCCCGCCAGACCAGCGGCGCGCTGAAGACGCCGAGCAGCCAACTTGCCGCCGTGACCGCCCAGAGCCAGAAACTTCCGTTGGGGGCGGTCGAAACTTCCTGTGCGCGGAGGCGGACGCGGAGTTGGGTGCGCGCCGCAAGGTCGCGTGGGACGTTGACCGGCACGGTCCGCAATGCGTGCAAAACATTCCGCGTTGCGCTCGCTTCTTGTACGCAACCCGGGCACTCCGCCAGATGGTCGCGGAGCCAGGTTTCATCCGCAGGGCGTAATCCTTCCACGGCAGATTCGGCCAGGAGGCGCTGCGCCCGTGCGTGCAGATTGTCGTTCATGCGGCACCTCCGGTCATCGCGGTTTTCAGAGCGGCCAGACCACGATAAAGGCGAGACTTCACGGTTGAAATCGGCGTTGCCATTACCACCGAGATTTCCTCGAGGCCCAGCTCTTCGCTGAACCTTAGAAGCAGCACTTCGCGATAGTAGGCAGGAATTTTCAAGAGCGAAAGTTGCACACTTTGCTCGTTTTCTCGGCTCACCAGCATTTGCAGCACGGAGTTTGCGCGTTCGTCCGGCGGATCGTAGGGCGTGTTGGTTTCCGGGTCGCCCAAATCCTCCAGGCTGGAAATTTTCTTGCGGCGCGACGCGTCGATGACCAGATTCCGCGCGATGGCGAAGAGCCAGGAGTCGAACTTCGATTTGCCGTTGTATTGGCTGCCGCGCTCCAGCACGCGAATCCATGTTTCCTGAAAGAGGTCTTCGGCCAGCGGGGGATTGCCCGTGAGAAAGAGAAGATAACGATAGAGACGTTGCTGGTATTGCTCAATCAACCGGTCGAGCAGGTCCGGGTCGCGCTGGCGTAATCCGATGGCGAGGGCTTGGGTGTCGTCGGTCATGAAGCCCGCGAACAGCAGCGGTGCCGGTGCAGCAGTCAGGGTAAAAGCTGGTGCGCTCATACTACCTTGTATACGAGCCGTGTGAACAAAAAGACGCATATTCGTCCGGGGCTCCGAGGTGTAGTTCTAAAACTATTCTTTACATATAGATAAAGGCAAGAAATGGCCGTACACTTTTCTAACTCCGGGCCGTCTTATGTTGCAAGGACCCCGGTAAGCACTCCGCGCAATTTCCGAGAAAGGGAATCTCGCATGACCATTCGCCAGCTAGCGCTGCACTTGCGCTTCATTCTCCCCGTCTTCTCCAGCCTTCTTTTTTCAACGCTCTCGACTGCCCAGGGACTCGACTATCCACACACAAGAAAAGATAACCAGGTGGACGACTACCACGGAGTGAAGGTTGCCGATCCCTATCGCTGGCTGGAGGACGACAATTCGGCGGAAACCGCCAAGTGGGTGGAGGCGGAGAACAAAGTTACGTTTGGGTATCTCGACAAGATTCCGTACCGCGCCAAAGTGAAGGCGCGCCTCGAGCAGCTCTTCAACTATCCCAAATACACGGCGCCGTACCGCAAGGGCGACTATCTTTTCTTTACTAAGAACGACGGGCTGCAGAACCAGAACGTGGTTTACGCGCAAAAGGGGCTGGAGGCCGCACCGGAAGTGCTGCTCGATCCCAATAGGTTTTCGGCGGACGGAACGTCGCGTCTTGGAGTGTTCAACGTTTCCGAGGCGTTACGCGGCCTACGGAATTTCCGTTGGCGGATCGGACTGGCAGGAAGGGCACGTGATCGAGATCGCCACGCGGAAAGTTCTCTCCGACGATCTGAAATGGATCAAGTTCACGGGCTTTGCATGGGCGGGGAATGGATTTTTCTACAGCCGATTCGATGCGCCGGCGGCGGGGCACGAATTGTCGTCGAAGAATCAATTCCAGAAGGTGTACTTCCATGTTCTCGGCGCGCCGCAATCCGAGGATCAGCTTGTCTACGAAGACAAGCAGAACGCGCAGCGCTTTCAAGAGATAGCCACCACCAGGGATGAGCAGTTCGCGTTCCTGGAGGTTGGCGATCCGGCCAGCGGGAGGCGCGGCAATGCCTTGTCATACCGCGATCTGTCCAAGCCGGAGAAAGCGTTCACGCCAATGGTCAGCGAAATTACCGACGACCGGTTCGAGCCGATCGACAATATCGGCGGCAAATTTCTGATCTCGACAAATCACGAGGCTCCGAATGGCAAGGTGGTACTTTATGATCCAGCCAACGCGAAGTCGCCGTGGAAAGACATTCTTCCGGAAAAGCCCGAAAAGCTGGACAGCGTCACTTCGCTTGGCGGAAAGCTGTTTGCCACTTATCTCATGGACGTGACCAGCCGCATGTACGTCTACAGCTTCACAGGCGAGCTGGAAAACGAAATTGAACTCCCCGGCGCCGGAACGGCGACGATTGGAGTCCATGGCAATCGCGCCGATACGACGGCATTTTATATGTACACTTCGTTTAACTATCCGCCGACGGTGTTCCGTTACGATATGGCATCCAGGAAATCGAGCGTTTATCACGCCCCGGAAATTCCCGGCTTCCATCCGGACGATTATGTTACCAAGCAGGTTTTCTACAACAGCAAGGACGGCGCGCGCGTTCCGATGTTTCTTGTGTACAGGAAGGGATTGAAGCTCGATGGAGCAAATCCGACACTGCTTTACGGCTACGGCGGATTCAACATCACCTTGGCGCCGACGTTCAGCCCGCTGCGACTGGCACTGCTCGAACAGGGATTTGTATACGCCTCAGCGAATTTGCGCGGTGGCGGGGAATACGGTGAAAAGTGGCATGATGCCGGCACGAAGCTAAAGAAACAGAATGTTTTCGATGATTTTATTGCCGCGGCGGAATGGCTGATCGCCAACAAATACACTTCCACGGGAAAATTGGCCGTCAATGGAGGTTCGAACGGCGGCTTGCTGATCGGCGCGGTAATAAATCAGCGGCCGGAGTTGTTCCACGCCGCCGTGCCGCAAGTCGGGGTGATGGACATGCTGCGGTACCAAAAATTTACCATTGGATATGCCTGGGCCGACGACTACGGCACAAGCGACGACGCGTCGCAATTCAAGGCTCTGTACGCGTATTCGCCGCTGCACAACATCAAGCCGGGGGTGAAATATCCGGCGACGTTTATCACCACTGCCGACCATGACGACCGCGTTGTCCCGGCGCACTCCTTCAAGTACGCGGCTACGTTGCAGGCGGAGGCGAGCCGCGCGAATCCGGTGCTGATCCGTATTGAGACGAAGTCGGGCCACGGTGCCAGCAGCACCACGAAAAACATTGAATTGGCGGCGGACATAGACTCGTTTCTCTTTTACAACCTCGGAATCACGCCGAAGTATTGAGGCGCAGCCCTCGATGCAGACGTTTTCTTGGTGCTTGATGTAGACTGCGGGACGCGATGATTTGCCCGCAATGCAATGCCGAGTATCGCCCCGGCTTCACGCGCTGCGCCGATTGCGACGTGGACTTGGTGAATGAGCCGCCGCACTTTGCGCTTGCCGGCAAACCGCCGGTAATTCCGGGCGATCCGAATGACGACCCCTTCTGCTCTTTCTGGAAGGGTCAGGACGCTCGCGTGCATGCCGAGCTCTGCGAAGTCCTTGAGCAAGCCGGCATCCCCCACAAAACTATTTTCCGAAGCGACCACCTCTTTAATTTCAGCAATTTCCCGGCCTATGAGATCGGCGTTCCGTTTTCGCTGTTTGAGAGGGCGGAAAAAATTGTGCAAGAAACCTATGGAACCGATGACGTCCAGGACGTCGGCGCACAGGAACTTGCGGGGCAGGTGGTACGACCGTCCAACAGGGTTCCGATCCTTGCCGAGATGGTCAACGTTCCGCCGGAAGATATTCCGGGTCCGCCCCCCGCCGGGGAAAGCGCGGATTGGTTTCCAGAGGATGCAACAGTGAATGTCTGGTCGGCAGACTCGTCAGAACAGAGCGAGTTTCTCGTGGCCGCCCTTCACGAAAACGGGATCAACTGCCGCGTGGACCAGCAGGGAACTCGCGCGAAGCTTTACGTCCTGCCGGATGACGCGCCGCGCGCCCGCGAGATTGTTCGCGAAGTGGTGGAAGGCCAGCCGCCGGAGTGAGTGGGCCGACGCGAAGGAGCGGACTACTCTTTTTCAGTGCGAAAGTATAGATTGGGTTCTCCGTTCCTCTTCCGCGGAGGCTTCCATGAAGCAAGCTGCGGTTGGTTTCCGGGTGCATTCCGGCTGGAGTGCGCTCGTGGCGGTATCCCTCGAAAATGATGCGCCTACTGTTTTGAGCCGTGAGCGGGTCCATCTGGTCGAAACGTTCAGTTACAAATTCCGGCAGCCGTATCACACGGCGGAAAAAATGTCGCTGGAGAAGGCTCGCGCGTTCGTCGCAGGAGCGCTCTCAGAGGCGAAGCGGCTGGCAACTCAAGCTCTTCGAACCACGCAAGCGGAGCTGGGTAGGCAGGGATTCCAGGTCGAGCGATGCGCCCTATTGCTTGCCTCCGGGAAGACGCTGCCGAGCCTGGACAGGATTCTGCTGTCCCATGCCCTGATCCACACTGCGGATGGAGAACTTTTCCGTGAAGCTCTTCGCCACTCGTCCGGGCAATGCGACCTGGAGATGATCTGCATCAAGGATCGAGAACTGCTCGACCGCGGCGTGCAGACACTTCGAACGAACCGCGACAAACTCTTGCGACGATTGACCGAACTCGGCTCCGCATTGGGGTCTCCCTGGACGCAGGACGAAAAGTACGCAGCACTGGCTGCGTGGCTTGCATTGGCGGATCCGGCGTAAAGCCTCCTCGGAACGAAAAAACGGTTCGTTACTCGATTCTTCCACGGAGGATGGAACTCCTCAGCGAGCCCCACAGCTTG
>Ga0210406_10002617_pt1 | contig 20367 bp, 21 predicted proteins | sample IncBWC30MmetaG_FD_155454 | JGI IMG/M metagenome (GOLD analysis project Ga0210406, IMG submission 155454) | Forest soil microbial communities from Barre Woods Harvard Forest LTER site, Petersham, Massachusetts, United States - Inc-BW-C-30-M | ecosystem: Environmental > Terrestrial > Soil >... | reverse complement strand
ACGTCTCGTGCGCCCGGTGGATACGACACCTCAATCATTCGTCCCTCCTTGCCCGGGTAGTCCGCGAGATCGATCGCGAACAGTTCCTTCACGTCTGCGGCTTCGGCTGGAACGGCTGCGAGCATCAGGAGTGCCGTCAGGGAGGCGCGGAAGCACAAGTGAGGTTTCTTCATACGTTGTTCCTTTCAGCATCGTAGTCGGGACACGCTATCGCAGAATCGATGACTTTCGATTCTCAACCTGAGTGTTTACGCGAAGTGCGAGGACCTGCTAACCAGCTCGCGCCGGCGGGTGAGATCAGAGGATGTACCTCGGATGCAGCGTCAAGCTCGTGCCTGTGAGCGGCGCAGCCATTCGTCCATACCGATGCGGCCGAGACGCGCCTCGCCCAACGGCACCAGCGAGCGCTCCTCGACCCGGCCGCCCCAGTATCGGGCCTCGGGATCGCTCACGACCTGACGCGGGTCGCCGACCGCCTTCAGATAGCGGGCGACGATGTCGTTGAACGGCGCTCGTTCCGGGCCGGCAATCTCGACGATGCCGTTTCGCGGCGCCGCGAGCGCCACCTCGGCGACGATGGCAGCGACGTCGTCCGCCGCGATGGGCTGGAACAGGACGGGCGGAAGCCTGACGATGTTTCCATCCGCACTCGAATCGGCGATGCCGCCGAGGAATTCCATGAACTGGGTCGCGCGGATGATGGTGTAGGGGATGCCGGAGCTCTCGATCAGTTTCTCCTGGGCGACCTTGGCGCGGAAATAGCCATTGTCGGTCCGGTCGATCGCGACGATGGAGAGGGCGACGTGGTGCCGGACGCCGGCCGCAGCCTCCGCCGGGAGAAGGTTGCGCCCGGCGGTCTCGAAGAACTCCAGTACCGCCTTGTCTTCAAATGAGGGCGAATTGGCGAGGTCGATCACCACCTGCGCGCCGGCCACGGCCTCTTTGACGCCCTCGCCGGTGATGGTGTTGACGCCGCTATTGGGCGAGGCGGCGACGACCTCGTGGCCGCCCTGGCGCAGAATGGCGACGGTCTTCGAGCCGATCAGGCCGGTGCCGCCGATGACGACGATCTTAATGGTTTACCCTCCGTTGTCGATGCCGTATGGGTCCTCAACACCGTCGGGAATCGAATGGTGCTGTTGCCCCGAAGCGGAAATTAACGATCGGCGAAAACATAGGCCAATTCGCATTCCGTGGATGCTCGAATCCGGCATTTCGGCGGGGATCATGGTCAGCTCGGCCAGGGCCGCCTCGGCGCAGCTCGCCGGCGAGGATAGTGCCACGCTCGTGCGCGGCGAGGATCGCCATCACCATTTCGTGTCGGAGCCGCAGCCGAGCCGCGACCTCGACCCGGAATTCGCGGCGCTTCACCGCACCACCACCGAGTGCCGCGCCCGGATATTCGAACGCGGCACGGGCGGCTCCGCGCCGGTTCAGCCGCGCTGCGCCAGCACCTTCGCCTCGTTGTAGCTGGCGATGCTCGGCAGCCAATCGAACGCGCTGGACCGTATGGGGCGATCTCGCGGATCTGCCTCTGTCGATCGAGGGTTGGGCGGCAAAGTCAAAGCCATCGAGATCGCGCACGAACGGGAAGCGGGCGCGCCCGACGCCCATCGCGATGCGGCGCTCGTCCTCACGGAGGCCTCGCGCTTCGCGCTCCGCCGGGATTTCGACCTGCCCGGCACCCCGATCCGGATGATGCGGCGCAAGGGCAAGAACCCCTGCGAGGCGCCCTGACGGTGCGGTCAACATGGCGGACAAAGTAAGGCTACTCCTTTAGGGTCAGCGCTCGTTCAAAAATTCTCGGATATCGCGTCCTATCCGTGGCCCCGCTTTGTCGACACGACAGCGCCGGCGCCCGCAAACCCCGTCGTGCCCGAGATGACGCGCAAGGGGGGTGGATCGTCAAATATCATCACCCGCCTGAGCACGATGTTGAAAGCCAGTTCGCCAACTTACGGGGCCTTCCCTCCAAGGCTGCGCTCAAGCCTTATCTCCCTAGGCAGAGGCGGAGCATCAGGTGATGGCTGGGCCCGATTGGGTTCTGCGGGCTGTGATAACGAAGTTCTACCTATGAGAGCACCCCCGAGTCCGCGCCCTGCACGGCTCGACCGCTACGGCGAGCGTGAGCTGTGCAGCCGAGCCGCCCGGCAAGTGCTAGGGTTTCCCTGGTCCATCAGTAATCGAATGCGCACCGTCCACATCCGTTGTCTGAGAGGGGATAGTCGCTCCTATCGCGCACGCCTTCCGTAGGATCATTTTGTCGAGGTCCTTGGCCGCTCTTTCGACGGCACCTACGGAGGATCACCGGGCAGGCCAAAACCGCGCGGACTCAAGCCGGCATGAAACCAGGTGATGAAGCTGTAGATGTCGTAGACCGGCATCTGCAACCGCTGCCGTAGAGCGCGGGCGAACGGGACCATGTTCGTGCACTCGAGCACGACAGCGCCAACGTCCGGGTGCTCCGCGACGAGCTCGTCCCCCGCCGCGAGGATGTCCTGGCGCGCTGCGGCGATGTCGAGCGTCATCTCACCATGTGCCATGACACGCCAGAATTCACGTCCCCGTTCGGCGCCGACGACCGGCGTGTCGGGAGCTGCACCGGCGGCGACGAGGTGATCGGGGCCGAGCAGCGCTGCCGAGAAGGTCAGAACGCCGACCCGTTTTCGCGGTGGCAACAGCCGTTCGACGAGCGGGATCTGCATCAGCGCCGATGCGGCGACCGGGACGCGGCAGTGAGCCGCCAGTTCGCTTTGATAGATCGACAGAAATCCACAGCTTGTAGTGATCCCGTCAGCGCCGTCTTGCACCAACTCGGCGCCGGCGGCGAGGAAAGCGTCGAGTAGTCCGGTCGAGAGGTCGTTTGCCCTCGCCGTCGTCACTCGTTCACCGGTGGCGCCGCGCACCACCTTGTAGAGCACCGGGAACGGCCAGGTCGCGGCATGGCCGATGTCGCCCGGAATGCGCGGAAAGCGGGTCTCGAGCATCAGGATGCCGACGCTGGCGCCGTAGACCGTCTTGCCGCCATGGACCTGGTTTCGATCTGCATCAGCCATCCTCGCCCTCCGTCTCTCACCTCATCTGCGCGGCCGCCGCCGCGATCATCCCCCGCTCCGGCGAGAGTGTCACGGCAGGAATCTTGCAGCGTTCGCGCCGAGGGATACGATGCTCCTTAGGAAGGCAGGGGTACGAGAGAAGCCAACCCCGGACGGGAGAGGTAAATGCGAGTCAAATTGTGGCTGGTGGCGATCTTCGCTGCGTTCGCGGCTGCCGTTGCGCTGGCAGCGGTGTCCGCCGAGGCAGAATCGACCTGGGATCAGATCAAACGCACCGGCAAGCTTCGATACGGGGCGGTCGACTACCCGCCCAATTGGTTTCGCGACAAGGCGAGCGGCAAGTGGACGGGGTTCTTGGTCGAGATGGTCGAGGACGTCGCCAAGGAGATGGGTGTTGAAGCCGTTCCCGTGGAAACGACTTGGGCGACCTGCGTCCTCGACCTGCAGTCCAATAAGACCGACTTGCAGTTCGGGCTGCAAGCAACGCCAAAACGGGCATTGGTGATCGACTTCGCCGGCCCCGCCTACAATCTCTACTGGTACGCGGTCAACCACAACGGCTTCAAGGCCAGCGCCTGGGAGGATTACAACAAGCCGGAAGTCAAGGTCGCCGCGATGCTCGGCTCGGCGGATGTCGTGATCCTGCAGAAGGTGGCGCCGAAGGCGACCCGCATCGAGTTGAACGACGTCGCCTCGACGGCACTCGCCGTCACCTCGGGACGTGCCGATGCGATGGTCACAGCCGTCTTTGGGGCGCTCGTTGCGAAGAACCGCAACCCGGATCTCGGCGACTTCGTGCTGCCGACGCCGACCGTCTATCTTCCCTCCTACGTCGGCTTGCGGCGCGAAGACAACAACACCCTGCAAAAGTTTCTGCAAGCGTGGGCCGAGTGGAACAATTTGCTCGGCTACACGGAAGCCCGAATCAAGAAGTATCTCGAAAGCGCCGGTGCAACGAATATTCCGGAGAACGTCCGGTTCTGAGCGAGCGGAGCGCCAGCCGCGGCAGGTTCGCCGCGACCGGCCGCGCTGAAGGACATGCCATATGCATTATCACTGGGATCTGACGATGGTCCTCGCCGATACCGACCGCTGGTGGCACGGCATCGGCATAACGCTCCTCTATTCGGTCGCTACGGTCGTGGGGGGCATCGTCATCGGCGTCTTCTGCGGTCTGGCATTACTCGGCCAAAAGCGCTGGCTCACCCTGGCGCTCGAAGGCTATGTCGAGATCTTTCGGTGCACGCCACTCCTGATACAGATCGTCTGGTTTTACTACGCTCTGCCGATCCTGCTGAATTTCTCTCTACCGGCCTGGCTGGCGGCGGGGCTGGGCCTTACGCTCTACATGGGCGCATTCTGCACCGAGATTTTTCGTGCCGGTGTGATGTCGATTGGCCGAGGCCAGTGGCAAGCCGGCCGCGGACTCGGCATGACCTATGCCCAGCTGATGCGTCGGATCGTGCTTCCGCAGGCAGTGCGCCGAATGATTCCGCCGCTCGTCAACCAATCGATTACGCAGCTCAAGAACACCGCACTTCTCTACGTCGTGGCGGTGCCCGACCTGATGTATACGAGTTCGATCATCACCGCTGAGACCTATCGTCCGCTCGAGGTTTACACGACCGCCGCGGCCATCTATTTCGTGATGCTGTACCCGCTGACATTATTCGCCAAAAGGCTGGAGACGCGGGTTGACCAGTGACGGCGCCGGGCACCGCCCAATGATCGAGGTCACCGACCTGGTCAAGAACTACGGCGCGGTGCCGGCTGTGCGCGGCGTTTCCCTCGGCGTCGCCAGGGGCGAGGTGGTGGTGCTAATCGGGCCGAGCGGATGCGGCAAATCGACGTTGCTGCGCTGCGTCCATCTGCTCGAGGAGCCGACCTCCGGGACTATTCGCGTGGGCGCCCAGCAGATCAGCTTCGGCGGCAGCGCAAAGCCACTCACCGGCCGCATGCTCGCGGCGTACCGCTCTCGCATCGGCATGGTGTTCCAGCATTTCGAGCTGTTCCCGCACATGACGGCGCTGCAGAATGTCATGGAAGGTCCGGTCACGGTGAAACGCATGGACCGCCGCGCCGCGGCAGAGTTGGCGCGCGGCCTGCTCGCCAAAGTCGGGCTCGCCGGCAAAGAGGAGAGCTACCCGGCCCAGCTCTCGGGCGGGCAAGCGCAGCGCGTGGCCATCGCCCGGGCGCTCGCCATGGCGCCCGAGGTGATGCTGTTCGACGAGGTCACCTCCGCACTCGATCCCGAGCTGGTGGGCGAGGTGCTCGCCGTCATGCGCCAGCTCGGCGAAGACGGCACCACGATGATCGTCGTGACCCACGAGATTGCTTTTGCCCGGGACATCGCCGACCATGTCCTGTTCATGGACGCCGGGGCCATCGCCGAGCACGGACCGGCCCACGAAGTCTTGGTGCGTCCAACGAACCCGCGGACCCGAGCGTTCCTCAGCCGCTTTCATCGCGCGGCGGCGCGGCGATCCGGCGGCTGGTGAACCGGCGTCGGCACATGCTTCGGGAGAACGGGTCTGATCCAGTGACGACATGCACCGGCTAGACGGCCGCCAAGCCCACATGCATGCCATCGAGCGAAAATTAGTGAGCTAGGTGTCAGTTCCAGCTTGCCCACCTCTGGTCACAGCAACAGGGCTGATCGTCCCTGAGGAGCCGGGGACGCTGCCGACCCGAGCGGTCCGCTTTGCCGTAGGTGAGCCGTCGCGAGCAGTAGCGCATTGCTCTCCTCCGGAAGGCCACCAAACCTCACGCCAGAAAGGAGCCCCCGTTAACGTGCAGCGTCTGACCGGTGACAAACCCGGCGTTCTCAGATGCCAGGAACACCGCGGCTTGGGCGATCTCGTCCGGTTGCGCCATACGGCCGAACGGCGTCGAGCGTCCCATCTCGACGATTTCCGCTTCGCTACTGCCATAGCGCGGCTGCGCTGTGTCGGTGAGCCCGGGCGCGATCGCGTTGACCCTGATGCCGTAGGGGGCGAGCTCCAGCGCCATGGCCCGGGTGAGCGACAGGACGCCGCCCTTGCTCGCCACGTAGTGCACACCCCTAGGCGAGCCGCGCAGCGCCGCGCCCGACGCTATGTTGACAATTGATCCCCGCCGCCCGACCGCTGCCATCGCCTTTGCAACGAACTGCGCGCAGAAGCACGAACCTTTCAGGTTGACGTCCAGGACATGGTCCCAGTCGCGCTCCGTCATCTCAAGGAAGCGGACGCGTGGGAACACTCCGGCATTGTTAATCAGGACGTCGATCGGCCCGAGCCCTTTTTGGACGCTTGACACCATCGCCTGCACTTGCTCGATCTGGGCTACGTCTGCCTGGACCAAAATCGCGCACCGACCGCAGGAGCGCACCTCGTCGGCTACACCCACGGCAGCACTTTCGTCATCAAGCCAGTTGATCGCCACGTCGGCGCCGGCGGCGGCAAATTCCAACGCCATGGCGCGGCCGATGCCCTGCTGCGCCCCCGTGACCAGAACGACCTTGCCAGCGAACTGCATGTTCAGATTCCTTAATTCGGGTTCAGATCGAGACTTCCCGGCCGATTTCGACGACGGCGTCGATGGGAAGCCGGAAATATTCGGTCAAATGCGCAGAATTGCGCTGCATAAAGGCGAACAGTGCCTCCACCACTCGTGGTAAGGCTTTCTCGTCATCACCGGGCACGACGGTCTCGTGGCCGACATAATAGGTGACGTCAGAGAGATCTATGGCGCATCCGCTTTCGTGCGCCTGCCGGAGCAGCGCCGGAATGTCTGGCCGCTCCATGAAACCGTAGCGGGCGGCCGCACGCCAGAAGCCGGGAGCCAACGCTTCGACCGTAAGCCGCTCGGAGTCCTTGATCCAAGGCACCGACTGCGTGGTAACGGTTAGAACGAACACGCTTTCGTGCAGCGCACGGTTGTGCTTGACGTGCCACACCATGACAGGCGGCACCTCCCGCAGGGTTCGCGTGAGGAAGACCGCAGTGCCAGGCACTCGCGGAATAGATCCCTCTGCGATCCTCGCCATGAAGGCTTCGACAGGCAAAACCGCATCCTGCAGACGGGCGGAAACCGCGGTCGCTCCGAGATGCCATATGAGCATGACGCCGTAAACGAGCGCAGCCAGGATGAGCGGCACGTATCCACCCTGCGCCACCTTCGCGAAGTTCGCCACGAAGAACCCTGCGTCGACAAGCATGAAGATGCCGGCAACCGCTCCCGCCGCAACGAGGTTCCACCCCCAGATCTCGCGCATGGCGATGAACAGGAGCACCGAGGTCATCAGCATGGTCGCCGAGACGGCGATGCCATAGGCAGATGCAAGATTGTCGGACTTGCCGAAGCCGACCGTGAGCCCTAGCGTCACGAGCATCAGCAGCCAGTTGACCGAACCCACATAAATCTGGCCATAGCCTTCGGCCGAGGTCTGGGTAATGTGCAGCCGGGGCAGCCAGCCGAGCTGGATCGCTTGGCGGGTCATCGAGAAGGCGCCGGTAATGATCGACTGGCTGGCAATGATGGTTGCGATCGTCGCAAGCACGACCAGCGGCAGGAGCAGGAAGGAAGGACACAGCCGGTAGAAGATGTTGTCCGAGGACGGCGCTCCTTCGAGGACCAAGGCCGCTTGGCCCGCATAATTCAGGACGAGGCTCGGGAATACAACGGCTGACCAGGCAAGCCGGATCGGCCCGGCGCCGAAATGGCCCATGTCCGCGTAGAGCGCCTCAGCACCGGTGACACACAGGAAGACCCCGCCGAGGACGAGAAATCCGCTAGCCCCGCCGGAAAAGAGATAGTCGAGCCCATGCCGGGGATCGATCGCGACGAGGACCGAAGGGTGCCGGGAGATACCCCAGATCCCGAGGAGCGCGATCGTCATGAACCAGAACGCCATGATCGGGCCGAACGCCCTGCCGATTCTGGCGGTGCCCTGGGGCTGGATGGCGAACAGCGCCACGAGGATCAGAACCGAGACGGGAAGCACATAGGGGGCAAATGCCGGAAGCATGATGTCCAGTCCCTCCAGTGCTGAAAGCACGGAAATTGCCGGCGTGATCGCTCCGTCGCCGTAGATCAGCGCCGCGCCGAAAAGACCGAACGCAATGATGACGGGGCGATGCTGGCGCTTTACCCCGAGCAATGACATCAGCGCCAGGATGCCGCCCTCGCCGTCATTGTCGACGCGCATCGCAACGGACACGTATTTGATCGTTGTCACCACGATCAAGGTCCAGACTACGAGCGAGAGCACGCCGAGCGTGACCACCGAGTCGGGAGCGCCGCCGGTAAGCCCTAGCACGGTTTTTAACGTGTAGAGAGGGCTCGTCCCGATGTCGCCGAAGACGACCCCCAACGCAGGGAGGCCGAGCGTAGATAGGCTCGCGGCCTTCGCGGGGGGCGCTACGGTGTCACCGGCAAGGTCAGGCAAGGGGATAACTCCGGTAGTTGTCGAGGTATTTGTAGCGGACCCGGCAAATCAGCCGTCGGCAAGAGCGAGTCGAGAGGGTATTCCCTCGTCGGTGACCGACTGGTTCTGCTTTCTTGGGCGTCTTATGGGTGCCCCCCTTTCCCGTACGATTCCGAGCTCGACATCTGACACCTCGCCGAACCGATGCTAAGCATTAAGCGACGATTCGGAGAAGGATAGCACTAGCCAGCTGATGAGCTCGCCGCGGACGGTGAAGCTACCAGCGCGCGTCGGGTTGGTGCCACCATCACCCGAGTGCAGCCTACCTGTGAGAAACCCGTCAGCAGCCTTCCGCGGGAGCGAGAGACACGGTCGCATTTTTCTCCTTTTTGAGCACCGGCTCGCTATAATTCAATATACGCGGCCGTAATGTGCGCCAGTAACAAGTATTCATTAATGATTTCTCGCAATGATTTATCGATCGATTGAACGCCGAAATCATAGCAAGCGAGACAAATCATGGACCGGCGACGCCTGTTGCCTAACCTCTTTTTGTGCTCGGCACTCGCGAGCGGAGTACTCAGCTTTCCTGCTGATCGCGCGGCGGCGCAGCGTGCGTTGCACGATGGGCGGGTCGAGACCCCGGACTCAAGCATTGCTCATCCTGAGGACGCCGGCACGCGTGCTCATACGACTATCAAGCTCTTCATCCCTACCGGTGGGCCGACGAGTGTCACGCCGCCCTCGCCTTTGCGTGCCGCCGCGCCCACAGAGCTACCCCCTTTTTCGGGTCTCTATTCTTGGAACACGCCCGCCTCGCTCGCCTGTGTATATAGGCTCGTGCCGGTACAGGATGAGAGCTGCAATCCTTACGTCGTAACCCGAAACCCGTCGGGCGGGTCGCGGGCAATCGCGATCGTCGACGCGTTCGACGCACCCAACGCTGCCAGCGATCTGGCGGTTTTCTCAGCCCAGTTTGGGTTGCCGCCGGCCGACTTCCATAAAATTTATGCTTCGGCTGGAAGTTGCACGTCGGGCGGCACACAACCCGACTTCGACCCCGGCTGGGAGAGCGAAGAGTCGCTCAACATCGAATGGGCGCACGCGATGGCACCGGGAGCGACGATCTATCTCGTCGAGGCCGCCTCAGCCAGCCTCGGCGATCTGCTTGCCGCGGTGACCGTGGCCAACCAGTGCGTGGCAGCAAAAGGGGGTGGCGAAGTATCGATGAGCTGGGGGTTGGACGAGTTCTCCGGCGAAACCGCGCTCGACGGCTATTTCACCCAACGAGGCGTCGTCTATTTCGCCGGGGCTGGAGACGCCGGTTCACTGCTGTATCCGAGCGCCTCCCCTAACGTCGTCTCGGTCGGGGGCACGAGCTTGGTCCGTAATCTCCTGACATGGCGGGGTAATCTCGGGGATTTCCAGGGTGAGGCAGTGTGGAATTGGGGCAGCGCCGCCGGCACGGGTGCGGGCCCGAGCGCCTTCGAGCCACGTCCCCGTTATCAGGACTCGATCAGGGACATTGTCGGAAGCTTGCGCGGGGCTCCCGACGTCGCCGCGGTTGCCGACCCCTCGACCGGCGTATGGATCTACAAAAGCGGTTGGTTCCTTGTCGGTGGTACCAGCGTCGCCACCCCGATATGGGCCGGCATCGTCAATGCGGCCGGCAGGTTCCACAGCTCCACGGCTGCCGAGCTCTCCCAAATCTATTCGAGGCCACCTTTGTTCGCGGAGACCTCTAGAGGCTTTAACGACATCGACTCCGGTACCTGCGGCATGGGCGCGGCCGGGGTCTTCGACACCTATTTGGCCACCTCCGGCTGGGACTTCTGCACCGGGGTTGGCAGCCCCCTCGGTTATTTCAGCAAGTAAGCCTCGCCAAGGTCGCAAGCAGGTGATTGGCGTGTCGTCCTCGACTACCGCAAACACGGTTTCCCGCAAGGGCTGTTGGCCGACGCGGCGAGCGATGCGAAGCGGCAGGGTTGGCTCGTTAGGGTGAGAGAGTACGGCAGGCGCCTTGTCTGAGCTTGCCTCGACACGCAGTTGGAAATGATTTCCAGCAGCCTAGATGCGCCATTCCAATGTCCATCGTGACAACGTCGATGACGTATAACGGGCCTTCATCGCCGCCTCGCCCCTTTCTAATCCTGGCGACCGGAAGCGGTGGCGTTTTCGAGCTCTTCCGTTTAAGCGTTCCCCCTAACAACCAAGACAGCCGCGGCATTGGCTCCAATCTCTGGCGGACCTCGATCATCGTCCCCTTTCATAAAAGATGTGGACTTGCTCTGAGCAAAGCCGTCGCCGACAACATGCGGTCAACCGGGCGGTTACGGTGGAACCTCCAAGGATCCGGCGATGGAAATGCCGACGATCAGCAGCGCGTTGCCCACAGGTGACTTCATGCGCCACCTAGTTCGCGGGCTTGCCTTGATAACTTTGGTTTTGTCCTGCGCGGCCTGTGGAGGATCCCCCACCGTCCTAATAGCCTTTCGGACAGAGGAGCAGGCACAGACGCATTGCCCCAAAGACATCGTCGTCTGGCTCGACCCGCAGACCGGCCTCTATTATTTCAAGGGGCACGGGTCGTATGGTCGCTCGAATCCAGGCCGCTACGCTTGTCGTGCCGAAGCCGACGCCGCGGGCATGCACGGAATGCCAAACCAACCATAATCAGGTTGCTCACGGTTTCGGCAATAATCGGATTAGTGTCGCCTGGTCGATGCTCAGCGCCTAAGCGCTAAAGAAGGTGTCGTACATGGGCGAGCTTGTTCCTCAACTTAGTCCTTCGTCTGAAAGGTATAATTGCAGCTTGGAGACACGATAGTAGCGATTATATTATTTCCTTGAATGCGTCCCGTCATCTGTACAAACCCCTTTCTCGCGCGGGCAGAGGCTTTGAAGGTTCCATCTTCACCAACTCTCCCGCTCAATGCGGTGTCGAACCGCGGGACATACACAAACCGCACTTCACCCCTGGATATTCTGAGAGGGTAAAGCGCTCCCAGCGGAGGCTGGGTACAGTCTCCCTTGATTACTTTCGTGAGGGTGAGCTCTCCCCTGTACTGCCCATCGAACTTCGTCGGGCTCTGCGCCCACGCGATCCCAAACCCTGTGCCGAGCAGGAGGCCCAGTCCCAACGGTTTCAGCATTCCGTTCTTCCCGTTCAGGTTTCGCTTGCAGGTTGGAAAAAGCAAAGCCCGTAGCGACCGGTGCCGATGTTCGAGCTGAGCCTCCCAACTAACGGTGCCCCAGCGTCCCGGACCAAAAGCACCGACGACCGGCCGAATGGTTGTGCCCGCTTACGCCTGGGATTTGCGTTCAGCGATCCAGGCCGACACCTCGTCATAGTAGTTGGCGATGTAATACTCGGCAATGTCATCCGCGGTGGTATTCCAGACCCCGTCGTGGCCGAGAATGTATTGCAGAGCCTCGTCGAGATGCTTCGCGGCATTCGGACGTCCGATATTGTGCGGATGAAGCGAAAGACACATCACGCGCCCATTTTCCGCACCTTCGCGATAGAGCGTGTCGAACTGGTCTTTGATCATCTGTTGGAAGTAGTCCGCTTCACGGTTCCAGGCCAACATGCCCGCATCGTTTGTCTGGCCGGTATAGGGAACGTAGATGAATTTCTGGCCGCCGCGCACGTTGATCGGCCAGGGTTGATCGTCGATGATCCATGAGGTGTGGTAGAGGCATCCGGCCTCAGCCATCAAATCGTCCGTCCTGACGGTATAGCCGGCGCCGCCGCCGAGCCGTCCTTTCAGGCGTTTGCCGGTCATCTCCTTCAGGTGGGTAATGAAGTCTTGCCAATACGCCCGCTCCTGCTCTTCGGTGTAGTCGTAGATCGGCCGGCTGTTGTAGAGCCCGTGCGCCATGTAGTCCCAGTTGCTGGCGACCATCGCGTCTTTTATTTCCGGGAAATGATCGAGAATCTCAAGATTGAGGCAGCAGCACGCGCGAACATTGTGCTTGTTCAGAACGTCGAGCATGCGCCAGAAGCCGACGCGATTGCCGTAGTCCATGCGCGAGTAGTGCGGAATGTCCGGCTGTGTCGGCCGGTTCTCCGGCAGGTACTCGAAGAACTCCATATTGGGCGCGACCCAGAACGCGAGGCGCGCATCGCCGGGCCACTTGATAAGGGGTCGCTCCGTGATCGGTGCATAGTCGAACCGGCCAGGTTCTAGAGCCATGCTGTCTTCTCCGTTCACCTGCAATGGGTGCGAGTTTGTCCGGCTAGTGTTCAGACGCGTTCATAAGCTGCACGAAAGCCTACGGGCCGTGTTGCACGACGCAAGGCACCTTCTCGCTGTTTTTGCTGTTTTCGCGGCAGATTATCAGCGATCGACATCTCGTTCACCGCGGAAATCCTGGGCCGCCGACGGTTTGGCGAACTCGAGAACAGCGGCGGCACCCGCTGTTCTCTCGCTGTTCTCCGCTGTTTTGGTTAGAGAAAATCCAAGAAACGCAACGCGGTCACCACCGCAGGAAAACAGGTTCTTCGCGCCGAGTGATAGATTCCACATATTTGCAACATATCACAGAAAAGGGGAGATTGTCAATATCACAAATGCCTTTTAGCACCGCCTGGATCGCCATTGCTGGTCGCCATTGCGGTCGCGTCCTGAATCATTCGTATGAGCCACTACACTGATTGCGCCTTGAACCAGTCGATGATCTCGCTACCGGTGGCCTTCCAAACGCCCTGGTAGGCGCTGATGTGGCCGAGCACTTCATCGAGATGCCGGATGCGCCACGGTTGGCCCATGATCCACGGATGCAGATGGAGCACCATCAGGCGTCCGGTGGTCGCTCCATCGGCATAGAGACCATCGAACCACTCGCGCCACAGCAGGTTGACTTCGTTGATGGTCCGGCGGCCGTGGAGGTGGATGTAGTTGTCGTCGAGGTACGCGTTCACGCCGAGCGAGTAGAGCTCCCCGGTCTTCGGCGTCATCACATAGGGCTGCTCGTCGTTGCCCCAGTCGCAGACGTAGCGAATGCCCTCCGCGGCAAGCAGGTTGGGCGTGTTCGGCGTCTCTTGGAAGTCAGGGCCGGACCAACCGATCGGGCGCGTGCCCGTAGCCTTCTCGACCGCCTCGATCGAGGCGCGGATGTACTGCCGCTCCTCGTCCTCAGACATGCCGATATGGATGATGCGGCGGCGCGAGAGACCGTGCGCGATGAACTCGGCGTCGCGCTTCTGACCCTCTTTGATCAGGAACGGATAGTGGTCGGCGACGGCCTTATCGAGCGCCAGGGTGGGCTTGATGCCGTATTTGTCCAGCACGGCGAGGATGCGGAAGATCCCGACACGATTGCCGTACTCGTGGTTGCCGTAGCCGCCGATGTCGGGAAAGTTCGCCTGGTTTCCGGTCCACATGCCCTCGGGGCCTCCCAGGGGGCTCACTGCCAACGGCGTGTTTGCCGGCACCTCCCAGTCCCAATGCTCGAGGTTGACGATAACGGCGAGGGCGACACGGGCGTTGCCCGGCCAGTTGAGAATGGGGCGCGTTACAATGGGGGACCAGGGATAAAAGTCCTGGTCCATGCCATAGCTTCGTTTTGCGGGCATCGCTTCACTCCTCACGGCGGCACCAAGCGTGTTAATGAACCTGATATCGTAGCTTCCGAGCAACAGCCGAGGACGACGATATGACGTACGACATACCACCTCCTAGTAAGCTACCCAAGCCAGGGTATTATTACCATTTCAAACATGACCCCGGCGGGCTGCTGAATAATTACGCCTATTATATTTATGGCGTTGGCCACCATACTGAAGATGATTGCCGATCCGAAGACGCTTTCATGCAAGTATACCGGCCGTTATACGAGGAGGCATACGCTTACCGGAACGGCGGACTCTTCGACCTACGCCCCCTGCACATGTTCTTTGAGCCGGCAGAGTGGAAGGGAAAATCGGTGCCGCGCTTCACGAGAATTGTTGCCCCCGACGTGATCGCACAACTAGAGGCAATCAAGTCCCGCATGTATCCGAACCCCTAGCCGCTTCCAAACGATCGACGGGTGGCAGCACTCTGGGGCCGCTCTGAGCCGTGCCGCCGCTACAACGCGGTTTGGCGGCACCGGCCATCTGGAATTGTGTTGCCGATCCGGTTGGCGCCTCTGCCGCGACTACCCGTTCAGTCTCCCTGCCCCACGGAGATGAATTCAAAATCTTCCGCCGGCACCTCGGCGAAAAATGCCTTGTGCTCGCTCTGCGGCAGGGGCCACAGGACCGGCGTGGGCTGCCGGCTGGTGTACCAGTTCTTGCAGCCGCCGACCCAAACGGTGGCGGGAAAGGCGGCGCCGAGCCGGGCGAGGAATTTCTCGGTCGCGGCGACGGTCGGCGCAACCGCGGCATCGCGAGCCCTGGCCTCAGAGATGAGCCGCATGATGCAGACGATCTCCTGGTCGAGACCCAGCGGCACCGGCACGTTATTGACCGGTGCGAACGGCCCGTAAAGCGTGAATAGGTTGGGAAACCCCGGCACCGCAATGCCGCCATAGGAATAGATCTTCTCCTTCCACGCCTCGTCGATGGTCGTGCCGTTGAGGCCCGTCACCTTCATCGGGCGCATATAGGCATGCGCATCGAAGCCGGTGGCATAGACCAGCACGTCGAGCGCCACCTGCGTCCCGTCGGCCATGACGAGGCCATCAGGCACAATGCGGGCGATCTCGCCCTTGACGATGTGCGCGTTCGGGAGCTGCACCGCTTCATAATAGTTTTTGTCCGATTTCGGGATGCGGGTGCAGCCGAGATTGTAGTCGGGCATCAGCTTCTTCTTCAGCTCGGGGTCCTTGATGCAGTCGAGATAGGATTTGTACTCGCGCTCCATCGCCTCGCGCTGCGGCCCGGGTTCGAGGCGCCAGCGGTCGGTTTCGTTGATCAACTGCCACAACCGGTGCTGCTCGCGCCGATAGCCAAAAGGGAGCCGCAGCCTTAGGCGCTCGCGCCAGGTCGAGTGCGGGTTTTCGCGGATGTGGACCCATTGCGCGCGGCGGATGAACTGCGTCACGTCGCAACCCGCCCAGGCCAGGCCCTCGGTGATCTGCACGCCGCTGGCGCCGCTGCCGATGACCCCCCAGCGGTTGTCCGCATAGGGCACGCTGTGATCCCAGCGCGACGAGTGAAAAGACGGGCCGGCGAAACTCTCGCGCCCCGCGATGTCGGGAAAGAGCGGCTTGTGGAGAAAGCCCGTGGCGCAGATGAAGACGTCGGCAACATCGGAGTTACCTTTGGCCGTCTCGAGGTGCCAGCAACCGTCGGTGAACCGCGCCGCGACGATCTCCTCGTTGAAGTGGATGTATTTGGTGAGGCCACGGTCGCGAGCGACCTTCTTGATGTAGGCCCAGATCTCGGTGGCCGGCGCATACTTGCGTGACCAGTCGTAGTTGGGCTGGAACGGAAACTCGTATTGACGCGACAGGACATCGACGAAGAGACCGGGAAACGTGTTGTCCCGCCAGGTCCCGCCGACATCGCCGGCCTTTTCGTAGACGGCGAAATCGATCCGCGCGCGCTTCAGCGTCTCGGCCATGAACAGCCCCGACACGCCCGCGCCCGCCACAACAACCCGAAATGTCCGACCAGCCATTACGCCTCACACGCCCGACGAGATCTGATAAATCGAAGTTTAGGCCGCTCGCCGCGGTCTCGACAACCGACGAGGCTTCTCAATTGGGGTTCGATGCGCCGATTGACCTGCAGCACGACATCGAAGCCACTCCTTCGTTCCCCGGGCATGAACCGCGAGGTGAAGAGCTGCCGAAACGCTGGATTTTCCTGACCCCACCCGACGCCGCTCGTCAGCGGCCGCCGGTTGCGCTTGCAGTACATCACCCAGGTCAACACCCGCCCGCTGACCTTCCCGATTCCTATCGCCGCTATCTTGTCAACGCGCTGCGTGAGACCTTCGACTTGCCCGGCACCCCGATCCGCATGATGCTGCGCAAGGGCAAGAACCCCTACGATCCGCGCTGACGAAGCCGCGCGCCGACCCCGCCGGCCGCTTCCCGGCGCCTCCCTGAGAGCAGGGACAAAAATCGATTGAGCCCCGCAAATCAACCAACAAATCGACGATAAAGCCCAGCATATCAAGTGCTTATACACCTGAAGCGGCACTCGGCCAGCAGGGAGGCGGTTGCCGGTCCTGAGGGAGGCAGCAGGGAGACTTTGGGTCGACATTTCCGCGTGGCTCGCCGATGGGATCGTGGTTGTCGAAAACTCACTTTAGCATTTGCTAAACTAGCACAAACCCGACATAAATTCAACCCCGATGATTCCACGCCGCCCATCCGGCCCCCGGCCGGCCGGCCATAGAGGAAAACCGGAACAAACCGAGGAAATTGTCAGGCATGTATCCGGTCTATAGGGTCAGAGATGTTTCCGGTGGCGCAATGTGCCGGGCTGCGGCGCCGCCCACCTCACCCTCCGATCGCTGCGCAACGGGCCCCCTCTCCCCCCTCAAGGGCGGAGAGGGGCTTTCGCTCTCAGAGATGCCGGGACACACTCCCCAGACGGCGTGTTGGTTGCTCGCTTTAGGCCTCGAAGGGCCCTATGCTCTCGACAGGCGGCTCGCCCTCGGGGAGGACAGTGATGAAGGCCGAAACGGTAGGCATGTCGTCGGCGCGACTGGCACGGCTGGACGAAGTGATGAAGCGCCGCTATGTCGAGGGCGGCTATTTGCCCGGCATGCTGACCTACGTCTGGCGCAAGGGCCATCTCGCCCATACCGGCATGTGCGGCCATATGGACATCGAGCGCGACAAGCCGATGCGCGAGGACGCGATCTTCCGCATCTACTCGATGAGCAAGCCGATCACCGCGGTCGCCTTGATGATGCTGGTCGAAGAGGGGCTGACCGGCCTGGACGACGCCGTCCACAGCCACATTCCCACGTGGAAGAACCTCGGCGTATACGCCAGCGGCATGCCGTCACTGCTGGCCGACGCAACCCCCAGCTTTATCACGACCCCCACCCTGCGGCCGATGAAGGTCGTCGACCTCGCGACGCATACGTCCGGTCTCACCTATGGCTTCATGATGCGCTCGGCCGTCGACGCCGCCTATCGCAAGGCCAAAGTGACCGACCGCCAGACCGCCGGCGGGCTGACGGAAATGATCGACCAGTTGGCGCAAATACCGCTCGATTTCTCGCCGGGAACGGCCTGGAACTATTCGGTTTCGATCGACGTGCTGGGCCACCTCGTCGAAAAGCTGTCGGGCATCAGCTTCGGCGAGTTCCTGCGCACGCGGCTGTTCGAGCCTCTCGGCATGACCGACACCGCGTTCTGGGTGCCGCCGCACAAGGCCGAGCGTTTCACCTCGTGCTATCAGCCCGAGAGCAAGGGCCCCGGGCTGAAATTGCAAGACGACGGCCGGGAGAGCGCTTACGCGAGCCCGCCGCGGCTCGAATCGGGCGGCGGCGGCCTGGTTTCGACGGCGCATGATTATCTGCGCTTCTGCCGCATGATGCTGAACGGCGGCACGCTCGACGGCGTACAGATCCTCAGCCCCAAGACGACGGCGCTGTTCAGCCTGAACTACCTGCCCGAAGGCCGGGAGATAGCCGACATGGCATTGCCCGGGATGTTCAGCGAAAGCGGCTATGCCGGGGTCGGCTTTTCGCTTGGCTGCGGCGTCAATGTCGACGTAGCCAAAACCCGCCTTCCCGGCTCGCTTGGCGAATATTTCTGGGGTGGCGCTGCCGCAACCGCCTTCTGGATCGATCCCAAGGAAGAGCTGACGGTGGTGTTCATGACCCAGGTGATCGGCAGCGAGGCGCGCCTGACCTTGCGCCGGGACTTGCGCACCTTGGTCTACTCGGCGATGACGGAGTCGTTCGCGTAAGGAAAAGGCTGATGGACCTCAGGGGTGCTACTGCGCTGGTGACGGGCGGCAATGGCGGGCTCGGGCAGCGCATCTGTCATGCGCTGGCGAAGGAGGGTGTGCATATCGCCGTCATGTATGCCCGGAGCCGCGACCAGGCGGAGGGTGTGGCCCGTGATCTGACATCGCGACATCAGATCAACGCTGCGGCCTTCGCCTGCGACATCACCGACGGCGCGGCTGTGGAGCGGGTGGTCGGCGATGTGACCGGCCGCTTCGGCCGTCTCGACATTCTGGTCAACGACGCCGCCTACAACATCGCGATCCCATTCCCCGACCTCGACGGTATGACGATGGAGGAATGGGACAAGATCATCGCCATCAACCTGACCGGGCCGATGCGCCTTATGAAGGCGGTGGCGCCGGTCATGAAGGCCCAAGGCCGCGGTCGCATCGTCAACATCTCATCCGTGTCGGGGGTCGGGCCGACGGGCTCCTCGATCGCCTATGCGGTGTCGAAAGCGGGCCTCATTCACCTGACGCGCTGTATGGCGGTGGCCTTGGCGCCCGAGACGCTCGTCAACTGCGTGGCGCCGGGCCTTCTGGAGGGCACGCGAGCGACAGCCAACCTCCGGCCCGAGTTTATCGAGCGCTCCGCGTCCACCTCGCTTCTGAAAAAAGCCGCCGACAAGGACGACTGCGCCGACATGGTGGTCACGATGTGCCACACCGAAACCATGACCGGCCAGACGATCGTCATCGACTCCGGCCGCTACTTTCATTGATGCTGCCGGCGGCCGCCGTTTATGCGATCGACATCGGACCGTTGAGCAGCTACGAAAAATTCCGCTCACACCGCGCAAGGAGGAGACAGCCATGCCGTTCTACCAAAAAGGCGACGTCCGCATCCGCTACGAGGAGGCCGGCTCCGGCTTCCCTCTGCTCGTCACCCCCGGCGGGGGCTTAAACTCGCGGGTCAGCAATTGGCCCACCGCAGTGTTCAACGCCATGGAGGCGTTCAAGAACGACTTCCGTTGCATCACGATGGACCAGCGCAACGCCAATGGCGGCGAATCGACCGGCCCCGTGCCGATTGATGATCCGTGGAACGCCTTCGCCGACGATCAGCTCGGGCTGATGGACCATCTCGGGATCCGCGAGTTCTTCTATATGGGTTACTGCATCGGCGGCTGTTTTGCCGGGAAGCTCCTCGAACGCGCGCCCGGGCGTGTCGTCGCCGCTGTGTTTTGTCAAAGCGTCGGTCACCGGCCCGAGGACCCGGATGTCATGGACAGGCACGGGCACGAGAATTGGGCCCCCGATTTCCGCGCCCGTCGACCCGATGTGAGGATGGAAACGATCGAGAAGTATTTCCACAACCTCTATCGCGTGCGGCCCGATTTCCTGTACAGCGTATCGCGCGATTTCATCCGCAACTGCCGCAAGCCGATCCTCGTGCTGCCCGACGACACGCCGGCACACCCGCTCCAGACCTCGATCGATGTCGCCTCGCTGGCGCCGAACGCCGAGATCACGGTCTTCCCGTGGCGCGAGCCCCCGGAGCTGAAGGAACGGACGATCAACCGGGTGCGCAACTTCCTCCGCGCGCAGCAACCCCTGAGGGCCGCTGCCCAATAAGGAGAAAATGTCATGCCGTTCTACGAAAAAGGCGACGTCCGCATCCATTACCAAGAGGTCGGCGCCGGCTTCCCGCTGCTGGTCATCCCCGGCGGCGGGCTGAACTCCACGGTGGCGGGCCTCGCCAACCACCCCTTCGACCCGATGGCGGAGTTCAAGAGCGAGTACCGCGTCATCGCGGCAGATTTGCGCAACGCCAATGGCGGCCAGTCCTCAGGGCCCCTCGAGATCGACCGGCCGTGGGACGCCTACGCCGACGACCATCTCGGCCTGATGGATCACCTCGGCATCCGGGAGTTCATGGTGCTGGGCTTCTGCATCGGCGCTCCGTTCATCTGGAACCTGCTGAAGCGGGCGCCCGGACGCATCGTCGCCGCCGTGCTGGCGCAGCCGAGCGGCTTCCGCCCAGCGATGCCCGACCTCTA
>Ga0210406_10002616_pt1 | contig 20369 bp, 17 predicted proteins | sample IncBWC30MmetaG_FD_155454 | JGI IMG/M metagenome (GOLD analysis project Ga0210406, IMG submission 155454) | Forest soil microbial communities from Barre Woods Harvard Forest LTER site, Petersham, Massachusetts, United States - Inc-BW-C-30-M | ecosystem: Environmental > Terrestrial > Soil >... | reverse complement strand
CACCGGTTCGCTGTGAAGCAGGCGCCAGAATTTCTCGGCCCCGAGGCGCGCCAGCGAATATTCGATTTTCACCGTGCCGCGCAGACGGGCTGCGTCGGCCTCGGTGTAGGGGCGCTCCACACCGTGCCATCGGTCGTTCAACTGTGCGTTCAAATCACTTCTCCTTGAGGTCTGCTTGCCAATCGGGATGCAGCAAGCTTAGAGTGTTTATGTTGCGGATTTACACTATAGAAATTTAACAGTGTGAATTTCACAGGAAGGTCATGACAGGATTGATTCGACAGGGGCATTTTCTGGGCGCCAAGCTGCGTTCGCTGCGCAAGCGCAACGGGTTGACGCTCGATGAGCTGTCGGCGCGCTGCATTCAGGTGGATGCCGGCGGCGCGCCGTCGGTGTCGTACTTGAGCATGGTGGAAACCGGCAAGCGCATGCCCTCTACGGAAATGCTGCAAATGCTCGCGGGGATCTTCAGCAAGGATGCGCGCTGGTTCTTGGATGAGAATACCGATGTCGAAGCGGCGCCGGCGCCGCGCCAGCGCGGTGGATTGGAGGCGATGCCCCTGGAGCCGGCCTTCCTGTTTTCGAATGAGCTGCTGCAGAACGCGCTGCCCGAGCTCTTGTCGCAGACCGGGACCACGGGACGGCAATTCGCGCAGCTGTTGATTCGAGTCTGGCAGGAGACCCGGCACAATAATTTTCCCGACATAGAACGTGCGGCGGAGGAGTGCGGCAAGCGAGAAATGCCCCTCGACCTGGACGCCGTCATGGCCATTTGCAAGCGGCACGGGCTGGACATCAAATGGTTTGACGGCGATGGACGCAAGCCCAACGGCGCACTGGTGCGATCCCGTTTCGAGGCACCCGGCACCGTGTTGATCAACAAGCGCCTGCGCCGTCAGGAAGAACGCCTGAAATACGAGTTGGCATTCTTCGTGGGACATAAAATCTTACACAATGGCGACGGCATGATATCGCCGCACAGTGCGGTTCTGGCCGCCGATGCGGAATCTCCCGGCTCGGTGCGGGGCATGGGTGCGCAGGACGTGCTGTACGCGTGGCGTGATTTTGAGTGCAGTTTTTTTGCCGGCGCGCTTCTATGCCCGCGCATTCCATTTCGGCGGTTCTTGATTCGCGAAGCGCACAGCGTGAGCGCGTGCCGCAAGGTCGGCGTGACGCCCGCGCTGGTGATGCGGCGCATGACGGCCGTTTCTCCCTATAGGCACTGGCATTTTTTCGACGCGTATCCGCCCGGCTACCTGCGCGCCGTTTACCGCGGCAACGGCATACCGCTGCCGTGGGGCAACATGAGCCTGGTGTCCGATCCCTGTCCGCGCTGGGCGGTATTTCGCCTGCTGCAGCAGACGCCCGAGGCTCCCTCGCTGCAGCGGCCGAAATCCCAAATTTCCGTCATGCAGGACGGCAAGCGCGCGCGCCTGTATTGCTGTCACTCATTGCTCACCCGCGATGCCTTGGACGAACTGCACGTTTTGTCGGTGGGCGTCGATTTATTGCCGGCGCTGGATGCTCAGGGTTTTGACGGCGAACACATCGTGGCCGCGGTCGCCGAATCCTGCCGCCGCGGGGGCGGTGACGGCGCCATCCCCCCCGAAGCCACTACCGCCATTCGCGCGGCTTCCCAGGTTTTGAACATCTCATGGATCGCCGATGCGCTCAGCTCACAGGCCAGCGTCATTTGTCCGCGAAGCGGCGCCTGTCCGCGGCAACCGCAGTCCTGCGCGTCGGCGTAAGCCAAAGGAGAGCCGGATGGTTCAAGGCAAATGGAACATTACGATCAAGACCCCGATGGGCGACAAATCAGGGGTCCTCGATCTTACGGTCAGCGGCAAGACGTTGACCGGATCGCTTTCGGATGACGAACACCACGTTGCCATCAGCGACGGGCGCGTCGAGGGTAACAAGCTCAGCTGGAAGGCAAAAATCACCAAGCCGATGCGCCTGAGCTTCAAATTCTCCGCGACCGTCGAGCAGGATCGCATCAGCGGCGATGCCCGCCACCTGTTGGGCAGCGCCACGTTCAGCGGCACGCGGGTGTAGGACTTTAGGGGTTAACCTAAGCGACTTAACTGCTACGTGGAGGTACGCGACCGCCGGTTCAATCGATCGGTACGTAGATCTCCGTACGCAATTTCTCCACGGCCGTCGTTCCCGGGTCATCGACGTACCAGGAGATGACCGGCCCTTTCTGAACGTAGCCGTGTGCGGCCATGTAGGCGCGCAGCTTCTCGTTGGTTTGCGGTAATTTTTCGTAGGCTCCGATGTGAGTGGCCATCATTGCCTTGCCCGCGTAGCTTTGCGTCATGCGCACGCCGTCCGAACTTGCGACATCGCCGCGGTCCACAGGAATGCCGGCGTCGAATCTGTAGTTGCCGGCAGTCATTTCGCCGCCGACACCTAGCGGCGCGCCGGCCTGGTGAAGCTTGTTCTTGGCCATGAACTTGCCAATTTGACCGAACCCGTCGGCGTAAGCCTTGCCGATCGCATCGAGCGGCGCGGTCTCGCTCACGAGCAGAAGCGGGCCGGCCGTCAGCTCCCTCGGCTGTGCACTAAATCCCGCGATATCGGTGTTCGGCATGCTCTCGACCAGCGCCTTGAGTTTGCCGAGACCGATCGCAAAGTCCTTTCCCAGCATGCCGTCCATCGTCAATCCGATGTAATGACCAATGGGATTGGCGCCCATGTCCATGTCGACCGCCCAGGTGGCGCGCGTCATCCCGCCCTCAGGCGTCAGCGTCACCAAGGATTTCGCCGTGCCCATGTCTCCGAAGTCCAGATCGCTGGCCATGGAACGGTCGGGCGTGGAATCTGTGATCACTTGCGTGCCGGAGCCGACCTTGTCATTTCCCTTCCAAACCAATTTTGCACCGACGCCCTCGCGCGGCCCTTCGGTGGTCTGGCTCATGTTGGGATCCAAGTCCTGCCACGGTGACCACTTGGGAAACAGCACAAAGGAATTCACCGTGGCATAAACCAGGCTGGCGGGCCTGTTGATGGTCACGGAACGCTTCACCACCACATGGCGCGGCAATATCAGCCCGATGACCGCGACCAACACCACCACCACAACGAGTCCCGCGAGTATCTTTTTAATCATGTTGTTACTCCCTCGCCCAACGCAATTCAACCGCCGCTGCTTTGTTCCAGCTCTCCGGCTGCACTTTGCACATAGTTCGGCAATCCCATCGTCTCGATCAATCCGAGTTGCTCTTCGATGAAGTCGATGTGTTCTTCTTCGCTCTTTTGAATATGGACCAACAAATCGCGAGTCACATAATCCTTGACGCTTTCGCAGTGGGCGATTGCGGATTTGTACATGGGGTGCGCTTCCATTTCGCGGCGCAAGTCGCAGCGTAGAATCTCGTGCACGTCCTCACCAATGAAAAGCTTGCCCAAATCCTGCAGGTTCGGCAGCCCGTCCAAAAAAAGGATGCGTTTGACCAGTCGGTCCGCATGCTTCATTTCGTCGATGGATTCTTCGTATTCGAGTTTGCCCAGGTGCTTCATGCCCCAGTTGTCGAGCATGCGGGAGTGCAGAAAATACTGATTGATTGAGGTAAGTTCGTTCTTCAGGGCCTGGTTGAGGAATTCTAAAACTTTCGTGTCGCCTTGCACGGTAGCCTCTTATGGATTGAGCCTGGAATGGTGCCCGGATTGTAAGCCCGAACCCCGGTCCAAGGAATCAATTGGCTAGACGCGGGAATCAATTTGCTGGACGCGCGTGGCTGGGCGCGCGCGCCCAGGCGGCGTCTCTTAGAGTGCGAATTCGGGGGCGGCGCGCGAGAACAGATGCGGCCCAGACTCGCAGGCATCGAGAGAGGCGGACAACGCCGCCTTGGCTTCGGGCAGGCATTTCCCGCAACAAGTGCCGACGCCCAGTTCCCGGGTAAGGTCGCGCAAACTACTCGCACCGCCTTTGACGGCGGTTCGGATCTGTCGGTCTGAAACGGCTTTGCAAACACACACTATCATGGTCGCCATTGTGAACGCGAATGCGAATGATTGTCAATACCGTATACACTGATACGTCATGTATCGGTGGTAGAAGCTCAGGTCGCTTCGTTATGTATAACGGCGTACTGATGTGGTGAAATGACCTGCGCCGTGGGATGTCGCACAGTGCGGCCAAGAAGACCAAGAGATCGTATGATGATTAAAATCAGTAAATTACACGCTATTTCCATCCTCGTTTGCTCGGCTTTGGCGGTCGCGGCCTGCGGCGGGAAGGCCGGTGGCGGACCCCCGCCGCCGCCGCAGGTCACGGTCGCCCAGGTGCTCGAAAAGCGGGTGAAAGACTGGGATGAATTTACCGGCAGACTTCAGGCCGTGGAGACCGTGGAGATACGGCCGCGCGTATCCGGCTACATCGATAAGGTGGCCTTCACCGAGGGCAGCCTGGTGAAGCGCGGGACACTGCTGTTCGTGATCGACCCTCGGCCTTACCAGGCTGATTACGATCGCGCCGCCGCGGACGTAAAGCGCTTCAAAACCGCATTGGAGTTGGGCCGCATCGAATTGGCGCGCGTGCAGCACTTGAAAGAGAGCGGAGCGGTGTCCCAGGAAGAGTTGGACGAGCGCCTGAGCACGGTGGCGCAGGCCGAAGCCAACGTGGCCGGCTCCACGGCCGCCCTCGAAGCGGCGGCGCTCAACTTGAGTTTCACGAAAGTCATCAGCCCCATCGATGGGCGGGTGAGCCGCGCAGAAGTCACCCGCGGCAATTTGGTCACCGGCGGCAGCAACGGCGGCACTCTCCTCTCATCCGTGGTGTCGATGGACCCGATATACCTGTATTTCGATGCCGATGAACAAAGCTTCCTGCGTTACACGCAGATGGCACGCAGCGGCGAGCGCCCCAATTCGCACGATTCGGGCAGTCCGGTTCAAGTCGGACTGGCCAATGAAGAGGGATTTCCCCACGCCGGCACCGTTGATTTTGTGGACAATCAACTGAATCCTCAAACCGGCACGATCCGCGCGCGCGCAGTGCTGCAGAACAAGGATGGTCAATTCACACCTGGCTTGTTTGCGCGCGTGCAGCTGCTCGGCAGCGGTGAATATTCGGCGATCTTGATCGAAGATCGCGCCGTGAATACCGACCAGAATCAGAAATATGTGTTTGTTGTCGGTGCCAACAATCAAATCGAATACCGCAAGGTCAAGCTCGGGCGTGTGATTGATGGTCTGCGCGTCGTACGCGAGGGCCTCAAGGCGGGCGACGTGATTGTCGTGAACGGCGCCCAGCGCGTACACCCCGGAATCACGGTTACTCCGCAGCGCATCACCATGGGTGCCGACGGGGCGGCCGCTGCGTCCGGCGCGCCGGTCACCTCCGCCGCGCCGGCCACCTCTTAAAGGTCCGCGCGATGAATATTTCTTCGTTCTTCATTGAGCGGCCGATCTTTGCGACGGTTCTGGCGATATTGATTACGGTCGGCGGCCTGCTCGCGATGCCGAACCTGCCGATCAGCGAGTACCCGGAAATCGTGCCGCCCACCGTGGTGGTCAGTGGCCAATATCCCGGCGCGTCGCCCAAGACCATCGCCGAGACCGTCATCACGCCCCTGGAGCAGCAGATCAACGGCGTGGAAAACGCGATCTACACGAATTCCACAGCGACGCCGGACGGCACGTTCTCCATCACGGTGACCTTCAAGCTGGGCACCGATCTCGATATCGCGCAGGTACAGACCCAGAACCGCGTGGCGCAGGCGGAGACCCGGCTGCCTGACGTGGTACGGCAAATAGGCCTGGTGACGCAGAAGCAATCACCCGACCTGACCATGGTGGTGTTCCTAAAGTCCGGCGACGGCCGCTATGACTCGCTGTATCTGCGCAATTACGCCGTCATTCAGATCAAAGACGTATTGGCGCGCATCCCCGGCATGGGCGACGTGCGTGTCTTCGGGTCAGGCGACTACGCCATGCGCTTGTGGCTGGATCCCGGAAAAATCGCGGCGCGCAGCATGGATGTCGATGAGGTGTTGGCCGCAGTACGGGAGCAAAACATCCAAGTCGCGGCGGGCCAGATCGGCGGGCAGCCATCGCTCCCGGGGACGCAATTTCAATACATCGTCAACGCGCAAGGGCGTCTGCAGACCGAGCAGGAATTCGGCAATATCGTGGTCAAGAGTGGGGCGAACGGTGAAACGACCTACCTGCGCGACATCGCGCGGCTGGAACTCGGCCCGGACAATTACGCATTGCGCAGCATGCTGGACGGCGGTCCGGCGGTGGCGATTCCCGTGTTCCAGCTTCCCGGCGCGAACGCGCTGCAACTCTCCGATGCGGTCCGCGTCAAGATGAAAGAACTCGCGGTGAATTTCCCCGAGGGCGTCAGCTACGAAATCGACTACGACCCGACGGTATTTGTCCGCAGTTCCATCGAGTCGGTGGTCCATACCCTGTTTGAAGCCGTGCTTCTGGTCGTGTTGGTGGTGGTGGTGTTTCTGCAAACCTGGCGGGCCAGCGTCATCCCGCTGGTGGCGGTGCCGGTGGCCATCATCGGCACCCTCGCCGTGTTGCTGCTCGCCGGATTCACGATCAACTCTCTCACGCTGTTTGGTTTGGTGCTCGCCACCGGCATCGTGGTCGATGACGCCATCGTCGTGGTCGAAAATATCGAACGCAAGATCGAGCAGGGCTTGAACCCGCATGCGGCGGCACACGCCGCCATGGGAGAAGTGACCCGGCCGATCATCTCCATCGCTTTGGTTTTATGCGCGGTATTCATTCCCGTGGCCTTCGTCTCTGGGCTCACGGGCCAATTTTACCGCCAGTTCGGGGTCACCATTGCGGCCAGCACCATCATCTCGACCTTCAACTCGCTGACCTTGTCGCCGGCGCTCGCCGCGCTGCTGCTCAAGCCGCGCAATTCGCAGCCTGATGTCTTCCAACGCGGCATCAACAAGGTACTGGGGGGCTTCTTCCGCCTGTTCAATCGCGGCTTCGAGAGTGCCTCCGAGCGCTACGGTCATGGTGTGCGGCGCCTGACCGGGATTCGCATCCTTGTGCTGTGCATATTCGCCTTTCTGCTGTTAGGCACTTGGGGACTGTTCCGGCTGGTGCCCGGCGGATTTATTCCCGCGCAGGATAAGCAGTACCTGATCGGCATCGTGCAGTTACCGGATGCGGCATCGCTGGATCGCACGGAAAAAGTCGTGCGGCAAATGTCTACCCTGGCCAAGGAAACTCCGGGGGTCGATCATGTGATCGGATTTTCCGGCCTGTCGGTGCAGGGCTTCGTCAACTTGAGCAACACGGCCGTGTTGTTCTTTCCGCTGAAGTCCTTCGATGAACGCAAGACCAAGGATTTATCGGCCGGCGCAATCGCTCAAGCGCTCAACAAGAAATTCTCGACCATCGAGGACGCGACCATATTCGCGGTGCCGCCGCCCCCGGTTCAGGGTCTGGGGACCACCGGGGGATTCAAGCTGTTCGTGCAGGACCGCGCCGCTCACGGCTACGATGAACTGGCCCGGGTCACCAACGAGGTGCTGAACAAAGCCAGGCAGCAGCGCGAATTGAATCCCTATGCGACTTATACGACCTATCAAAACAGCGTGCCGCAGCTGTTTGCGGATGTCGACCGGGTGAAAGCCAAGCGGCAAAGCGTTCCGCTGTCGTCCGTGTTTGATACTCTGCAGACCTATTTGGGCTCCACGTATATCAATGATTTCAACCAGTTCGGACGCACCTTCCGCGTCTACGCCCAAGCGGAGCCGCAATTCCGCAATCAGCCCGAAGATATCGCCAACTTGAAGATGCGCAACTTGAAAGGCGACATGGTGCCCATGGGGGCGGTCGCCGACATTCGCTTCGAAGCGGGGCCGGACCGGGTTTCGCACTACAACGTGTATCTGGCCGCGGATATCAATGGTCAGGGTGCTCCCGGTGTGTCGTCCACCCAGGCCACAACGGCGATGGAGCGCGTGTTGAAGGATACGTTGCCGAACGGCTTCGGTTACGAGTGGACCGATCTGACCTTTCAGCAGAAATCTGCCGGGAACACGGCCCTGTTGGTTTTCCCAATTTGTGTGATGCTGGTGTTCTTGATCCTGTCGGCGCAATACGAGAGCTGGGCTCTGCCGTTGGCCGTGATTCTCATCGTGCCGATGTGCTTGCTGTCGGCGATGCTGGGTGTGTGGCTCAAGGGCTCGGACAACAACGTGCTCACCCAGATTGGATTCATCGTCCTGGTGGGCCTTGCCTGTAAGAACGCAATTCTAATCGTGGAGTTCGCGCGCGAACGCGTCGAGCATGGTCTGGCCCCGGTAGAGGCGGCGATCGAGGCCTGCCGCTTGAGGCTGCGTCCCATTCTCATGACCTCGTTCGCGTTCATCATGGGAGTGATTCCACTCGTGACCGCCACCGGCGCCGGCAGCGAGATGCGCGAGGCCATCGGCATAGCGGTGTTCGCGGGAATGCTGGGCGTCACGTCATTCGGATTATTCCTGACGCCGGTATTTTTCGTGACCATCGAAACCTGGTTGGAGCGGCGCAAGAAGCACTTGGGCTATCCCGCGCTGTCCGTGGGCGAGGAGCAGCCCGGTGCGTAGTTGGCTCGCGGCCGCTGCGGCGATAACGGCCTTGGGCGGCTGCGCCGTGGGCCCGAACTACCATCGGCCGGAAACGCCTGTGGATTCGCAGTTTGCGAATGCCGGGGAACCGGGCCTCGCCGCGGGCGATGCCGTCGAGAATTACTGGCTCGGATTTTCCGATCCCATGCTCACGGACTTGGTCGCGGACGCGCTAGGCCACAACAAGGATCTGGCGGTCGCAGAGGCGAATTTGCGGGCCGCACGCGCAGCCCGAAGACTGGCCGGGTTCGATCAGTTCCCGACCGTCACCTTCGCCGGAGGCTACACGCGCAACCTGGATTCCCAGGAGCAGTTGCCCGGCATCAATATGCATGACCGCGAGTTCGATGCTGCCCAGGCTGGCTTCGATGGTCTCTGGGAACTGGATTTATTTGGCCGCGTCCGGCGCAACGTCGAGGCGGCGCGTGCCGACGTCGGTGTCAGCGCGGCAACGCTGCAGGATGCCCGTGTCAGCGTGATCGCCGAGGTGGCGCGCGATTATTTCATCTTGCGCGGATTGCAGGATCAGCTGGCCCTTACCCTGCGGAATGCCGACAATCAGCTCAATACGCTGAAGTTGACGCGCAATCGGCTCGAGGCGGGCAGAGGCAACCAATTGGATACTGCCCGCGCCGAAGCACAATGGCAGACCACGCTGGCGTCCATCCCGAGCTTGCAGGCGTCAATTGCCACTACCAGCTATCGATTGAGTGTTCTGACGGGGCGGCAGCCGATGGCCATTAGCGCAAGTCTAACCGCGCAAGCGCCGCAGCCCGCATTGCCGCCTTTGAATACAATCGGAACACCGGAACAATTGCTGCGCCGGCGCCCCGACGTTCGCGCGGCGGAGCGCAGCCTCGCGGGCGCCACCGCGCGAGTCGGTGTCGCAGTGGGCGATCTCTTTCCCAAGGTCACGTTGACCGGCCAGGTGGGCTACTTTGCCCCCACGTTCGGCGAATTCGGGACCAGCGAGGCGCGCTTTTTCTCCTTCGGGCCGAGCATTTCCTGGGCGGCGTTCGATCTGGGGCGCGTGCGCGCGCGCATCGGCTCCGCCAGAGCATTGACCGACGCCGCACTGGCGGCTTACGAAGGCGCCGTGCTCGGCGCGCTCGAAGACACCGAAGGGGCTTTGATCAGTTATGGGCGCTCGCAAGCCCGGCGCGACGCGCTGCAGGTCGCCGCAGCGGCGAGCGACAAGGCTGCTGAGCTGGCCCAAAAGCGCTTTGAAGGCGGGCTCATCGATTTCCTTGAAGTGCTCGATGCCGAGCGGACGGCTTTGAGCGCCGAGTTGCTGCTCTCGCAGAGCCGCACCGACTCGGCAACTTCATTGATCGCGGTATACAAAGCATTGGGCGCGGGCTGGGGCGGTCTCAAGTCAAAATGAAAATCTATAGCTGGAACGTGAATGGCATTCGTGCCGTGCATAAGAAGGGGCTGTTCCAATCATTTCTCGAGGCCCACAAGCCTGACATTCTGTGCCTGCAGGAAACCAAGGCGGAGCGCGGCCAGATAGAAATCGAATTGCCCAACTACCGCGAGTACTGGAACTCTGCGGTCAAGAAGGGCTACTCGGGAACGGCGATCTTTTCCAAGGAGGAACCGCTCAAGACCATCAATGGCTTTCCAAACGAGTTCGCCAAGCGGTTCACATTCGCCGACGAGCTGAAACGCGACAGCGCGGAGGAGGGCCGGGTCATCACGGCCGAGTTCGCCAATTTTTATATCGTCACGGTGTACACGCCCAACGCCAAGGATGACTTGAGCAGACTTGCCCTGCGGCACAAGCACTGGGATCCGGCATTCCTGGCGTACTGCAAACAGCTGGAGAAGGCCAAGCCCGTGATATTTTGCGGCGACCTGAACGTCGCGCATACCGAGCTCGATCTTGCCAACCCCAAGCCCAACCGCGGCAAGAAGGGATTCACCGACGAAGAGCGCGCCGGCTTTCAGGCTTTCATCGATGCGGGGTTCGTGGATACCTTCCGGCTGTTCACCCAGGGTAACGGCCACTATTCGTGGTGGAGTCACTTTGCCAATTCGCGGGCGCGCAATGTCGGATGGAGAATCGATTACCTGATGGTATCGACCGCGTTGCGCGGCGCCGTCAAAAGCGCCCAGATTCACCCGGACGTCTTGGGCAGCGATCACTGCCCGGTCAGCATTACGCTCGACTCAAGTTTCTAGAGCGCTTCCATGACCGTTGCGATGCCTTGCCCGCCGCCGATGCACTGGGTGGCGAGAGCGTAGCGGCCCTTGGTGCGCGCCAGCAACGATGCAGCTTTTCCCGTGATGCGTGCGCCCGTGGCGCCCAGCGGATGTCCCAACGCCAGACCGCCGCCGTCGAGATTAATCTTGGACTGATCGAGGCGCAGCTCGCGGATGCAGGCCAGCGCCTGAGACGCAAACGCTTCGTTGATTTCGATCACATCCAGTTGCGCAACATTCAGCGCGGCACGCGCCAAGGCCTTGCGTGTGGCGGGAATCGGTCCGATACCCATCACGGCTGGATCGCAGCCGATAGTGGCGGCCGAGCGTATGCGCGCCAGCGGGTGCAAGCCTCGAGCCGCGGCGAATGCCTCGCTGGTGACGAGCACGACCGATGCGCCGTCCGTCAACGGTGAGGACGTGCCTGCCGTCACCACGCCGTCCGCTGCGAATGCAGGCTTCAGCGCGGCCAGCGCCTCGAGCGTGGTGGCGGGCCGGATACAGCCATCCTCGCTGACGAGTTCTCCGGATTCGAGCCGGATCGGCACGATTTCATCGCGCAGGCGGCCCAGCTCGCGAGCTTGCGCCGCCTTGCGGTGAGACTCGACGGCCATGACTTCCTGATCGTGGCGCGATATTTTATGGCGCTGCGCGACATTTTCGGCGGTTTGGCCCATGCTGATATACGCGTCCGGAAAACGGCTCTGCAATTCCGGATTGGGCGAGCGGTTGAATCCCCCCTGCGGCACCATGCTCATCGATTCCACGCCCACGCACAGATACGCCTCGCCGATGCCGGCTTCGATCTGCGCGGCGGCAATTTGTATGACCGACATCGATGAGCCGCAAAAGCGATTGACCGTCATGCCGCCGACTTCGAGCGGCAACCCCGCCAATAAACCCACGATGCGCGCGAGATTCGAGCCTTGTGGTCCTTCCGGATAGGCACAACCGAGGATCACGTCCTCGATCAGCGCCGGATCGAGACGGGTGCGTTCGAGAAGGCCGGTGACCACTTGTGCGGCCATCGTATCGGGACGAACCTGCGCGAGCGCGCCCTTGCGTGCAAAGTGCTGGGGCGAGCGCGCGTACGCGGCGATCAATGCTTTCATGAATTACATCTCCTGGACATCTGCAAGAGCGCTCATGCGCTATTTCAGTTCAGTAATGACCGCGTGCTCCTGGCCGCCGAGAAGAAGCTCGGTATGCGTACGGTCGCGGCGGTTGAAGCGAATGTCCCCAAATTTGTATTCATTCGCGACGCTCTTGCCATCGGGCGTCGTGGACTGCAGTGCACCGGTCGCCTCGAAGACCACCAGCGCATCTTTGTCGTGGAAGTGCATGGGGCTCGGTTCATGCGGCTTCCATTTATAATCCCAGATGACGACCTTGTCGTTCTCCAGTAGTTTTCTGGCATGCGGCCGGGGAAAGGCCAGCGGATACCCCGTGGTATTCGCAATCGGCGCCACTGCATGGTCTTTGAGCTCGACAATCACGGTACGCTCACCCGCCTTGCCGGGCGTATCGCCCTTGTGGCCAAAAAGCGCGCTGCCTTTTCTTGCAAGCGATACGGCGACGAAGTCGTGCTGCGCCGGCGGCATCACGCCGGTGGTGTCCCAAACCGTGACGCGCTCATTGTCGAGAGCCGGCTCCGCACCGTAACTCAAAGCGGTGCAACTCAAAGCGGCACAACTAAAAGCTACAATACCAAGGACATTTTTTTGCATTCGGCTGATTGTACACGTCAGGCGCGCGCCTGAAAATCGCGCCGAATCGCGCATGAAGAGGCTACGCCGTGACTATATTGCTGCTATTTGGTTCCAATGTTTTCATGACCTTCGCCTGGTACGGGCACCTGAAGTACGGTCATTCCTGGCCGCTTTGGAAAGTGATTCTCATTTCGTGGGCCATCGCGCTCATCGAATATTGCATGGCAGTTCCTGCCAATCGACTCGGCTTCGGCACCTATACCGGCTTCCAGCTCAAAATCATTCAGGAAGCCATCACCTTGATTGTTTTTCTGGTGTTTGCAGTCGTCTATCTCAAAGAAAAAATGGCCTGGAACTATGCTGTGTCCTTTGTACTGCTGATGGCGGCTGTCGTGGTTGCGTTTGCCTTTAAACCCGTTGCCGCGTAATAGTGCCGCTCATGGCCAATCTCAAGCGCCGTCATGTGATTCTCGCCACGGCGGCAACCATGGGTGGCCTCGTGATCGGCTGGTCTGCTGCCCCCCAACGGCGCCGATTGACCACCGACAAGCCCTTGGCGGTTGCCGACGGGCAGGTTGCCTTGAATGGCTGGGTGAAGGTCAGCACCGACGGCACCGTGACCGTAGTGATGTCCCAGGCGGAGATGGGTCAGGGCGCGCACACCGGACTCGCCATGCTCTTGGCCGACGAAATGGATGCGGATTGGGAGCAAGTGAAAACTGAGCAGTCGACGCTGGATGCCATTTATAACAACCAGGCCGCGATCATCGATTCATTGCCGTTCCAGCCGGGTGATCGCGGTGTCGCGAAGCGAGCCACCCAGCACCTGCTGGGCAAGCTATTGCGTGAAGTGTCCGGATTGCAGGGAACGGGCGGGTCGTCGAGTCTAGCCGATCAATGGCTTCCCATGCGCGAGGCAGGAGCATCGGCACGCGCCATGCTGATCAGTGCGGCGGCGATGCAGTGGCGCGTTCCTGTCGGCGATTGCCGCGCTGAGAATGGAAAGGTCGTGCACTCTTCGGGCAGGAGCAGCACGTTCGGCGAACTTGCAGCGCCCGCTGCGCGATTGCCGCTTCCGAAGAGCGTGACCCTCAAGACGCCGCAGCAATTCAAGTTGATTGGCCAGCCCGTTCGGCGCATCGACAATGCGGCCAAGCTCAATGGCTCGGCGGTTTACGCGATCGATGTGCTGCCGCCCGGCCTTCTCTATGCCAGCATCGCGATGTGCCCGACGTTCGGCGGCAAAGTGCGGCGTGTCGACGGCGCAGCGGCACAAGCGTTGCCGGGGGTACGCAAAGTGGTCGTACTGGGTCCGGTGGCCGCCAGTTCCATCATGTCGGGAACTACTTCGGGCGGTGTCGCGGTCATTGCCGACACGCCATTTCACGCCATGCGGGCACTGACCAAGGTTGGTGTCGAGTGGGACCATGGCGCTGCCGTCGCCTTATCCAGCGCCTCAATTCACACCGAACTCGCGCATGCCCTCGACACCCAGGAGGGCAAGGTTCATTTCGCGCGGGGCGATGCGGCAGCGGCCTTAAAATCCGCTGCCAAAGTAGTGCGGGCCGAATACCACGTTCCCTTTCTCGCCCACGCGACCATGGAGCCGATGAATTGCACCGTGCAGTTCAAGGACGGCGCCGCAACGGTGTGGGCGCCGACGCAGGCAGCCGGCTTCGCAAACGCAGCGGTGGCCAAGGCGTTGGGCATTCCCTCCGCGAAAGTCGAGGTCAGGGTACCGTATCTCGGCGGCGGCTTCGGCCGGCGCTACTTGACCGACTTCGTGGTGCAAGCGGCGCTGCTTGCGCGCGAAACCGGGGGCGCGCCCGTGCAGTTGCTTTGGTCGCGCGAACAGGACATCGCGCACGACTACTACCGCCCAACGTATTTGGCACGTTGCGCGGCAGGCTTGGATGAGAACGGCAAGCTGCTTGCCTGGAAGACCACTTCTGCAGGCTCGAGCATGGGTGCACCGTCCCTCCTGGACACCACGACCGACGGTGCGTCCAACACCGCCTACGCGTTTGCGAATGCCCGAGTAGCGCATGTGACCGTGGAGACCGCGGTGCCCACCGGCATTTGGCGTTCGGTAGCGCATTCGCAGAACGCATTTTTCACCGAAAGCTTCATCGATGAATGCGCCGCCGCCGGTGGGCAGGATCCGGTCGCGTTTCGCTCGCAACTGTTGAGCGCAGACGAACGCCACTTGCGTGTATTGCATCGCGCGGCAGAACTTGCGAACTGGCAGCGGGCTCCGGAGCCGGCACCCGACGGTGCAAAACGCGCGCGCGGTATTGCGATCCATCGCAGCTTCGGCAGCGTGGTGGCACAGGTTGCAGAAGTGTCGGTGACCGAGAGCCGGCAGATCCGCGTGCATCGCGTGGTTTGCGTCATCGATTGCGGTGCGCCCGTGAATCCGAACCTGATCCGGCAACAAATGGAAAGCGCGATCGTGTTCGGATTATCGGCGGCGCTGCATGGCGAGATCACCGTCGACAAGGGTCAGGCACAGCAGAGCAATTTTCACGACTATGCGCCGCTGCGGTTCAACGAGTGTCCGGTGATCGAAGTGGAGATCATCGCCGGCGGCGATGCTCCCGGCGGCGTCGGCGAACCTGGTACGCCGCCGATCGCTCCGGCGGTCGCCAATGCACTGTATGCGCTCAACGGCGTACGGCTGCGCAGCCTGCCGCTGAAAATCACCCAGGCTTCCTAGCAGCCATGACCACGCTCAACATCAACGGCAAGATCACATCGGTGGAGGCGGAAGTCGACACACCGTTGCTATGGGTGCTGCGCGGCGAGTTGAAGCTGGTCGGGACCAAGTACGGTTGCGGCAAGGCGTTGTGCGGCGCCTGCACGGTGCACCTGGACGGCGAGGCCGTGCGCTCCTGCATGTTGCCGATTGCCGCCGCGGAAGGACGGGAAGTGTGGACCATCGAAGGCGTGCAGGGCGCGCAGATCGATGCGTTGCGCCAGGCATGGACGAAAATCGATGTCGTGCAGTGCGGGTACTGCCAAAGCGGCCAGCTGATGTCGGCATGCGCGTTGCTCAAGAAAACGCCGCGACCCACGGACGAGCAGATCGACGCGGCGATGAGCGGCAATATTTGTCGTTGCGGCACTTATCCACGCATTCGCGCCGCCATTCATCTGGCCGCGGAAAGCGCCGACAACCGCGCTGCTCAGGGTATGACGGTGGTAAACAAATAAACCACAAAAATGACCAGCAGCACGATGCCGTGCAAGACGATGGTGCGGCCGGTTCGCAGAGCGATTGCCGTGATGAACAGCGACAACAGCAACAGCACGGTGGCTTTGTTGTCGATCCCCAGGACCAATTGGGTGTGCATATAGAGCGACAGTACGCTGACGGCGGGGATGGTCAGGCCAATGCTGGCAAGCGCGGAACCCAGGGCCAGGTTGAGGCTGGTCTGCAAACGATTGGCGCGCGCTGCGCGCAGCGCGGCGAGCCCCTCGGGTAGCAGAACGATGGCTGCGATGATCACGCCGACCACTGCGTTCGGCGCTCCGACGCGCGCAACCCCCGCCTCGAGACTGGGGGCGAGCTTCTTCGCAAGCAGCACCACCGCGACCAGGCATGCCAGCAACAGGAATGCACTGGCAATAGCGACGCCGTTGCCCGGCGGGTTTGCGTGCTGCTGTTGCTCCCCGGCAGGATCATCTTGGACAAAAATTCCCCGATGGCCGATGGTTTGCGCGAAAACGAATGCGCCATAAATTGCCAGCGACACGACTGCAATCAACAAAAGCTGGCTCGGAGAGTAATAGGGTCCCGGGGTGGTGACGGTGAAGTTCGGAAACACCAGCGTCAGGATGACGATCGCCGCCAATGCAACCAGCGCCGCACTGACCCCATCGAGGCTGAAGGTTTGTTCGCGGTGCTTGAGGCCCCCGACCAGCAAGCACAGGCCGATGATGCCGTTGAGGATGATCATCACCGCGGCGAACACAGTATCGCGGGCCAGCGCCGCGGCTTCCGCACCTCCGGCGATCATCAAGGAGACAATGAGCGCCACCTCGATGAGTGTGACCGCCAGCGCCAGCACCAGCGTGCCATAGGGTTCGCCGATCCGATGTGCAACGACTTCGGCGTGGTGCACGGCGGCGAACACGCTGCCGGCCAAACTTAGGGCAATGACGGCGACAAGAATTCCGCCGAGGCCCATATCGAACGTGGCCGCCGCCAGCACCATTGCCGCGACGAGAGGGGCGAGGATGGTCCATTTGGGAAGATCCGAGAGCCACCCGTGCGGCAAAATTGGAGTGTTGGATGTCATTTGACTCGGTTATTCTAAGGGCATGAGCGCAGAGCCGCGGGCCACTTATAACCCCTTGGGGCAAATAGTTGAAGTCTGAAAAGGATTGGCGCATTGAGGGCGTGCGGGTCATCAAGAGTGACCGGCTGGACAAGAACACCCCTCAGACCCCAGGCATGCTGCGCGCGGCTGCGGTGAATTTCGCCCGTGTCGGCTCGCAGAAACTCTGGGCCGGCACCGTGATCATTCAGCCGAACGCCAAAACCGGCGCGCACCACCATGGCGCCCTGGAAAGCATCATCTATGTCGTGCGGGGCGCCGCGCGCATGCGCTGGGGCGAGCGACTGGAGTTCACGGCGAAGGCGGATGCCGGCGATTTTATTTTCGTACCGCCCTATGTGCCGCACCAAGAAATCAATGCGCTGAGCGATGCGCCGCTCGAGTGCGTACTGGTGCGCAGCGATAACGAATCAGTGGTCGTGAACTTGAATATCGATGCCGCCGAGCGGTTCGAAGAGGTCTACTGGATCGACCCGATCCATCCCGCGCCCCGGTAGCGCCGTCGATCCTACGCCAACTATGCAAGGCTACTCCAACGCCGCATGTACCTCGCGGATGCGTTCATCGGCTTCGGCGAGAATGGCGATGCAGTCGGCGGCCGTCATGCGCAGACTCGAGAATGCGTTGACTCCGTCGGTGCTGATGCTTCTAGGCTCGGGTGTCTTGTGGGCTTCCGCAAGAACCAGACTGGCTATGAGGATATCCACCAGCCTCGGCTCATACCTCGAGCGGCGGTCGAGATCGCCTTGGTCTCCCACCGCTTCACACATCTCCTCCGCAAATCCCCAACTCTGCAGCACCGCTTGTCCGATCGAAGCTTGCCAGCCTCCGATCAGTTCCATCCATGATTGTTGCCCGCCAAGGGTATTCGCCGCGCTTGCTGCCCGCGCCATGATGTATAGGTTGCCGATCCCGTGAACCAGACCCGTTAGAAAAGCTTCATCCGATGGCACCTTGGTTCGCATCGCCAGCAATTTGCAGATCGAGGCGACGGCAATGCTCCTGTTCCACAACTCCGTGAGCGCTTGTGCGATTGAGCGCAGCGATGCTTCGTTCTTCATGCTCTGGATGGCATAGGACATGGCCGTGCTCTGGACCATCTGGTGGCCGAGCCGGGTGATGGCCGACCTTAGGTCGGTCAGCGGCTTGCCGGAACTGTTGAATGCCGCTGAATTGGCGGTTTGCAGCACCCGCGCCGCAAGCCTGGGCTCAGCGCCCACGACGGTAACCATGCGGTCGGAGGTGGTGTTCGGGTCGGCCAATGCTTCGCTGATTCGAATGACCACGTCGGGGAAACACGGCAGATCGACGGTGCCTTCAGACACTTCTGTGGCCAATTCTTGCAGAAACATAAGAGCTGTCGCGCGCTCTTCCGGGGTGGCGGCGGCATTACTCGCGTGATTACTCAAGTCAACACCGCTTCGCTGTAAGCGCGTCCGGCGAGCCACGCGTGAATCTGTGCGATGATGGCCAGAGCGATACCTTCCGGTGTCGCTGCCCCGATGTCGAGGCCTACGGGGCCGCGAATTCGCGCGCCGAGACTTGTGGCCAAGGGTCCCAATTCCTCGGCCAGTCGACTGCGCCGCGCCTTGGGCCCGAGCAATCCGACATAGGCAGGAACGCCGGCCAGCGCCAGCTCGCGCAAATAAGTCTCGTCCGACGGTAGATGGTGACTCATCACAACGGCCGCGTGGCAGCGTGCAAGGTCCAACTCGCCGCGCAAGGACTTGGGATTGGCGACGCGCACCTCGGCGCCGGGAAAGCGCCCGGCCACCGCATAGGCCGGCCGATGATCGACCAGGGAAACGCGCCAGCCCAGGGCGCGAGCAGCGGCGACGACCGGCTGGGCATCGGGGGCCGCTCCACAAATCAGCAAATGCGGCGGCGGTGCGAGCTGCTGTACGTATGCCCGTGTACGTTCGGCCGGCGGCAGTTCCTCGCCGCCGGGGTAGGTGCCCAGCCGCATCTGCGCGGAGTCATGCACCATGATCAAAGATGTCGTTTCGCCCGCGTGCGTGAGACGCCCAACCGCTGCCAGCGCCGCCTCGGCGGAGCTCCCGGGTCCCGCCTGTTCCAGTAAAACGCGCATGGTGCCTTCACAGCCGGCGCCCACACCGAACAAGGTGTCGTCCGGACCGCGAGTATCATATTCCACGGACCGCGCGACGCCGCTGTCCATCACCTCGCGCGCATGAATCTGCAGGTCTGATTCGAGGCAGCCGCCGCTCAGCAAACCGATGTAACTGCCATCCGCCATGAGCAGCATGCGCGCACCGGGCTTTCGGTAAGTCGAGCCCGCGGTCCTGACCACCGTGGCCAGCACTCGGGAAGCCTGCGCATCCGGAGCACGCTCCAGCAACAGTTCGAAACTGGTATCAAGACGAACTTCCATACCCGTATTGTTCCACATCAAATAGCGACGCGCGTGGGCAACGGGATGACGCGTGAATCGAGCGCTTTGATCGATACTCGCCGGTACGTGCTGGGACTGTCGACCCCATATCAGTTACTTCAGGCCGTATCGCAGATACTGCGGGTAAGTAACTAAATCCGTACACGATTATGTCGAATACCCGCCTGTTGCCACGACGCACCTTCGCGGCCGGCACTGCTTTCGCATGAGCCGGCATGCCTGGCTTCAGGCCGCATTGCATCGCCGACCGATCTGGTTGGCCTGCGGCACGGTGCTGCTGCTGGTGGTGCTGGGACTTACGATCTCGAGCCAACGCAACTGGCGAAACCGCGCTGCGGTTCTTGAACGCGAGAACACGAGCTTGCAGCTCACACAACTCGCCCATGAATTCCGGGCGCAATCCGATCAACTTGCACAGCGCGCGCGCGAGCTGGCCGAGTCCGAGGCGATCTTGCGGCTGGTTCAGGAAAATACCGATGCCTCCGCCGATCGCCTGGCGCTGGTCGATATGTCCCGCCACAGCGTCGATGCGCTGCTGGTGCTCACAGCTTCGCTTGCCGTGCGCTTCAGTGTCACGATGGCCAACGGTCAGCTCAGTGAGCAGCCGCCGGATCCGGCGTTGATGCAGCTCGTCGAGTCGGTCGCCCAATCGGACGCGGCAAGCCGGCCATCTCAACTCGCAACCTTTGCCGACGGTCGCTGGATCATCGCGCGGTCCATCAATGGGCGCGCCGCGTCGGCCTCGGCTCCGGGCTGGGTGGTGGTGAGCCGGTCATTGTCTGCCGAGTTGGTGGCGCAACTGGCGAAGTCCGTCAGCGGATCGTTGACGCCGCAACCTCTGCAGGAATTTGACCCCTCTGCAGTGCCAACGGCTGACTCTTTCAATGTAACGACGACTCTGTCCCGCGATAATTCTTCGGGATTCATTGTACTGCGCGACGCAGGCGGCCGGCCCGCGCGGGTATTCCGTCTCACGCCCGGCGCGGCCTCCTCCGGCGCGGAGTTCTCGAGGACGGAGTCTGCCGGCAGCGGCGCGAACGCGTATGTGTTGGCCGCGTTGCTCGTGCTGCTTGCCGTTGTGGCCGTCGTGGCGGTGGGCATTGTCGGAATG
>Ga0210406_10002615_pt1 | contig 20376 bp, 15 predicted proteins | sample IncBWC30MmetaG_FD_155454 | JGI IMG/M metagenome (GOLD analysis project Ga0210406, IMG submission 155454) | Forest soil microbial communities from Barre Woods Harvard Forest LTER site, Petersham, Massachusetts, United States - Inc-BW-C-30-M | ecosystem: Environmental > Terrestrial > Soil >... | reverse complement strand
GAGTAATGCCGGCGATCACCTAATCTCCCACACACTTACGCGTGCAGTACCATCGGCCCAGCGAGGCTTAACTTCCGTGTTCGGGATGGGAACGGGTGTGACCCTCGCGGTATGGTCACCGGCAAATCTAGGTGTGCTGCGAAGACTTATTCTTCCTCGCGTGTGCTCCGACAACCTTAACCGAGCTGTAAAAACACACCTTTGAGCTTTTGGGGCGCTTGGCGGAGGGTCTCCCCCGCAGTCGCGGCGAGTTCAGGCTAGTTTTCCTGATGTTCTCGCGCGGCAAGCTGGCGCCATGCAACCTGATTTTTCACAACGAAACCGATTGGGCTAGATCTTTTGTAGATCATTTAGATCTTACAAGGCTTGTTGAATGTCTCTCTGATACTGCGCAGAGTTAATTCTATGGACAAGCCGAACGGGCGATTAGTACTGGTAAGCTACATGCATTACTGCACTTCAACCTCCAGCCTATCAACCAGGTGGTCTTCCTGGACCCTTCTTGACCCTTTTGGGTTGGGAGATCTCATCTTGGGGCGTGCTTCCCGCTTATATGCATTCAGCGGTTATCACAACCGAACTTCGCTACCCAGCCGTGCCATTGGCATGACAACTGGAACACAAGAGGTTCGTCCATCCCGGTCCTCTCGTACTAAGGACAGCCCCCCGCAAATCTCCTACGCCCACAGCAGATAGGGACCGAACTGTCTCGCGACGTTCTGAACCCAGCTCACGTACCGCTTTAATAGGCGAACAGCCTAACCCTTGGAACCTTCTACAGCTCCAGGATGCGATGAGCCGACATCGAGGTGCCAAACCGGAGCGTCGATATGAACTCTTGGCTCCGATCAGCCTGTTATCCCCGGCGTACCTTTTATCCGTTGAGCGATGGCCCTTCCATACAGAACCACCGGATCACTAAGGCCTGCTTTCGCATCTGCTCGACTTGTAGGTCTCGCAGTTAACCACACTTATGCCTTTGCACTCGACGGTCGATTTCCAAACGACCTGAGTGTAGCTTCGCGCGCCTCCGTTACAATTTAGGAGGCGACCGCCCCAGTCAAACTACCCGTCTTACTATGTCCCTCTCCCGGATCACGGGAGGAGGTTAGAATCACAACAATCGCAGGGTGGTATCTCACCGTTGGCTCCACCGAACCCAAAAGTCCGGTATCAAAGCCTCCCACCTATCCTGCGCAGCAATTGCCGTAACTCATAGTAAAAGTATAGTAAAGGTGCACGGGGTCTTTTCGTCTAGCTGCGGGTAACCGGCATCTTCACCGGTACTACAAGTTCGCCGAGCAACTCGTTAAGACAGTCGAACGATCGTTACTCCATTCGTGCAGGTCGGAACTTACCCGACAAGGAATTTCGCTACCTTAGGACCGTTATAGTTACGGCCGCCGTTCACTGGGGCTTCAATTCAAAGCTTCGCCTTGCGGCTAACCTCTCCTTTTAACCTTCCAGCACCGGGCAGGAGTCAGCCCCTATACGTCGTTTTTGACTTTGCAGAGACCTGTGTTTTTGTTAAACAGTCGCCGTTCGCGTTTCACTGCGGCCCCTCTGGGCTTGCACCCTGAAGGGCGACCCTTCTCCCGAAGTTACGGGTCTAATTTGCCGAGTTCCTTAACAAGCTTTCACTCGAGCGCCTTTGGATATTCTCCTCGTCTACCTGTGTCGGTTTGTGGTACGGTTCCCAATCTCTCTCCTTAGAGGTTTTTCTTGGCAGCATGAAGTCAGCAGCTTTCAGCCATTCGGCTTACTGCTTTGCGCCTCACTGTTAAGTCTCTCCGGATTTGCCTAGAGAAACCAGCTTACGCGCATCGAGCCCCATAGCCATAGGAGGCCCTGCTTATCCTTCTGCGTCACCCCATCGTGATAACGAAAAACTGGGAGGTCCGGAATATTAACCGGATTTCCATCGCTTACGCCTCTCGGCCTCAGCTTAGGGACCGCCTAACCCTGAGCGGATTAACCTTCCTCAGGAAACCTTAGACTTTCGGCGGGAAGGGTTCTCACCTTCCTTATCGCTACTTATGCCGGCAGGGTCTCTTCTGTAATGTCCACGTATCTTCCCAGTTACGCTTCATCCACGACAGAATGCTCTCCTACCACGCACACCTAAAAGATGTGCATCCGCTGCTTCGGTATACAGTTTTAGCCCCGTTGTATTGTCGGCACCGGACCGCTTGACCAGTGAGCTATTACGCTTTCTTTAAAGGATGGCTGCTTCTAAGCCAACCTCCTGGCTGTCTGAGCGTTCCGACTTCCTTTCCCACTTAACTGTAATTTTGGGACCTTAGCAGGCGGTCTGGACTGTTTTCCTCTCGACTGTGAAGCTTAGCCCCCACAGTCTGACTGCCAAGCTGGTTGTAAACGGCATTCGAAGTTTGATTGGATTCAGTAAGCCGGAAAGCCCCCTAGTCCATCCATGTCTCTACCACCGTTCCAAATCACTTGACGCTAGCCCTAAAGCTATTTCGGAGAGAACGAGCTATAACGAAATTTGATTAGCCTTTCACCCCTACCCTCAGCTCATCCGAGCTTTTTTCAACAAACACCGGTTCGGTCCTCCAGTGGGTGTTACCCCACCTTCAACCTGGCCAAGGGTAGATCATCTCGCTTCGCGTCTATTCCTGCCAACTTATCGCCCTATTCAGACTCGCTTTCGCTGCGGCTCGCTCACGCTTAACCTTGCTGACAAGAATAACTAGCCGGCTCATTATGCAATAGGCACGCGGTCAGACATTCCCTTGCGGGCATAGTCCTCCCACTGCTTGTAGGCACACGGTTTCAGGTACTTTTCACTCCCCTCAATGGGGTGCTTTTCGCCTTTCCCTCACGGTACTGGTTCACTATCGGTCAGAAACGAGTATTTAGCCTTACGGGATGGTCCCCGTGGATTCAAGCAGGGTTTCTCGTGCCCCGCCTTACTCAGGTACCTGCTTCGAGTCTGGATCGTTTTCGCCTACGGGTCTGTCACCCTCTTTGGATCTCCTTTCCAGAAGATTCAGCTAACAACCAGATTGGTAACTCTACTTTTGCAGGCCCTACAACCCCCGATACACCTTGATGCAACGGGTTTGGGCTGTTCCGATTTCGCTCGCCACTACTATCGGAATCGAGGTTTCTTTCTCCTCCTGGAGGTACTGAGATGGTTCACTTCCCTCCGTTCGCCTGTTCCCACCTATGAATTCAGTGGGACATACCTAGGTTTTGCCTAGGTGGGTTTCCCCATTCGGAAATCTCCGGATCAAAGCGTGTGTGCCGCTCCCCGAAGCTTATCGCAGCTTGCCGCGTCCTTCATCGCCTGTTTCTGCCAAGGCATCCACCGTGCGCCCTTAGTAGCTTGACCATAGAATTTACTCGCACGCAGCAGAGTGACAACCTCTGCAACATAGAGTCATCTACGGTTGATATTAGTCCACGCCTGTGTTCTACAACCTGTCTCTCAACGTGCGAGATTCAGGCCGGTAACACGAAAATTATTCTAAAGACACTCAATACTGATTGACAGCTTTCTTCGGAAACTACCCGAAGACATGCTGCTCAGCCTTGTAGTTATATATTTACCCAATCTATTCAGTTGTCAAAAATCATTGAGCGATTCGCATTACTGCGAAACCACTTCGCGCCCTCAGGCGGCTCGAGCATTCCTGCTCAAGGTTCAATTTCCACCAACAGCGGAAACTCAACCTCAAGCAGACATCGCTTGACTTACATATCGAACATGCCGATCGAGAAGTTATGGTGGAGCTGAACGGGATCGAACCGTTGACCCCCTGCTTGCAAAGCAGGTGCTCTCCCAACTGAGCTACAGCCCCTTGATGATCAAGTTTACTCGATCGTCGGGATAAATGGTGGGCCTGGGTAGATTCGAACTACCGACCTCACCCTTATCAGGGGTGCGCTCTAACCAACTGAGCTACAGGCCCGAAGTAGCAGCCCTTGCGCGCAGCTTCTAGCATTTAGCTAAAAGCTAACGGCTAGAAGCTACTAGCTGGTTTTCTCGAAAGGTTTCGAGGACACAGTTGAACGTGCATAGCAGCTACGCCGCTATTGACCATCGGTGTTGAAAATGAACAAAGACTTGCGTCTATGTTGCGAACGAAAAAGAGAAGGTTTAGTTCAGGCTCATCTGCAGTCACCGAAGTGCATGCAGATGGTACTTGGCAACATCACTATCAAGCTCAACCTGATCGCAAAACCAGGCTGCCTGCAATCGCAGGACGCTGAAGTGTGCCAAGACGTTCTCTCTTAGAAAGGAGGTGATCCAGCCGCAGGTTCTCCTACGGCTACCTTGTTACGACTTCACCCCAATCATGAATTACACCTTGGGCGGCTGCTCCCTTGCGGTTAGCGCACCGACTTCTAGTGCAACCCACTTTCGTGATGTGACGGGCGGTGTGTACAAGGCCCGGGAACGTATTCACCGTGGCATGCTGATCCACGATTACTAGCGATTCCAGCTTCATGGAGTCGAGTTGCAGACTCCAATCCGAACTGAGGCCGGCTTTTTCCGATTAGCTCCCCCTCGCGGGTTTGCAGCGGTTTGTACCGGCCATTGTAGCACGTGTGTAGCCCTGGACATAAAGGCCATGAGGACTTGACGTCATCCCCACCTTCCTCCCCGTTATCCGAGGCGGTTTCGTCAGAGTGCTCAACTAAATGGTAGCAACTGAAGATAAGGGTTGCGCTCGTTGCGGGACTTAACCCAACATCTCACGACACGAGCTGACGACAGCCATGCAGCACCTATATAGCGGTCTATTGCTAGACGCCGACGTTTCTGCCGGATTCCACTACATTTCGAGCCCAGGTAAGGTTCTTCGCGTTGCGTCGAATTAAACCACATGCTCCACCGCTTGTGCGGGCCCCCGTCAATTCCTTTGAGTTTCAGCCTTGCGACCGTACTCCCCAGGCGGATTGCTTATCGCGTTAGCTTCGGCACGGCAGGATTGGGTACCTGCCACACCAAGCAATCATCGTTTAGGGCTAGGACTACCAGGGTATCTAATCCTGTTTGCTCCCCTAGCTTTCGTGCATCAGCGTCAGTTATGGTCCAGTGAGCCGCTTTCGCCACAGGTGTTCCTTCCGATATCTACGCATTTCACCGCTACACCGGAAATTCCACTCACCTCTCCCATACTCAAGCCCGGCAGTTTCTGATGCAGACTATGGGTTGAGCCCATAGATTTCACATCAGACTTGCCAAACCGCCTACGCACCCTTTACGCCCAATAAATCCGAACAACGCTTGCCCCCCTCGTATTACCGCGGCTGCTGGCACGAAGTTAGCCGGGGCTTCTTCTATGGGTACCGTCATAATCTTCCCCATCGAAAGGAGTTTACATACCAAGATATTTCATCCTCCACGCGGCGTTGCTGCGTCAGGGTTTCCCCCATTGCGCAAAATTCCCCACTGCTGCCTCCCGTAGGAGTCTGGACCGTGTTTCAGTTCCAGTGTGTCCGTGCGCCCTCTCAGGCCGGATACCGATCATCGTCTTGGTGGGCCATTACCCCGCCAACTAACTAATCGGCCGCGAACTCCTCTCCAAGCGCATTGCTGCTTTGACTCGTAAGTGTTATGCGGTATTAGCTAAGATTTCTCTCAGTTATTCCCCACTCGGAGGTAGATCATTCACGTGTTACTCACCCGTGCGCCACTTTACTCAGGGATTGCTCCCCTTTCTCGTGCGACTTGCATGTGTTAGGCACGCCGCCAGCGTTGATTCTGAGCCAGGATCAAACTCTCGTTTAATCTTGGTTTGCTCGCCATCCAACGACAGGGGTCGGGATGGATCGAGCGCCCCCGGTGCTCGAAAGACCGGAGGTTTAAAACTAGTGAGAATGACTAAACCAAATTTCGTATCATCTCACGACTGGCACGTTCAACTATGTTGTCAAAGATCCGAACTGCATCCACCTAAGCGGGCAGCTTTGGATCAAGGACGAAATCGGCATAAGCCAGATTTGTGTCCTCGAACTTGATGCGCTGTTGATCGTCTGTATTGGCTGCTTACTCAGATCTCTCGGTCTACTTCTTTGCGGTCTTGTCTTGGACTATGACTTTCTAAGTCTTGACTCAGCCTGTCGAGGATCACTTCAGCAACGAGTGACGTTTTAGCGAACTTTTCGAGATTATCAATCTTCATCTCGCTTGTCAATTTATTTCTCGCTTTTCGTTGAAGTTTTTTTGCCCAACAAAAGGTCGAAATCTGACATCCATTCGTACAGCGCAAAATATCAAAACATCGTGACGCTCGACGACGAGCGCGGAGCACTTGGCTCCTGGAAAATCTCAAATCAATTGCAGTGGCTTGGGTTTGGATTGCCGGTAGGGCCTTAGGCACTCAACCGCGATCAAACACTTGGACTGCGCTCCATCATCCCTTTACGAACTGCCCTGATGCTGCCTGGGCCAAGGTGAGAAGCAGTTGTTTCCTTGCTACTCACTTAAGAATACAGTGCTTTTCACTTCCGTGCAAGCCGTAATCTCTTTGCGACTCTCTGAGAGTATCAGCGACTACGTCACGGCGCAACCTGCGCCCTGTTGATAATCCCCTGTTTTCTGTAGAAAACTTGCCCCCAACCCGCGCTAGAATCATCCCACAGTGGAAGCCAATGAAGTCAACGAATTCGCGAATCAGATGAAGGAGTCCGGCGAAGGTGGCGGGGAGTCCCTCAGGAGTATTTCACTGGGAATCTCCATCCTTGCTGTTTTAGTCGCTATGGTCACCGTTCTTGGGCACCGCAGCCATACCGAGGCTGTTCTGATGCAGTCGCGTGCGGGCGACCAGTGGAACGAGTACCAGGCCAAGAAGATCAGGATGGATAACCTATCCGTCGATGTCGATCTCCTGGCTTTGCAGCCCAGCAATGATCCTGCCGCCGTTGCCGCTAAAACCAAGGAATATCAGGCACATATTGACAAATGGAAGACAGATCTGGCCGAAGAACAGGACAAAGCGCGCGATTTTGAGAAAGAGGTTTCGCGTGCGGAGGCCAAAGCAAGCCACTACGACCTGGGCGAGGCCCTTCTTCAGATCGCTGTCGTGCTCTGCTCCATCACGCTCTTTACTCGTAACCGAGCCTATTTCCTTCTCGGCCTGGGACTTGGAGCGGCAGGTCTCGTCGTCGCCTTCTCTGCGCTCCTTTTGAAATAACCGTGCACTTGACAAACGCTTCGCTAGAAGTACCCCCGGTCAGTACCCCGCTCGCGTCCACCGATTCCACCTGACAGGCCTTGACGCCACACTTGCGCATCTAAGTCCAGACTTAACCCTAATCTTTGTGAGACTTTGAGCAATATCGCCGGGGGGAGGGGGGATGAACCCTCACGTCCTGGTTTAGTTGGAGTAGGTGTTGAGAAGGCGTTTAGTTGGAGTAGGTGTTGAGAAGGCGCGCCAGAATGTAGGCGGCGGCAGCAGCGGCTCCGCCGATGCTGACGGTCTGAAGGGCGCTGCGTAGCCAGCCAGTCCCTACCAGCTTGCCTTTGAGGGCTCCGAAAATGGCGAGCGCTAACAGAGTGATCACGACCGAGAGCTTGAGTGCAGTGAGGTTGTCGGCGACAAGCATGTAAGGGAGCAGAGGGATGAGGCCGCCCGCGATGTAGGATGCGGCGATGGTGAGGGCGGAGCGGTGGGCGCGGTTGCTTGCGGGCTCTTCCAAGCCAAGTTCGAAGCGCATCATGAAATCAACCCAGGCTGAAGGGTTTTGTTTGAGCGCGCTTAAGACTGGTGCCGCGCTGGCGCGGTCGACCTGGTAGTGCTCGAATATCTCGTAGATCTCTTCTTCCTCATCGTGGGTGCGTTCGACGATCTCGCGCTCTTCTCTGATTTTTTCTGACGCGTAATGCTCGGCGTCGCCCTTCGCGGCAAGGTAGCCGCCGAGGCCCATGGCGATGGACCCCGCTGCTATTTCGGCCAAGCCGGCGAGGACAACGATATGAGAGGAAGCCACCGCTCCTGAGAGGCCGGCGGCTAGAGCAAAGGGCACCGTAAGACCATCGGAGAGGCCAATAACAATGTCGCGGACGGTTTCAGTCGACTCGAAGTGTCCTTCGATGTGGGGATCGTGATGGTGATCGTGAGTGTGGACCGCATGGGCTGCATCGCGCATGGCCGTAGTGTAGTGCAGGCACGCATTTGAGCGGCCTACCCGGCCAGAAGTTTTAATAGCGGAAGAGAGTCTTTCGTGAGAAGGAAGCGTCTCTATCAGCAAGGTTTTCCGACGAATGGTAAGGCCTTTCGAAGCAAGTGAAGGCTTGGCAGCGAATCTTCACCAATGGACACGTACTGGGAACAAGCGACGGCAAGAACGGAAGCAGATTTCCTTGCGTATACCGTATACATCGACAGACCAAGAGGCCGCGAAATTGCTAAGCAAGAGGTGCGCGATGAAAGATCGATCGAGTCAGGCTTGGTCAGCTAAGAGCCGGGCAGCTATGTTGCTGCTGGTTGTGGCTGTAGGTGCGCTGCCGACGGCGGTTTTGGCCCAGGACGAACAGGAGGGTCCGCGCCAGGGTGGAATGGCGTTTGCCGGGGGACAGATGGTGCGCGGCACCGTAACCGCCACATCGGCAGACCATCTTATGGTAAAGACGGAAGCGGGCGAGGTCTATCAAGTAGCTCTATCAGCCAACACCCGGTTGACCAAGGACCGGCAGCCCCTGAAGCTGGCCGATATCAAGGTTGGCGATGCGGTAGGAGCGATGGGGGTATTGGATCCTCCGACCAAGACCGTGCACGCGGTGTTTGTGGGTGTCGTGGATGCCGAGCAGGTCAAGAAGGCGCGAGAGAACATGGGCAAGACGTATATCACCGGCAAGGTGACGGCGATCGATATGGACGCGCTGAAGCTGACCGTGATGCGGCCGGACGGCGTCAGCCAGGTGATCGGGGTGGATGAGCAGACATCCTTCAAGCGCGGCGGCCGCGGAATGGCCGCCATGGCTAGTGGCAATGGCGTGATCGACATCGGAGGCGGCGGAGGAAGACGAGGGATGGGTGCAGCGGCAGGAACTGGCGAAGGCACCGGAACTCCTGCTGGATCGGGTACGAGTGCAGGGGCCGGAGCAGGAGCGGGAAATGGTGCCGGCGGAGAGAGTATTACGTTTGCCGATGTGAAGGTTGGGGATACCGTGGCGGGTCGAGGAGCCTTGAAGAACGGCCTGTTTATGCCGACAGAGCTGGGCGTGATGGATCCGGCGGCGATGGGGCAAAGGAGGCGGCGAAGTGCAGATGGCAGCGGCCCGGGTGCCGCTCCTGCAGGTACAGCGCCATCTGGTGCGTCTGCTCCGAAGGGCGCGGCAGCTCAAGCCGGTCCCGTTACTCCTGCTGTTGTACCCCACTAGCGCCAGTCCCATTCTTCTCCCGGTTGGGAATCCATCGGTGGCTTGGGGAGATTCGTCCCTCGCTAAACGGGGAGATTTCAGTCGATATCCGAATAGGCGTATCAGTCATTCTTCAGAGCGAGGCAAGACAAAGGTGCAGGGATCGATGCGATGGTTGGTGGTAAGCCTGTTGATGGTTGGGACCAGCTGGGGTCAGGCTGCGCCCACCGGGCAACCGGACTCAGCAGTTCAGTCAACGCCCCTCCCTGCTGCACCTGCCCCTGAAGCGAGCGGCGGGACGATCACCGGAACCGTGAAAGCCGGGGCAGTGCCGCTGCCTGGAGTCGGCGTAACCGCGACAAATACGCTGACAGGAAAAAAGTATGCGACGACCACCGATGTGAATGGTTCGTTCGCCATGGCGATTCCACGGAACGGGCGCTACGTAGTGAGGGCGGAGCTGGCAGCATTCGCACCCGAGACCAAAGAGGTTCTGATCAACGCCGCGGGAGAGAATGGCGGAAAGCCGACACAGGTGGCCGAGTTCGGCTTGCAACTGGCTTCGCGTGTACAAGTAGCCGAACAACAAGCAACGGCGACCAGTGCGGGCGTGGCACGTGGATTGCAGTCGCTGAGTGTAACGGGCGATGGCGCGGAGACGACGGATGCGAGCGCAAGCGGGAACACTAATGCGGGGGCACAACTGCCTTCGCTTGCCGGGGTGGGCGGAGAGGCTGCAGGGACCGACTCCGTCACAGTGAACGGCGCGATGGGGCAGACCAATGGGCTGGCGGGCTATAGCGAGGACGACATCAGGCAGCGAATACAGGATGCAGTCGCGCAGGCGCAGCGGCAGGGCGGAGCCGCAGGCGATATGGCGAATGTTGTGGTGGGAATGCTTGGTGGGATGATGGGTGGTGGTGGATTTGGCGGACCAGGCGGAGGCGGCCCGGGTGCCGGGTCTCGCGGAGGCGGCGGCGGACGAGGTGGCGGCGGTGGAGGTGGCGGTTTTAGAGGGTTCAATCCGACGCAGCCGCATGGAGCCCTGTTTTATCAGGGAGGCAACGGAGCGCTTGACGCGACGAACTTTTCTCTGACCGGAGCCCCGGTAGTGAAGCCTGCTTATAGCACCAACCGGTTTGGGTTGAGCTTTACCGGGTCACCGTCAATTCCGGGGCTGGTAAAGGCCAGCACAAAGCAATTCATCTTCCTGAACGTGACCGGTCAGCGAAATACGACGCCATCCAATCTGTACGGAACAGTGCCGACGCCGGCACAGCGGGCTGGAGACTTCTCCGGTCTGACGCAGACGGTGAACGGCGTGACGATGCCCGTGACCTTGTACGATCCGACGACGGGGCAACAGTTCCTTTGCAACGACGTGAAGAATGTGATCTGCCCAAATAGAATCTCGCCACAGGCGGCGGCGTTGCTGCAGTACTATCCTGCGCCAAATATCACCCCAACCGGAAGACAGGGGTACAACTACCAGACGATTACGACAGCCGGAAATAATGCGGGGACGGCGGCGCTGCGGTATGTACGGAACTTCGGGCAGAGCAGTGGATTCGGCGGCGGGAGAAGGCAGGCGGCGAACGCACCGAAGACGCTGCGGCAGAATATCAATTTCAATGGTAGTTACTCGCATACCGCGGCGGACAACCGAAATATTTTTCTGCCGCTGGGTGGAAAGACAGAGACGAATGGATATGGAGTAACCGCGGGATACACGATTGGCTATGGACGGCTGACCAACAATGCTTCGATCAACTGGAACCGCTCGCACGGTACGCTGACGAATTACTTTACGAACGTGAGCGATCCGCTGGTGGGGACCGGGATCAGTATTCCGAAACCAGTAATCGGGTCGGATCCCGGAATCTACTACGGGCTGCCCAGTGCAAGCATCTCTAACTTCACCGGCCTGAGCCAGGCGCTGCCGAACGACGCGATCAACCAGACGATCTCGTTTTCCGATTTTGTGAGCTACAGCCACAAGAAACACAACATGCGCTTTGGTCTCGATATTCGCCGGGTGCATGCGGATTCGATCGGCGGAACCAATGTCGTCGGTGCGTTTACGTTTACGGGATATGCGACGCAGAATCCAGCGACCGTCAGTGCATGCACACCATCGTCGACGGTGAGCTGCCCGATCCAGCCTCCGAGTGGCTATGGCTTCGCGGACTTTCTTCTGGGACGGCCGCAGCAATCGACGATCCAGGCGGCGCAGGAGAAGACATACCTGCGGGCGAATGTCTTGGACTGGTATGCGCAGGATGACTGGCGTGCCCGGGCTAACCTGACGTTAAACTTCGGGCTGCGCTATGAGTATTTTTCTCCTTACGTGGAGAAGGACAATCGCCTGGTGAATCTGGACCACAACTCCGACTTTACTCAGGTACTGCCGGTGTGTCCGGTCGCGGTGCCGGGGGCGTGCGCTGCAGGTTTCCCCCGGTCGCTGGTCAATCCGGACAGAAATATGTACTCGCCGAGGGTGGGCTTCGCGTATCGGCCGAAGCTGAAGATTTTCAAAGAGACGGTGGTTCGCGGCGGGTATGGAATCAACTTCAATACGGGACAGTATTCGAGTTTTGCGAGTCAACTCTCGGCCCAGGTTCCGTTTGCTCTGACGCAGACGAACATTGTGGGGCAGCCGGGATGCACGCCGGGAGCGTTGACGCTGGCCAATGGGTTCGGGTGTTCGACGACGCCAGTGCAGAACAACTATGCGGTAAACAGGTTTTACCGGCTGGGGCATGTGCAGGTGTGGAACCTGGACATTCAACGAACGCTGCCAATGGGGATCGTGATGAATATCGGCTACAACGGAGCCAAGGGCGGCGATCTGGATATTTTGAGAGCGCCGAATAGAACCGCGAATGGCGTTTCGGATACTGGGGCGCAGCCGTTCAATTATGAAGACTCGCTGGGATATTCGCGGTTTGAACAACTGAGCGTGAATGTGCGGAAACGTCTGCAAAAGGGCGTTTCCCTGCAGGCGACGTATCACTATGGGCACTCGATCGATAATGCTTCGTCGATCGGCGGCGGGAAGCCGACGGTGGCACAGAATGATCAGGACCTGAATGCGGAGGAGGGCAACAGCTCCTTTGATGTGCGGCAGCAGGTGACGGGGAACTGGGTACTTGAGCTTCCGTTTGGGCCGAACCGGGCCTACTTTAGCAAGGGCGGATTCTGGTCGAAGGCGCTGGATGGGTTTTCGCTGTCGGGTGATTTTACGTTTGCGACAGGAACGTTTTACACCCCGCATTATGTGTCGACCGTGGCGGAGACAGCGACTGGGAGTAACAATTCGCTGCGGCCGGATAGGGTGTTTTCGCAGCCGATTGCCGGAGCGGGGACGAGTCTGGACTGGTTTAATAGAGCGGCGTTTGTCACTCCGGCGAATGGATTCGGAACGGCTTCTCGCGGATCGATCGAGGGGCCGGGGATTGTGGCGGTGGACGCTTCGTTGTCGCGGACGGTGGCGCTGGGAGAGACGCGGTCGTTTGAGGCGAGGGTGACGGCGAATAATGTGTTCAATACAGTGCAGTACTCAGGGATCGATACGACGCTGAACTCGCAGACGTTTGGACAGGTAACGTCGACCGCGGCAATGCGGCGCTTGACTGTGCTCGCGCGGTATAGGTTTTAGGAAGCTGTAGCCATTGAGCTGTGGGCTTTGGAGTGAAGAGATTATGCGGAGATTGACGGCGGCTGTCCTGATTGGATTGACGATGGGGTCGCCGGGATTTGCTCAACAGCAGACGGGCGATAGGACCTTCACGATGAAGGTGCAGACCGATATCGTGTTGACCAATGTGGTGGTGCGGGACAAGAAGACTGGTGAGGTAGTGAAGGGGCTCAAACAGAGCGATTTTACAATTTTAGAGAATGGGAAGCCGCAGACGATTGCGAGCTTCGACTACCAGAACGTGGATGAGGCGGCGGTACTTCGGGAGAATTCAACTGTAACTGGAAAAGCTACGATTGCGGATTTGCTGAATCGGGACTTCGCGGCGAGCCCCGCCGCTCTGCGGGATCACCGTTTGATCGTGATGTTCTTCGACTTGAGCAGTATGCAGCCGGAGGATATCGATCGCGCGGTTCAGGCGGCGCAGGACTACGTTAATAAGAAAATGCAGCCGGCTGATCTGGTGGCGTTGGTGAGCATGGCAACGGGACTGAGTATGGACCAGGACTTCACGTCGGATAAGGCGGCGCTATTGAAGGGTCTGGGTAAGTACAACGGAACGGAAGGCACGGGGTTTGCCAATGGAAACGAAGGCGGGAACGCGGGAGGGACTTCGGACGATGCGTCGAGTTTTACGTCGGACGACAGCGAGTACAACAGCCTGAATACGGATCGGGAGTTGTATGCGATTCGCACCATCGCAAAGAGCCTGGAGCGGGTGGACCAGCGGAAGAGCATGTTGTACTTCAGTGGGGGACTGACGAGGCAAGGCATCGAAAACCAAGCAAGCATGCGCGCCGCAACCAATGAAGCGGTAAAGGCCAATATGGCGATCTATAGCGTCGATTCACGCGGGCTGGAGGCGATGCCTCCGGTGGGCAATGCTTCGAAAGGCAGTCTACGCGGGACGGCGGCCTATAGCGGCGGGGCGATGCAGAGTCAGCTGGATGCGAACTTCGGCTCGCAGGAGACACTGGCTACACTTTCGTCCGATACGGGTGGCAAGGCGTTCTTTGACTCGAACGACTTTGCTCCGGCATTTCAACAGGTGCAGCATGACACGGAAGCTTATTACATTCTTGGGTTTCATTCGACCAATACAGCGCGGGACGGGAGTTATCGGCGTTTGACGGTCAAACTGAACCGAAACGACCTGAAGATTGACTACCGTCCGGGTTACTATGCGCCGGCGGACTTTCAGCACCAGAAGACGGAAGACCGCGAGGCGGCCTTGACGGAGCAACTGCGAAGCGACCTTCCGGCGACAGACGTTGCGGTGTATCTCCAGGCGTTGTACTTCCGGATTGAAGGCGACAAGTTCTTTATTCCCGTGTCACTGATTGTGCCGGGGTCGCAGATCCACAGCGTGAAGAATGGTGACCGCGACAAGGCGAACATCGACGTGATGGGTGAGGTAAAGAATGCGCAAGGGATCATCGTCGGGAATGTGCGCGATAACGTGAAGCTGACTTTGGATGCGGCGCAACAGGTGCAGCGGAAGAATATTCAGTATTCAACTGGATTTACCTTAGCTCCTGGCAAGTACCATTTAAAGTTTGTGGTCCGGGAGAACCAGACGGGCGCGATGGGCAGCTTTGAGACGGACCTGCAGGTGCCGGATTTGAAGAAGAGTCCTTTGAAACTAAGTTCGATCGTGCTGTCGAGTCAGCGTGTGGCGAATACGGCGAAGAAGGCAGTGAATCCGCTAGTGCGTGATGGGGTGGAGTGGATCCCGAATGTGCCGCATGTGTTTCGGCAAGACCAGCACCTCTATTTTCTGTACGAAGTGTATGACCCGGCGAAACAGAAAGGGACGCCTGAGCCGGCGAGTTCTCCTGGGTTGACGCGGCGTGAGGGCGGTCCGGTGCGGGTGCTAACCAGTATCGAGTTCCTGAGCGGCGGCGTTAAGGTGTATGAGACGCCTCTGGTAGAAGCCAAGGCGATCAATACTCCCGAGCGCAGTGCCGTGGCGTTTCAGTTTGATGTGCCGTTGACGCAGTTGAAGCCGGGAACGTATGTGTGCCAAGTAAACGTGATCGACGATGCTGGAGGAAGCTTCAGCTTTCCGCGGATGGCGATGAGGATACAGCCGGGAGTGACTCCGGTGGTCGCTCCCGCGGCGGGAAGTTCTGCGGCAGCGCCGCCGGCGCCCTAGGACTATTGACAGCGGGAGGGCCGGAGAGGATGATATTGGATCATCTCGTGAGGTTCGCCCATGAGTTCCCATCTTCGTTCCTCCTGCTTATTCCTCCTCTTCGGTCTGTTGAGCGTTCCGTCCCCGTTGGTTGCTGAGCTGCCTTCCGGCCTGCAGCAGAATGCTCCAACGCCTAACACCTCTGAGGCTGTTCGCGCCTTGCGGCACCAGGACCCGCAGTGGGAGAGTGTCAGGCTACATCTTCCCGATCCGGCGACCGCGACTGTGGAACAACTGGAGACGGTCGCTGATGTGTTGCGGGCGCGACGCTTCCCCGAGGATGCGCTGGACTATTACCTCTACGCCTTTCGGCGCGGGGGCAATAATGTTGTGCTGATGAACAAGATTGGGGTGACGCAGCTGGAACTTCGGCATACGGCGGCGGCGCGAGCTTACTTCCAGCGCGCGATTCAGCTGCAGAAGAAAGATCCGGTTGCGTGGAATAATCTGGGTGCGGTCGAGTATATGGACGGACGGTTTGGGACTGCCATCTCCGACTACGGTCGCGCCATCAAGCTGAACAAGACATCGGCGATTTATCACTCCAACCTGGCTACAGCTCTCTTTGAGGAGAAGAAATACAAAGACGCGCGGATGCAATACAAAATCGCCCTGCAACTTGACCCGGACATGGCACATCACGATGGGGCCGGCGGGCTGACGGCACATATGCTCTCGCCGGAAGACCATGCGCGCTACTGCTTCGAGATGGCTCGGTTGTACGCAGAGCTCGGAGACGAGACCAATATGCTGCGTTACCTCACGATGGCGAGCGAAGGCGGCTTCGATGTACTGGGCGAGATGCGTTCCGACGCGAAGCTGGATCACTATCGCAAAGATGCCCGCGTCCTTTTGCTGGTTCAGAATGCGAAGGCACTGCGGAGCGGCCGCGCCTCCATCGGCGATTCGCCCAATAGCGTACCGCCGTTGCCGCCAGTTCACCCGAACTAAGCCTTGACCTTTATTTGTAAGGGCAGTGGCGACAGCCGGAGTTGCAGCAATAGCCGCGTTTGAGGTGGTAGGCTGCGGTGAAGACCATGTACGGGCCTTCGTAGTAGAAGTCTTCGGGACGAAGTTCGTCGCTATCTGGCTCTGCTTTTTGCCTGGCCGCCGCGTCTTCGTCGAGTTTGGCCGGCTTGGTCATGGTTCCTGCTTCGGGCAAAGCGCGCCTCTTCCCTTTTTTACTCCCTTTTCCGATTCATTGTGCCCCTTAGGGGGTACCCCCCCCATTGCCCGGCTACAAACCCTTTCTTATTAATGATTTAGACGTGGCCGTGGTCTGCAAATATGAGATAACTAAGGGGTTATCCGCAGATATTTGCAAACAAAGGAGTTAGCTCGGGGAGTGCTCTCGAGGTTTATCCTGTTGCCGCTTTTTTTGATCTATATATTTAGTATAGCTGGTTTGCCCTAACTAAATTCCAACTCTATTTCCTTTCCTTTGAGTGATTTAGGTGGTTTGGGGGCTTGACATGCGATTTTTGGGCAGAAAGTGGAGAAAGAAATATTGGAGGAAAGGCAAACCATTTTGAATGATACGTTTGCGTTGCGGCGTGAAGGATCGAGAGGGCAAAAACGTAGATCCCTTTTGGGAATGACAAGAACAAAGGAAGGGCAACGGCAAGAACAAAGGCAGATCCCTACGGGATGACAACCAAAAAGGCACCAGCAGCCGCAAGGACAAAGGCAAGGACAAAGGCAAGAGCAACGGCAAGAACAACCGCAGATCCCTACGGGATGACAACCAAAAAGGCACCAGCAACCGCAAGGACAAAGACAAGGACAAAGGCAAGGGCAAAGGCAAGGGCAAAGACAAAGGCGATAGCAGATCCCTACGGGATGACAAGCAAAAAGGCAACGCTAAAACAGGCGCAGGGCTGGCGGGGCGGAGGTGGGAAGAGGTGGTGGCGGCGGAAGGGTAGCAGCGGGAATTTTTTCTGAGGAGAGGGTGTCAGGCCCCGCTTCGGAGCGAAGAATGCCGTTTTGGTAGAGGACCTGCTTGCCGGGGACGGAGGGAACGCGGTCGCCGGGGATGACGATGCCGGCAAGGTTCATGGGGTCGGCAGCAGAGACGGGGATGATGGTGGAGCAGTCGCGGGTGCGGGCGGCGCGGAGGGATTCGACGGCCTCGGGGAGAGCGTATTGCTCGCCGCCGAAGCCGGAGAGGAAGCGGCCGCCGCGGATCTCGCCGCGGGCTTCGAGACGGCGGAGGATGTTGAGGAGGTCGCGCCATCTGGGAGCGTTGGATTCGCGGGTGAGGAGGTCGCGGAAGAGGATGCCGTAACGGGCGAGGAGTTGGCGGGCGAAGGATTCTAGAGCGGCGTCGGTGCGGCGGGCTTGTTCGATTGCCTGCTGGGCGAGTTGGGACTTCCGGGTGTGGGTCGGTGGTAGTGGTGGTCCAGCCCAGGTCTCAGAATCGAGACCCTTCGACAGGCTCAGGGCAGGCTCTGGGGCACCCAGATTTGTGCCACTCGTGGCGGTAGGGCTCAGGTCACCCGGATTTGTGCCACTTGTCGCGACGCGGCCCTCAGTCCCAGGATTTGTGGCGCGCCTGACGGCAGGATTTGAGTTACCCGAATTTGTGGTCGGGTCGTCATCGTTGAGTAGCGACCAGCGGCCGGCGGAGCTGCGGGTGGGACGCTTGTTAGGTGTTTCGGTGGTGCTGGATCTGCGGCGGGAATCCATACAGGCGCGGAGTTGATCGAAGCCGTCGGCGGCGGCGAGGCCCGCGGTGGCTAGTTCCCAGAGGGCGTGTTGGGTCTGCTGGCGTGTAAGGCTGGCGATGCGCTGGAGGTCGTTGGCGAAGCAGGCGCCGCGCTGCTGGAGGAGGGTGCGGAGCAGAAGCGCGTGGGGGCTGAGGGCTGCGGCGAGTTTTTCCTCTTCGACACATTGCTGGGAGAGGGTGTGGGGGAGCCAGTCGGCGGTCTCGCGGAGGTAGAAGGTGATGGGGGCGGCGTTGGTGGGGATGACGCGGCGGGGGCGAGCGGCGTCGTCTGCCAACGACCAGGCTGGATGCGGGGAGATGCGGCCCCAGCCTACGGCTCCGGAGAGACAGAGGGCATCGAGCCAGCGGGGATCGTAGTTGGCGACGCGGGCGGGAAGGAGGGTGCGTTCCCATTCGATGGCAGGGGCCTCGAAGCCTTCGAGCTGGCGGAGGGCTTCGAAGACGCCTTCTTCGCCGGAGAGCTGGGTCTGGGGGGCGAGGTGCTGCCATTGCAGGAGCCAGCGCATGTAGACCGCGGGGGTGACGGGTTCGATCTGTTTGCGGAGGGTGGCTACGGTGCGGCGGTGGATGCGTTGCAGGATGCGGCGTTCGCACCATTCGATTTCGTGGTCTGGATTTCCTTTGGCTGATGGCTCTATTGTCGCTGGATATTCGAAGGCTCCGCGCATAAGGAGGCCCTGCATCTCCATGGCGAGGAAGGCCTGGAAGATGGCGGCGGGGTCCAGGTTCAGGGTTCGAGCGAATGAGCTGGCGGTGGTTGGGCCGAGAATTTGTAACCATCCTTGAACACATTTTTGGATGGATTGTTCTTTTGTAACTGATTTGGTTGCTTGTTCTGCGGATATCTGTGGAGCTTCCGACAAAATACAGGGGTCCTTCGCTTCGCTCAGGATGACAACGTTTTGAGGTGAGGTGCAGAGGGCGGCGATGTGGGGGAGGCGTTCTGTGGCGACCCAGCAGGGGGTTCCGTTGAGGTCGAGGGTTTGGGCGCGGCCTTTTTGGGTGAGGCGCTCGTAAAAGACGGGCCAGTGACGGGCCTCTTCCCTGTCGATGACGTGGAGCGGGAGGGCGATGAGAGAGTGGAGGAGATCGTGGAGTTCGTTTTCGTCGCGGAGATCGGGCCAGATCTCTTTGCGAATGGAGGAGATGGCGGCGGGGTCGATTTTGCCGGGTTCGTCGGGGAGAGTGCGGCCGAGCGAGGTGGCGCGGGCGCGGCGTTCTTCGAGGCCGGCTTCGTCGAGGTAGGCGTAGGGGTTGGCGTTGAGGAGTTCGTGAGCGAAGACGGACGGGGTTGGGGTGTCTACAGCCAGACAGCGAATTGCGCCGGTTTGAATGCCGCGGAGCAGTTCAATGAGGCCATCGAGGTCCATTGCTTCCTGGAGGACGTCCTGCATGACTTCGTTGACGAGAGGGTGGTCGGGAATCTGGATGTCGCCGACGATGGTCTCGAAGCAGGCTGCGGCCTGGGGGAAGACGGAGGCCATGAGGTCTTCGGAGCGGGTGCGCTGGATCTGAGGGGCGATGCGTTTGCCCTTCGACATGCGCAGGAGTTGCAGGCTGCGCCCGGCGGCCCAGCGCCAGCGGGTTTTGAAGATGGGGGAGGCGATGGAGGCTTGTTCGAGGAGCTCTTTGGCGGTGTGCTCGGTGAGGAAGTGGAAGACGTCGGAGAGGGGGAAACTGTGCTGCTCGGCGAGGGAGATGTTGATGCCGTTGTCGGTGGCGGCGGCTTGCAGTTCGAAGTTGAAGCCGCGGCAGAAGCGTTTGCGGAGGGCGAGGCCGAAGGCTTTGTTGATGCGGCCGCCGAAGGGGGCGTGGAGGATGAGCTGCATGCCGCCGCCGTCGTCGAAGAAACGCTCGGCGATGATGGTGGTTTTGGAGGGGACGGCTCCGAGGACGGCGCGGCCGGTGACGATGTAGGCGATGAGTTGCTTTGCGCCGGATTCGCAGAGGCCGCACTGTTGCATGAGGAATTGAAGGCAGTTTTGGACTTCCAGATGGATATGTGGTGGTCCTACCCAGGTCTCAGAAGCGAGACCTGGGGCACCCGGTTTCGTGGCGATTCCTAAATCATGCGGGGTTACGTTGGGGGTGTGGGCGGAGATCTGTTCGCGGAGTTCGCCTACACCATCGGAGAGGATGGCGGTGCGTTGCGGGGCTTCGCCCTCCCAGAAGGGCAGCGTGGGGGGAGCGCCGTGGGCGTCTTCAACGAGGACGCGGCCGGTGGCTTCGATACGCTGGATGCGCCAGCTGGAGGTGCCGAGAAGGATGACGTCGCCGGGGCTGGAATCGACGGCGAAGTGCTCGTCGAGTGTGGCGATCTGGACGCCTTCGGGTTGGAGGATGACGTTATAGAGAGCGACGTCGGGGATGGCGCCGCCGTTGGAGATGGCGATGCTGCGGGCGCCGCGGCGGGGGTGGAGATGGCG
>Ga0210406_10002614_pt1 | contig 20382 bp, 17 predicted proteins | sample IncBWC30MmetaG_FD_155454 | JGI IMG/M metagenome (GOLD analysis project Ga0210406, IMG submission 155454) | Forest soil microbial communities from Barre Woods Harvard Forest LTER site, Petersham, Massachusetts, United States - Inc-BW-C-30-M | ecosystem: Environmental > Terrestrial > Soil >... | reverse complement strand
AACCCATGTTGGTGTAGTCCCAGAGATGAGACACCGGTGGCGTATCGGCCGCCGCGTCGTTCATGCATGGAATGTTGTATTGCTTCGCCAGCTTGACCCACTCGTCCACTTTGATCTGTCCGGCTGCGTTGGCGAAATTGGAGAAGTGCATCATTGCCGTGCGCTCACTCACCGCCGCCCGCAACTGATCGACGGTTTCGATCTCGATAAGCTTGATTCCCGTCGACCGCAGCTGGTGATCAAACGGATTGCGATGCGTTTTCTGAATGATCACTTCCGACTTCATGCCGGTCAGATCGGGCAATTGCTGGATTAGGGCCTCCTTACCGCCAGTCAAAATGCCTGCCAGACCAGATTGAATCGCTGCCGCCGCACCCGACGTCACCAGCGCGGTGTAACCATCCGGCAACTTGAGCATTTCCGCGATGCGCTTGCCCGCTGCCACCTCCAACTCCGGAATGCTCACAAAGTGGCGCCCGGCCATAGTCATGACGGCTTCGAGTTCCGGGTGGGGAAGGGAACCGCCCAGCATCGTCATGGTCCCCTCGCAATTGATCACCGTTGTAAGCCCGAGTTCCTCGTAGGGATTGCCGCTTCGTCCAAAGCCGCCCACCGGCGCGCTTCCGCCTGCAGGCCCGCGATTCCAGCCAAAAAGCTTGCGTGGCGCCAGAATCGAACCAGAGAAGATCGCACCTGCGATCATCCCCACACTACCGAGAAAACCGCGCCGGTTCCACTTCGAACTGAGTCGCATAAGAGATGCTCCTTTGGAGTTTCACTTGCGGGTCACTGCGGCGATGCAATTAATCTCCACCAGCGAGTCACCCGGCAGCGCAGCCACCGCGACGGTAGTGCGCGCCGGACCGCCATGAGGGAAATAGGTCGAGAATACCTTGTGCATCCCGTCCCAGTGTTCAATTTTGACCAGGTAGACATTCAGTTGAAGAATGCTGTCCATCGATCCTCCGCCAATGTCCACGTGCTTCTTGACTTTATCCATGACCATGCTGGTGTGAGATTCAATGGTCCATTCCTTGGCATCTCGAGTATCATGGGCGCCCTGCCCCGCCACATAAATCAACCCGTTGTGGACAATCACCGGCATAATAACGTCCTTGTCGGTGCCCGGCTTGCCTTCGCTATTGAGCTTGCGGATTCCGCCCGCATCCGGCGCGGCAGAGTTCTGAGACATTGCACGGTTGGGCAACACGGCCGCGGTAACTCCCAAAGCGGAGAGCACGGTGGCGAACTTGGCGGCAAACGTTCTGCGTGTGAAATTCAAATTCATATACCTCTCCTTTCAATTTAGCCTTGTAGATCGGCCATCATGGCAACGCGAAGCTGAAAACGTCACTGCCTGCGGCAATCGCCACATATTGTTTGCCGGCGATCGCGTAGCTCATCGGAGATGCGCTCATATCTTGTCCAGTATTGAAGTGCCACAGCGCCTTGCCGCTTCGCACGTCCGCGGCTTCAAACGAGCCGGCGTCATCCCCGAAAAACACCAGGCTGCCAGCCGTTGCCATGGTCCCTCCGGACGAGCGTGCTCCACCGGTTTGCGGATATTTCCAGGCAATCGAATTCGTGTCCAGGTTGAAAGCGATTAGAACTTTCTGCGAAGTCTCGCCCGGAATACGTTTTACTCCAGTCGAGTAATACCCTTTACCTTCCTGAAAAGGCTGCGGTTTTAGCAAATAGTTTTCACATTCCTCCAGGGCCATGAAATAGACCGAATGCGTAGACTCGCTGTAAGAAGGCGAGAACCAGTTGGTGGCGCCCGAGTAGCCGGGACAAACTCGTGTTCCCTCAAACGTCGGCTGGATGCCGGCCAACAGAGGCCTTCCTTTCGCATCGATTCCCGTAGCCCAGTTTAGTTTTTCGACGAACGGCGTAGCGGAAAGAAACTTTCCGTTCGTGCGATCCAGCACATAGACGTAGCCGTTCCGGTCAGCCTGCACCAGCAGCTTTCGCTCTGTGCCTTGATAGACCGCATCGATCAGGATGGGAGTCTCAACCGCGTCATAGTCGAACAGATCATGCGGCGTGAATTGAAAATACCACTTCAGTTTTCCGGTATCCGGATCGAGGGCCAACACACAGTCGGTGTAGAGGTCGTCTCCCGGCCGGACGCCCCCTTCAAAGTCGGGCGCGGGATTGCTGGTGCCCCAATAAATCGTGTTGAGTTGAGGATCGTAGGTTCCGGGCATCCAGGTCGTTCCGCCGCCATGCAGATAGAGTTTTCCCGGCCAGCTTTCCGAACCGACCTCGCCTGGACCCGGTATCGTCCAGAATCGCCAGGCCAGCTTGCCGGTCAAGGCGTCGTAGGCTGCAACAAACCCTCGCACGCCGTCATCGCCACCGGAGGTCCCCACCAAAACTTTGTCTTTTACAACAAGCGGTGCGCTGGTTGCGCCGTAATTCTTGTTCCAATTTGCATATGCCACGTCCCAGATGAGATTGCCCGAACGCACATCCAGGCAGAGAAGATGAGCATTGTCCGTCTCCATGTAAACCCGGTCATGCCACAAACCGACGCCGCGGTTGGTGTGCTGCGACGCGTCGTCGATCAACCCTTCCGAAATCGGCCACGCATGATGCCACACCACTCGTCCCGTGCGTGCGTCGAGAGCGGTGGCATCGTTCGCGGCGGTCACGAACATCATTCCATTCACCACTACTGGAGTGACTTCAAGCCTTCCCGAGTTGCGCGCATGAAAAACCCATTCCGCGCGCAGTCCCGCGAGATTACTTGGGTTAATTTCCGAAAGGCCGCTATAGCGCCGGCCCGAATAGTCTCCGTTATAAGAAATCCAATTCGCCGCGGGCGGCTGAACCAGAAGATCCTCAGGGCGCACATCGATGGCTGTTGACCGGGTCGCAGGCGTATCGCTTCCTGCCTGGGCTGCCAGACAGGTGAAAACAACGGCGATCAGCGCTGCCATCCGCATGCTACGAGTCCCTTCCCAATGTCGTGACTTCGGCTTCACCCAAACTGCCACGGTCGACGCCCTGTTCATCATTCAAGTGGATGGTTACCCGAGTCGCCCCAGGCGACACCTCGATCTTTCTATCCAGTTCTACGGGACTCAGCGGATTGACGAATTCCAGTTCGACAACGTTGCTCTCGACCCCATGCAGGTCGAAGACGTGCACATTCAACTTGCCCGAAAAAAAAACCCCAAAGGAACCCGAGAGCTGCAGGCGATCTGCCTGCAGAGACGCTTTGAGAGGACGCTCAACGACTCCCACCAGGGTGACGGTTTTAAGTTCGCTACCGGTGCGGACCGGAAACCACCATGTATCCAGAGCATACGAAGCGCCAGGATCCAGACGCCTCATCGGGCTGTTGATCTCGGCTTCCATGTAGTAGGGAGCATCTTCCGGATGGTTTGACCGCAGCGTTGGCATGCCGTGGTCATCCAATTCCAACGCCGCACCGTTCTTGTAGAAAATCACGGAAGCCTTTCCAGGGTATTCCTCTCCCGAGAAATGTTGAAAGCGCTCGATCATCCCATATTTCGTCGAGTCATCGACCACCGCAAGCCAGCCCCCATCGGAATCGAGCCACACTTCATTCTCCAGATACAGCCAGTGCAGCGTGAACAGGCCATCGTGAACGGCATACGACGGATCATCGGCAAGCCCGTTGCGAACGCGATACCCGTCCGTGTAGGCGCTTTGCGGGCTCACCGGAGCAAACGCCCAGAAATCGCGGTTGTAGTTCGCCTGGGTTGCTGAATAGGTTCGCGAATCGGCGGTGTCATATTGCGTCACCGATTGCATCGACCAGCGAATCCCATGCTTCGCAGCGTTCTTCATTACGGCGTGGAACGAGATCTGCGGAGAATCGTTGCCAATGCTTATCTCCCGCGAATACTGCAGACCCGTTGCCGGATCGGCCGGGCCTTCGAGGCGCACCGTGCAGGGGTTGCTCCGCGAAACGACGCTAAGTTTGTATTCGCCGTCATCGAGAACATCTGAAACCGGTCCCGGCCAGTAGCCTTCCCCGTGGCCTTCCGGAAGGGGCCACAGCTTGTCACCACCATAGTTGATCCATTGGCGTTGCTGGGACGAGTCAACGGGAGGGAAGTACTTGCCCCTGTACTTCGGATTCACGAACAGATAGCGATGTTTCCCGAACTCAACCTGCATCAGCCTGCCGCCGAGTTGGGGGACGAATGTCAGGCGCACCCAGTCGTTAAACAGCTCTTCCGCCTTCCACCCCTCGAACGTGGCGGGCTGCATCCAGCAAGGGGAATGGGAAGAGGGCGAGGCCCACCCCGAGCTCGAGGCTGCAAAGCAGCTGGCCATGAGAAGAGTCGCAATTCGCAAGCGCAAGGCCCGGACTTCAATTCCGAACCTGCTCGCCCTGTGCCATTTAGAGAGGTCTTGCAAGGGCTGCCTCCCTGGCATTGTTTTTTCGCGTTGGCGAGCGGTAACCGATAGTCTGATATCCCAGCTCCCGCGAGATGTGCAGTCCGGCTGTCTGAATCAGCGGTGCGAGCTGCCGCAAACGCGTAACCGCCATCCGTACAACCGGCGCAGTGATGCTGAGGCTCGCATTCACGCTGCCAGCGTGGTCCCAGATAGGCGCTGCCACGCATCGTATGTGGAGTTCGTGCTCCTCCAGATCGCATGCGTAGCCGTTTTTTCGGACCCGGTACAGCTCAGCTTCCAGCTCCTGAAGGTTTCCCACCGTGTTCGGCGTCAAACGCTTCAGTCCCAACAGGGGGAGAACTCTTTTCCGCTCATCGTCGGGCATGTAGGCCAACATCACCTTGCCAACTGCCGCGCAATACAACGGAACGGACGCGCCGATCCGGGAGTGAATACGCAACTGTTCGGGTGAGTCCAGCTTCTCGACGTAAACCGCTGACAGCCCGTGACGCACGGTCAGATGAATGGTTTCGCGGGTTTGCCGATTTAACTCCTGAAGGTAGGGCAGGCTCACCCGGCGAATATCCAGTTGACCCAAAGCGGCCTGTCCGATCGCGAAGCACGCAATTCCCAGGTGGTACACGCCGTCTCCGCTGCAGTTCAAAAAGCCTGCACTTTCCAGGTTCGCCAGGAAACGGTGGACGGTGCTCACTGGCAGCCGGGAGCGGCCCGCAACTTGCTTCGCGGCGAGCCCATGCGGTGATTCGCTGAAGAGCTGCAGAAGACGCAACCCGCGCTGCAGCGCTGTAATGTTATAGCTTCGCTTTGGAGTATCAGCCATGAGCACGGAACAACGGAGGCCACTTCACAAAATGAAAGTGCAAATTATCTGATGAAAGTTGATTTTGTGCAATAGGCCACTTTGCCCTACAGTCTTCCAAACTTCTTAACCGCCTCTACGATCGACTTCATCTGTTCGATCACGGCATACATCGAGTGCTCTTTAAAATCCATCTGTTGCGCGATAGTTAACACTTCCTGCGCCCTCGCCCTGGGGACAACCACTACCCCATCGCTGTCAGCTGCGACGATGTCGCCTGCATTAACCGGCACCCCGTCGCAAGTCACCGGAATCTGGGCTCCTCCGAATCGGTAGTGATGCACAGACGTCGAGGGCACGATGCCGGTCGCATATACGGGAAACCCGATCTTGCGCAAATAGGCCACGTCACGCACTCCCCCGTCAATCACAGCTCCGGCATACCCGCGCGCCGCCATGGCCGTGCCCATCAAACCGCCCATTCCTGCGATATCCTCGCCGTCCTCGACCGCCATTACATAAACGGAATTAGTGGAACCCTGATCAATGGCCGTCAGCATTCCATTCAACGCTGCGGGATCGCCGTTGCCTTCATCTTTCTTGAGCTGCACCGTCCGCGCCACGCCGGCAAACTTCGTAGTGAAGATCGGATGCATGCGGTGACTCATGTACATGCGCTTCCCGGTCAACTGCTCCAGTGCATCCGACACTGATGCCACTTCCACGCGGCGAAAGTCTGCAATTAAAGCGTCTTCGGACTGCGCGCTAGTAGCGCCAGTTGCAGACTGCGCCCGCAGAAGCCTGGCTCCGCACAGGATGGCCCCCAAAACGCCGATCGATAGGACACCCGCCGCGACTGTGTGGGACTTCAGAAACCCACGAAACTTGTTCATTTCGTCCTCCTGGATGTATACATGTGCGCGGACTCTAACACTGTTTGATGCGGCGTGGAAGAGCCAACCCTTGATCAGGAGGAGGACGAAAATGAAAATCTCTATGCAGACGAGAACGTCCCGGCTGCTCATCCTTGCTGTCGCGCTCGCCCTAACCGTAGGCGTTGCGGGGCAGCGCAGCTATGGCCAGGAACGGAAGGCAATAAATCTATCCCCTGCCAGGGGACTTCCTTTTAGCGACGGCATCGTAGTTGGCAATACTCTGTACCTCGCAGGTCAGGAGGGTACGGATGATTCCGGCAAGCTGGCCGCGGGAGGCATTGGCCCCGAGACCACCGCGACCCTCGATAATATCCAGAAGGTCCTCAAGGCGGCTGGTTTCGAACTGAAGGACGTCGTTAGCGTCACTGTCTATCTCGCCGACATTCATGAGTTCCCGGACATGAACAAGGTTTACAAGAGCGTGATGCCCGACCCCAAGCCCGCGCGCGCCACCATCCAGGCAGCGGCCCTGGTCAACAATGCCCGCGTTGAAATCTCGGCCATCGCTGTGAAACAAAAGTAGGCGCCTGCGGTTTGCTAAGATGGCGTTCCCGTCGTGTCTTTGGAAAAGGGCTGGCGCAGAAACGCAAAAGGGGTTGACACGCCTACGGCGATTGGGATAAACCCTCATCCTATCGTGCGTCGGACTTTCAAAACCCAAGGTCAGGTTTTACCAGATGAAAGTTTCGAGCCGGACGCTGTTGAGTCGTGCGAGGGCCTCTTCGGGCAGGAGATCAGCTATGCGTAACCGTCAGTGCGCTGTCGGAGTACTTGCGTTCGTACTTTTCGCGTTGGGGCTTGCCCCGGCAAGCATCACTGGCAGTATCTCCGGCGTCGTGACCGACACTTCTGGCGCGGTCGTTTCCGGCGCCTCGGTGGTCGCAACCGACACCCTGACCGGGGTCAAGACGGCAGTCAGGACCGATGCCAAGGGTTTTTACAGTCTTCCGACGCTTGCCATTGGCACTTATGACCTGGAAATCACCCAGTCTGGTTTCAAGACGTACCGGAAGACCGGGTTGGTGATCGACGCCAACGCGGCGCTTAGGGCGGATGCAAATCTCGAAGTCGGCGCCATCAGCGAGAAGGTTGAGGTAAGCACGGACTCCGTCCATGTGGAGACCCAGAGCACGCAGATGGGGGAAGTGATCACCGGAAAGAGTATGGAGGCGGTTCCGTTGAACGGACGGAGCTATACGGACTTGCTGGCGCTGCAACCGGGAGTGTCTCCCTACAGCGCCGGGGACTCGGGAACGGCGGGCATCAGTGATCGCTCCCCCAGCGGCGGTCTGAACTCCGGAAATCAATCCGTCAACGGGCAGCGCGAGACGGCCAACGGTTTCATGGTCAACGGATCGAACGTCGAGGAAGGCAAGAACAACGGAGCCGCCATTATTCCCAACCTCGATTCCATCTCCGAGTTTCGCATCATCACTAACAACTTCGATGCCGAGTACGGCAACTACAGCGGCGGACAAATCAACGTTGTAACCAAGTCGGGAGGGAACCAATTTCACGGCAGTGGGTTCGAATTTCTTCGGAATACTGCATTGGATGCTACGCAGTACTTTACTAGTTCCGTCCCCGTTTACCGGCAGAACCAGTTCGGGGGCACATTCGGGGGACCGATCAAGAAGGACAAAACCTTTTTTTTCCTCGACTATCAGGCTACTCGCCAGACTCAGGCTTCTCCGGCAACTACGCAACTGCCATCAGCAGCAAACTTTACCGGCGACTTTTCCGATTCAGCAGGTTCCTTCAGCACAAGCGTCGATGCTAACAACAACCCGATCGCGTCAACGGTGGGCGGCAGCTATTTTGCTGGCCTTCTCGGAACGCGGTTCGGATATACGGTCACCAGCGGCGAACCGTACTATTTCACTGCATCAACGATCAACCCGGCGACAATCGACCCAAACACGGGCATCGGCATGCCATACGGCGTAGATTGCACCAACAACACTCAATGTGTTTTCCCGAATGCTTTCATCCCCGTGTTTTCTCCCGTCGCTCAAAACATGCTGAACCTCGGCCTCATTCCGCAGCCGAATGTGATGAATAATCCTAATTTCAATTTTTCGTCCTCTGCATACGCGCAGAAATTGCGCGACGACAAGGGCGGGGTGCGGATCGATCAGAGTACGCGCTTCGGCACACTCTTCGCCTATTACTTCGCCGACGATTATTTGCTGAATTCCCCGTATCCCAATGGCGGAGCCACCGTCCCGGCTTCCACCTTTGCCTATAACGCCACCACTGCTGGACGGGCCCAACTGCTGAACCTCGGCGATACCAAGAACTTCGGGTCTTACGCCGTAAATGAACTCCGGCTCAGTTACGTGCGAAACACGATCGCACTCGCCGAACCGCAGGGCGGTGTAGGACAGAATTATAGTCTGGCTAATTTGGGTTTTGTGACGCCCTGGAACGCAACCACCGGAGGAATCAGTCCAATCGCACCTAAGTTGGAAGGCGTGCCTTACATCACATTCAACAACTTCAACATCGGTGTTCCGCAGGTAAGCACTGGGCAATTCAACAACTCATTCCAGATACTGGACAATTTTACTAAGGTCGTTGGAACCCATAGTTTTCAGTTCGGCGGACAGTTCCACTACGACCAGATTGATGAAAGAAACCTGGCGGCAGAGAATGGCCAGTACTCATTTACCGGGAACGAGACGGGAATCGATTTTGCCGATTTTCTCATCGGCGCTCCCAACGGCTTGATCCAGGCGAGCCCGCAAATCTTGGATTCCCGCAGCAAGTACTATGCTCTTTACGCTCAGGATAGCTGGCGCGCGACCAGCAACCTTGTGGTTAACTACGGACTGCGCTGGGAAGCCAGCATGCCCTGGTACGACACCCAGAACAAGATTGAGACCATCATTCCCGGGGAGCAATCAGTGGTGTTTCCCGGCGCGCCCACCGGATGGGTTCTGCCCGGCGATCCTGGCGTGCCACGCACTCTCGCGCCAACCCAGTGGCACAATTTTTCGCCTCGCCTGGGCCTGGCTTATTCTCCGAGTGCTTCCTCGGGCATTCTGGGCAAGCTTTTCGGCGGACCAGGGAAGACAAGCATCCGCGTTGGCGGCGGCCTTTATTACACCTCTGTAGAGGATCTCTCCCAGTTTCTCGAGGTCGGCGATCCGCCTTATGGGTTGTTCTACGGAAGCGCGCAGCCGCCACTTTTCGAGGCGCCTTACATCGTCCGCTCCGACGGTTCGCAGGTGGGGCAGCGCTTCCCATTTCCATTCCCCCCTACGAACGTGTCGGCGAAAAATCCCGACACGACTTTTCCCTGGGCCCAAGTAGAGCCCATCTCATTCGGCTTCTCCTTTGACCACCGAAACAAGCTGCCCTATTCCGAGCACTACGAGTTCTCGCTCCAGCGGCAGATCGGATCCAACACTGTTGTCACGGCGAGCTATGTTGGAAATCAGGGCCATCGGTTGGTCACCTCCATTGAAGCCAATCCGGCAAATCCAGCGTTATGCCTGTTCCTGAATAACCCGAATAATCTCGCGGCGAACAGTGCAGGACCGTGTGGTCCATTCAGCGAGACTCCTCCCTTCAATGCGGGCACGGGAATCAGCACACCGTGGGTTACTACCTCGGGCCAAACCATTGCAGCCGTGCGGCCGCTCGGCCCGCTCTTCGATACCAACCCGTTTGTCTCCACGGTGGCAAATTCCCGTTATAACTCCCTCCAACTCAGCGCCAGCCACAACACCGGATCGTTGAGCTTTCTCGCTGGATATACGTACAGCAAGTGCATCGACAACGCCTCCGGTCTGCAGGATTCCACCTATCCCTTCGACCCGCGTCGCAGCATCGCATTGTGCAACTTTGACGTGACCCAAAACTTCGTCTTCAGTTACAACTGGCTCTTGCCCTTCGACAAACTCGTCAGCGCTGGTTGGACCAAGAAACTTGTCGGGGGCTGGAGCCTCAGCGGCATCACCAATTTCGCCACTGGTCTGCCCATCACTTTGACGGAGAATGACGATAACGCTTTGATCGGCGCGGGCGCCGTTCCCGTCGACGTCCCGAACTACACACCGGGCCACGTGCTTGTTGACACGAATCCGCGCCACGGAAATCCGTACTTCAACACTTCGCTGTTCAGTAATGAACAGCTGGGACAAATTGGGAATTCCCGCCGCCGCTTCTTTCACGGACCAGGGCTCAACAACTTCGACATGGCGCTGGCAAAGACGACCAGGATCACCGAGTCCAAGGAACTTCAGTTGCGCTTTGAGGCTTTCAACTTGTTCAACCACGCGCAGTTCTCGAATCCCACTGGCGAAATCAACTCCAGCCAGTTTGGGTTGGTAACCTCGGCCAGGCCTGCCCGCATCTTGCAGATAGGTCTGAAGTTCTTGTTTTGAAGACCTTGTTCGGTCTCGCGGTAGCAAACGCATCGGATCTGGTGTGCAGGTTCTGGCCTGGTTTTGCCCATGCCCTCTAGTCCCAAATCACTCTGCGTGCTCCTTTCGGTTCTGGGGGTTCTGTGGGCCGCCCTTGGCTTCGTCGCCAGGGCGCAAGCCCAACCACAAGGCCTTCGGCAGAAAGATTTCAAGCCGGTCTTGATGCGGGGCAAGGAAACATTCACGGCGACCTGTGCCAGTTGCCACGGGCTGGACGGCAGGGGCGGCGAGCGTGCACCCAACATCGCGGAGAGTCCAAAGGCGCAACGCCTGTCCGATGCCCAGATCGCCCACATTATTGAGAATGGGATTCCTGGAACTGGAATGCCTGCCTTCCACTCCCTTGATAATCCTGACATCAAAGCGGTAATAAATTATCTGCGTACCCTCCAAGGGACAAAGAAAACGGTCAAGCTGCCCGGTAATCCGGCCCGCGGGGAGACAATTTTCTTTGGCAAGGCTGGATGTTCCGGCTGTCACATGGTTGCTGGTAAGGGTGGTTTCATCGCTTCGGATCTGTCAAGGTATGCTCGCACTCATACCGCCGAACAAACGCAGAGCGCGCTCACCAATCCCACTCCGAGCAGCGACCGCCAGGCGCGATTGGCGACAGCGACCACTCGCGGCGGCGACCGGTACATCGGCAGAATTCGCAATGAGGATAATTTCTCGATGCAGTTGCAGGCACTGGACGGAGCACTTCACTTCGTGGCTAAGTCCGACCTCGAGGGACTGGAGTACAGTTCGCAGCCGCTGATGCCCTCTGATTACGGCTCCAGCCTCAGCCCTGTTGAATTGAACGATGTCGTCAGTTACCTGATGAGTGTGGCCATCGCCTCCGCCAGCCAGTCAGAAACTCCCAGGAGAGTGTTTGAAGAGGAATAAGCGTACCCCTCTCCTCAATGTATGTTGGTCCGCGAGAGTTAGTTAGAAAGAGTTCATTCAAAGCGAAAGGCGTTCTCATGAATCGCAGCTTGAATATCTTGCGTACCTTGATCATCACCGCCGTGATGCCGATCGCGGTTGGAGCATCAGGTTTTTTAAGTGCCCCACACGCGCCTGGAAAGTTTCAGTTGCAAGCCGAGTCGGCGCAGTTCTGGAATCTGGTGGATCACAACGCCCAGCTGACCGTGGTGGGCACGGGCTTCGGCTTCACCGAGGGCCCGGTCTGGGATGAGGCGGGCTTCCTCTATGTGAGCGATGAAACCATTAACAAGATTTACCGGCTCCATCCCGATGGCAAAAAGGAGGAAGTGATTGCGCTCGGCGATCCCGATGGCAATACCTTCGACCGCCAACATCGGCTGATCGACTGCGCCAGCGTGCTGCGCGCCATCATCGAGGTAACTCCCGACGGCAAATACAAGATTCTCGCGGATCACTATGACGGCAAGAAACTGAACAGTCCCAACGATGTGATCGTAGGCCCGGATGGGGCTCTGTATTTCACGGATCCAACCCTGGATCTGGTAGCCGGAGAGAAGCAGGAAATCCCGTTCCAGGGTGTGTACCGCCTAGACGCCAAAGGCAACGTAACGTTGCTTACCCAGGACCTGACCCAGCCGAACGGCCTCGCCTTTTCGCCGGATGGCAAGCGCTTCTATGTCGACGACAGCGAAAAAAGGAACATCCGAGCGTACGAGGTTGCAGCCGGCGGAACCCTCACTAACGGCCGCATTTTCGGCGAAGAGCCAGGCGGGAAAGGCGATGGCGTCCCCGATGGAATAAAAGTAGATAAGGACGGTAATTTGTTTGTCACCGGGCCAAAAGGCATCTGGGTCTGGGACGCCAAAGGCAACCATCTCGGGACCATCGTCCTGCCCGAGCAACCGGCAAATCTGAACTGGGGCGGCAAAGACTATCGCACGCTCTACATCACAGCCACCACGTCAGTGTACCGCCTGGAGATGAAGACGCAAGGCTTCGTGCCCTACCTATGAAGCAGCGGTCGCGGATCCATGTCCGGCATCCACTCTGACCCATGAATCGTGGGTTGCGCAAGACCCCCGAACCCTCGCCGTTCGATGGAAAAGCGGCGGCCAAGCCAGAGAATCCCCGGCATCAACAGGGCCCACAGGTAAACCCCCACCAGCCATGAGATAAGGTAGCGCGACAACGGTGTGGGGTCACGCGAGAAGAATTTTTGTGAGAGGGCTCGGCTGAAAAAGAAAATGCCAATGATTGTCCAAATCAGAAAGTACAGCGGGTAGTTTCGCAGGTCGCGTTTGAGCGCACTCTCCATTGAGAAGGGTAGCTTACCCCAAAACGTTAACTGGATGCGAAAGCCCCGTCAGCAGTGCTATTGCAGAAGGCCGTCTATTTGTACGATGTCGGCATCGCCTTCGCCGACGGCAGCAAACACCCACTTTCCGTCCGACGACCAGGAGATGCGCCGCGCGATAAATGTGCGTTTCTCACCGAAATCCGTGACCCGCCTTAGTTTTCCATCTTCGGTCGATGCGACCCAGATGTTGGTCCCTTTGTTGTCGTCGAGAGGCATGACCAGCCAGTTCCCATCCTTGGAAATCACCGGATGAAGGCCCTGCCAGAGAGGCACCCGCTCACCAGAGATGCGCGCCAGCAAGGTGGAGGGTCCATCCTCTGGCCGAGCGACCCGCAGTTCATAGTCCAGGGAACCGTTCAAGTTTTGCAACGGGACCACGTAATACAACGCCGAACCATTCGGGGCCACGGCTGGTCCTCGAGCATTATCCGTGCGCACCAGGACGGGTTTGCCGCCCCCCACCGGTATTTTCATGAGACGGAAGCTTCCGGTCTGTTGGAAAGGCGAAGACTCCGAGTAGTACAGCCACTTGCTATCGCCTGACCAAGTCGCCCATGCACCCAATGGGACAAGGAAATCGAGACCACTTCCGTCGGGGTGGACAACCCAATAGCCCACTCCACGCACATCGGTCGACAGTCGGGCGGTGGCGAAGGTAATTAGACTTCCATCAGGCGACCAAATCGGAACTCCCATGACTTTGCCAGGGTCTGTTTCGAACGTGATCTGCCGCGCCTCACCGCCGCCCAGGGGCAGCACCCAGAGATTGCCGTGGCCTTCGCTGTCCGAGAGATAGGTTAGTTCGCGGTCGGTCGGATCCAGGGCCGGAGCCTGAACCTGCCCGGTCTGGTGCGTGATGCGTACCGCACGGCGCACATTTTCTTCCGCGTCCCCGTCGACAGGAAACTTCCAGATGTCGAACTGCATACGTTTGCGACTGACCACGATGCGACCGTCGCGGTCCACGTCCGGATTCTCATCCCCGGCTTCGCCGAAGGTGAGCTGTCGAGGCTCCCCTCCAGATTTTGAAATTCGCCACAGATGCAGCGTGGGCAGGTACAGAAGCGTGCTCCCCCGTGCGGTGCTGTAGATCAAATGAGACCCTTGCGGTGACCAAGCTAACCCGCTCATGAGGGTGACCTCGTGGGTAAGTCTCCGGGGATCGCCGCCCGACGAGGGAACGATGTAGAGGTCGTCGGCCCAATTTTCTTGGCTGTGCAAGTAGGCGATGCTGGCGTCGTCCGGTGACCAGCGCGGCTGGCGGTAGCTGAACGTGGTAACGGCTTGCGTTACGACCCGGACATTGGAGCCATCGCGGTCCGCTACTGCCAATTCAATTTGCCTGCCGTTAAGGCGGAAGAATGTCAGCCGCTTGCCGTCATGGCTCACGTCGGCGCCACTCATGCTGGAAACCAACCGGCGCGGAGTACCACCAAGCGCCGAGACTTCCCACAGAGCACCTTGGGTACTGCCCCCCGAGGGTGGCGCGAAGTAGATGATGGCCGCCGAGTCTTGCGACCACCTGGGCTCCAGATGCGCACCGGGACCATTGGTAACCTGAAGGGGGGCCCCACCTGCCAGCAGGCGAATCCATATCTGCCGCGTCTCAGCCGAATCGCTCACAAAAGCCACCGCTTTACCGTCCGGGGAAAACGACGGACTCTCTTCCAGGCCCACGGAATCCGTGAGCCGCAGGAACTTAACTGCCTTAGCACCCGGCTCGGTTCTGCCCCGCAGCCACCATGCACCCGCGGCAACTGCTGCCAGGACGAGAAACGCGAGCAGCCCGCGTAAGGCCAAGGCACCTGTGAACCTTCTTTTCGGCAAAGCTATCGCCGCCCCGGCGCCAGACTCCGAGATGGAGGACGAAGATTCCAGATGGAAGGCCAGGTCGCGGGCCGACTGAAAGCGCAGTTCCGCATCCTTTTCCAGGCAGTGGCGCACGATGCGGTCCAGCGGGGCTGGAATGTTTCGCTCCTTCGTCAACAGATCGGGTGGCTCTTCCTTCAAAATGGCGCTTGCTCTATCGGCTGAACTTCGTCCCTCAAAGGCGCGTTGTCCGGAGAGCATCTCGTAAAAAACTGCGCCAAAGCTGAAAACATCAGAGCGTTGGTCGGCTTTTTCCCCGCGCACTTGTTCGGGCGACATATAGCCGGCGGTGCCCATTACTGCACCCTCTTGCGTCTGGTTGTCCAACTCCAGGTCGGTGACGGTGGCATCACCCCGTTCAGGCGCGATCAACTTGGCCAATCCAAAGTCCAGAATCTTGGCACGCCCATCACGGCAGACGAAAACGTTCTCCGGTTTTAGATCGCGATGGACAATTCCTTTTACGTGCGCTGCTGCCAGTCCATGCACAATCTGAACCGCATAGTCCAAGGCTTTGCGAGGCGGCAGAACACCGTCGCGCAAACGATCTCGAAGGGTCGTACCCTCCAGGAATTCCGTCACAAGGTAGGGAGCACCGTCGTGGGTGCCAACGTCGTACACCGCGAGAATATTGGGATGATTGAGCGCGCTGGCAGCGCACGCTTCCTGCTCGAACCGTCGCAGTCGGTCAGGGTCTCGGGAAAAGGAGTTGGGCAAGACCTTGATAGCGACTTCGCGGCCCAACCGCGAGTCTCGTGCACGGTACACCTCTCCCATGCCACCCGCGCCCAGAAGCGCGATGATCTTATAGGGGCCGAGATTCGTGCCAGAGGTGAGCGCCATCCGTCCGCGCAATTATAATCCTGCGGAGCAGTTCGGCTGATGCGGCGGACTCTGGATAGTTTGTCGGCAAAGCGGAAGCCATCCGGAAACGGGCTTGGAGGAAATCAATGGCGATCTCCGCGAAGCCGACTCCTGGCCCGAAGTAGTGTCCCATCTCGCCGCGACTTACTCCGTATCGATGCTGCTTCTTGCTAGCGATGATCAAAGCGAACAACTCGCGAGATCAACCGCCGCCCAGCACCCGCCCCACCAAGGTTTGCTGCTTAAGCTTTTATTATGCCGCGCTGTTTGCGGGCTGACTTTGCGTAAGGGACGATCGGGAATGCTACGACGGAATAATGAGGTAAAACCTCTTGTTGCCTGTTAGCTGCAAAGCCGCTCTGAGCCTACCCACAGCTGAGCCAGATCTCTGAGGTTGTCTTTGTATGTGCGCGTTACCAAGTATTCCTTCCCGCCTCTTACACGCAGCCTGTACTCCCCCGTCGGTAATGGTTGGATCTCCTCCACGGCCGAAATATTCACGACGACCGAGCGGTGGATGCGAATAAAACCGTAGAGCTTGAGCTTCTCCGCCATGGACGAGAGGGACTCGCGCACTAAATAGGCATTAGTTCGGTGTCGCAACGAAACGTAATTACCTTCGGCTTGCACGGCCAGGATGTCAGCTAAATCCAAGAGTAGAATGCTTCCCTTTGCCTTGAACGCGATTCGTGGCCCCTGTCGTTTTGCTATAACCTCCAACTGCCGCCAGACCCGCATGAAGTCTTCAGCATCAACTCGGACTACCGGAAGCAACGATGTATCTGCAGCTCGGCAGAACTCGTCCGCTGTCGATTCAAGAGTGTAATCCCGGCTACTTTTGGTGGAGCAAATCGCAGCTCCCCGCAGCGGGCTAGTCGAAACGTCCACATTAGCGTTAGCAGCTTGTTGAACAAACATCTCACGTGCAATGGCCTTCTGATGCTGAATTTCGCGGTCGCTCATGAGTGGGACACCTTGCTCTCTCGTTTCGACTTCCTGCTACCCGAAGTGAGAATGACGAGTGCACTGCTTCTAAATGAAATGGTCCTGCATAACCGGAGCAGCGGATCCGTCTGACCATCTGCCCACGGGAACGACAAACACGTCGAGTGGTTGAGCGCCTTTGAATTTGTGGATTCAGCATCACCGGTGATTTCGGCAGATCGGCACCCCACGCCTTACCTTCCAGGCCAGTAGGCTACTTCTGCCCAGTGCTCACTGCCGACGGAAAGCTGGATTGTTCGCCGAAATAACACTCGATGGATTGCAACTTTCCGTTCTTGATTCGGAGATACTCCACGTTCCGGAACGATTTACCGTTCTTGGTGTGGCAAAGATACTTCACAAAAGCATCCTCCGCGCCAGTGGTAATTCGCTCCAGGTCAAAGTGCGCAATGAAATCGATCTGTGTTTCCCAGCATCGCGTTTTGAAAGTGCTCTTGCTGATGTGGTCGTCGCCGGCCGCGCTGGTAAAGGTGAAGTTGTCGGCGAGCAGGCTATCCACTGGGCCCCAGTCTTTCTTGTCCCAGGCCGCGTACCACTTCCGAACCACCTCCTCGTTCGTTAGGTTCTGCGCTCCCAATGCTCTGGCATATGCAGGTCCCGGCAGGCTCACGGTACCAACGAGCGCGCAGGCTCCCGTTGCGAGCAGATTCCTGCGCGACACAGCGATCCTTGTCATTGTTCGTTCTCCTTTTCGTGATGAAGTTTGAAGTGCTTTGCCCGATTCGCGATGCGTTACCGTCGAGCATACGAACCGGTTGGTATGTAACAGTGTCACACTGCTCCTTGAGACACCGATGCGATCAACCTCGCTTCCGGTTGCCCGGAGCACGCAGGGATCCTAGCCAGTCCACGATGTTTCTGATCCCCGCTTTCATCACTTTCGGATCCTGAGCATTCTTTGCCAGCGACGCATAGCCTTCGACCATCGCGACCAGTAAGCCAGCGGCGTCAGCGGGTTCCACGTCGCGGCGGACGCTTCCGCGGGTCTGGCCTTCTCGCAAAACGGAGGCAACGGCCTCCCGCCAGGCATCGAAGATTATTGCCAGACGCTTCCGGAATCCCGCGTCAAGAGGAGACATTTCCTGTGCCAGATTGTTCAGCTGGCAGCCGCCCCGCACATCCGCGGGCCGAACGGGTATTCGTTGAACAGCGCCGATCAAAGCGTCGATAGGGTCCTTGACGCTCTGTAGAGGCCGCACCCATTTGCCGTGGACATCGGGGGCGATGACCTCTTCGACGACGGCGTGTCCCAAGCCTTCCTTGCTGTCGAAGTGGTAGTAGAGCGCGCCCTTGGTGACCCCAGCTACGGCCAGGATGGTCTCTAGGCTGGCACTCTGGAAACCCGATCTGTAGATCTCGCGGGATGCAGCCTGCAGCAAGCGTTCCCGCGTGCGCTCAGAATCGCGCAGTCTAGTCGCTCTACGTTTCGGACTCTTGCCTGCCGTCAACATACCGACCAGTATGTATGTTGAATCCTCTGAAAGTCAATCCCAATTGAGCGCCTGCCTTGTGGCTGCCGACGATCTCGAATTTCGTAACCCTCTCGCCAGTGGGTATGAGAAGTTGGAGAAACAGTCGCTCTAGCCGTTTTGGGATCGTCCCAGGAGGTTGTTAGTCCGTCACTCGTTTTCGAACTCTGAAGTGTTGGGCCTGTTGTCTCACGTAATCGTTGTGAACCTGGAACACCACATGCTCCCTCAGTTCTTACTCAGCAGGAATTTGTGAAGTTGTGAGCCAATTTTGCTCTCAATTGCACGCTAACTGTCCGAGCGCCGATTGGTGCCTGACGTAAACCGCCAGTCATCTCGGTACCAGACTTTAACGGAGGAGAAGAGGGGATATGAGCATGCTTAGGTTACGGGGTTCCTGGCTACTGTGGGTTACGACAATTGTTTTGGCTTGCTTCAGCAATGCAGTCGCTCAAGCGAGCTACAAAGTTTCGGATTTGGGCGCGGAGGGGAATGACAACCTGGGTTGTGCCATGTCCGTCAATAACGAAGGTTGGACGGAGATCATGGCTGGGAACCTGCCACCGGGGGAGCAGGATAGCTTGCTCGGGACACTTCTAAACGGACGCGCACTCATAGACGTCGGCGGATTCAAGCTCGACCTCGGCACGCTCGGAGGGCAGAACAGTTGGATGAACTGGGGCGAGATCAATGACCGAGGGCAGGTAGTGGGTGATTCCGAAACGGCTGTCCTGGACCCTAACGGCGAAGACATTTGCGGCTTCGGCACACACCTTACGTGTCTTCCGTTTCTTTGGCAAAACAGCCACATGAGAGCTCTCCCCACCCTCGGCGGAAATAACGGGCAGGCGAGCGCGATCAACAACCACGGACAAATCGTAGGATTTGCGGAAAACGGTATCGTGGACTCCTCATGCCCGCCTGGCACAACTAATAATCGGATTGCACTGCCGGTGTTGTGGGAAAACGGCAAAGCCCAAGCTCTTCCCACGGTGAGTAGCGATCCAGACGGGGACGCATTTTGGATCAACGAACAAGGCCAAGCCGTAGGCTACTCGGGAACCTGCACGGCAGCGCTGCACGCCGTATCGTGGGAAAACGGCACTGCCTCGCCGCTTCCTGACCTCGGAACTGGCGCAATCGCCCAGGGCATTAACAACCAGGGCCAAATTGTTGGGACAGTCGGCAGTGCTGACGGCACAACCCAATATGGAGCGCTTTGGCAGAACGGCGCACTCACAAACCTAGGCACTTTGTCGGGAGATGTTGCCGCCATAGCCACCGGCATCAACAGCAAGGGCCAAGTGGTGGGAAGCACCTGGGACTCCAACTTCAACTGGTCCCATGGTTTCATCTGGCAGGACGGCTCGATGACCGACCTTAACACGCTCTTTCCTGCCAGTTCCAACCTCTTCGCAACCATGGCTAACAAGATCAACGAGCGCGGACAAATCTCGGGCATGGCAATCGTACTCAGCGGGCCGGATGCGGGCAACATCCACGCCTTTCTGGCAACCCCTGTTCACCAAAGCATAGGCAGGTCGGTTGCAGAGGTCGCACCTACACGCCCGAAATCCAATTTGCCTGCGAATGTTGGCAAACAGCATTTGCAGAGATTCGGACTCGTCCGATTCGAGCGATAAAGGGTATTTTCTAAGCTTCCGAACATGCATTCCAGCCACTTTGCTGCGCGAAGGCGCAAGGCAGGCGATTGTGCGGGACAACATGGGTCACGCGAACATATCGACGTGACCCAGATTGTTTTACGGTAAAAGCTGGTGGGAAGAGCGAGTGGATGCGCTCACCCACGCGGGAAGTTGGGCGCGCTTGCAGGGTCGGTTGAAGGGCAGCAGCAATCCTCCTCCGGCCCGCTACTCAGATGGTTCGCTCAGGTTTCGGGAGTTAATAGAGTTGGCGGCTCAAAGTCGCGCATTGGGCTGTTTGCCCTCATCAGCGAAAAGACCGGCAGCTCCCGGTGTCAGTGGCTATTGAAGCTCTACTGCTTCGCCTTTTCCGTCATCGGGAATATTGAGAGCCACTCCAGTTGTCGATAAATCCGTCTTTGCATCTATGCTTGCGCGCTTGAGGTGGACCGTGCGTTTTTGGGGCGACCACCCGTACATCTCGATGTGAATCTCCTGCCACCAAGCGGGATAAGAGCTCTCGTGTCTGGCCTAGGCGGAGGACCATACGATCCGCGCTAACCTCGCAGGGAAATCCATTTGCAGACTGGCTCCCGTCTTGTAGGCGGAGGTCTTGCCGTCGTCCCAGGTAGAGGTGGCCCGCGCAATTGTCGCCAGCATAGACCCCTCCTCCGCAATTACTCAGT
>Ga0210406_10002612_pt1 | contig 20388 bp, 20 predicted proteins | sample IncBWC30MmetaG_FD_155454 | JGI IMG/M metagenome (GOLD analysis project Ga0210406, IMG submission 155454) | Forest soil microbial communities from Barre Woods Harvard Forest LTER site, Petersham, Massachusetts, United States - Inc-BW-C-30-M | ecosystem: Environmental > Terrestrial > Soil >... | reverse complement strand
AACGTGGCTACCGGCAGCAATGCCTCCCTGACAGAAACTCTCACCAACTCGGGAGGGACCAGCGTCGCAATCTCTGCGTTGGCCGCCACCGGCTCTGGATTCACCGTCAGCGGCTTGACCTTGCCAGCCACGCTGACTGCAGGTCAAAGCGTCAGCTTCAGCGTCAAGTTCTCGCCAACCTCAAGTGGAAGCGCCACCGGCAGCGTGACCATCACCTCGAACGCCAGCAACTCCGCGCTTAACGTACCGCTGTCTGGTACGGGCCTGACACCGGGTCAGCTCACAGCAGCCCCAGCGAGCCTCAGCTTCGGTAGCATCGCCACCGGCAGCAATGCTTCCCTGACAGAAACGCTCTCCAACTCCGGGGGGTCGGCATTGACGATCTCGCAGATCATCTCCGCCGGCACCGGGTTCACCTTCAGTGGAATCACTCCACCGCTCACTTTGAACCCTGCACAGAGCGTAACGTTTCCTGTTTCGTTCGCACCACAATCGGTCGGAAGCGCAACTGGCAGCCTCACCATCACATCCAACGCTTCGAATCCTGCTGTTTCTGTCGCGTTGACAGGAACTGGAACTGGAACGGTCCCTGGGCAGTTAGCGGTGGCGCCTTCCAGCATTAATTTTGGAAGCATCACCATGGGAACAACTCAGAATCAAACCGGCACTCTCAGCGCCACCAGTGGCCCCGTGATGGTGTCCTCCCTGGGCGTGACAGGATCCCAATTCTTGGTAAGCGGGATCGCATTCCCGGTAACCATCCCAGCAGGAAGTAGCGTTCCATTCCAAGTGGCGTTCACACCGACGGTCGCGGGCACTTCGACTGCTAACATCACCTTTACCAGCAATGCCTCCAACTCTCCTTCTGTGGAATCGCTGGCTGGCTCGGGAACTGCTCCGCAACACAGCGTTGGTTTGGGATGGAACACGAGCACATCGAGCGGTGTGACCGGATACAATATCTATCGCGCATCCGCCTCCGCAGGTCCCTTTACACGCCTCAATTCCACGCTGGATGCGACCCCCTTCGACACTGATAGCACGGTCAAAGCTGGCCAGACCTACTATTACGTGGTAACGGCAGTGGGTTCCACCGGAACTGAGAGCACCTACTCGAATGAGGTCCAAGTTACGATTCCCACTCCGTAATTACTGTCGAGCAAACTGAACCGTGAAGGTGCCCCGTCTAGCCTTAGCTTGGGCGGGGATTCTCTTCGGACAGAAATCACAAGACGAAACGTTCCTGGAGTCACTCCGGTTGAATGACTGAGGCAACTTGCTGGACGCCTCATTTCCGTTTTGAAACCATCCCGCGCCTTTATTTTCACCCAACCTTGACCCTCACTACCAAGCGGTCAGTGCTCTCTCCAGGATTTCTCGAAATCTGCGCTCGGGCACTGCTGACTCCCAGAGGCTCAAGATTTTGCCCCTAAGTTATTGAAGCCCTGGGATTAATTTCCAGTTTTCCCATAACTCTAGGATTCCCAGAGACCAAGGGCCGAGGGCGGTGGGGTCTGTGCAATCGGGTTTCCCAAATTGGACCGGCTAGCCGGCTAGCACGTTGCCCGAACCGCGGCCGTCCGCATGCTATAGTGCGATTTCGCGATGGGATCTTTCCTCTTTGATTTCTCGTGGTGGACCATCCTCCTGCGGGTTGTGGCCATCGTCCACTTCATTCGGCGGCGTCCGAACTTCTTTTGGATCTGGGTCATCCTGTTTCACTGGGTGGGCGCGCTCGTCTACATCTTGGTGGAAGTGATCCCTGATGCGAGCCTTCTGCGAACTACATTTCAAGTCTTTCCACGTCGACGCCGCATTCAGGAGCTCGAGCGCACCATCCTCGACAACCCTTCGGCGGGAAACTACGAAGAACTTGGGCTCTTGTATCTCGATGACGGCAACTTCGCGCGGGCTCGCACCTGCTACGACAAGGCCATCTCCTCGCGCACCGATCACGCCGATCCGTTCTATCGCCGCGGTATTGCCGAAATCGAACTCCAAGACTTCCCTGCTGCCGTGCCTGACCTGGAGCGCGCCGTCCATTCCGATCCCGACTATGACTTTCACCGCGCCAAGGGCCTGCTTGCGTGGGCTTACGCGCAAACCGGTCAGACCGAAAAAGCCGATGCCATGTTTCGGGAAGCAACCCGGATTTCGACGATCTCGGAAACGTATTACCACTACGCGTTGTTTCTGGAGTCTCAAGGACGCAGCGCTGAAGCTCGCGAGTGGGCGCGCAAGATTCTCGACAAGAAGCCGACCATGCCAGGATATCTTCGCCGCCGCGAACGCCCCTGGTTCCGCAAGGCGAACTCGCTGCTTGCACGGCTGCCAACGGCCTGAGCCCGCGGGCGACTCCGTCAACGGATGTTAAAATGGAGTCAGTGCAGATTCCCAGGCCTTCCATCCGACTGCTGGCGACCGACATTGACGGCACGCTGCTCAATCCACAATTCCAGATTTCTGAAGGTGATCTGATAGCCATGCGGCGAGCGCACGCCGCGGGCATTGAAATTGTGCTGGTTACCGGACGAAGGCACACTTTTGCCTTGCCCATCGCGAAACAGCTTGGGTTCGACTTGTGGCTGATCAGTTCGAACGGCGCGGTTACGCGTTCGCTGGCCGGAGAGACCTTTCATCGCGATATGATGCCTGCCGAAACTTGCCGGAAGCTTTGCGGCGCGATGCAAGCATTCCGCGGACACACCGTTCTTACCTTTGACAAGGAAACGAAGGGTGCGATCGTGCTCGAACGGCTCGACGAACTGGGTCCGAGCATCCGGCGATGGCTCGAAAAGAACGCGGAGTACATCAATTTTGTGGTGCCCATCGAGGACGCGCTGGTCAGCAATCCGGTGCAGGCCATGTTCTGCGGAACCATGTCCCGCATGAGCGAAGCTCTAACGGCGCTCGACGCCGCAGGCATGGACGGTAGCGTGACCGTCCTGCGGACGGAATATCCGGAACGTGACTTGTCGATGATCGACGTGCTGAAGGCTGGCTGTTCGAAGGGTCACGCGCTGGAGCGCTGGGCCGCTCAACGTGGTTACAGCCGCGAAGAGGTCATGGCCGTCGGTGACAACCACAACGACGTCGAAATGCTTGAGTTTGCCGGACATCCGGTTATCATGGGGAATGCCTGCGAGGAGTTGCGGGCCCGCGGCTGGACCGTAACCCGTGGCAACGACGCCTGCGGCATTGCGGCCGCTGTAGATTTGGCGTTCGGTGCGCCGACGTTGGCGGTCAGTCGTTAGTTGTTAGACGTTCGCAAATTCAGATGCGATCTCGGACTTCATTTCGGTTTCGTCTTGCCGTTCTCCTCGCGATGGCTACACTTCCCTGTTTCGCCGGCGAAGTTGCAGTCTTGCGTAACGGCTTTTCGATCCGGCATGAGCGGCGGGAAGTGGTTGGGCTCACGACGCGGCTTTATGTCAGCGCGGATGGATCGAGTTTCGTTGATGTTCCCACCGCAGAGATCGAGCATTTTGAGGCGGCGCCCGAATTACCCGCTCCCGCTCCCGCTTCCGGACCTGCATCCGGAAGGCTGAACGTCAACCTTTCACATCCATCGCCTTTCGTAACAAATAGACAGAAATCTCCGGTCCCGTTGAATCTCGCCGACGTTGTCAGTTCAGCCAGCAGCCGTTATCGGCTCGACCCTGACCTGGTGAACAGTGTGATCAAGGCGGAGAGTGGATTCAACGCCCGCGCCCTGTCTCCGAAAGGAGCGCGCGGGCTAATGCAGTTGATGCCTGGGACGGCGACAACGCTGGGCGTGCCGGACGCGTTCGATCCACAAGCGAATGTCGAGGGCGGAACGAAATATTTGCGCGAACTTCTGGAGCGCTACAACTTCGACCTCGTAAAGGCGTTGGCTGCTTACAATGCCGGGCCGCTTCGGGTTGAACAGTATAAGGGAGTGCCTCCTTACTATGAGACGCGCGCCTATGTGGCCCGGATCGTAAGAGACTTCAATAAGAAGAAAGTGGCGCAGATGGCTGCCGCCTCGTCTGCGAAGCCTCTACCCCCAAAACGAACCACGACGAAGACTGCAAAAGCTGCGGGCAAGGCAAAAAGTCCGCCTCTGGTTCAGGCAAAGGTAGGCGGGCAATCCACCGAGTAGGATCCGCTGCAGCCGGCAACCTCTCCTTCGTAAAATCCGCCTTCCCTTCGCCGCAAAGACGCGGGCTTGTACGTCCCCTGGTCGTAGTCGTTACCGTTGCCTTCGGCTTAGGCTTAGGCTCAGGCCGTTGAAAACATTGGCATGGGCGGGCGCGGCAGGACGCCTGCGTTTACGAGACATCACTGTGAGAAATGGGATCCCGTCGAAGGAAAATGGCCGAGCCCACATACAAAATAGCCGCCAGAATGGTCAGCGATCTCAGCCCAAACCAAAGGGAAGATGATTCCAGTAGCCCTCCGAGCAGCGAACCGAACAGATTTGATCCGAGGGCGCTTCCACGAAAGCTTGCCCGCGCAAAACTGGAGATAAAAATAATGCCCGCGAAAAACACTGGAATGCAGAGAGCCAGCGTGGATACGACTGCGCGCTCAGCCCACGATTCAAAGAAAAGCTTTTGCATGGGAACCGCGAACATGACCGCCAAAGAAAGAAACAAGCCTGCGTAAGCCACCGCCAAAGGAATTCGTGGAAACCAGCCATATATAAGATTGGCGGCCACAATAAGGCATAACAGTCCGGACACGACGATGGAGTTGACCACCCAGGTCGTGCCAAATAGAAGAGCCATCTTGCTGACAATCTGCGCTTCGAGCAACATGAAACCTGCCCCCAAGAACATGAAGTGAGGTTGGATGTGTCCGCCTTCGTCACTGGTTTGGCGAAGGAACCAGCCAAAAATAAAAAGCACGGCCAGCGAAACCAGAATCACGCTGATTGGCAAACCTGGCTCATGCTGGTAAAAGTAGGGCCAGTCATCGGTGGTCAAGCGGGCGGCCTGCATGGGCATGTTGGAGTGGGATCGAAGATAAGCGGCGAGCGCCGGATCGGAACTGGCCTGAGCCAGTCGTTCCCGCGAACCAGCGACGAAGAAGCGACCGGAAACATCATAACCACCAATGTCACTCTGGAATTGAATTGGGTCCTGGCCAAACCCATCTTGCATCAAGTTGAACAAACGGCCAGCGATCCAGGGAGTATCGACCTGAAATTTCACGACAAAGAGTCCATCTGGCCTCAGTAAACGCCTTGCCCGCTGCAGCGCCTCGCGAGTATAGACGTAGTTATCAATACGGATGTTGGTGAAGTGCGACGTAGTGGTGTGCGAATCAAGAAGAGAAAAGACAATGAGGTCGAATTGATCGTGGCTGTTCTCGATGTAACTGCGGGCATCATCAATGACGACCTGCGTGCGCGGGGACTGATACGGGTGTTCGAAGTGCAGGTCACGGCCTAGCTGGAGAATTAACGGGTCAATTTCAACCGCGACTACTCGACCAGCTCCATTCCGAAGCGCTGCAGCGACGTCGTTCCCCATGCCCGAGCCCAACACCAGTACCGATGGAGGAGACCGATAGAAGCGGTACGGTAAGTTGTACGCGTTCCATTCCACCGGATGGTGAAGAAATTGCTCCGGGTGCGACTGAACGAAGGCGGGCGAGAGATTCAAGATCGTCTGATACAGGGCGTCGTTCGTGGTTAAAGAGTAAGCCTCTACCTGTCGATTGCCAGAGATGGGCCGAACTACCAATTTCTGATAGGGAGACCAATACGTCTTGGCATGGCGGTGATCCGGAGTCGCGAGCAAGGCCACACAGGCCAGGAAGGTAGCGCCGAGAGCTTTGCGCGCTCCCGGATTGTGCCAGAACACCAGCAAAGAAAAAACCCCGGCGACCAGAAACCACACCCAAGGCGGCTGATAAAGGAAGGACAGCAGAGTAAACCCAGCGATTCCAGCGAGGCTTGCGAGCACATTGACACTGTAGGCAGCCACACCATTGGGGGCGTTTTCCAAATACCAACCCACAAGTTGTCCGAAAGGGATAAACGTGGTCGCGATCACGGCAAACAATGGGACGACGACCGTCATCGCCAGCAGCATTCCTGTCCAACTCGGTGGCATCGCCGGAACTCCCCAAACATGGACCTCGACACCGCCACCAAGGAGCTGGGGCAACGCGGACATCGTGCGGCGCAGGGGAGAGATTGGTGTTTTCAGGATTAACGTAAGCAGCAGGAGAGGCGCGATCATCGCGAGCAGTTGAATGCGACGTCGGCAGAGATAACAACCCAGACCGAAACCCAGAAAACATGCCACTAACACGAAGTTCTTGAAATACGCAAAAATCCTCACTTCCGAGGATACCCACCGAATCATCATCATTTCCACAAACAGGGTCAGCAGACTGATCAGCACCAGTTGGCGGTAGCCGAAGCCACCGAGTTCCTCGATCCGCACTTCAAGCCGAAGCGGATTTGACGCCGCAGTTCTCAGGCGCTTGAACGTTTGGTGGACAATCAAAACGGCAACTACGGAAACCAGGAAGAGAAACACTAACGAACTGAACGAGTCGGTAATCGCTTCCATGCTGTAAGGCCGACCTCCATCGGCCCATCTGGAGCGCATCGGGAGATGCTTGCGCCTACCAAGCGTATCAGAACTGAAGAAGCGCAAGTTTCAATCGCCCTCGCACCTCCTCATCATCTTTGACCTTGGTTTGACCCCTTTGCCTTGCTCATTTACCTTGGAACTGCCGTTTCCCGCTTCGCGTTGCGAGGGCCGCGGCGCGGAGTTTTTCCCACTTCATGGATAAAAAGCGAATCCTGGCCAGTGTTGTCGTATTCCTCATTCTGGCAATTCTGGTTTACCTGCAATACCGGCATTGGCGAAGCTTCGACTGGGGAACGTTCTGGAGCCAGCTTCATCGCATAAAGAAAATTCACGTACTTCACGCGATCGCATTGGTCTATGCGGCATACGTATTGCGCGCTCTGCGATGGAAAATTTTTCTCAAACCGGTGCGGCCGAAGGTGAAGACCTTCGACTTGGTCGCCCCGATGATGATCGGTTTTACTGGATTAGCGCTTTTGGGGCGCGCCGGCGAATTTATCCGTCCCTATCTAGTCGCCCGGCGCGCGGATCTTTCCTTCTCTTCGCAGTTGGGAGTGTGGGCGGTCGAGCGTGTGTTCGATGTTGGCGCCTTCGCGGTTCTCATCGTGCTGGCGATTTTTTTACCGAGCGCGCTGCAATCGATTCCGCATCCGGAATATTATCTTCAATTTCGCGACGCGGGATTTGTACTGGTCGTGGGAGTTGCGGCGGCGGCGGCCGCCGCTGTGCTCATCAGCCGGAGCGGCGATAAGATTGCACAGTGGATCGAGAAGAGATTCTCCCACCTGGCATCCGGCTTTGGGCATCGGATGGCGCAGAAAGTGCGCGAGTTTGGCGCCGGATTGAATACCATTCATGGTCCCTTTTCCCTGTTGTCGCTGACGGCGCTGTCTCTCATTATTTGGTACGTTACGGCTCTGGCGTACAAAGAAGTGACCCACTCCTACGGAGTCGATGCCCTGGAGATTCCAGTCTCGCAACTCCTGATCTTGATGGGCGCAAGCATGGCCGGCTCGATGTTGCAGTTGCCGGCGGTAGGCGGTGGCTCGCAGATGGCGACGATCGCGACGCTATCGAGCGTGTTTGACGTACCACCCGAAATGGCGGCCAGTTGCGGGATCCTGCTCTGGCTGGTTACCTTTGCCTCAGTGGTGCCGGCGGGTCTGGCATTGGCACACCACGAGAGATTGTCGCTGCGGAAATTATCGGAGGAGAGTCACAAGACAGCCGAGGCGGAAAGCGCGCCGCCGCCCACCGCGTAAGCGAACTGTCGAGCCATCGAGAGGAACCGTGCGGAAAACCCTTTTGCTCATGCTCCTGCTGATCTGTCGATCCGCATGGCCTCAAGTGTCGGATCGTGCAGTCGTCATAACTCACGCCACCGTAATCAACCCGACGAGTGCATACTCTTAATCCGACTCCACTGTCGTTGTCATGGGAGAACGAATCGTCCGCGTTGGCTCCAGTCAGACCGCTCGCCCTGGAGCGGGCACTGGGGGACAATGGCACACCAAACCAGCGCGGATGAGCGAAACCAATATGGCCACACATCGTGCGATATAGCGACCACCTGAAAGCGCAAGCATGGCTCTGAGTTCACTCCTCGAAACACATCTGGGAGACCAACATGAAAAGTGATTTACAGCCAACCAGCGGAGCGCTACCATACAACTGAACCGGGTCAGAAAGAGGCGCCTATGCATCTGCCTCGCAAGTCCGAAGGTTCAACAACTGCACGCCATCCGAGTGGTCGGATATCCCACAAAGCGCGAAATTCTGCGCGTCCACGTCGAGCAGCCAAGAACGGCCGCAAGTTCGACCCCCAGGCATTCCTCGCCACCCTGGGCGAAGGCCGAAAGCCGATGCTCTTTCTGAAGAAGCAGACCATCTTCACCCAAGGGGACCCCGCGGACGCTGTGTTTTATTTGCAGACGGGAAGGGTAAGACTCACTGTTGTCTCGAAGACTGGCAAGGAAGCAACGATCGGCATATTGCACGATGATAGTTTCTTCGGCGAAGGCTCCCTTGCAGGCCAAACTGTACGCATGGGCACCGCAACGGCGATGACAGATTGTACTGTTCTGAGAATTGAGAAAACGGCCATGGTGGGCGCGCTTCACCGGGAGCACACCCTTTCCGATCTGTTCGTCGCATATTTGTTAACCCGGAACATCCGATACGAAGAGGATCTTGTTGACCAACTGTTTAATTCCAGCGAAAAAAGGCTCGCCCGTCTCCTTCTTATGCTCGCTCAATTTGGCAAGGAAGGGGTTCCTGAGGCTGTGGTTCCTAAGATCAGTCAGGAGACCCTGGCAGAGATGATCGGTACCACTCGCTCACGGGTAAGCTTTTTCATGAACCGGTTCAGGAAATTGGGATTCATTCACTACAATGGCGGACTGCAAGTCCACAGCTCACTTCTCAACATCGTTCTTCACGACTAGCGTTCGTCGATCGCGCGGACGGAGCAGGCTGAACAAACCTTCCCCGTGCCAAATCTCCATGAGACTGCGACCAAGCGTTATGGCTCAGACGCGATCCCGCAAACCGAAGACCCAAAAGTCACCGGCACTACCGGGTGCGCCTATGGAGGCTGAAAATGGATAAGTCTAGGAACTCGGTGCATGGTAACGGCGGAAACGTCGCGGTCAAAATGAGTGTGGCAGATATTCTCGAGCGTGACCTCGAAGACGTGATTCGAGAGTGGCTCTTCCGAGTCGAGCAGGAGCGTGAGCTGACTGCGATCCCTTTGAACTTTGAAGACCGGAAAGGCCATCTTCCGCAGCTTCTGCGCGAAGTGATTGTGCGTTTGCGTCTGGACGACGGAACCAAGGCTCCGATTTCGGAAGCGGCTGCCCACCACGGAGATTTGCGGGCCCGCCAAGGCTACACGGTAGCCATGGCAGTCGAGGAATCTCGTCTGCTACAGGTGAGCACTTTTACGATCCTGCACAGAAGCGAGAAGAATTTGGATTTGAGCATGCTCCTTCCCGACGTTGTGACGATTGCGGACGAGGTGGACGCGCAGTTGAAGCAGCAGATGCTGCGCTTCATGGCTGCGGATACCGCGAACATTGGACAAGTCAGTGCAGACGACGAAGATAGTGAAGATAACTAGATAACTTAGAGAGTTTAAGATGTATCTCTCGCCCGACCGGTAGTCGGCACATATTGAAATCTGTGTGAGCTGGGCTCGCGACGTTTGCGCTTGTTTTTAATCTTCGCCGGCTTTCGTCTCTCCGCAAGTGTCGCTTCCGCCGCGAGGCTTTCCCGTTCGTGCCCGGACATGGTCTCAGGGTGAGCAGCAATTCTGGCGGCATAAGATTTGGTCGGTATTTCGGCTTTCTTTCTCGCCATAGTTACAGTCTTCCAATGGCTCGAGCCGATTGTCTGCCGCTAGCGCGCCGTGTGGCTGACTTTCCGTTTGAACGGCGGACCTAATCATGTGCTAGGAGAACGCGAAAGGCTGAACATTGCACAGAGAATCCCGACACGAAAATGGTTGAGATCGTACTCAGATTCTGCCCAAAGTGCAGAGGATCGGCGGGCGGATTTGCGCTGACTGCCGAACAGAGTGTTGCGGAGACTCATTCTGCGCCTACAGCTGCGAATACCACCTAACGCACTCATGCTCCCGAAAGCCCGTCCACAGCAATGAACGGAATCGTCCAGCACGCCACGATCAGAACGCCGCCTAAAATTGGGAACCGCTTTCCCTCCATTCGCTCTCGATTGGACCACAATCGCGTCGAATTGGGCTCCCCGCATCAGCAAATCCCCTCCAGTTTTCTATCAGGTTAGTTGCTTCTATATCGAACGAACTAGATTGAAGCGCAGGGCGAAGGATGGTAGCATCCCTGGGGCCAGTGCCGAGGCGCAGCATATGACATTTCATTCTCCGGTTGGAACAACAAGTATCCTTTTTGAGCACGTGTTGGCCACCGTGCCGACATCTGCTCCAGCAGCCGACTACGTTATCAGCGGTTTCCCAGAGTACGAGGTCGATCTCACCTCTGACCAAAGGAATGTACTGAACCGCATAGCTACGGAGATTGTCAACAGTCAGTCCGGGCCCAATCCAGTGTCGGCGCTCGTGATCACCGGACATGCGGACAGAGACTTGCGGGCCAACAATCCCAAACACCAGCCTGGTGAGACTCGCGCACAGTTTGAGATGAGAATGAGTGATTCGCGTGCGCGGAGCGCGGCGGAGCTTTTGAAATCTCGAATCAAAGATCTTAAGGGTCCAGGATCGACAGCCTTGCTCGACGAGCTTCTTTCTCAACCGAAGCGAATTAAGACCGTTCCCCTGGGAGCGAGTGATTTGCTTGTTCAAAACCCCAGCAGCGAGTCCGAAAGGGCGCTCAATCGTCGTGTGGAGTTCTTTCTGGTGCGAACCGTTCAACCCCCGCCTCCTCAGCCAGCCGACCCATTTTCAAAGCGCGTGCAAAGGGCAGCTCGACTCATCGAAGGAGGGCGGAAGGTGGACCCGGACTCGACGGGCACGCGGACAAAAAGGGCCTATGAATTTCTGCAGCAAATGCTGAAGCCAGGCGTAAACGACAAGTTCGTGGATGGAGAGAAAAGTAACGAAACCGTTAATGGGAAGCGCGCACTGGATGAGAGAGGCATGCCAACTGCTCTGTGCGCTTATCCGGGTAAGTACGATCCTCCGTCGGTAAGCGCCGCGGACGAGGAAAAATTCTTCAATCATGCGTTTCCGATTCTTAAGGGTCCAGGATGGGCGCCGTCCGAGTCCGACGAAACAATTCTCAAGATACTGGGCGGACTGGTCCTGAGGATCGATCAAGGTATCAATTTGACTGATGAATACATTGCCCATAATGTGGAACTCATCGCTGGGGGCTACCTCGGAGATCAGGCCAGGAAAAAGCTGCAGCAGGAATACGTAAAGCGCATGACTGATCAGAATGACATTTACTGGGCCTTCCGCTCACGCTTGTAACGCCATGAAGCAAACGTTTTACCGGAGTGTTTGGTCCCTCCGGATCTCGTCTACGAGGGCCACGCCCGTAGACTGTGGCGTAACATTGCGCTCATCCCCCGTCTGTTTTTCTTTTGATCAGTCACAACGATGTCTGGTTTTCCGTCCCCGTTAAAGTCTCCGACTGCCATCCAGCGATGGTAGTCACTATCGATGTAGCTGAAAGTTTGATTCATTGACACCGATGAGGTCGCAGATGTCACCTCCAATAAACCTGTATTAGATGAAGTCCCATTGGGCTCGTTCACAACTGTGACCTGGGCAGTTTGCGGAGTCGCCACATCTGAGGTTCCGATGGTCGCCGTGAGTTGAGTTGAACTCACAAATGTGGTTGGCCTACTACTTCCATTCCAATTCACGACCGCAGTGTGGCTGAAACCTGCCCCATTTATCGTGAGAGTGAATCCAGACTCGCCTGGTGCAATACTTTCTGGAGTGAGCGGCTGGTTTATCAGTGGTACTGGTCCCAAGGAAATCAGCATGCTTTGCAGGACATACGTCCCTGGCACATATGGGTTTGGCACGAACTGACCGATGTACGTCCACTCGGTGGCAACCCTGAAGTCAACTTCAACGGGCAAAGAACCACACCAATTAAGACCGCTGTCGCACTCATTAAACGTGCGGTATCCGGCTGCGGTTCCATAGACGGTCAGGACATCGTCAGCACCCACCGAAGAATAAAATTGATGTCGCTATGAATCCGGGAAACCCCCACATGCCAAAGGGTTGTCCGTTAACTACCATTGAGCCGCTCGGAGGGAACCCAATGATCCCGAACTCCGAACCGATGTAGGAAGCAATCTGAGCCAGAGTACATCCGTTGTAACACGCAGTGCCGATGCCCACGTTGGCTGGATCATCACCTGATACGTTAGTGATTGTGTACCCAGGTGCCGTCAAAAACGACGTAACAGGGTCTTCCCCGTAGACTGATCCAGGCCCAGCGGTGATGCTCCCTCCGGTCAGAGTGACTTTTGTTATGGTTTGAGCATAGAGGGGAGCGGCAATTACCAGACAGAAAAAAACGAGGTGCGCACGTTTCATTGGCCACACTTCCTTCCACGGGTTGGGACGGTAAAAACGTCCGTGAAACCAATGGAATAGTCAGGGCTGTCTCGAGGAAGGAGAACTGCTCTGTAGAGCGGCTGCAGGGGAGATACAAACCAACGGGCCGGATGCTACAGCGGGCTGAAATTAAAGTCAATGGCCCTGTGCGGCCCGTCCGACCGGCCGCACCGTTCCACAAACAGTTGATTCAGGAACGCTGTCTCCGGCATTTTCGTGTGCGAGGAATCAGTAGGTTAGCTCTTAGATCAGATCTACATTTTTGGAACGCATAGAACGTCGCAGGCGCTCGGGCGTCGGATAGCGTCACCGGCTTGCGATGTGAGGAGTGCTCTACCAGGCTGAGCCACTCAATGGGGAAGGACTCACTCCCCGAGTTGCGCCGGTGAAGCTCCCGATATGGCTCCAGGATCGTGCCCTGCGACTAGGGGACGCCGAAAGAGCACGACCCATTGGCGTGCAAGACTCTCCTTAAGGATACCAAGGCGCGTACATAAACTTCCTGACACTGGCCCGCAGCGAGGCAGAGTACCGTGCAAAGGTGGCTGGTGCGTTGAGCTACTATTGCCTCGAACTCGGAATTTGAAGATGTGCGCCCTTTTTCACCTTCCGATGGCACATTTATGTGGCGTTCGCCTCGCGAAGCGCGTAAAGACGCGCTGTCACGCTCGACCACGCGCCACATAACTTGACTCATCGATGTGCAGAAGAAAGTCAGGTTGCGCAGCACCAGAGTCAGATGCAACAGGTCGACCTCGACCTTGCCCAGCAGCGGCAACGATTCACCAGTTTTCGGACGCTGAAGAGTATTGCGGGCGCCCCGCAGAGCCCTGAGTCGGCGAAGGCTTTTCTCCATGATTACGAAATGCTTCGTATAGCGTCTATCCATGAGAACAGAGACTTTTGTGACATATCCAACGGCACGATCAGTGGCACATTGCATTAATTGCGCACCGTGTTCCCGACGACGGGAACACAAAGGAGAACAATGGCGTCGAACTACTTTCGGAATTTGGTAGCCCTGATGGTGGGTTTACTGGTGGTGCTGTTACCCGCGCTCGGGCAAGTAAGAAACGTCCCCGCGGCACGTCTCCACCATTCCGGTGTGTACGACGAAAACCGCAAGGAATTCGTAATCTATGGCGGCTACACCTGGAATCAGTCCGCGCAAAAAGTGGAATCGGCTAGTGACGTCTGGGGGTGGAATGGAAGCAGATGGGAGCTGATTTGCGACAGCACACTCAATAAGTACGTCGCGGCAATGGCCTTCGACTCAAAACGGCAACGAACCCTGATATTCGGGGGCGCAGACGATTCCGGCGCGATCGACGGGAAGCTGCGCAGTCTGGAAGGGGGAAGATGGAGTGTGGTAAAAGATCTACCCACTTTGCAACGGGCCGATGCGAGCATGGCGTATGACTCGAAACGGGATCGCCTTGTTCTGTTCGGCGGCAGGAATGAGGAGGTTCTCTTTGCCGATACCTGGGAGTTCGACGGTAACGATTGGAAGCCCACTTTCATGGCTGGCCCTTCTCTGCGGTCTGCGGGGTCTGTTGTATACGACTCAGCGCGCGGCGTGACCGTCTTGTACGGAGGGTTTCGGCCTCTTGCCGCGCTTGGCGATACTTGGGAATGGAATGGCGAACAATGGAAGCTCGTCGGCGAGCTGGGCCCCGGGCCGCGCAGTTGGCCGGGACTGGCGTACGATTCGAAGAGGAACCGAACGGTTCTCTTTGGCGGAGAAGATGAAAAGGGCCAATTCTATTCGGATACGTGGGCATGGGACGGAAAGGTGTGGACACGCATTGCCACCGAGGGACCGCCCGCACGGATTCAGTCAGCGATGGGATACGATTCCCAACGGGACCGCATCGTGCTATTCGGCGGCGTGAACAACAAACCACAGCGGATGTTAGATGACCTCTGGGAGTTCGATGGAACGCAATGGACGCAAAAGCAACCTTGACCGAAACGCTGATAGAACGACCGCGAGTGCGGGACTCCTTGATTCAGGTGCGGCATTGGCGTCCATGTAGCAGGGCGAACAGAACATGTTGCAGCGGTTGGTGAGGTCGACGATCAAATACGTACCGCGGCCTGTCCTGATGCTGTTTGTTCCGTGGTTGTGAACCACCTCGTCGCCGGCACAATTGAAGTCCTTGCCAAATCCTAGCCGCTCCATCCGTTTGAAGAAAGCCGGATGATTCGAAAGCACGTCTTCAAAAGGACCATGCTTATCGCACACCTTGCGCATGAGAATGCGTCCTGCGTCCTCCAGGATCTCGGCCTCGATGATTCCGGGACGATCCCTAAAGTCGGCTAGACTTGCCTCACCCCTAATTACGCCTTCTACCGCTTCACGTGCAATCGGGACACAATGAGAGTGTTCGCCTGGGAACACCCGTCGCCATTGGGACCCGCTCCCAACTCCTGGGCAGCGGACTGGGCGCCCAAGACGGTTGAGGCAATTTGCCTTGCGGCAAGATTGAATAGATGTTTCTACCGAAGGACCACGCGGCGTCCGATATCGATCGAAAAAGATTGGCTGTTTGGTCGGACATCAGACACCTCCGGTGGGGATTCGCTCAAAGGCGGGAATGCAGAAAACTGCGACAGCATGGGACCCCAGCTGAAAAGTGGCTTAAATATATGGCATCGGAATGTTACCTTCGCAAGCGCGAAAAAGCGGGAACTTTTCGATTTTTCCTTAGTGCCTTGCTCTCTCGTTGGCTTACGATCCCACCGTAAGATAAATCTCTTCAGAGGAAAGGGAGACGGATGGATCTCTTCGACGAAATATCATCATGGCCAAGTCTGCACGCTCGACACAAAACTGCTCCATTGCTTCCGGAGAGGAAGCAATACCTCGCATCCATGCTGAAAAGGGGCGTCAGGCGAAAGGTTGTACGGTCTACCGCGGCTTACCTGATTCACATCGTGCGCCTCCTAGGAATGACTTCACTCCGCAAGGTCGAACTGGACGAGATCGAAGCGGCAGCGCGGGAGTGGGCAGCATACGATGGCCCATTGCGGAAGAAACTGAAACGGCCAGGAGCACCTTTCATGTTTGTTCGCGTTGCTCAAAGTTGGCTGCGTTTTCACGGCCAGCTGGCTACTCGGTTTCCAAATCCCTTTCAGCACTTAGGTGAAGAATTTGCTGAGGCGAAGCGGAATCAAGGGCTATCCTCTGCCAGTGTTGACACTCTCCGCGATAGGGCACTGACGTTCCTGAGGTGGTTTGGCGATCAACATCAGGATCTCAATTCGGTTTCGTTGCGCCATATTGATGAGTTCCTAGCGACTAAACGGAGTGAGGGATGGACAGTCCGTACTATCGCATCGAACTCCGCGACATTGCGAAGTTTCTTCAGCTATGCCGAGCTTCGAGGGTGGTGTGCTCCGGGAATAGCACTCGGGATTCAGCATCCGGCAAGTCGTGGAGCCCACAACCGTCCGAAAGGGCCACAGTGGACGGAGGTAAGAAGGCTCATAGCATCTGCCAGCGGATCTTCTCCTAGCGACCTGCGCGCCAAAGCTGTTCTCCTTCTATTCGCGATTTACGGTTTACGAAGCAGTGAGGTGGCGCAGCTCCGATTTAGTGATTTCGACTGGGACAGTGAAACGTTCACAGTACATCGCGCAAAGCGCGGTGGAATTCAGCAGTTTCCAATTCAATATGAAGTCGGAGAAGCAATCATCCGTTACCTACAACACGGTCGACCCCGCTCGGCAACAAATTATGTTTTCGTTGCCGCGCAAGTCCCACACGGACGAATTCGCCCAGCTCCAATGCACCAACTGGTCAGCACGAGAATGTTAGCGTTGGGGATCAAGCCGGAGCAACTCGGTCCCCACTCTCTCCGTCATGCTTGCGCGACCCGTTTGCTCAGGAAAGGAACTTCGCTTCGAGAGATCGCCAATTTTCTTGGTCACCGGAACCTTAAGACAGTGAGCATTTACGCAAGTTTAGACACCAGGGCTATCCGGAAAGTCGCTTCGTTCAGTATGGCTGGTGTCCTATGAAACTGCACGAAGGGGTCGACGCCTATGTTGAGGGAAGAAGAACGTACGGGGCCGTCTACCCGAACGGCATTCAAACACTGAGCGCGTTCTGCCGCTACGCTGGCAATATACCGCTGGATACTATAAGGCAGCGCCAAGTCGCAGCTTTTCTCGATGGGCCGGCGACATCAGAAGCCACATGGCAGAACAAATACAAACAGCTGCGGAATTTCTTCCTCTTTTGGTTGGCGCGGAATGCAATCTCTGCGGTACCAATGCCATTACGGAGGCCACCCGTCGATTCTCCATTCAGGCCGTACATTTATACTCGCGCTGAGATCCGTCGTTTGTTGTCGACGATTCGCATCGGCCAAAAGAACTCGAATTGCAAGATCGATATTCGCACCCTGCGGGTGCTCATTCTGTTTCTCTATGGGACAGGTGCACTCTTGAGCGAGGCCCTCACATTCCGGTGTGATGATTTAGATCTCAGGAAACGCACGATAACTTTTCGGAGTTCGCGACCGTACCGTTCGAGAACCATTCCAATTTGCTCGGACCTATACAACGTGCTGCGCAGATATCATGCGACGAATCACCGGACAAATATCGCGAAAGTCCCGTACTTGTTCCTCAACAAGAACGGGGAGGCTCTCACCGAATTCGCCGTGGAGGCGACATTTCGACGCCTCCGAAAATTCGCGGGCGTTACGCGCCGCGATGGCGTAGCCAGCAGCCCTCGCTTACACGACCTCAGACATACATTTGCAGTTCACCGGATAGACGGATGGATTAAACACGGCGCCGACTTAAATCGCATGCTCCCTGCTCTCTCCGTGTACATGGGACGATTTGGACTGGGATCAAGCGATCGTTACCTGACTCTAGCTCCAGAGCGTTTCCGTGCTCAGCTCAACAAGTTGAGCCCGCGCCGCGGCAAGAAACGATGGCGCGACAATCCGACGCTCATGAGATTCCTGACAGAATTGTGAATCAGTCAATCGGCGTCTTTAGCGCATGGAATTCGGACGAGAGTCGAGGATGCAGAGGCAATTGGGGGTCGAAGGACATCTGCCGATCTATGATGGCGCTGGCCATACGGGCTTGGTCCCCTCCGATTTCGTTAACGGGACGCTGAGGGTTCCGGGCCAACAAACGTCGTGCGTCTCGCTCCTTCTAAGCCAGGAACTCCTTCAGGGTCCGCGGTGATTTCGATGGTCGTGCAGTACTAGCATTTGAGCACAGCCTGCTCGGCAGCTAAGGCCGCAATTTCTTTGGCGCGTTCCTGCCCGATTCTAAGCATGGCTCCGGTATTGGCGATTGAAAAGATGGTGGCGGGATTGTGCAAGTTTCGCCGCTCGGGCCGGGCCAGGTTGAATTCAACACGAGAAGATGAGCATGAAAAGCCAACCACCGAAGAAAGCCCCCAAAGACAAGCCGGAGAGCAAGAAAACCAATGGCAAGCCAACGCCGGGCAAGTGGCAAGGTCTCAAGTGCCTAGTTCTGCAAGTTCTCTCTATCCATTCTATGTATTACCCTGTATTAAGTAGATTCCTATGCATTTCTCCCCATTAATTCTTTGACAATGCGGAATGTGTCATATTGTATTACTCTGAATAGCAAGCCTCGTCGCCAAGAAAAAAGGCATTGAGATGCCCCTTCTGCGCGAGGGCACGTTCTGAGACTTTGCCTTCTGGATCGATTCAGATAACTACTCTAGTTCGGCCTTACCGTGTCCGCTTGCGGGCACAGGTCCACGTCCGCATGTATGCCCCGGTTTCCCACCCCAAATCCCCCATTTTCACGCGGAGTTCAGGGTGGCCCGGCAATGGATAAAGCGGGGGTGCACGCCGATCAGGGCTTACTTACAAAACGGGATCGACTCGCGCACTCGCGGCTCGCGAACAAAAATTCCTCCCCATGCCAGCGCGCCGAAGATGACCGGGAAGGTGCATTCGAACACGGGATGGCCCACGCGAAGATTCGACACAACCGCTCCTCCGAGGTAGCCGGTGAGCAGAACGGCGCCGAGAATCGTGGTTCGCGGAATCGCGTAAAGGACGGTGCACGCCAGCATGAGCACACCGATTAATACCATCGCGTTGGTCGAGAAGCCTAACTCGGAGCTGGCAGAGATTACGTGCGGCTCCTTGATGACCTTCATGATGCCATCGAAGGCGCAAAATAAAACCACCAGTGTGCTCACAGTGCGTCCGACCCAAATCAAGGTTTTCGAATTAGAAGCGGCGACGTTCGATAGTGGATTAACTTGAGTAGCTGCAGACATGGGGATCATCTCCTTCTTATGAATTTTGAACTGCTCTTGACGCTTGCACTCTTAGGCCTCTTTACCACAGTTGACCATCCACGGAATCCCGTAGCGGTCGGTCAGCATGCCGAAACGCGAAGCCCAGAAGGTTTCCTGGATGGGCATGCGGATCGCCCCGTCCTGTGACAACTCGCGGAAGATCCGCTCTGCTTCATTGGGATCCTTCACCTGGATCGAGGCCGAAAAGCCCTGGGGCTTTTGATAGACACTCGGCGGCGCGTCGCATCCCATCAACATCTGATCACCGACGGTCAGATGCGCGTGGCCGATCTTGCCGCGCCACTCCGCTGGAACGTGTTCTGGGGACGGCATGGCATCATATTTGAGCAGCATCTCGATCTTGCCGCCAAAGGTCTGTTGATAGAACTGGAATGCTTCTTCACAGCGACCATCAAAGTGAACATAGGGGTTCAGCTGCATAAAAGATTCTCCTTGGGAATACTCAAATTTCTCTCTCTACTTGTAAGTCGAATGGCGCGCGCCCAAATAGACGGTCGATCTACTTGTTTCCACCCAGTTGCTCGCAGAGGAGGTGTTCCTGCTGGCGGAGTTCGGGCGTGAGATTGGGACCGAAGTCTTCCATCTCATGAAACGGGCGAATGTCGGTAAGGATTCGGTTTAAATTGTCACGCTCTCTTTAGACAGGGGCCGTAAGTCATTGCTTCATATAGATATATTTGTTTTGCCCGAAGCACATCAGGAATCAAAATGTCCCAAACGTCCCTCAGAAGGTGCGCTCGCATCTGCTTGTTTCTAAAAGATTGCGGGTTGTCAGATTGACGTTCTGACGCGAATCCTTACCGAGGGCCTAAAGGGCGCAAACGCCATCATCGCCCTCCGCTGCAGCAAGCTCAGCGGACGCTTCGAGGATTTCTGGGAACGCCGCTCAGATCAAAGTAAAGTGCCAGCGTGATTTTCATCTCCCAAATCCGGCGTGCGCCCTGTTCGCACCGGACCGGAGGACTATTGGGAACCTAAGAGCTCGCGAGCTTTGGCAAACTTCGCTTGAGCTTCATCGTACCTTTTTTGTTCACGAAGCGCCACTCCCCAGTTGTTGTAAGGCGCCGCAAATTTCGAATCTAGGGCAATCGCTTTCTGATACATCGTGATAGCGTCATCGTACCGCTTCTGGTCTCCAAGGACGATTCCCAAATCGTTGTAAAGCTTTGGGTCATTCGAATCAAGCTCGATCGCCTTCTGATACATGGCGATGGCTTTGTCATCGTTCTTCTGGTCACGGAATACCGCACCGGAGAGGTAGTACGCTCGCGAATCATTGGGATCAAGTTCGATTGCCTTCTGATACCTAGCAATCGCTTCCTCGTATTTCTTCTGGTCGAAAAGGGTGATTCCCCAGTTAATGTACGGTAGCGAGTTCTTTGGAGCGATCTCGATTGCCTTCTGATACTTGA
>Ga0210406_10002611_pt1 | contig 20392 bp, 22 predicted proteins | sample IncBWC30MmetaG_FD_155454 | JGI IMG/M metagenome (GOLD analysis project Ga0210406, IMG submission 155454) | Forest soil microbial communities from Barre Woods Harvard Forest LTER site, Petersham, Massachusetts, United States - Inc-BW-C-30-M | ecosystem: Environmental > Terrestrial > Soil >... | reverse complement strand
CAGGCTCGCAAGCCCTTTGAGCGCGGTCTCGGGAACGCCTTTATACGGACCCTCGTTGTACTCGACGGCGCGAGCGGTATCGGAAGGTGCGCCCGAGTGCGCAAAATGATTGGTTCCTTTGGTGAACGCCCCCGGCACGACGATGCTGGTCTCGATGCCCCAGCGGGTGAGTTCGCTCGCGTAACTCACCGCCAACGAGTCCATTGCGGCTTTCGCGGCGAAGTAGGGCGATAGATACGGCGGCGTGCCGCCGCGCGTACTGCTGCTCGACACCCACACGATGAGGCCCTTGCCCTGCTTGCGCAGCTGCGGGAGGGCTGCACGATTGACTCGCTGGGTGCTCAAGACGTTGACGTCGTAGAGCTCTGCGAATTGCTCCGGTGTGAAGGCCTCGGCGGGACCGAAAGACATGTGGCCCGCGTTGTGGATGACGACATCGAGGTGGCCTTGCTCCGCAATGATCTGGCGAATTGCCGAAGCAGATGATGCCTCGGTGGCCACGTCCATTTCGATGGCACGCAGGTCTACGTGGTGATCCTTCGCGTACTGATTTGCTGCTTCAACTTGGGTCGAGTTGCGGCCGGTCGTAGCGCGCATGCCGGCATATACAGTGTGGCCGGCGTCGGCCAAGCTGCGAGCGGCGAGAGCGCCGAAACCGCTCGACGCCCCTGTGATTACGATGACTTGTTTCATGGTCTGCTCCTGTGAGATTCAATTTGTTGATTAGATGATGCCGCCGTTGACGCGCAGCACCTGTCCGTTGACCCAGGCGGCGTCGGGACCCGCGAGAAACGAGACGACATCCGCGATGTCGCTGGGTTGGCCCAGACGCTCGAGCGGCGCCATCTTGGCCATGCGGTCCACGACTTCCTGAGGTTTCCCCTTGAGAAAGAGATCGGTGGCGGTGGGGCCCGGGGCGACGGCATTCACGGTGATGTAGCGACCGCGAAGTTCCTTGGCGAGGACGCTGGTCAGCCCTTCGACCGCGGCTTTGGTCGCCACATAGACGCCGTAGGTCGGCATCAGCATTCCCACGACGGTCGAGGAGAAGTTGACGATGCGTCCGCCGGCGCGCAGCCGCTTCGCCGCCTCGCGGAGCGTGTTGAACGTGCCCTTCAAATTGACCGCGATGTGCCGATCGAAGCTGGCATCGTCGGTATCGGCGATCGGGGCGAGCGTCATGATGCCGGCGTTATTGACCAGCACGTCGATGCCGCCGAAGGCGGCCTCCGCGGCATCGAACATCTTCCGGACGGCGCTCGGATCACTGATGTCCGCCTTCACAGCAAAGGCACGGCCGCCGGCATCTTCCAGCTTTCGAACCAGCGCTTCGGCGGGGGCCGCGTCCCCGGAGTAATTGATGATCAGCTTGAAACCGTCGCGCGCCAGGCGCTCGGCGACCGCCATTCCAATGCCGCGGGAGGCACCGGTGACTAGGGCGACTTTTGCGTTGTTCTGTCTCATTTGCTTTCTCCTTTCCGGCGAAATTGCCGGGTGAGGAGAGCATGCAGTTCGCCAGGGCAAAGATAATCTATGTTAGATTGGCAATACTGTTCGTAATAAACGAACAATAAGGAGCCCATGGACCGATTGGACGTGATGCGGCTGTACACCCGGATCGTCGATCGCGGCAGCTTCACTTTGGCTGCTCAAGATCTGGAGGTGCCGCGCTCGACCGCCACGCAGGTCATCAAGGAACTCGAAATCCGGCTCGGTGTGCGGCTCTTGCAGCGAACGACACGGAGCGTCCGCTCGACGCTGGACGGGGAGGCGTACTACCAGCGTTGCGTGGCGATTCTGGGAGAGATCGAAGACGCGGAATCCGCCTTTCGGGATGCAAAACCGCGGGGGCTGCTCCGCGTCGACGTGCATGGCACGTTGGCGCGCCACTTCGTGCTGCCGGCGCTGCCCACGTTCCTCGCCGAATATCCCGAACTTCAACTGCAGATGAGCGAGGGCGACCGTCTGATTGATCTCGTGCGCGAAGGCATCGATTGTGTACTTCGTGTGGGCGATCTCCAGGACGGCGCGATGATCGGACGACGAGTCGCGATGCTGACGGAAGTTACGTGTGCAAGTCCCGGGTATCTAGCCCGCCACGCTGTGCCCGCAACGCTGGGAGACCTCGACGGACATATCGCCGTTGCCTTCATGTCCTCGGCCACAGGCGCCGCATTGCCGCTGGAATTTACCGTGGAAGGTGTCTCGAGAAATCTCGTGCTGCCGGCCACCGTCACGGTGGCGGCTGCAGAATCATATGTGGCGGCCGCGCGATTGGGTCTTGGCCTCATACAGGTTCCGTACTACCACGTTGCCGCAGATCTCGCGGCGGGCACGCTCGTTGAAATTCTTCCGCAACACCGGCCGTCGCCCACGCCCGTATCGCTTCTCTATCCGCATCGGCGGCAACTTTCGCTTCGAGTACGAGTATTCATCGATTGGTTGGCTCGCGAATTTGCCAAGCATCCGGAGGTTTCGATCACGGCCGCATAATCGACGTTGGCGCCATTCGGCGACATCGCCATAAATTCGTAGAATTTCAGTCGCTTCTGCGTCAAGTGAGCAACTTTCAACTGTGGATAAAAAGATCTCGTGCTGAGGGCGGCGCGGAATGACGTTTTCTCGGCAAAGCGTGGACGAGAATACGCGGCCAGACGAGGAAGCCATCAAACGGTCACATCGCTCTCGCAAGGTGCTGTTCGTAAAGTATTGCGCTCGCTACAGTGGACACTCATGGAACTAAATAAGATCGTTTCCGGCGGACAAGCGGGCGTGGATCGCGGAGCACTGGATGCCGCGCTCGTGGCGGGCTTTCCGTGTGGTGGATGGTGTCCCAGTGACCGGGGAGCAGAGGATGGAGAAATCCCTGAGCGCTATCCGCTCACGCCATTGCCGGATCGGGCCGAAATTCTTCTCCGAGGGGAAGCGGTCAGTGCAGCGCGGCGCGCCGGAGAACAGTACAGAGCACGGACGCTCAAAAATGTCCAAGATAGTGATGGAACGGTGATCCTCTTTAGCGGGACACTTTCGGGTGGGACGCTCCTCACGCAGAAATTATGCGCACGGGAGAGAAAGCCGTTGATCGCTCTCGATGCTCAAGGGATGACGAAGCTGCGTGCTGCCGATGCGATTCTTCGGTTTGTCGAAGACAATGAAATAAAAGTGCTCAACGTTGCGGGGCCCCGCTCGAGTGGTTGGCCACAAGGGTACTCATTCGCCCTACGTGTGATCGGTGCTGTGATCTCGAATGTGTAGGTCGGCCGCGGCTATTTTTCTCGTCGAAACTCGGATGCCACTTCATCTACAGTTGGATTCGCTTTCGCCATGCCGTTGACGATGACGATGGGAATCTCGCCGTCCATGACGACGGAAGTCCGCTGCAAGAGCGGCAATTGGCCGCGATCGGTGATCGACGCTGAGTAATGGTTGGCGCGGGTGTTGGGGATGCCCATTTGTGTCAGGCGATCTGCCATGGTGTCGGCTCGCTGTGCCGCTGCCGACGGGCAATTCAATGCCGCCAGTATGATCACCTTGTCGGGGGGAGTCCCTGGAGGTGTTTGTACAGGCACAAATCCGTTGGTGTCTTGGAACGGGAGCAAGCCGCGCTGGGCCACCGTGCGTTCATGTGAGGTCCAAAGACCGTATACGGCGCCCACCGACAGTGCAGCAATCAAAATCCATTGACCAAAACTCACGGAATCTGCTCCCGATCATCCACAGAGTATTCAACCGATAGCCTCAAAGCGTCCATCGTCTTTAATCGGCGGCGTTCCTTGCTGATGGTGTTGCTACATCAACCATAGCCCGGCGGGTGCTCCTGCGCTCAAATTGAGTCACAAAATGTGCGAAGAATTTGAATGACCGGGCCGGAAAAGACCGAAAATGATCGACGTAATGGCAGTGATTTAACGGCCCGGCGGTTGATCAACCCACGCCCAGTCCTTGGCAGAAGCCCGGCATCCTCCTCCCGACGCACCAGTCCAGGCGCGTCCGCGCAGCACGCGGCCGGTCGATGCCCCGGTGGGCTCTCCGTCCTTCAGGGCCAGTGCGCCGTTGATGAAGACATCGGTTACGCCGGTGGCGTATTGCATTGGCTTCGCATAGGTCGAATGGTCTTGAAAGATCTTCGGGTCAAATATGACCAAGTCCGCAAATGCCCCGGACCGCAGCCGGCCGCGATCCTTCAAGGATAGATTGTCTGCCGGCAATGAGGTGAGTTTGCGAACGGCTTCCTCGACCGGCATGAGGTGTTCATCGCGCACAAACTTCGCGAAAACTCGCGCAAAATTCCCGTAGGCGCGTGGATGCGTCGAGGAGAGCAAAAATACGCCTTCCGGCGCGCTGGATTCCGCGTCCGAAGCGAAGCTGACCCAGGGCAGGACGATTTCCCGCGCGATATTGGCCTCACTGATGAAGGTATAAGCCGTCGATACGCCCGCATCGTCCTCGATCACGAGATCGACGATGGCATCTTCTGGACTGACGCCCCGACTCTTCGCCACTTGGGCAATGGTTTTGCCGATGAGCGGCTTCAGCGCAGTGTGCTTGACGCCGAGAATCAACATGCCGTCGGCACCGGCTTGGTGGAACAGATTCTCCCAGTCTTTGGGATGCTGTTCGCGCATGGCCGCGATCACCTTGGCTCGAACTTCCGGATTTTTCAGCCGTGCCACCATCGCTTCTTGCCCGCCGTCATGAACCCACGGCGGCATCGAGGCATCCAGCGACGTTCCGCCGGCCGTATAAGTGTACATATCCGCGGTGATGCGCAGACCTGATGCGCGTGCGGCGTTGACCATGCCAACCACCTTGTCGAGCTTGCCCCAATTTTCGCGGCCCATGAGCTTCAAGTGGTGGATCTCGGCGGGTGCGCCGCTGGACTTGGCGATCTCGATGGTCTCTTGCACCGCCTCTTGGATATGATCGCCCTCACTGCGCATATGCGCCGTGTAGATGCCGCCGCAACGGGCCGACTCTTTCGCCATGGCGATGAGTTCTGCTGTTTTGGCATAGCTGTTGGGCGCGTAAATCAAGGCGGTGGTAACGCCCAGCGCGCCTTCCTCCATGGCCTCGCGAACCAGAGTGCGCATGGTGCCAAGTTGCTCCGGAGTCGGTGCCACGTCCGCCTCGCCCAGCACATTCACCCTGACCTCTCCCTCCCCAACGAAGCTCGCCACGTTGGGCGCGATGCCATGCTGTTGTAAGTGCTCCAGATATTGACCGAGAGTTTTCCAGGTCACGGCATATTTGAGATCCCCCTCTCGGTCGACCATTTGTCGAGCCATCTCGGGGGATAGCGGTCCTTTGGACATTTCATCGAAAATATCGAGAGTCACACCCTGCTTCAGGCCGCTCACGGCTCGCCCATCGATCAACAAGGACTCCTCGGAATGCCCCATCATGTCGATGAATCCCGGCGAGACCGCTTGACCGTGCGCATCGATTTCGCTGTGGCCCTTGAGCGCGCGGGGCGGCCCCACATACCCGATGCGATCACCGTCGATCGCTACTTCTCCGGGATAGGGCTTTTCGCCGGAGCCGTCATAGATCACCGCATTATGGATCACCACGTCATGAACCTCTGGGCCGGCCGCCCAGACGCTCGAGCTTCCGATCAAGGCAGCCGCCATCACGATGCCATGATGGATGGAGCGGTGCGGCGATCGGTGGACCATGTCATTCCCCTCAAAAACATTCGCGGATGATGAAAGCAAGGTAATTCAATCCGGCTGCATGGCGGCGAGTTCATTGCCGGCAGGGTCGCGGAAGTGAAAGCGCCTGCCGCCCGGAAAGCTGAAGGTTGCTCTTGTGATGACTCCGCCGGCGCGCTTAACGAGCGATTCAGTCGCTTCCAGTGATTCGACTTGAATGACGGGAAGCGGAGCGCGCGACGCTTCTTTGGCATCGGCCTGAAGGCCGAGGTCTACGTCTCCCGTCATCGTGCACGAATACGTCGGACCAAAGTCAGTCATCGAAAAGCCGAACGCGTCAGAGTAGAACGATTTTGTGGGGCCGGTGGTCCCGGCTGGAAGTTCGACGAAACAAATTCGATTGGCCATTGGAATACCTCTTTTCATTCGAGCAGTGCGGGCAATCTTAACGCGCGCTTGACCGATCTTTGCCTGAATCGAGTATGCCGAAGCGTGCAATCTGCGTTAGTTTGGTAAGCACGTTCAGAACGCGAAGGATCGAGTCGAGCGAAGGGCTGGCTTCGCCTTAAGGAGAAATAAGTGAAAACTGTCATACCCCTGCTTTTGGTCATCTCGGCAATCACCGGGTGTGCAACCCAAGGCTTGGTTGCACGCAGCCCAGGAAGCACTGATCCCTCCTTCCAGGAGACCGCGTCAGACCCGTTTCCGCCAAACATGGCGGCGCCATCCCAGAGTCAGGACATGATGCCACGCCTGGTCATTCCGTCGACGGGTGGGGCTCCTGTGATTGGCATTCCTGTGGGTGGCGATCTCTACATCCCCGTAACGGGCGGTGCGCCGATACCAGCTATGCCGGTCAGCCCTTAACGGGCGTACTGTTTGAGGGATCACCTCGGTGGAATCGTGAGGGCCCCCAAGGGTTGGCCCGGCACCTCAGTGCGGAAGCAGGGTGGCGACGATCACGGCGAAGTACGCTAAAACCAGCGCGCCGCCAGTGAGGAAATGCCACCACTCCTTTTTGCCGGGGTGCAGCTGTCGAAACGCGGCCAGGCAGGCGACGATGAGAATAATGTGAGCGATGCCTCCGATGAACACCATGAGGGTGTCAGGTCGGCGTATATGCCCGGTACTTAGAAAAGTCCAAAACTCGTGCGCTCCGGCCTGTATCAGGTGGGGGCCGAGCCACTCGAGGCTGTTCCAAGCGACGGCGATCGTGATGCCGGCGCCAAATCCCAATGCGCTGTCTCGACGCGCGAGAAGGACAACAGCCACGTAGATCACTGCTTGAAACGCGTGCAGCAAACGGAGCTGCGGAATAACGACCGCCGATCCCACCAGCGCAAAAATGAAGAGCCCTGCTCCGAGCGGGATCCAAGCGCGTGTCCATTGGGATCCGTGGCCGTGCTCCGGTGTCAAGCTCGATTCAACGGGACGGATCTCGACAGGTCTCACGATTTGGTTGTTCTTAAGTTCAGACAGACATCGTATCGGAACGGATGATAGCTATTTTTAAACTGTAGTCCGTCGACGTGTTGGCGGACGTTTCGAGTTCGTCCCTCACGACTACGGGGCTGTCCCTGCGGCTTCGGCAGATTCCAAAACGACACGGATATCAGTAGCATTTGGGCAGGGGGAAATCGAGTGGCACTCATTCTGGACCTAATATTCGCGCGAAGAGTCAGTGTCCGCATCTACGGCCTGGGAGCCGTCGTGCTGGGGCTTACAGGTTTGGTCTGGGGAGACTTCGCGGTGGTATGGCAACCGGCGAATGCTGTTCCCGGGCAGACCGTGTTGGGGTATGCGGTGGCCGTCCTTCCCTTGCTGGCGGGCCTGGCGATCCAATGGCAACGCGGCGCTGCACCCGGCGCTTTGGCACTTATCGTGCTCTATTGTCTGGCGGTCATACTCCTTGACGTTCCTGCAGGCATCGCGCACCCGTCTGAGTTCGTCGCTTGGTACGGGGTCGCCGAACATCTGGCGCTCGCGGTTGGGGGATTGATCATATACGCGTACTGCGCAGGGCTCGAACCCGCAACCGCGGAACGGCTATGCAAGATCGGCCGTCTCATCTTTGGCATCTGTCTCATTTATTTCGGCTTGGCCCACCACTTCTACCTTGCCTACACCGTCAAGATGGTTCCGGCGTGGCTGCCGCCGGGTCAAACTTTTTGGGCATACGCTACTGCGGCCGGACACATTGCGGCCGGCATCGCGATTCTTTCCGGATTCGCAGCCCGTCCGGCGGCCATGTTGCTGACGGCGATGTTCATGGTATTCGCCATCCTGGTGCATGCGCCCAAGATCATCATCGAGCCCCACACTCACTTCAACTGGGCGGAGAACGCGGTAAATTTCGCGTTGATCGGATCCGCGTGGGTGATTGCGGCCTCGATACCGGCGATGGCTAGAGCGAGCGCAAGAAATTGACGATGTCTTGCTGCTGCGCAATGCTCAGCCTGTTGAATCGCTCGATGATCGTGCTTGCCTCGCTACCACGGCTATTGTGAGCCTCAATCGCCTTGACCAGATCCGTCGTTCGTCCGTCGTGCAACAAGAAGACGCGCTGCCCAACGCCCCACAGGGGAGCGGTTCGAAACTCATCTGGGCCCGCGCCACCCTGCGTGATGCCGTCCGCCAATCCCTCTCCCATGTGGTGGACGAGCAGGTCGGACCAGAGGTTCACCGGTTGGTTGGACAGCGCGAGGCTCGGGCGGGTCGACGATCCGCTTGCGATCGCTTTGCCCGTGGTGAACGACTGGGTATGGCAGTAGCTGCAGCCTGTTGTTGCGAACGCGGTCCGTCCATTCACGATGGACGGGGTATCAGGAGCGGGCGTTGGCGGCGCCAGCATCCGCGTGAAATCGGCGAACGCCTCAATGTCTGATATCACAGCAGCGGTATATTGATTCGCGGTGGACGTCGAGGGCGTGAAGTTAAGCGTGTCCTCGGGCGTGGGGCTCAGGACGCAGCCTGGTGTCTCATCGCGCTCCTGCGGGAACAGCTGGTTCGTGACCCCCAGTTCAACGTTGTATGCTTCGCCGGCAAACATCAGGAGGGACTTGTTCTGCGCCTTCCACCCAAACCGAGTGATGGTACCGTCGTTGGCGCTGTGGTTTGCGTTACCGCTCAGATGCGCATTCGGGTGTCCAGATATTCCCAGCGGCTTCTTGATATTCGAGTTCGCATTCATATTGGCGAGAATCGCCGAATCGGGTATCGCCTCTATGAGCCCTGCACCAAACATGGGTGTGGGGATGCGGAAGACGATATTCGGATTGCCACCCTGGCCGGTCAACGGGTTTCCAGCAGGTACGAAGTTCGGTTGAGCGATGTTGCAACCCGCGGCGTCGTTGCGGCCGGTGATCACGAACAGGTTGTGTACGCTGCCGTCGTTGGTTCCGTCAGGACTTTGCTTGAAGCGCGCCTCGCGGATCGGACCCTTCTGCACGATGAACCATGGCACGAAGTTTTTTGCCCCGTTCAGCGTGGCGATCGCAATCAAAGGGTTCGCTGCGGGGCTGGATCCGCCGACACTTGGCTGCGCATGGCATGACTGGCAGCTATTGGAGTTGAAGCGAGGCCCGAGGCCATTATTTTGGCCTCCGGTCACGGACTCTATTTCGACGAATCTGGTGCGCCCATCTTGGAAGAACGCGGTTTCGTCCGCGCTCAGGGCTTTGAGCGCAGCGCCGGCACCCGGCGCACCGCCACGCACCCCTGGGTCCACGGGCGCGGTCCCCGCTTGACTTGGCGTGTTGGTACACGATGTCAATGACGCGGCGAAGATTCCGGCGACAATTTGGCAAACCACAGATTGTGTTTTTGTCAATTCCGTTCCTTACGTTTTGCAAAAAGAAGGACGACTTGACCGGACCATCGAAGTGCAGTGCCGCAGGAGCCCATGGGACTGCCGCGCCGATCGGACCTTACTCACGATGTCGGACCTGTGTCAATGGTGATCACGACGGCCAGAGCAAAATCGGCCCTCTGCTGCAGCGCTTCCCAGAAACTGCAAGCTTGCACCGGATTACTGTTGGGCGCTTCGACGCGCCGGTCGCCATCAGTAGCGGTAGTGATCAACCTTATATGGCCCTGCCTGCTCGACCCCGATATAACGCGCCTGGCGCTCGGTAAGCAACGTAAGGTCGGCACTGAGTTTCTTGAGCTGCAGGCGCGCCACTTTTTCGTCCAGGTGTTTTGGGAGTACATGAACGCCGATCGGATATTTTGAGATATTCGTATGGAGTTCGATCTGCGCCAATGTTTGGTTGGCAAACGATGCGCCCATGACATAGCTCGGGTGACCCGTGCCACAGGCCAGATTCACCAATCGACCCTCGGCCAAGAGAATGATGCGCTTGCCATCAGGGAAGATGATGTGATCGACCTGCGGTTTGATGTTCTCCCACGTATATTGCCTGAGCGAAGCACAGTCGATCTCGTTGTCGAAATGACCGATGTTGCACACGATGGCGTTGTTCTTCATGCGCTTCATGTGTTCGTGCGTGATCACATGATAGTTCCCGGTGGCGGTGACAAAAATATCGGCGTGCTCGGCCGCGTACTCCATGGTCACGACGCGATACCCTTCCATTGCCGCTTGCAGCGCGCAGATCGGATCGATCTCGGTTACCCACACTTGAGCTGAGAGGGCGCGTAGCGCCTGCGCTGAGCCCTTGCCCACGTCACCGTAGCCCGCAACGACGGCAATCTTCCCCGCCACCATTACGTCGGTGGCGCGCTTTATGGCATCGACGAGAGACTCGCGGCAGCCATAGAGGTTGTCGAACTTGCTCTTGGTCACCGAGTCATTGACGTTGATGGCCGGAAGAGCCAACTGACCGTCCTTTACCATCTGATAGAGACGTTTGACGCCGATGGTGGTTTCCTCCGACACGCCCCGTAAGGCTCGAAGGCGTACCGAATACCAGTTTGGGTCGCGTCCGAGTGTGGCTTCCATGCGTTTGAACAGCACGGCCTCATCTTCGTTGCTCGGATGCGCGATCACGGTCCGATCGCGCTCGGCGCGCGCTCCCAAGTGCAGCAACCACGTGGCATCGCCGCCATCGTCGACCATCAGGTTGGCATGCTGGCCGTTGGGCCATTCAAAGATCCGATGAGTGTAGTCCCAGTACTCATCCAGCGTTTCGCCCTTGCGCGCGAACACTGATGTTCCGCGGGCAGCAATAGCCGCCGCAGCGTGGTCCTGCGTCGAGAATACGTTGCATGAGGTCCAACGCACGGCAGCGCCCAATGCCTGCAGGGTCTCGATCAGCACTGCAGTCTGGATGGTCATGTGCAGCGAACCGGCGACGCGCGCACCACGTAACGGCTGGAGCGGTGCATACTCTGCGCGGATTGCCATGAGTCCCGGCATCTCGGTTTCCGCAATGAGTATTTCCTTGCGACCCCAGTCTGCGAGAGACAGGTCGGCAACATGGAAATCGCTGGTAAAAGAGGCACTATTGGTAATGGCGTTCATGGCAAGCTCCAACTCCTGGTTTAAGTTGTGAGCGCCGTTGGCTCGAAAGCCACGGTACCGCAAGCCTGGCTGGTCTGTACCCAGTCGCAGCGCTCCTTGCGGCGCCGGCGTGCCGGAAAGGGCACGTCATGGGCACCAAGTGTATCTGATCCCAATTTCTCTTGCCAGAAGCCGGAGGTCCGTGATCCGTGTGACGCGTGGGTAGCGCACGAATACAATTGCGGCATGTGGTCCATTGAAACGAAATCGGCTGTGTTGACTGCCCACCCTTCGAGCCCGAACGACAATGTGCGCAGTCTCGAGGTGCAGCTGCGAGCGGAGGAGCCCGACATTCTCGTTTTCCAGTATTCACTGGTGGCGGACATGTCCCGTGTGCGCGTACCCCTGTCCCGTGCCGGTGGACGGGCCGACGGCCTATGGGAGCACACCTGCTTCGAGGCATTCGTCGCGGCCGGAGATGCGCCCGGCTACCACGAATTCAATTTCTCGCCATCGCTCGACTGGGCCATCTACCGGTTCAGTGACTACCGTGAGGGAATGTCGCCCGCCGAGATCGGCCGAGTTCCGGAAATCTCTGTGCGCCGAGGTGACGATGGGCTCGAGCTCAGGTCGGCTGTGCGCTTAGGGCATCTGGCTGACTCGGGTGATGTTCGTCACCTGCGGATCGCTCTGGCCGCTGTGATCGAAGACGACAATGGTAGGCTTTCATACTGGGCGCTGCGGCATGCACCGGGCAAACCCGATTTCCACCACCCGAACGGATTCGCACTGGAAGTTCGCCGCACATGAAATTTGGGATCGACCGACTGCTCGAAGAGCCCGAGCTGCGCAAGCGGCTCAAGGGACGGCGCGTGGCGCTGTTGGCGCACCCCGCTTCGGTAACACGCAATCTGGTCCATTCCCTCGATGCGCTGGCGGCGCTCGACGACGTAACCTTGAGCGCGGCGTTCGGCCCTCAGCACGGGCTGCGCGGCGACAAGCAAGATAATATGGTCGAGTCGCAGGACTTCACCGACCCCGTCCACGGTATCCCAGTCTTCAGCCTTTACGGTGAAGTACGCCGGCCGACACCTGAAATGATGGATACCTTTGACGTTCTGCTCGTCGATCTACAGGACGTCGGGTGCCGGATCTACACGTTCGTCACCACACTGCGTTACGTGCTCGAAGCGGCTGCGAAGAAGCACAAGGCTGTGTGGGTTCTCGATCGCCCGAATCCTGTGGGCCGGCCCGTGGAAGGGCTGATGCTCAAGGCGGGATGCGAAAGCTTCGTCGGCGCCGGCGCGATGCCGATGCGGCACGGTATGACACTCGGGGAGCTTGCACGGTGGTTCGTCGAGACTCTTAATCTCGACATCGACTGCCTCGTTGTGCCGATGGAGGGTTGGGAGCCGAATGCTGCACCGGGATATGGCTGGCCGCTCGGCGCGCGGACGTGGGTCAACCCGAGTCCTAACGCTCCCAATCTATGGATGGCGCGCTGCTATCCGGGCTCCGTGATGCTCGAAGCCACGACGTTGTCGGAAGGTCGTGGGACCACCAGGCCGCTGGAGTTGTTCGGGGCGCCGGATCTGGACGTGCCGGCATTGTTGGCAGAGATGCATTCGCTTGCAACGCCATGGATGAGTGGCTGTCGTCTCCGGCCCTGCTGGTTCGAGCCTACGTTTCATAAGGCACGTAGGCAAGCTCTGCGCGGCGTCCAGGTGCATGTGGAAGACGCCGCGTACTATGACCACGAAGCTTTCAGGCCTTGGCGATTGTTCGCGCTCGCATTCAAAGCCCTTCGAAGGCTGCGGCCGGATTACCAGATTTGGCGCGACTTTGCCTACGAGTATGAGAAGGACAGGCCCGCGATCGACGTGATCAACGGGAGCGATCTGCTGCGTCGTTGGGTGGACGATCCGGCGGCGACGCCGGCCGATCTGGAGGCGCTGACGGCTCGCGACGAGGTCCGCTGGCGCGGCGAGCGCGAGGCGGTGCTCCTCTACTGAAAGTCTTGGAAAATACAGCCATTATCACCGGGAGACTCCAATAATGATCCGTATGATTGTCGCCTCGCTGCTGCTGAGCGTTTCACTCGTTGCATCATCGAAAACGAAGCTGCTCGAGCACGTGCCCCTCCAGTGGCGACCCACGTCGGACCTGCGGCTCGGCACCGCTCCGATAGCCGCCTCGCCGGTCATGGTGGCGACCTTTACGGACGACCGTGAAAACAAGGAGGCCATCGGTGAGAACATAGAGGACAAGGAACCCAGGCCAGTCACTACCACCGATGACGTGGCCGCCTTCGTGAGCGTGCACATCCGGAAGCTATTTGATGAGGCCGGCATAAAAACGGTGGACAGCAACGGCGCGGTGACCATAAAGGGAGAGGTGAAGAAGTTCTTTGTCCGCGAAAGAGACACTTATAAGTCAGAAGTGGCCATTCATCTCACCGTGATCGACCAGGACGGCAAAACTCTGTGGAATGGTCTCGCCTCCGGCGAGGCCACGCGGTTTGGCCGCTCCTACAAGGCGGAGAACTACTACGAGGTGCTATCGGACGCCGTGGTCAACACGGTGAGTTCAATGCTGCAGGCCGCCGATTTTCAAAAAGCGATATCCGGGCACGCCATCGGCGCAGGCACCTAGCCGCACTCGCGGCGCGAGTGCGGGCGCTTCGGTGGCCAGACCAAAGCCTAGGGACACTTGGAGGAGATCATCTTGACCGCCGTCACCTTCATCGTGTGGGTTTTATCCTTTCCGGGAACCGCGACGCCAGTGATTTCGACCTTATGTCCGAGGTGAGCAGTCAGGTTCGCCGTCGTCTCCGCAATCACGACTTCCTTCGGCCCCTTCTCCAAGTCCGTGAGCTTGAAGGTTCCGGGATCATCTCCCTTGGCCAGACACCCGGTCATGCTGTGCTCTGCGGGCGCACCTTGGGCTTCCGCTCGAGATTGGAAACCAACTGCGCATGCAGCAATCGTGACCAGGACAATGAGAGCTTTCATGTGACACCCCTTGATTAATCGCATTTGCCTATCTTCGGATCTTTTTGCCGTAAAATCCAGACGTCGAACATCGCGGTTGCCAATTTAAGTGTAAAATTCTGATTCCTTTAACTGACGACCACAGACATCGAGAAATGCGAATCGCGGGAGGCGCGCAAGGCTACGCGTGTCGCTAGCCGTCGCCGGCCTGAAGGCCAGCGTTTCTCGCGGAGAAATAGGATGAAACGCAGAGTCTTAGGATTCCTCTCGCTCGTGCTGGCGGTGACGCCGAGTTTCGCCGCATTGAAGCAAGGCGACACCGCGCCCGACTTCAAAACACAGGCCTCTCTTGCCGGCAAGGAATTTACATTCTCGCTGCGCGACGCATTGAAGAAGGGTCCGGTCGTGGTGTATTTCTATCCCGCCGCCTTTACCGGTGGCTGCAATCTGCAGGCTCATACGTTCGCGGAGAATCACGACAAGTTCGCCGCCGCGGGCGCCTCCGTCATCGGCGTTTCGCTCGATAGTATTTCGCGCTTGAACGACTTCTCGGCCGATCCTAAATATTGCGCCGGCAAGTTGCCGGTGGCCTCGGATGAAAAGGGCGAGATCGCGAAATCCTACGATATTAAAATCACGGACACTTATAAGGGGCAGGCGGTCGCCACGATGAAAGATTCCCGCGGCAACGAGATCGGCCATAGCACGGCGGAACGCACGACCTTCGTCGTCGCGCCCGACGGCAAGATCGTTGCTACGATCGGTGGAGTTGCGGGCGACGCCAATGCAGAGCAAGCGCTTGCCGTTGTTCAGCAACTGGCGGCAAAACGTACTGCGAGGAATTGAAAGGCAGGGGTGTTTGTCAATGCAAACACCCGGCCAGTCCCCCAGTCTAGAGTCGGGTGCCGACCGTGGCGATGACTCCGTCGGCCCGTTCGAAAACCGCCCGCGCACGTTCCCACACAATCGAAACCCTCGTACCCTGCACCGTCTTGCGCAGCACATCGGCCAGCTGGTCGTAAGTGGGGACGGAACTTTGCCCTTGAGTGCCGATCGCCGGATGGGCTTCGACGAGCAGAGTGCCGGCGGTCCACGCAACCTTGACGGGCACGTTGATGAGACGTACCGGCGTGCCGACAGAAGTCAGCGCATACAGTGCCGCCAAATCCTCGGGGTACATGCCGATGCAGCCATAGGTTGCAGCCATCCCCACGGAGATCGGTTTGTTGGTGCCGTGGATTTCGTACGTACCATCACCAAAGCCGAGTCGCATTTTGAAGTCACCGATGGGATTGTCCGGGCCTGGGCCGATCACCCTCGGCAACAGATCGCCGCTCGCAGCGTGTTCGTTGCGGATGGATTGCGTCGGAACCCAGGACGGATGTTCGATTTTCGCTATGATTTGGGTCTGCCCGAGGGGCGTAGTGTCTCCGTCCTTGCCAATGCTCACGGGGTAAGTCATGACCACCGGAGGTTCGTTCTTGGCGGGTTTGGGAAAATAGTACAGCCGGTGCTCCGGCAAATTCACGACGATGCCCTCCCGTAAACCGGGCGGCAGGATGCGGCGCCTGGGTAGAAGAACACGCGTTCCCTCGCCTGGCAGCCAAATGTCGACGCGGGGGTTGGCGCGCACGATTTCCTCGTAGCCGAGACCGTAGCGGCGGGCAATGTCAAAGAGCGTGTCTTGATAATGGGTCAAAATCGTCGTGTCGCTGCCGATCACCGGGGAGCCGTCAGCCGGCAATTCGAGCGGCGCGCGCAGTGGGGGCTCAACCGACAAATCGGCGGGTCTACGCGGGCGTTGCAATGTGCCGTCAGCGGGTGTGCCGACTCGCGCCGGCACGGGTCCCAATGCCTTGTCATGCTGCGCTTGCAACAGTGGGATCCTGGGATGCCCTGGTACGTGCCAACCGAAGGCCGCGCACGCTTGGGACCAGGCGATGGCATCGTTGTAGTCCTGTTCACTCCAGCCTGCGAAGAAGGCTTGGTAGTTGCTGGACAACGCACTATCCAATTGGGTGATGGAAGTGCAATTTCGGGCCGTGCCGTGGACCACGAAGAGTTGTGGGGGCGGTGCGATTTGGCCGCGGATCGCCGGTGAGTGGCAGCAGAGCGCCAGCGACGCGATCAAAGCTGGACTGACATTTGCGCTTGGATGGCGAGCCCGCACGACGACCTCCCCCCATCGCATCTGACTGGGTCTTTGCAGCGGTATGCGATCTGGCTTACGAGTGTGATCCAGCGCGCGTTGCGGAACAAGTAGGCAATTCACAACCAACCAGTGTGCGGGCGATATCGATCACAGGACCGCGTTCTGACCACCGTCGGGTGATCACTGCACTGTTGCGCGGAAGCGTCAAGAGCCGTGGGGTGGGTGGATATAATGCCGGTCGCGCCAACACGCGGAGGTGAGCATGAAGACTCAAGTCAGCATTGAACGGGCCGAGCTGCGCCACGTCGATGAGATCGCGCCGCTGTTCGACGCCTATCGGCGCTTCTACGGCCGTATCGATGATCCGCGGGCGCGTTCATTTCTGGAAGAACGGGTGGCGCGCCACGAGTCGGTGGTGTTCGTCGCACGGCTGCAGGGCGCGGCGATCGGTTTCAGCCAGCTCTACCCGTGTTTCGCTTCGGTGTCCCTGGCACGCATGTTCGTGCTGTACGATCTGTTCGTCACGCCGCAGGCGCGGCGCTGCGGAGCGGCCGCGGCACTGTTACGGGCTGCGGTGGACTATGCAGCCGGGCAGGGCGCCGGTCAGCTCATGCTGCAGACCGCCCTCACAAATCTGCCCGCGCAACGCCTGTATGAGCGCGAGGGGTGGATCCGCGATAATGACTTCTACGTCTACGAGTACCACCTGCCCACGCTGCCATCGATCAAGGATCGCAAGGCGACGCCTACTTGAGTTCCGACAGTGCCGGGTCACTCGTGGCAGTTGGTATATTCCTCGCGGCTCATGTGACCATTGTGCTTCACGTTGCATTTGGCGAAATTCCGTCTGACATAATCATCGCTTTTGACGTCGCGTGACGTTAGGTATCCATGTCTGTGGGTATCAACGGTGTCGAAATCCCGATGCGTCGTCGTTTCGCGTCGCTCATCGTTCTTGCCGTCATCGGCGGAACAGACGGTCGCGCATGCGAAGAGCAATGCGGCGCCGGCAAATGAAACGAGTAGGGTTGATTTCAATATATTCTCCTGAAGAGTCGAGTGTGCGTGCGATCGGCAGTTGCGCCCTGTCACAAGGGCAGTCGATGAATCTGCAAAACGAGGTTAGCCCGATGCGAAGCCTCCGTCTGTACGCTAACGCGCAGCGCATGCGAGTTAGCGATGCCGCCCGGTATTTATTTCTTATCGGGAGTGCGATGGTTCGCCTGGCCGCGGTCCGTCGAGGACGCTGTTTTGTAAGACTTACCTGTCCAGCAAGCTGACAGTCAGTAGATCTTGTCGCCCATTTCCACTCCAAAAGACGTTGGCGGCGCAAAGACACCGTTTACCGTGGTGCCGCCGTGGTGGATGGCCGGAAACCATGGCTGCATGTTTTGAGGGAAGCCGAACGTCGGCTTCGTCAATGCGTCAAGCCGGCCAAGTTCCTCGGTCGAGAGTTTGAGCTCAAGGGCCTTTAAGTTGTCCTCGAGCTGTGCGAGTCGTCGAGCTCCGATAATCGTCGAAGTCACGCCAGGCTGCGCCTGAACCCAGGCCAGCGCCACGCGCGCAACCGTGCTCTCGTGCGCCTTCGCGATGACGTGCAGCTCGTCCACGATCGAGTAGGTTTTCTCGTTGAGGAAACTGTCAGCGAGGAAGCCTCGATCTGCCTTGATCTGGCCGGCGTTGTTTCGGGTGTATTTGCCGCTGAGAACGCCGCTCTTGAGAGGCGACCACGGCGTAATCCCCAAGCCGAACTCGCGGGCCATCGGCACGAGCTCCTGCTCGACGGTCCGCTCGAGCAGCGAGTACTCGATCTGAAGTCCGATGAAGGCGGACCAACTGCGGAAGCGCGCCATGACGTTCGCCTCGGCGATCTTCCAAGCCGGTGTGTCGGAGACGCCTATGTAGCGGACCTTGCCCGCGCGCACGAGATCGTCGAGCGCGGCCATGGTCTCTTCGATCGGCGTATGCACGTCCCAGTTATGCAACCAGTACAAGTCGATGTAGTCGGTCTGCAGGCGGCGCAGCGAGTTTTCACACGCCCCAATGATCGACTTCCGTCCAGATCCACCGCCGTTCGGATCCCCGGGGTATAAGTTGCCGCTAAACTTCGTGGCGATGACGAGCCGGTCCCGCCGGGCACCGTGGCGTCCCACGTGGTCACCGATTATCTTTTCCGAATGACTTTTCGTGTAGAAGTTTGCGGTGTCGATGAAATTGCCGCCGCGCTCAATGAAGCGGTCGATGATCTGCTGAGACTCTTCGACGCTGGAGCCCCAGCCGAGGCTTTCGCCGAAGGTCATCGCGCCAAGACAGAACGGGCTCACACGAAGCCCCGAACGGCCGAGGGTTACATAGTGATCGAGGGGCATGGTGCTCTCCAGGTTGGCAATATGATACAATACTGTACTGGTTCCAATATATGATAGTTTACTATTAAACTAATAAATAGCAAGTACTCATGCCCGAAATCGATGCCGGAAAGATTTGGTCCCTCAATTACCGCCTCTTGATGTCGGTGATCACGAATGTCGCGCCTGAGATCACCGAGCTGGGGCTGGAGACGAAGGAACTGTTCGTTCTCACCGAAGTGGACGCGCACCCGCACCCCGCGGAACTCGCCGGCGTTCTCAGCATGCCGAAGCCCAGCGTAACGATTTACGTCAAGCGCCTCGAAGCTGCAGGCTTTCTGCGCCGTGAAATCGACGGCGCTGATCTGCGCCGCCACCGGCTCATCCTTACACCCGAGGGACGCAAGACGATGGCGCGCGGACTGGGGCTCCTGGCGAAAGCGTTCGGTGCGAGGCTGGCACGGTTGAGCTCAGCGCAGCAGTCAAAACTCGCGGCACTGCTCGAGAAGCTGATCTGATGCGTGGCACATCACGGATATGCGCAAGTTGCAGCGGACTTACGCATCGACTTCGCAAAGCCGTCAACACCGCCTCACTGCGGCATCACGCGATCCGCTGAACCCATTGGCTCCGCCAGGCCGGCGCCTCGAAGGGATCCGCGAAATACTGTGTCTCGTGCACGACCTTGCCGTTGCGAAACTCCATGATGCTCACTGTGTATGTGGGTCGCCCCTGGTAGGTGATTGTGTATTCGGTGATCCATAGATCACTTTTTCCCAGAATTCGCTTGACGTTGAAACCCGACGGCTTGCCTGGATGGTGACTCCGCAAGGCCTGCAAGTTCCTTCGCCCGAGGATTCGCTCACCCGACTGAGGATAGTCGCAAATGGCATCGTCATCGTAAATATCGTGTTCCGCATTCGCATCGCCGGCTGCAGATGCGCGCCAGTGCCTATTCAAGGCTTCAGTTATCTGTTCATCCTGCATGGGCTGCTCCAGATGCGGTTTAAAGACACGCGGGCGCGTGGTTTGCTTCTAGGCCGCAAGTTCCTTCAGCGCGTGTACGAACGTGTCAAGATCCGCCGTCGATGTATATACCTGCGGCGTCACGCGCACGCCGTGAACACCCGCGCCATCGATGGCGACAGTGAATATCTTGTACTTTTCCAGAAGAATGCGCGCCAGATCGCCCGGCGTCATGCCTTGCACGCCGACATTCGCGATGGCACAGGATCGTTTGGCGTCCGTCGGGGTGTTCATTACTATCTTCCTCAAGCCACGTACCCGTCCGGTCCAGTACTGCTGTAGATAGCGCAGTCGCGCCTCCTTACGCGCACTGCCAATCATCTGGTGGAAAGCGAGAGAGCGCTCGATCGTCAGATCGGTGTGCACCGGATGCGTGCCGGTATGATTGAATTTTCGAATATCGCCGGCGGGTACGCTTTCGTCGCCATAAATAGGCCAGAGCTTCTCAATCCGGTCGCTCCTCACGTAGAGAATTCCGGCGCCGAGTGGTGTGGCGAGCCACTTGTGGAGCGAAGCCCCGTAATAGTCACAGTGCAAATCGGGAAGCCGATAATCGAGGTGGGCGAAGGTGTGCGCAGCGTCGACCATTACCGGTACGCCATGCGCGTGAGCCATGTCGCAGATCGTGCGCACCGGCAAGATGTGCCCGGTGATGTTCACCATGTGGGGTATCATCAACAATCGCGTCTTCGGCGTCAGCGCGTTGGCGTATACCCTCACGATCTCATCGTCCGACTTCGGGTCCATCGGGATATCAACGAATC
>Ga0210406_10002610_pt1 | contig 20412 bp, 18 predicted proteins | sample IncBWC30MmetaG_FD_155454 | JGI IMG/M metagenome (GOLD analysis project Ga0210406, IMG submission 155454) | Forest soil microbial communities from Barre Woods Harvard Forest LTER site, Petersham, Massachusetts, United States - Inc-BW-C-30-M | ecosystem: Environmental > Terrestrial > Soil >... | reverse complement strand
CCACGATCTTGAAATCTGCCGGCACAGTGAACAACGACGGGCTTGGGTCCGCGCGCACGATGTTTGTGAGGCGAAATGTCTGCTCCCCCATGCGGGGATCGCTCCGTTTGCTGTAAACCACAGTCTTGAGATCAGGCGATGTCCAGACCTCCGTAAAAATCGTAATAGCACGCTCATTCCCTATTTGTCCTGCCGGTATCGTGCGCGTCGTCCGCACTCCATTTACGAGGACGCCTTCCATGGTTTGAGAACCAAGGTCCTCTGTGTTGCCCTGATCCTGCTCCGCCGTACCCAAATGTTTTTCAAAGAACATTCCCGCTGCGGGAGCAGCTATGGTGGTCGGCATGGCATCTGCCTCGGGAGGAGCTAACGGCACTCCATGCCCTTCGACGACTCTCATTGTGACTGTCGCACCGGCCACGCCCGGAGTACTTACACCTCCAAGCGGAGGAAGAGCCGGCATTTTCTGCGCCGTCTTTTCCGACAGGTTCAGAGTGTAGGAAGTCTGCGCGACCGGGTCATGGATGAAAACCAGATGTGGTGCGTTGGTCGCCGACAAATTCCCGATTGGCGGCAGAACAGTATCCTGTCTTGTGCGGCCCTGCGAATCGCGCGCGGTGGTTCCCGTGCTCGTCTGCACGAGGCGATTGCCGTCCGCGAGAGTCTGAATGGATTCGTTCGTGATCGTGGCCGAATACGGCGCACCCAGTACAGGACCAGACGCTTTGCCGAACCCACCCGAAGCAACGGCGCCCATGGGGCCGGTGGTCTGATAGATCACATTCCCCTTTTCCTGTGCGAAAGCGCAGGATGCGGCTGCGAGAACAAGAAGCAATGCGCGTTTCATGGTGGTGATTCTCCTTTTCTTGACTCAACGAACTCACTGCCGCAGACGAACCTGCTTGACCGATCCATCGGGAGCAATGCTCAGCTCGGCGACGAAATTCAATCCCCTCGGCATGGCGCCCGGTGGGAACATCGCTTCGGCTGGAATGGCAATTTGCACGGCAGCTTCCGTTGGCAGCCATTTCACGGCTCGCTCCTGGACGGCGGGAACCGCGTGCCGCCTGTGCATCTTCTTGCGTGGAGCGGGCTCCGGCGCAGGCGGCGCCAGAACAGGCATTGGACCAGGAACAGAAACTGCGCTAATCGTCGGAGTGAGAACCGGCGGCTCCATGCGTTTTTCCGGAAAAGCCAGGAACATCACGACCGCAGCCATAGCGGCACTTGCAAGCACAGGCGCCCAGTGCGGAATCAGGCGACGCGTCTTCGCCGCCATCACCGCATCGCAGTAGGCATCGAAAGTCTCATTCACCAGTTCGTACCCTGCTAACCGGTTGCGGCATTCCTCGCACCCCTCGAGATGACGCTCCACGCCAGCGACTTCCTCTGAGGGAAGCTCGCGGTCGAGGAAGGAGATTAATTTCGCTTGAAACTCACACATTGCATTTCTCCGCTAATTTCTTGATCGCGCGCTCCACCGTGTCCCCCACCGTTGAGGTTGCTATTCCCAGGACTTCTCCGATTTCGCGGTACCGTAATCCTCCCGCCCTTAGCAGGAGGCACTCGCGTTCGGACTCCGTCAGCAACCGGACCGCGGCTGCGAGACGTCGGAACTTTTCTTTTTCAAGCACCCTTTGCTCTGGCGTTGCGTCGCCCGCCAGAAAATCCATTTCGCCGTCCAGCGGTTCACTGAATCGCCGATGGTAGCTCTTCTGGCGATTCCTCGCCTGATTGTGGGCAACGCGAAACAGCCAGCCGCGGATGTTTTGCTTTGTTCCATCCGAAGCCAGATGCCGTTGTAGGCTCAGAAACGCATCTTGCACTACATCCTGCGCTTCGTCGCTCGTGAGTCCGAGACAGACCAGGTAGCGCAGCAGCGGCTTGCGTAGTTCGCGATACAGAGTCGTGACCTCCAAGGAGCCGGCTGCCAACCGCAGCAGCGGTAGCGCCAGGGGTACGGAATCGTCACTCACATGAGTCTCCGCATCGTGCCTCTACCTATAGAACAAGCGAAGGTCCCCGTTTTCCGGGTGGTGTGCTTGCGTGCACCGATAGCTCTTGCGTCGCAAGACACCTGGGTTCTTAGAGGCGCTGCCTGTCGGCGAGTTGTACGCTTCTGGAACACTGCCTGGCATCACTACGTCCCGACGGAACCACACGCTGAAACCAGCTCTGTTCGCACTTGCTCGGAATTGAGGAATAAAATGGTCTCCGCATGCGAGCACGCAAGATTATGCATATCGACATGGACGCGTTCTACGCGTCCGTGGAGCAGCGCGACGACCCTCAGCTGCGGGGAAAGCCCGTCGTTGTCGCGTGGCGCGGGAACCGCTCGGTCGTCTGCGCTGCTTCCTACGAAGCCCGTAAGTTCGGCGTGCGTTCCGCCATGCCCGCTGTTCGTGCGGAACGTCTGTGCCCAAACGCAATCTTCCTGCCCCCGGACTTCCCGCGCTATCGGGCCGTTTCCCGCCAAGTGCGCGAAATTTTTGAGCGCCACACCGACTTGATCGAACCGTTGTCCCTCGCCCGCACCTCCCTCTTCATGTGAGGAACTGACCAGCATTGCCCTGGTTTCATATCTTTTGAATAACTTAGCACGCTGTCAGTTGCACTGAATCATCCCATTCGCACGCTAGAGTGCACCAAGAGTGCACCAAAACATGGCGACGCAGTTTGCAGCAGCACTCCTGCTTCTGGGGCATGCGCCCGCTCTTTAGTTGTGATCGTCTGCTTGCAAAGGCGAGGGCTGCCAGCAATGGCGTAGATCGGAACAACCGTGCCCGATTGAAGAGGCCGCAAGCGGCAAACAACGGGGATGGGTGGTGCCAACTAGTGCGCCCCATGGCGACCCTTGCACAAGGAACCTAAATCCCACATGAATCAGATCCATTGGAAATAAAATTCGTGAATGACCCGAGCAGCGCACTCCGCGTTAGTTGGCAGGATGTCCGCGCAGCCTATGGTTTGTCAAAAGGATCTTGCCTCCGCTTGAAGCCACGACGTGGAGAAAATCCTTCCCGAGGAGGTTCTCCATTCGCGGCCTTGCGGAGGAATCGGCCACCAGGTAGTACCTAGCCGGGCCAGCCCAGAGCTTCTGCAGGTCCGGGTTTCCAATGAACACTGGTGGAGCGTTAGGCGCGTTCGATCCATACTCGAGGTTTTCGAAGCGGCCGTTGAGAAGCAGCGCAGTGCGGTTAGTATAGAAAAAGATGGAAGAAAACGTGTAATAGTGTTGATCGACAATCAGCTCGCCCTCCGGAGATTCTAACAGCGCCGTCGCCAGAGGTCGCGAAGAGAGGTAAGGATCGAAAACGACCATGGCAGATCGCGCGGCGTGGAAAAACATGACCATCATGAGGGTTCCGAAAATGGAGGCACGCGCGATCGTGGAACGAAAGGTTCCCAACGCCCCAAGAAAGAAGGCGCAGGCGGCGATGAAGAGAGGCAAGCGCAAATAGGCAAAGGAATCCAAGGTGAGATCTTCCATATGACCCAGGGAAAACGTGTAGGCGGACGGATGCTGAGTCAGAGCACTGGAAATGTCTCCGGGCGTTGGTAGATTTCTGACGTAAACGAGTAACGCGATGGCCACAAGCGCGGCGCATGCTGTCAAAGTAGTGAGGACCCATGTTCCTCGCCGGATCCATTGGCTGTCGGTCTTCATGGCCGAACCGATAAGCAGGGCCAGCGCCGGATAGCACGGCATCGAGTAGTACTCCTGCGTCGTGGAGAAGGTGAAGAAACCTAACAGGAATCCAGTCCAACAAAGCGCGAGCAGGTGTGTACGGCCGGCGCGATCAACGGGCTTGAAGGAAAGCTTGACCACCGCGGGTAGATACACGCTCCACGGAAATAACCAAATGAAATGAAGCAACCAGAACTGCAGCCGGGGAACTGTATTGTAGTCACGAGGATAACGGAGGTTGAGGAAGCGCAAAAGCTGTTCGTTAACGAAATAAAACCAAAGAAATCCGTGATACTGGCCCGGACCGCTGTGGAGTGTCCAGGAAACGAGAGGTGGGTTTCGTAGAGCCGCAAGAACATGCCAGGGCGCGGCAATCAAGATGGCGAGAAACAAGCCGCTAAACGGTTGCAGGCGCCTCCAAGTCTGAATGGACAGCAGCTGTCTTGTGAGGAAAAGATAGATCAGAACAGCGGCAAACGGGAAAACGATGGCGATCAAACTCTTAAGCAACAGGCCAGTGCCAATACTCGCCCAGAAGAGAAATGCCCAGAGGCGTGGCCTGGGTTCTTCTGCGTCCATCGCCCGGAGAAAGGACCACATCGCTAAAGTTATGGCAAGCGTGAGGATGACATCGGGAATCAAAATGCGGGTGAAAAGGAACAAACCGGCGCACGTTGCAATACACAGGCCGGTATAAAGTCCGGCCTTCCTTCCGAAAGCCCAAACTCCAAATGCCGAGGTGAGCAAGCAGAGAGCGATGACCGAGAGGGCCATGGGTAAGCGCGCGGCCCAATCGTGAACCCCGAGGATTCTGTAGGAACCGGCCATCAACCAATACACCAGTGGGGCTTTCTCGAGGTAGGCTACGCCATCCAACCGAGCGGTTACCCAATCACCGGAGGACAACATGTTGTGGGAGATTTGAGCCTGAACGGCGTCCACGTCATCCATGAGTGATGGCGGAGAGATAATGCAGCCTAGATAGATTGCCGCCGAAACTACGAATACGACGAGATAAGGGAACCAAGCACTTCTTGATTTAAGTGAGAATGCGGGCTCGTTGACGGCATTTGAATGTTCCATTTCCTCATCCATAAGAAAAGAGTCATAAGGCCCCAAAGGTGGTAGCCCAGGTTTGCTCTGCGCGAAAAGTGTGATTCGATATGAGAATGCAACTCAGAAGGCACAAACAGATCGGGATACTTTCGCAAACCTTCATTCACAGCATCGCAGAGGAGGGAGCGCAAAGGGCCGCGGAGCCATTCGTGAGCAGGAATGTCGAAGCCAATCTTATCCCTGTTCACGATGGTGGCGGGAAGCTTTTCGCGCATCAATTCTTTAAGAATTACTTTCTGACGGGAACCTTGGATTTTGTAGCTGACAGGCAACGAGGCAGCAAACTCGACGATGCGATGGTCGAGGAAAGGAGGCCGCACTTCCAGGGAGTGGGCCATGCTCATACGGTCACTTTTAACCAGAATGTCGTCAGGCAGGTAATACTTTTGATCGAACCAAGAGAAGCGAGCCTGATCTGGTTCGCTCTCGGGCGTCACCGCCAACGGACTCAGGATGGCATTCAGCGAGCCGGGTACTGACATACGAACCAGCGCGCGAATTTCCGGGTCACTGAAGGTTCCGTTCCAATGGACGTGCGCGCGACCAGGGTGAAGCAGCACACCCTCCAGGAACCGCTTCATTTTGTAGTCGAATCCGATTTTCTCGTCTGAAACGGGCCACATTCGGAGAGTTAAGAGCAGCAAGCGAATGGCAGCAGGCGGAAGCCGGCGAAAATAGCGGGCCAGATGATTCGCTCGATAGGTGAGATAGCCGCCAAAGAGTTCATCGGCGCCTTCGCCACTGAGAGCGACGGTCGTCCGGGTCTTGCAAAGTTTTGACAGGAACCATACGGGAAGGGCACCCGCGTCCGCGCTCGGTTCGTCGGCAAAGTAAGTCAACTCCTCGGTAGCGCCGGCAAGGTCTTGTTCAGGTGAAAGATCCAATTCCTCGTGTCTGGTACCGTATCGTTTCACGATACTGTGGATGAATTTCGATTCATCAAAGCTGCGGCCGCGGTAGGATATGGAAAAAGTATTTAGATTTGATCCAGATGCTTCCGCCACATAGTGAAGAATCGTCGATGAGTCGATCCCACCACTGAGCCATACGCTCAGCGGCACGTCCGAAAGGAGATGCTCACGGACCGACTCCCGGAGCAACGTATGCAAACCCTCTTGCGCGTCGGTGAAGCTGATACGGGAATCGCTTGGACCAGGCAATTCCCAGAAAGATTCGCATGAAGTGGCGCCGTTTCGCCATTCGAGCCAGTGAGCTGGAGGAAGTTTTTCCATGCCTTCCACAAGGGTCCAGGGACAGGGCACGTAATTCAGAGCAAGGTAGCAGCCGAGGCCCTGAAGGCTTAGCCTGCGCTCTAACTCGGGATGGACAAATAGTGCTTTTAGCTCGGACGCAAAGAAGATATCTTCACCACAGTGCGCGACATAAAGAGGTTTGATTCCCATCCTGTCCCGTGCCAGGACCAAGCGTTTCTCACGCGTCGACCAGAATGCGAACGCGAACATGCCTCGCAGGCGGCGGAGACACGACGTGTCCCACTGCAGCAAAGCGTGGAGCACTGTTTCTGTGTCGGAATGAGAGTGGAACACGTGTCCCAATGACTCCAATTCGGCGCGCAATTCCATATGATTGTAGATTTCGCCGTTGAAGACGATGCCGTAGTTGCCGTCCTGGCTAAAGAATGGCTGGTCGCCAGACTGCAGGTCGAGAATCTTCAAGCGCGTTGCGCCGAAGGAGAACTGGGCAGATCGATAGACACCGTGCTGATCCGGGCCACGATGTACCAGCGCCGCCGTGGCGGCGCTTATGCGCTCGAAAGGCGGCAGCCAACTTCTATGGGTGAATCCGACGATTCCGCACAAGTTGGCAATTCTCCCGTCTACTGCTGGACAATTAGGTATCGTTAAGAACGCGACGTGTTTCGCGCCGGCACGCAGAAAATAACCCGATCAGTGCCGCAGCCTGGTTGAGATCGCGCATCGAAACAGAGCCGTCGATTGCTGATGGTGATTTTGGCGCTCGGCTACTGTGCCCGGCGGCAGACCTTGGAATACAGGAACCGAGATGCTGCCACTCCTAAGCCGAGTTCGAACCCCGCCGGCAAGAAAAGACCGGAAACGTATCCGGCGTTGTTTGGATCGCGAGGGAAGCCAAGGCGAGGAAAAACGAAGAAACCTATGCCCGCGCCGCAAGCAAGTCCGAGAACACCTGATGGCACAAGGTCCTTCAGGCCCTCCCTGTAGTTCAGCACAGCCTGGTCCTGTCATCCGCACGGGAACCCAGGGACCAATCATCTACTCCGTACCTCTGCATCGTTCTTGAAGTCAAAGGTGGAGAGTCTAAGTTGTGCCTCGAATAACTTGTCCTTCGTAGGGACCTGAGATTCCATCTCAGTGACAATTTGCTGTCCCTGTTTGACTACGCTCCCTTTGGTTTGGCCGGCGGCGGGCTTGAAGTCCATGCCTACTACAGCAATGATCTTGCCGTTCCCGTCGTGAAAGGGCAGCGTCACGTCGAAACCCTCGCTTTCATGATCGACAAACGGCTCTCCTGTCTGCAGTGGTTGCAACTCATCTTTGTCACATTTTTCTCCCAAATCTTTTGGATCGGTGGCGGCGATGGTTTTGCATCCCCCATTCGTGATAGCGGAGATTTCGAGACCGGTCACCTCGGAATGCTTAGGCAGCGCTTCCTCAACCAATTTCTGGGCAAAGATTTTCCCCGAGGCCGCACGGCCGGGGGACGTGGTCACGACGCCGCAGCCCACAACACCAACAAGCACGACGGACACAACTGTGCAACGAACCGCGTCTTTTCTCACAAGCCCTCCTCGTCGCGCCGTAAGGCCCCGCGTCGCCGAAGGTGCATTGTATCCAGGCCGCCTTGCCTGAACCTTGCCGAAGGATTACATTTTTGAAAGGTAGAGGAACGGACTGTGCGCTCAGCAGTGGTTAAGCGGAAGTAAGAGGCAGGTGCAAGCTGAAGCAAGAACCGGAGCCAAGTTCGGACGACATCACGACGCTTCCCTTATGAGCTTGTACGACGGCCCTTACGAGGCTTAATCCTAAGCCGAGTCCTCGTTGGGCGCGACTCGCGTCCCCTCGAAAAGAGCGGTCCCAGATCTTCCCTGCTTCGTCGGGGGGGATTCCGGCACCTGTATCGCGAACAGTGAGTATGACTTCAGAACCACTGCTTTGTGCTTCGACGTCGACCCGACCACCGTTCGGCGTGTATTTTACGGCGTTATCCACCAGATTTGCGACCGCCTGAATAAGACGACTACGATCCGCGACGACATTGAGAGTTTCCGGATATTCAGCCTCAATGGAAATATCTCGTTCTTCGGCGACGAGGCGATACATTTCCACCACCTGCTCAACGACTTTAGAGAAATTCATCTCAGTGAGGTCCAGTCGAGTCGAACTGGCTTCCGCCTCGGAGATTTCCATCAGTGTGTTCAGCATCGCCAAGATGTTTCCCGATTCCTCCAGAGAATCTGACAGGGCCTCTCGATAGTTCTCTAGATTGGGTTTGGATGACAACGCCATCTCGGCGACGCCGCGTAGTCTCGTCATCGGGGTGCGCAAGTCGTGAGCCACGTTGTCCAGTGACTCACGCATGCTTTCCACGACACGGTCAATCCTCTCGAGAGCCTGGTTAAGAAGGCGGCTCAACTGTTCGATCTCATCGCCCGTCGCTTCAACTGGCACCCGAGCTTTGAGCCTGTCGGATTCGATTATGGGATGTAGTGCTGCTATAAGGCCTCGAACCGGGCGGAGCGCCCTGGAGGATAGCAGCGTTCCTCCGCCAATCCCGAACGCGATTACTCCGGCCAATATGACGATGAACTTGTCTCGAAAGCGGTCCAATACGTCTTCGCGTTCATCAGGGCCTCCTCCCACCTGTAGAAGCGACCCGTCAGACAGTCGAGTCGACGCTACGTCTAAAACATCGTCCTCTCCGATGGCGTGCAATTGAAACCAGCGGTTGGTATCGTTGATGTTTGAAAGTTGTCTGAAATCATAAGCTGTCCCGTCATCGACAGGGACAAGTAATAGCGTTGTAGCCCTGGCGTCCGCGAGCCTGACAATATGATCGCGAAGTTTGCCGGAATTTCTCTCGGATTCGATTCTTCGTGTGAAGCCGGGCAGCCCCCCTGCTTCGTACTCCTCGGCGTAGGCTTTCAGCTTGAGCTGAATCGCTTCTCTGTCCTTCTCCTCCAGAGAAGATGAAAGCAGAAGATAAGCGACGACGAAAAGAATCAGCGAACTCAAAATGAACACTGCCGAAGACCATGCGGCCAACTTGAAACCCACCGTTTTGCGGAGCCGCCTAAGAGGTTTTAAGAACATACCCAGCTCCCCGTACGGTGTGGATCAGTTTTTCGTCCGTGCCGATCTCCAGCTGTTTTCTGAGGCGACATACAAGGACGTCAACGACGTTTGTCTGCGGATCAAAATTGTACCCCCACACGTGTTCCAAAATCATCGTTTTCGATACAACCCTCGTGGAGTTGCGCATCAAATATTCCAGAAGGGCAAATTCCCTTGGCTGAAGGTCGATCTTTCGGCCATTCCGCACAACTTCGCGTTTCAGCAGATCCACGGACAGTTCCCCAAAAACAAGGCCAGCCGGTTCCACTGCACCGCTAGCGCGACGCACCAGCGCCTGCACTCTGGCCAAAAGTTCGGAGAATGTGAACGGCTTGATGAGATAGTCGTCGCCGCCCGCTTGCAGGCCCCGAACTATTTCGTCGACTGAGCGCTTGGCACTCAACACGAGGACAGGAGTGTTGATTTTCCTAACTCTCATTTTCGCGATGATGGCCAGCCCATTAAGCACGGGGAGCATGATGTCCATGACAGCCACATCGTAAGGCTCTGACAAAGCTAAATGGAGGCCTTCTCGCCCGTCAAAGGCGCAATCGACGGTGAAGCCGGCCTCCGCCAGTCCTTTGCGAACAAAAGATGAAATCTTCTTGTCATCCTCGACGAGGAGCAGTCGCATCGTGGTGCTCAGAATTCTAAGTTTTCGTGCCATCTTGATTGTAACGTTTCTGGCCACCGTCGGCATCGGGGCCGCACTCCGTCTCGCGAGCGTGGGAAATCGGCATTTGCGTGGTGTCGGCGCCATCCCGCGAGAAGTACTGAGCTCGGTTCACAATCGAGCCCGGCTCATCTTGATTGGAGTCGTAACGGGCTTGTTCGCAACCTTTGCCGTCACGCGGAGGACGTCCACTCTTTGTACCGCTCATTTTTTGGCAGGTATTTCCTCTGGTTGCCTGTTTCATACGCGCCATCTTCTACAAGGGCATGGGTTCCGACGTGGCGTCGCGTCGAATTTGTATGGGCTGGATGCGGACGAAAAAGTCGTTCACCAATTCTGCGCCATGCAAAGTCACACGTAACCAAAAATCGCTACATCAAAGCGTTCGATCCTGTAGTTCTCGCCGCGATGAAGAAGTTAGAGGCAACTTTAGTCGCGTATCAGTCAGAGTGCACCAATAATGCACCAGATAAATTACGGTAGTGTGGTAAGCTGTTGAAAGCAAACCGCGGAGAGGTGGCAGAGCGGCTGAATGCGGCGGTTTGCTAATTCTACCTGCCCGATTCGCACTGACCGATTTTCATGTGTTTTGTTTGCTTTAGGTGCTTCCCAGTTGCAGCCACATACTCTCATTTGCAGTCTATAGTTCAGCAAGAGTTCAGCACGTTTTTCCTGACTTGGCAAACAGAATTGCAAGGCCTCGCCCTTTGCCGAACACTCTTCCGGCGACTACAACACTGAACCCCGGCCGTTGTCCATTTCGGCCCCCAATTCGTCTTCGGGGAACATTCTAATCGCCTATAGAAAGAACGAAAGTGGAAGCAGCGTTTTTGACGAGCCGAACAGGGAACCAACGAACCAACCCAATATCAGATATTTTCGCCCTCAATAGATTCCTAGCCACCACAATGCTCTTCCAAGAATGCCAGCTCCTGGTAACGCGCTATCTCTCCTCTACCCGGAGAAATTCAAAAGGCTATTTCAGCTTTGCATATTCAGACTCGGCAGCAATGAGGATAGGAATGTCTCGGTCGGCGTCTTTCCAGAGCGTGAGGAAATCTTGGTACGCAGCGCGCGCTTTGGCGGTGTCTCTTTGCATGGCGTAAGCGCGTGCGAGGCCCAATCGAGCCAATGCGCCGAGCGGGAAATTGAGCACCATGCCGGGGTGATCGATCAATTTTTGAAATTCTGCCGCGGCTTTCCCCCCCTCGCCGGCGGCCAAGTAAGCTTGGCCGCGCTCGTACGCTGGGAAGAGAGTGCTGATGGCCAGAGCGTCTGGAGCCGCCCAATCGAAGGGCCCCACAACGTTCAGGGTGTCGACGGCCTGCAAGGCCCTATCTTGGTGGAGTTCGGTCTCTGCGCGAATGATGGGAAGCCAGTATTTTTGGACGAATGTATTCGACGGATAATCCTTGTCCAGTTGTTCTGCGATAGGAATGGGCTTCAAGGAATCACCTGTGCGGGCCATCACGAGCGCGGCAAGTGCAACGACATTCTGGCCATGAGATAGATGCAAGGCCCTCGAAATAAAATCCCGCGCCTGTGCAGCATCTCCGATCAACGCTTCACGAATGGCCGCTTGGGCAAAGCAGAGACCCGCCGCCTCTTTTTGTCCTTCGATTTGCATTTGACCCGCGGCTATCAAGGAAAGCTGGCGGGCTTTTCTAAAATTTCCGAAGTAGGCCTCCGTGTTGGCCTGCTCGGAGAGCAAAATTGATTGCGCGCCGAGTACTCCAGTCGAGAGAGAGAGCAGGCGGCTCATCTCCTGGGTGTCATTGAGAAGAAATGCTCTCCAATAATTCACCTGAAGAAGATATTCGGACTGAAAGCCACGCTGCCCGAGTTCCTTTAGAACTGCTCCCGCTTCGTCGATGCGACCCAATGCCATCAGGCTGATGGCAAGGTTGGCGGACGTTGCCTCTGACACGGGATCCACTCGCAAAGAAGCACGATAGAGTTCAACGGCTCTATCGAAAAGTCCCAGACTCCCGTAAATCGTCCCCAAGTCGTTCAGAGTTCTTGGCTCATCCGGATGGGCCTGGCGCGTAATTTCAAAAGCTGTGCTTGCCTTTTCAAGGTTCCCAGTCACGTAGTAGTGGTACCACGATTCGATCGACAGTCTCTCAAACTCAGTGGCACGGTCTCTGAGTTCATATGCCTTGGTGGCATTCTTACGAGCCAGTTCGGTCTCACCCCGATTCCGGTAAATCGCCGCGAGCTGGCCATACGCCAACGCAAAATTTGGATCTAGTTCGATCGCCCTCTCAAAAAATGGAACTGCAGCGAAGTCACCCAATTTTTCGGATGTGGAGAGTGCCAGCCCGTACGCTTTTAAGGCTTCCAGAGAGGACGTAGTAGCCTGCTCAAGCGGAGCGTCGTACTTCTGAATTGATGGAAGAGACTCCCCGAGCCGGGCGCGCAAATGAGATGTTGCTTTCCCAAGCGCGTCAATGACGTCCTCCTTCCGTTTGGCCTCTACTTGTTCGTGAGAGATATGTTCACCGTTATCGCACCGAATCGCTGTCAGGCCTATGAGGTAAGCAGTCCCCAGGCTGGAAATCGATCCTTGTACAACCACCTTACTGCCGGTGCGTTGACAGACTTCGAGCACGATGCGGCCAGTCATGGGTTCATCGGCGGGATGACCCATTTGTTTCAGAATTACCGCCGATTTTTCGTCCGCTAAGATCTGAATCATCGGGGACTGCTCCAAGCCGAAATTCAGTCCTTGCTTCAGGGCGTCGTCGAAGACCCCCTCGCCAGTTGTGTTTACAAAATCGGCGAGGACAATGGCGTCTCTAGGAGTGACGCGGAAGCCAGAATGGCGGCGATACCAGAGGCCACCAACTGTCGCGCCCGCGACTATCACAGCGACGGCGATCAGCGCTGCCGCCCGGCTGTTGGGCTGAATGCTTTTTGTTTGAGTTATCGTTTGCGGCCCAGCTGGTTCGGCGCTAGGAGCTGGGGAGGGAGCATCCACATTTGAGACAGCTACTTCCATGCCCTGTACCGCAGCGATAAAGCGATACCCCAGCCTCGGCACCGTCTCCACATATTGCGGCTCAGTTGCCGAATCCACCAGAACGGCGCGCAATTCCTTGATTGCTGTATTGAGGCCGTGTTCGAAGTCCACAAACGTTTCTTGGGACCAGAGCAGATCACGCAACTCTTGGCGTGTGACAACGCTCCCCGCATGTTCAACGAGTATCGCCAGGACCTGAAAGGGCTGCGGACGCAGCTTCAGCTTGGTGCCGTGTTTATAGAGCTCCCGTGACTGTGGTCGCAGTTCATAGGGCCCAAATCCGTAATTAGCTGGCTGTATTGGCACAAAGATGCCTGGCTAGGGACATGGGGCGAGATTCTCTCCTGTTTGCCCCGAGTACAGCAAGGTAAAAGTCTTTCAATCAGCCACTTGGACCCTCACCTCTATCACACCATATCCTCACCTGCCCTCCATTGACCTCGCCGCTGAAGTTTGAGATTCAAGAGGCTCAACTTTGAGGGTTCCATCTCCCTGCGGGATGGCGACTCTGGGATTACGACTCGCTGTGCTGATGAAAAGTAAGAGCTAATGGAAACGAAGACCTGGTACGCAGTTCCAAGGGAGAGGGGAATGGAGAATCAATCATTCATGGTACATGCTCGAAGATTTTCAAGACGGCTTTGGCTTTGCTCGGCCGCTGCTCTCCTGCTCTTTTCAGCAACCGCTCTGACGATCGCCGAAACTTCAAATCGAATCGTGCCGCGGTTTCAGGAATTCTCGGACCCGGAGGGGCGCTTCGCGAACCTGAATCTTGCCGGCCCTACCGACACAACCAGCAATCCCTTTTTCCAGGACTTGGGATCTAACGGCCGCCGGTGCGTAACCTGCCATCAAGCGAGCGACGCCTGGTCGGTGACACCGCCGCACATCCGCGAACGCTTCGAAGCTACGCAGGGCACGGATCCCATCTTTCGGCCTGTGGACGGCGCGAACTGCTCCAGCGCGGATGTTTCCACACTGGAAGAGCGGCGCCGGGCCTATAGCCTGCTGCTGACGAGAGGACTCATACGCATCGGAATCGCTGTTCCCGCCAACGCAGACTACCAAGTCGTGAGCGTCTACAACCAATACGGATGCAACGCAACCGATGTCATTTCCATGTACCGCCGGCCCCTGCCGACCACGAACTTACCGTTCTTGAGCGCGGTGATGTTCGACGGTCGGGAATCTTCGCCTGCTACCGGCACGACGAAAATCATCTATAGCAACTACCCAAACTCGCTACTGAACGACCTGGCGCACCAGTCCGTCGACGCCACCGTCATCCACGCGCAGGGGGACGGGACGAGGCCAACGGCCGAAGAGCAACAACAAATCGTAGATTTCGAGACGAAGATTTTCACGGCGCAAACGCGCGACCGCAACGCCGGCGAACTCAACGAAGATGGCGCGAAAGGTGGACCTAGAGCGCTCTCCAGGCAACCCTTTTTTATCACTATCAACTCGAGCGTAAACTTTCTGGTGCCTGCGTTAGAACAGCCTGGTGGGCTGTTGACCCCCGGTGACGGCCAGTTTACCGCCAGCATCTTCAATCTGTATGACAAATGGGCGCAGCTCAGAGACGACGAGCACGAAGAGCGAGCCGAAGCGAGGCTTTCGATCGCTCGCGGGGAGCAGATCTTCAACACTTTGAAGATACCAATCAGCGGTGTAGCTGGCATCAACGATGACATGACCGCAGGAGGCCTGGTCGCCGGCGGCATTCCCGCCCTGCAGGGAAACTGCGCCACTTGCCACGATACACCTAACGTGGGTAACCACTCCTTTCCCACGCCTTTGAACATCGGGACGGGCGACCCGAGTCCCACCAACGCTTCAGTCAACCTCGGAGGCTTGGATCTTAGCTTTTTACCGGAAATCACTGTGTGCAAGAAAGACGCAACTACGGGCATGGCGACGAACAACTGTAAGACCACCACCGATCTCGGCCAGGCCTTGATCGACGGCAATTTCGACCATGTGGGCAAGATTAAAGGACCGATCCTGCGAGGTCTTTCCGGTCGCGCGCCCTATTTTCATAATGGTTCGGCCGCCACGCTGCTGGACGCCGTCAACTTCTACGACACGCGCTTTAATCTCAATCTATCCGAGCGGGACAGGGATGACCTTGTCGCGTTCCTGAAAACCCTGTAGCGCCGCAGCCGAGCCGTTAGGGTTGTCTGGGCTTTCCATTAGCGTGAGAGTGGAGCTTTGTCAACAAGGCACTTGTACTCGGCTAGCGCCAGATTCTCAAATTCCTTGTTGAGCGTTCGAAGGACTTGAAGGAGGGGAGAGCCACTATGAAACACCACGCCAACGAATCGTTCGTGTTAGCGGGGCTTATTGTGCTCACTTTAGTCGGACGGGCATATGCAGCTACGGCAGTTCTGGAGCCGAAGACTACGGCACAATGGACCGTAGTCGCATCGCCTACGACTAACATTCAAACAAAGCCGAAGGTCGCGACCGTTACGCCACTTGCGACTGGTACACCGACGGTGAAGGTTGGATGGATTGGGCCCACCGACAACATTACGAAAGTTGCGAATGCTATTCAGATTCAGGCCAAAAGCTTGAACGCCTTAATCTCGATTCCCCCCGGACTCGCGCTGAGCAGACCGGTCACGATTAGTATTGCCTACATTTCTCCCCGGCCTGCCGCGGGGAACGAACGAAGGACGCAAACGTATGTTCCGTCCGTTGGTAGTAAGTTTTTGTATGGCGATCCAGAGGGAGACGGCGAGGCCCGGAAGGTTCACCTGGATATCACTCTCACTGAACCCAGACCGGGAGGCGGCATATATTCGTTTAATGTACCGGCGGACGTGATGCTCGACCCGCTGTATGACGTGGAGATTAGTCCGCTTATTTTCACACTAGTCGTAGGCTGTTCCAATATAGGTGCCAACCAGATTGATTTGAATTGGTATGCTCCGAATGATTCTACTTACAGAAAGTATCAAACAGTTCACTTCGCGGGCCAAGAAGGCGAGAGGTTTACAATTCGTGAATTTGCTTGGGCGCGGTCAGAAGTGAGCGCTACCGCAAACTTGCACAAAGTAGTTGTGTGGTATGCGGAGACAGGCATACACGGTGGTTTCGGTCCATTCCCTGGTCCTGGGCAAGAAAATAATCTTGTCCCGGGCAAGACGCAAACGTCATTGGCAGGGTTGGTGAATTCATCGGGCAGTACTCAGGACTGTCAGGCAACTCTTGACTTCACGGTGAGCTACCAGTTGCGTGCGTATTTCGGCGCACCTAGGGTGCGTGACCATCGATAAGATGTGCACAACACAAATTCCAGCTTATTGCCTATCGAAGTTTCCGTTAGGGCCGTCTTAACCATTCGTTCAAGACGACGAATGTGTTCCACTGCGCGTTAATTACACACAAGGGCCAAGATAGCCAATGCCGAAATCGGTGCGGGTTCGAGTCATCGCGTCTGAGGCGGCGGTTTTCCACACCGCGGGAGCCAGTTTACGTCAATATTCGTATTGATCTTGTTGAGATTACGTGACTTAAGATTTTCCGGAGAGCCCGGTTTTTAGCTATAGAGTTCAGCATGCAAATAAGGAAACTGTGCTAAGCTGTTGAAACCACACTGCGGAGAGGTGGCAGAGCGGCTGAATGCGGCGGTTTGCTAAACCGTTTTAGGGACTAAACACCCTAACGGGGGTTCGAATCCCCCCCTCTCCGCCAGATATTAAGTGCCTGTAGAATCAAATACTTACAGACGATTCTGTCTAATATTATTATCCTCCAAACTAAAGATAAACGAATAGTACATAATGCAACGGTCTGGAAACCGTTGTGTGTCCGTTGGAAACAGTAGCGGCCCTGCAGCGGTTCGGAAACCGCCGCAGAGAATGAGTGTTTCGCGGGTAGGACAGCAACACATAGTAAGGCGCAAGGAGGAAATGCGACAACAATCAGCTAGAGCGCGTTAAGTTCATCGGATCCGATGCCAAGTAACCGCCAAGATCGTAAGTCTCATAGATACAGTTAGATACAGAAATTGGCCTCGAGGGGCTGGTCCTCTATATATAGGCTTTGTGGGCGTATATATATAGGCGTTGTGGGCGGATCCCTGGAATCGTCTGGCGCCTGAAAAGACCGGCCAACCTGAACCTTAGTTTTGTTGTGAAAAAGCTTCTTGGCGGTCGAGCGTATGCCGCGCGGATGTTAGGAAAGAATTTGACTCCAGCGATATGGCTCGCATCGTGTGAGGTGGAACAGTTTCTCCTCGCACCTGCATCGGAGATGTGGGTGTATTGCGGTGCCTGCTTCCTGCCAAACCCACAGTGAATCCCAGCAAAATGATCGTGAGTACGAGCAGAGCGATGGCGGCCAAGCGATAATCGCGCTGCCGAAAGTAAACGATGAGCATCACTATCACGCGGACGACTGGCAGCAGAATCAGCATCGCGATCCCGATGGTGACGATGCGCATATCGCGCAGGATCGCCTGACTAGGCGCGCTAAACCGTGAGTCGATCAGTGCCAGGCCTAGCCCGAGACTAATAACTGCCGATGCGAACGAGGTGCCGTAGTGCAGTGTGCCTGCCAACAGCCATTCCAACTTAACAGATCCCTGCGTGGCGCGATTCACAGCGAACCCTTTAAGAGGTGGATACCGAACGCTTGCAGGAGCATCTGTGCGGCGAACAAAATGAGCACCACAACGAACAGCAGACGGACACTCGCATTCGACGCGCGTATTAAAATCCGCGCGCCGAGTACCGCACCTACCACCGAACCAAGGGCAATCGGCCCAGCGACGGAGGTAACAATGTCACCATGCATGAAATAAGCCCCTGCGCTCGCGGCGGCGGTTACGGAAATCATGAAATTGGACGTGGCTGAAGAAACCTTAATAGGCAGACGAAGAGCTGTATCCATCGCTGGAATCTTGAGGACGCCACTGCCGATGCCCAACAGTGCGGAAATGAGTCCGGCGCCGAACATCAGCATCATGCCTGTTGGCAAACGCTGCACGCGATAGGCGATGTCACGTCCGAGGGCACCCTCTGGATAGATCGAATCCAAGCGCAGTGCAGCCGTCCATCGCTCGGTGTCGGCTACTATGGAAGTGCCTGGGGGATCGTTGCGGCGGGACATCATCTGCTGGGCTGACACCAATAGGATCGCAGCGAAGAGAAAAAAAAGATACGACACTGGGATCACACCGAACAAAAATACTCCGCTCAATGCGCCAAGCGTCGTAGCAGTTTCCAATGTGATGGCGAGTCGGATGTTTGTGAGGCGGCCCCGAAGAAAGGGCGCGGCGCTGCTGCACGAGCTGGCGATCACGGAGACAGTGCTCGCGGCGATCGCTACGTGAATGTCGACGTGACCGAAAACCGCCAGGATTGGCACGATGAAGATCCCGCCGGCCATACCGAGCATCCCGCCCAGGGCGCTGGCACCTAGTGATACCGCAAACAGCCATAACACGAATCCGTTATGCATCTCAAGCGTCCCCCGTTAGCGATCCCGTTGTCGTTCGTCGAGCGATGAACCTGCTACCTCCGGTGCTTCTCAGGCTCGGAGCTCTGCGCTGGGCCTTCCTGCCGTGAAACAGCCGAAGCTTGACGGCGCCAACCGAGATGCCCATCACGCGCGCTATTTCCTCTACCGAATAATCTTGCAAGTGTTGCATCTTCAGAACTCCGCGGATGTTGGGTCGCAAACTTCGGATTGCCCTTTGCACAAGCCGCTCCCGCTCTTAGGCCAGGTAATGCCTTACCGGATTCGGAGCGCTGCCCGCGCTTTCGAGACCAGCCAGCGGCCCCGGAATCCTCCGTAGTGCGAAGGTTTTTCTTCGAATAAGACCGGCAAAGCTCGGCGAAAGTCGCTGCTTGACCACTCTTGGCCAATGCCAGCAGTTGCCCGTCTTCTGGCTCTCGGCACCAGATCTCCACTGTTCCGTCGCCCGCCGGACTGAATAGATTCGTTGCCATTGCCTACCTCTTTGGCCCTTCGGGAAGTGCGAAGCAAAATAGAGCGACTCCGAACATCCCACCATACATTATGATGTTATAATGTCGTGAAGGGTTACAAATTCTGGAAGACTCTTTTGTGGACGCAGGATGCGTAAACTTTGTGACAAGACGACGTTATAATGCCTTCATGTTAGTCGCACGGGATTCGCTTCTCTATTCACGCGTTGAAACGGTCCTCGCCAGCGAGATAGCCGACGGAGACTTGAAGGTCGGTGACCAGTTGCCGACCGAAGACAGCCTCATTGAGCGATTCGGGGTCAGCCGCATTACCGTTCGCCGGGCTGTTCAGAATCTTGTGAGCCGCGGTCTTGTCGAAATTCGTCGCGGCAAAGGCACATTCGTTGCTGCGCCGAAGATCACGCAGGAGCTTAGAGAACTGAGCGGATTTGTCGAGGATATGCACGCTCTTGGCCGCAAGCCAACGGCCCGCGTAATCAGTAAGGAAATTATGACTGCGAACGCGACTGTGGCACGACAGCTTGCGCTGACAAGGGGCGAGCGCGTCGTCAGAATTCGTCGCGTGCGCATGGCAGACGGTGTTCCTCTCTCCTTCGACGAAACCTACCTGCCCTTGGAGATCGGCAACAAGATCATCACCAACAATCTGAAGGTCGAGCCCATTTTTTCGCTCCTTGAACGCAAATACAATGTTCCGCTGATCGAGGCAGAGTACAAATTGGACGCGGTGGCCGCTGAGAACGAGGTTGCCAGCGCGCTAAGAGTGAAACCACGGAGCCCGATTTTTCGCATTAAACGAACTTCCTACTCGACAGACGGCCGTCCAGTCGATTATGAAACACTGCACTACCGGGGAGATCTCGTCCAATTCGTCACACGCCTCGTCCGGAAGGCTCCCCGTTGATTGACATGTTCCCTGAGACCAGTGACGAGTCGAATGCCTCGCCCTTCGCACGGTTTACTCGTACACAATCGAATATCCTGGGTCAATCATTCGTGAGCGGTATGCAAACCACATCTTGGCTGGTGCTGCGTGAGGGAGCAGTGTTGTGAGAGAAGGCATGACGGAACGAAGTGGCGTGGGTTCGTGTTCGAACAGAGTCAGAGCGGTCAAAGCGTGGCGGCGTTTTGCAGTGAGCGTGACCTTGCGGGCTTGGCAATTCTGTGAGTGGAGGAAGCGGCTGCGGGATTCTGAAACGGCGAAGTTTGTGGAAGTGCAGACAGCAGCACCCATGGAGCCGATGCGGCTTGTAGTGGCACGGAGTAGCGCGATTGAGATCCGTCTGAGCGAAGGCCGCAGTCTTGTGGTAGAGCCTGGATTCGAGGCGAGTCACTTACGCGCTTTGCTGGCTGTATTGGAGTCGGAAGTCGCCCTCCGTCCGCGATGCCCGGTCCGAACATCCGGAACTAGTCCGGCAAGCCAGCCAGCGAGCGCAGCAGCGGCACGCTGTCTTTTGCGATGATGCCGTTGGGCAACTCCAACATCTTCTTCAACGCCACGTCCCGGCGCTCGCCGAGCTTGTCGCGGTCGTCGGCGGTCAGGCCCTGCATGACCTCCTTCAGTCGCGAGGCGCCGAGGTTGGTGCAGTAGGCGGCGCTGCCCGGCTGTTGGCGCCAGGACG
>Ga0210406_10002609_pt1 | contig 20420 bp, 20 predicted proteins | sample IncBWC30MmetaG_FD_155454 | JGI IMG/M metagenome (GOLD analysis project Ga0210406, IMG submission 155454) | Forest soil microbial communities from Barre Woods Harvard Forest LTER site, Petersham, Massachusetts, United States - Inc-BW-C-30-M | ecosystem: Environmental > Terrestrial > Soil >... | reverse complement strand
CGCTGCCGAATCGGACGCTATCATCGCAGTTTCCGATTTCACGGCGCGCCAGGTGAAGGAATTGTTAGGGGTGGAGAAGGGCCGCCTGCACGTGGTGCATCACGGCACGAACCGGCTCGGAGGTTCACGGTCCGTGAAGCGCGAGAACATCGTGCTCAACGTGGGCGCCATTCAACACCGCAAAAATATTTTGCGCCTGGTGGAGGCATTTGAGCGTACGCCACGGGGGTGGAAACTGGTGCTTGCGGGATCGGCGGGCTACGGCGCCGGCGAAATCTTTGCACGCATCGAAATGAGCCCGCGCCGCGGGGATATCCAGATGCCGGGTTATATCACGACTGAAGTGCTGGGACGCTGGTACGGCCGCGCGCGCGTGTTCGCATTCCCCTCACTGGATGAGGGCTTCGGCATGCCGGTACTCGAGGCAATGTCAGCGGGCGTACCCGTCCTGGCGGCAAACCGAGCGGCGTTGCCGGAGGTTTGTGGAGATGCCGCGCTGCTGGTCGATCCGGAAGACGTCGAGGCGATCGCCGTGGGTTTGGAGCGATTGATGGGTGACGAGGGGCTACGGGAGCAGTTGATTGCGCGTGGATTGGATCGGGTGGCTGGGTTCAGTTGGCAAAAAGCGGCGGAACAGACTTGGAACGTTTACCAAGGATTGCTGATCTAGCGGGCGAAGTTGTTACTTCGCTTCTTCGTCTACAGCGATCTTGAGCGCCCTCAGAAAGCGCTGGTCCTGGCTGGTGAACTTGATCTTCCCTGTGGACTCGAAACTATGTTTCACTTCCGGGCGCCCCTCTTGTTCATCTTCAGCCGGATCGCCGTCTTCGTCACGCTTGTTAAAACCGATAGTGGCCTCGAGCACCAGGAACACGTCGTAACCGGCCTGCTTGATCTCGCCAATGGCTTCGGCGATCCGGTCGGAGTCTGACAGGGAATCGTTAATCGCATTCCCCAGTTCCTGCATTAGGTTCTTTAGACGCTCTTCCAAAATCAGCCCCTTTCTCCAAACCAGGGTTTGGAGCTCCGTCTATCTGGATGCGCCCGCGGTCTTAAGCGTTCCAGAATCTAGTTAAATCTCGAGCGTCGACGGCCCCACACTCGTTTAGATTGTAGTGGAGGGCAGTACGCTTCACAAGTCTTTATCGGCAAAAAAGTACTGATACATTAAGTGCTTACGAACGGGGTAAGCCACCGGATGACGGCCCACCCCAATCTTTTGGATACAGATGATGTTAACCCCCTTTGCTACCATGGAAAGGTGGCTAGACCCAGCCTGATTCACCAAGGTTATCAATTTGTCCGTCATGTCGTCCCTGCGGTGGCGAAGCCTGCCCGTACGCTATGGCACGAAGTCATCGGATTCCTATTCCTGGCGCTGGCGGCGATACCGATCCCATCGGGCCTTCGGACGCTTCGCGACCTGGACGCGGGCGGAGGCAGCCTGGTCCGGCTCATCCTGACGGTCGCGTTTGTCGCGATCATGGCCGGATACGGCATCTCGTCTTTTCGCCGTGCGCGCAAGATCTCCCGATCGTGAGGGACTCTCTGGAAAAGCCAGGCGAATTCCCGTTTACGCGGGGCATCTATCCCGACATGTATCGCGGCCGCCTGTGGACCATCCGGCAATACGCTGGCTTCGGCAGCGCCGAGGAGAGCAACCAGCGATACCGCTATCTGTTGTCGCAGGGCACCACTGGCCTCTCGGTGGCCTTCGATCTTCCCACGCAGATGGGGATGGACTCGGACCATCCGCTGGCCGCGGGCGAGGTGGGGCGCACCGGTGTGGCCATTTCTTCCCTCGCCGACATGGAGCGGCTTTTCCAGGACATCCCGCTCGGCCAGGTTTCGACGTCGATGACCATCAACTCGACCGCGGCCATCCTGCTGGCACTCTACGTCCTGGTGGCCCGGCGCCAGGGAGTGGATGCGCGGAAGCTTTCGGGTACCGTCCAGAACGACATCCTGAAAGAGTACATTGCGCGTGGAACCTACATCTATCCGCCGCGGGCTTCCATGCGCATCGTGACCGATCTGTTTGCGTGGGCCAGCCGGGAGCTGCCCGAATGGAACACCATCTCGATCAGCGGATACCACATTCGTGAAGCCGGATCGACGGCCGTGCAGGAAGTAGCGTTCACCTTTGCCAACGCCATCGCTTATATCGAGGCGGCACTGGCGGCGGGCCTGGCCATCGATGATTTTGCGCCGCAGCTCTCGTTCTTTTTCAATGCACACAGCAATTTTCTCGAGGAGATCGCCAAGTTTCGCGCGGCGCGGCGGCTGTACGCACACTTGATGCGCGACCGCTTCGGGGCGAAGAATCCCAAATCCATGATGCTGCGCTTTCATGTGCAGACCGCGGGATCGACATTGACCGCGCAACAACCCGACGTGAACGTAATTCGCACCACTCTCGAAGCGCTTTCGGCGGTGCTGGGGGGCGCGCAATCGCTGCACACCAACTCGCGCGACGAAGCGCTTTCGCTGCCCACCGAAGAATCCGCGAGGCTGGCGTTGCGGACGCAGCAAATCATCGCCCACGAAAGCGGGATCACCCATACGACCGATCCCGTGGGCGGCAGCGAGTACATCGAAAGCCTCACTGCGGCCATCGAGCGCGGCGCCAAAGACTACCTGGAACGCATTGCCCATTTAGGCGGCACCCTCCAAGCCATCGAAAGCGGTTTCATTCAAAGCGAAATCCAAAACGCCGCGTTCGAATTTCAGAAAGCTGTCGAGCGCGGAGAAGCCGTGGTGGTAGGGGTCAACCGGTTCCGCATGGAGGAAGGGCGGAAGATTCCCACTTTTCGGCTCGATCCAGCCATCGAGAGAGCCCAAATCGAACGGCTGCGGCACGTTCGCGCCGGACGCAACAGCAAAATAGTTGCGGAGCAACTGCAAAGACTGGAACTGGCGGCGCGGGGGCAGGAAAACCTGATCCCGTTAATCCTCGCCGCCGCTGATGCTTACGCTACGCTGGGCGAAATCTCCGACCGTCTCAAGTCCGTATTCGGAGAGTATCGCGAAGCGGCGTAAGGCGTTCCCGTCATAGCATGCCGGGTTCGCGGCTTCCGCTCGCGCAAACCCAACTTATAGAGCAGGCGACCGACGTGGTCGCGATCGTAGTGGACGCCGAACTGGGTCTCGATGACGGCGGCCATGCGTGATGTGGTCCAGTGGTCGTCGCTGAAGCCAAATGCGACGGGACGCTCGCGATAGATTTGGGATACGCGATCGAGCTGCTCACGCGTAAGCCGACTGGGCCGCCCGGTAGCCTTGCGGCGCTTGAGCGATTCCACACCTTTGTTTGCCAGCGCGCGATACCACCGCGAGGCGGTAGTGCGGCTGACGGAAAATTTGCGTGCAACCTTTGATTGAGAGAGGCCGTTGAGGAGATCCTGCGCTGCCTCGAGACGTCTCTGTTCCATCTCCTCACGATTTAAGGAGATCTGAGCGGCTATATCCATAGGCACGCGGTAAGTTGATTGGCCAGAGCGTAGCAATCATAACGCAAAACAATTAAAGTGTAAATTGTTTTTTAGCAGATTTTTTTTGAAGGCAGGCGTGACGGGGCTCAAGATCGGTGTTGGCGTGGGATCGTGAGCCTGCGACTTGACCGGCCGCTCAGGTAGGGCTAGCGTTAGAGTTAATGGACGAAATTACGCTTCAGGTCCAGCACGACGAGGAATCTGGCTTGTTGGTGGCATCCTGGGATGCACCGGATGGCTCTGGCGGGATTACAACACAGGGGCAAGATTTACGCGATCTGCAGCAGCAAGTCACTGAGGCTGTTGCGGCCCACTTCGACGACGGCACGGCTCCGCACCGCATCCGTCTCCACTTTGTAAACGATCCGATCCTGGTCCAGGCGTGAAGTTACCGCGCGGCGTGTGCGCAATGGCCCAAAGCACGTGACGATTCCGTTACACCGATCGCTTGCGCCCGGGACATTGCAGAAGCATCTTAAGGCAAGCGGATGAGGCTGGCGGAATTTCTGGACGCGCTCCGTTAACTGCCCATGAACTTCGCCGTCGCTCTCGACAACCTTCGCGTGGTCCTGGTTTCGCCGCGCAATCCGTTGAATATCGGGGCTGCCGCGCGGGCCATGTTCAACTTGGGGTTCTCGCGGCTGCGGCTAGTCAATCCTTATGAAGTGGCGTTTCGGGAGGCACGGTCGGCCATTGGGGCGCGCGAGATTCTGGAATCGGCGGAAGAGTTCCCATCAGTGGCCGATGCCATAGCCGATTGCAAGCTAGTGGTCGGCACCACGTCGATTGGGCACCGGGGCCTGGCGCACACGCTGCACCGGCTGGAACAGGGCGCGCCGCTGATACGTGCGCAACTACAATTGGGACCCGCGGCACTGCTGTTTGGATCGGAAAAGTTTGGGCTGAGCAATGAAGATCTCGCGCATTGCCACTGGCTGATGCGCATTGCGACGGCGGACCGCGAGCATTCCATGAATCTGGGGCAGGCGGTGGCGGTCTGCCTGTATGAGCTGTCGCGCTATGAGCTCGATCCGCTTGCAGCGCCTGCACGGACACCCAAGCCGGCTTCGGCCGGCGATACCGAGCAGATCACACGCCTGCTGCTTGAGGTGCTGGGACGCAGCGGCTACATAAATCCGGTCACAGTAGGATCGGCGGAGAACAAAGTGCGGCGTTTGGTGCGGCGGCTCGAACTTAGCGCACGCGATGCTCCGGTGGTGCTGGGCATGTTGCGCCAGATTTTGTGGAAGATCGGCCAGGCGGTGACCAAGGCAGACCGAGGGCGTCCGCCCCACCCCGATTAACCGAATTGCAACGTTACGTCGACCTGGTGGTTCTCTTCGTCCATTTTTGTTACGGCCTTGGTCTTGTGCAAATTTTCAAAGAGGCCCTGTTCACGGACGCGGTTGAGAAAGTAGTCGGGGTAATCGGCGTCGAATGGCTTGCCGGGCTGAAGGCCCCAGAGTTTCTTGACGGCGGCCTCACCGTTCAAATCCAGGCCCTCGATGGCCAGCTTGCCGAAGCTGAATTGCGGGCCTTCGTCGATGCGAATGGTAAGATCCACCATCTTGGTTTTGTCGTGGATGGTGCGCTCGATGCTGGTTTGCGCACGGAGATAGCCCTGGCGCAGCATGCGCTTCTTGATGCGCTCGAGCCCTTGATAAACGCCTTCGAAATTGGCAACCTCGCCGGTCTGAAACTTGCCGATCTTGAGCAACTCGGTGCTCTTGGAGGCGTAGTTTCCTGTGAATTTCACTTGGCCCAGCTTGAATTCCGGACCTTCATCCACGGCAACCGTAATCGCGATGCCGTTTACGTCTACGGCGCGCTCGGTGGTGATCTTTGTGAAGACGACGCGGACCCGGCCGTGCGCGTCATAGAGCGGCCGGATCGCGTTATCCAGCAGCGTGCGAAAGCCTGCCTCAGTATAGGGGAAACCGAAGGCGACTTCGGCGAGTTTGTTTTGCAGCAGAGTGGTAGGCAGCGCTTGGCTGCCGGTGAATTTCACTTGGGCGATGGTGGGGAGCGCTCGCGCGGAGCGGAAGACGATGGCAAAATCGTTGACGCCAACCGGCATAAGCTTTCCGAGCACCTTCTCGTCCTGATTCTTGCTGTCCAGATAGTCCTGCACCAGCTTGGTATAGCGGGTGAGCAATTCGGCGGTGGGCGGAAGCTTGGGGGCGAACATGGGATCTTTGGATTGGAGCCACGCGGCAATTTCCGCCGGCTTGGCGGGCAGCCCTTCGAACTGGACCGGGTAGAGCGGGGAGACTTCAACAACCTGGAACGAGGCTACATAGGCGCTCGAATCCTTAGAAGCCGCGAACTTGTATCCGACGGTTTCAAAGCAGCCGGTGGCCACAAGCCGGTCGCGCGCGGCATCGAAATCGGCCTTCCCGGCGACTTGGCCGACCTTGAGGCCGGCTACGGCGAGGATTTGCTGGGAAGTAAAGTTTCGGTTCCCTTCGACGGACAGGCTCTCGATAGGCCATTGGAGGGCATCCGCTTTCTTGGCGGCGGCTTTCCGGCCGGGTTTGGGAGCGGCCGTCTGTGCGAAGGCTGTGGCCGCGGCCATAAGTCCCAGAAGCGCGATGAATCGCACCATCATCTAATTGTATGGGACGTGCGGAAGTCCGCGCGGTTGCGGATTCCGACTAGGTAGAATGGACAAAGTGGCTTACGATCTAATTGTTATCGGCAGTGGTCCGGGCGGTTACTCGGCGGCGGTGCGCGCCGCGCAGTACGGCCTGAAGACCGCGATTATCGAAAAAGACGCCAAGCTCGGGGGGGCGTGTCTGCACGTAGGCTGCATCCCCACCAAGGCCTTGCTTCACACGGCGGATGTCTGGGACCGTTTCGTGCACTCGGAAGAAGAGGGGATTTTTTGCGAGAAACCGCGCATCGACTATCCGAAAGTGATCGATCGCAAGAATAAAATCGTCGCCAAGCATGCCAAAGGCGTCGAGTTCCTGATGAAGAAGAACAAAATCGAGTGGATCAAGGGATACGGCGTCCTCAAGGGCGGCGGGCGCGTGGAAGTGACGGGCGAGCAGGGGACGCAAACTCTCGAGGCGAAGAATATCCTGCTGGCGACGGGATCGGAAGCGCGGATGCTTCCCGGGCTCAAGGCAGACGGCGAGCGCATCCTGACGAATATCGAGATTCTAAATCTCACGGCGATTCCGCGGACGCTGGCCATCATCGGCGCGGGCGCGGTCGGTGTCGAATTTGCTTCCGTCTTCAGCCGCTTTGGCACGCAGGTGACACTGCTTGAGATGCTGCCCCGGATTGTGCCAGTGGAGGACGAGGAAATCTCGAAAGAACTCGAACGCGTGTTTCGCAAGAACAAAATCCGCGTCGAAACGGGCGCCAAAGTCGAGAAGGTGGAGATCGTGGATGGCTGCTGCAAGATCAGTGTCACGCTGAGCAACGGCAAGAAGGAGGATCTGGCAGCGGAGAAGTTGCTGGTGGCCGTGGGCCGCAAGCCGAACACCGAACGCGTGGGCATCGAAAACACCAAGATCGAGCTGGATCGCGGCTTCGTGAAGGTAAACCAGTGGCAGCAGACGGCCGAGCCGGGCGTTTACGCTATCGGTGACATAGTGGCGGGCATGCCGCAACTGGCGCACGTGGCGACGATGCAGGGGATGGTGGCGGTGGCGCACATGGCGGGAAAACCGGCTACGCCAGTGAATCGCAATCGCATCCCGGGGGCGACGTACACTGAGCCGGGTATTGCTAGTGTTGGGCTAACCGAAGCGCAGGCGCGGGCGCAAGGCTACAAGGTGAAGGTGGGCAAGTTTCCGTTCGCCGCCAACAGCAAGGCCACGATCCTGGGCAATCACGACGGGTTCGTCAAGGTGGTAGCCGACGAAACACACGGCGAGATTCTCGGAGTACACATCATCGGGCCGCAGGCGTTCGAATTACTAGGCGAGGCGGTGACAGCGATCGAAGCGGAGGCCACGGTGGAGACAATGATGCACACGATACACGCGCATCCCACGCTTTATGAGGCGATGGGTGAGGCGTTTAACAACGTGTACGGTCTGGCGATCAATGCGTAGGGTAGCGTCCGTTCGTTTGCAAGGCGTTACGGAGCCGCGGCGGTGACGGAGCGAAACAGTGAGCGGATGGTCCATGCGTAGCTGTCTCTGGCGCGATCTGGGGCGTATTGACTACGCGGAGGCCTTCGAGTTGCAACGCGCGCTGGTGGACCGGCGCAAGCGCGGCGAAATTCCAGACCAGTTTCTGATCGTCGAGCACCCGCATACGATTACGCTGGGCCGTAACGGGCGCATGGAAAATCTGCTGGCGCGCGAAGAGATTCTGGAGCGTACCGGCGTGGCGTTTCATCCTACCGACCGTGGCGGAGGCATCACGTATCATGGGCCCGGCCAGATTGTGGGCTATCCGATTCTGGATTTGCGCGAGTGGAAACGCGATGTGGTGGCGTATGTGCGGGCCATCGAGCAGCTGATCATCGATGCGCTGGCGGATTTCGGGTTGATGGCCGGTCGCGAGCCGGGGATGACCGGGGTTTGGGTGGCTGGCGCAAAGATCGCCGCCATCGGCGTGCACATCAGCCGGTGGGTGACGTCGCACGGGTTCGCCCTGAATGCCACTACGGACCTGAGTTACTTTCAGTACATTGTGCCCTGCGGGTTGGTAAAGCCCGTGACTTCCATGGCAATACTCGGCGCGGGCGAGGCGCGGGAAAATGTGATCGAACGGCTGGTGTTTCATTTCGGCCGCGTGTTTGCATGCGACATGGCCCCTGCCAGCGCGAATGTCGAGACCGGAGAGTTTATCTATGACTGACGTCGTGATGCCCCAGATGGGCGAAAGCATTGTAGAGGGGACGCTGACCAAGTGGCGCAAGAAGCCCGGGGATCAGGTAGAGCGGGATGAGCCGCTGTTCGAGATCTCGACCGACAAAGTAGACACGGAAATCCCGTCGCCTGCCGCCGGAACGCTGGCGGAGGTCTTGGTGGAGGAAGGGAAGACCGTCGGAATCAATACAGTGGTAGGGCGCATTGATGAGAGCGGTGGTAATGGGGCGCGCGCGGCGGCTCCGGCAAAGCCAGCGGCACCGCCGGCTCCTCCTCCACCGGCTGCAGCGGCGCCCGCTCCCCCGTCTCCACCGCCGCAGGCTCCCGCACCTGTCGTCGAGCAGGCCGAACCGGGTGAAGTGTCCGGCCCTCTGTCTCCGTTGGTGCGAAAGATGGCGCGCGACAATAACATCGACTTGAGCCAGGTGAAAGGCACCGGCGCAGGTGGGCGCATTACCAAGCAGGATGTCGAGGCGTATCTGGCGCAGCAGCAGGCTGCGCCGGCGCGCGCGGCGGCTCCGCCGGCTCAAACGACTCCGCAGCCCACCGTGCCAAAACCCCAAGCGGCTCCGCCGGCCAAAGCGTCCGCGGACTACGTGCCGCCTGCCGCGCCGACGCCGGCCAAGGTGCGCGTTGAGCCCATGAGCGCTATGCGCATCAAAATCGCCGAGCACATGGTGATGAGCAAGCGCACGTCGGCGCACGTGACTACCATCCACAAGGTTGATATGACCAGAGTGGCCAAGGTGCGCGAGCGGCTGAAGGCGGACTTTCAGGCGCGCTACGGACTCTCGCTCACGTATCTGCCTTTTGTGACTAGCGCCGCGGTGGAGGGGCTGCGCGCCTTTCCCGTCGTGAATGCCTCGATCGAAGGCACCAACATCCTGTACCACAACGAAATCAATGTCGGAATTGCCGTGGCGCTCGAGAACGGCCTCATCGTTCCGGTGATTCGCAATGCCGATGAGAAGAATGTGCTCGGGTTGCAGCGGGCGATTGCGGATCTGGCAGCGCGGGCTCGATCCCGGCAGCTCAAGCCCGACGAAGTGCAAGGCGGCACGTTCTCCATCACGAACTTCGGCAGTTTCGGCAGCATCGTCGCCACGCCCGTCATCAACCAGCCGCAGGTGGCCATTTTGGGAGTCGGGAGCGTGGAGAAAACGCCGGTGGTGATCGACGATGCGATTGCCATCCGGTCGATCTGCTATCTGTCGCTCACCTTCGACCACCGCCTGATCGATGGCGCGCTGGCGGACCAGTTCACCGGGAAGGTGAAGGCGGTGCTCGAGAACTGGTCCGAGGAAGTGCTATAGACATGCGGGATTCGGAGGTTGATATGCCGCAGACACTCGACCGGATTTTTCTTGAGGCGTCCGCGAAAACGCTGGAGCAGCTTGTCTCGCGCATTCGCGACTGTGCGGGCAAACTGTCAACGGATGAAATCTGGGCGCGCGGCCACGAGAACGAGAATGCCATCGGGAACCTGGTGCTGCACCTGAACGGCAATGTGCGGCAGTGGATCCTCTCAGGAGTAGGCGGAGCGCCGGACACGCGCACACGCGATGCCGAGTTTGCAGCGCGCGGCGGTACCGAGAGAGCGGAACTCGTCGAGCGGCTGGAATCTACGGTACGCGAGGCCATCGCGGTGCTGGGCAAAGTACCGCCGGGGCGCCTGGAGCAGCGTGTCACGATTCAGAAGTATGACCTGACCGTGATGGAAGCGATCTTCCATGTGGTGGAACATTTCTCGCAGCACACCGGCCAAATCTTGTTTGCCACCAAAATGCTGACCGGCGAGGACCTGGGATTCTATAAACACCTGAAAGCCGCGGCGCACGCGGAGAAAACCCCGTAGATCGAAGGGCGCCGTTCATCCACTTTTTTCAGAACTAAGATGCGATTTCCTTAACGGCCGCCACCGCGTGGTCGATTTCCTCCATGGAGTTGTAAACCTGCGCTGAGAATCGCAAACCCTCGGCGTCGCCCGCGGGCGTCATAGCAATGGCCAGGCGGTGTCTTTGCCAAAGCAAATCATACGCTTGCTTGGTGGGAACATTTTTCAAGCGGAACTTAACCACGCCGCCGGAGAGTTCCGGCTGCAGATTGGTCTTCAGCTCCACAGCAGCCAACTCGCGCAGCTGAACTTTGGCGCGGGTCGCCAGCGCTTGGATTCGCGCCTCCACCGCCGGCAGGCCAATCAAATGGATGAAGTCCACGGCCGATTCGAGCGCCACTACGCGCGGGTCATCGCGCTGCCCGAAAACCTCGAACTTCCGTGCGCCTTTCAGGTGGTCGGTCCAGCCGGCGGTGACGATGGAGGGCCAGATTTGCGGGATCCGTTCCGCTCGAACCCAAAGAATACCCGCCTCCAACGGACCCATCAACCATTTGTGTGCGCTGGCGGAATAGGAATCGCAGCCGATTTCTTCGAGATTGACGTCGAACGCCCCGAACGTTTGCGCCCCGTCCAGGTGCATATAGATATTGTGCTTGCGGGCCAGTGCTGCAATCTCCCGGGCCGGATATTGAATGCCCGTGGTGCTGGTGAGGTGGGTGATGGCGATGACGCGGGTACGCGGTGTGATGGCGCGCTCGAAACCGGCCAGCAGATTTTCCGCGCTGGGCGCGGGGATCGGCACGGGCAGTGACTTTACGACGAAGCCGTCCCGTTGCGCGCGCACGCGCCAGGAATCGTTACTCGACGGGTGGTTGTGATCGGTGATGAGGACTTCGTCGCCCGGCTTCAGATCCACGCCCTTCACGATGATGTTGCTGCCCTCGCTGGTGTTGCGGGTGATGGCGATCTCATCGGCGGAGGCGCGCAACATACGGGCCAGCTTGCCGCGCAACGATTCGCGCATGGCTTCATACTTGTCGCGATTCTGAAACGACGGGTTCGAGTGAAAGTCGCGCAAATATTCCAGGTGCCGGTCCAACACCAGCCGCGAGGCCGGGCAGACGTTCGCCGCGTTCAGGTAGAGAAGCCCTTCGGCGAGCGGGTACTGGCGCCTTACCATTTGCCAGTAGGTTTCGTCGCCGGCATCCGGTAACCGCGAAGCGGCAGCCGCCTGCAGCTTCGTCTGAAATGCCTGCCAGGTAACCGGCAAAGCCGCCAACTTGAAGAAATCGCGTCGCGTGTTAGGCATGATGGGCCTCCGTGCGGTGGATTCATTGTACCGCCAGTACCGTTAACGTTGACACGCGATCGGAATACGCCTAGTATCGGACCCAAACGAGGGTTCATTCATGAAAGTACTTTCGCTGTTTTGTCTCTGTGCGGGATTGGTCTTCGCGCAGGGCAGTGCGGCGGTCGTGGGCGGCGGCTACAACGCCATCGCACCTGTGTCGGTGGCGCCGGGCCAGGTGATTACCATTTTTGTCACCGGAGTTGGAAACGTCACCCAGAAAACCACGGCGGGGAAGCCACCGTTGACGAACGCACTGGCGGGGATCACGGCCGTATTGGTTCAGGGCACCGCGACCGTTCCGTCGCCTATTCTGGCTGTCTTCTCATTGAACGATTGTCAATTCACGCTTCCCGGGGTTAAGTGCGCCTCCGTCACCGCCGTGACGGTGCAAATCCCGTTCGAACTGCACGCCAATATTCCTGGATCCCTCTCGCCCGTGGCGTTTCTTGATTACCTGCAGGTGTCCGACAGCGCCGGCAACACGGCCGTTGTGTCGTTGAATGCCCAGTTGGATGCGATTCACGTTCTGCGGCCGCAGGATACGGTGATGGCTCTCGACATGGCACAGGCTACGAGTTCCACTGGTGGAATCGTCGCACACGCGAATGGCACTCTCGTCGATCCGCTGCATCCCGCGCAGGTCGGGGAGGAACTGGTGATGTATGCAGTGGGCCTTGGGGCCACGAACCCGCCGACGGGGACGGGAGCGGCCAGTCCCCTGCCGGCCGTTGCCGCAGCTGGGACATTTGTGGTCAATTTTGATTACCGGCCGAATGCACCGCCGACGCCTGGTACTGTCCTGATGAACGAATGGTTCGATACCGCTCCGCCGCCATTTGCCGGTCTGACGCCGGGCTTTGTCGGGCTATATCAAGTGAACTTCATTGTGCCGCCCATGCCTACGGGTACGCTGCCGTGCGTCCGCAGCGTGGGATTGGGCGCCAATCCGTTTGCTAGCGTTCTTTCGAACCTGACAGTCACGGTGGTTGGCAGGACGTCCTTCGATGGCGCCGCAATTTGTGTCGGCCCCGCTGTTCCTTAGCCGCTTTGTTTTCTGCTAAGTTGGAGTGCTATGAAGCGACTGGAGCCAGTGATCTGGGCCAAAGGCACCTTTTTGACCCCCCAGCACCTCCAGATCCAGGACCGGTTCCTGGAAAACACGCTGCAGTTTCAGCTCGAGGCGCTATCGTTCCGCCCGTGGGGTTGCCGCCAGCTTCTGGCCAATCAAGAGCTGCTGGCAGGCGGGACGTTCGCGATTTCCGGCGCCTCAGGCATCTTTCCGGACGGCCTTTTGTTCGATATTCCGAACTCCGATCCCGCTCCTGCGCCGCGGCCGCTGGCGGAGCTTTTCGCGCCCGACCAGGATGAGATGGTGGTTTACCTGGCGATTCCGCAATATCGCGAGCGCGGCCTGAACGTCTCTGCCACCTTGCGTAACGCCGACACGCGCTACCGGGCCGAAGTGGAAACGTTCAAGGATGAAAACACGGGCTCTTCGGAAAGGCCCGTGCAAGTGGCGCGCAAGAACTTCCGCTTGTTGGTTGAGGGCGAAAGCCGCGAGGGCTTTTCGTCGATTGGGGTGGCCAGCGTGAAACGCTCGGTTTCCGGGACATTTCAGCTCAACCCAAGGTTCGTTCCGCCGCTACTGGATTACACGGCAAGCGACTATCTGGTCTCGATTGCGCGGCGGCTGGTGGAGATTCTTTCCGCGCGCAGCAGCATGCTCTCCGGTACGCGCCGGCAGAAGAACCAGAGCCTCGCGGATTTCACCACCGCCGACATCGCGAATTTCTGGCTGCTGTACACCATCAACACTTACTTTCCCGTCCTGCGGCACCTGTTTGAAACGCGCGCCTGCCACCCCGAGGAGCTGTACACCACCATGCTCTCGCTGGCAGGTTCGCTGACTACTTTTTCGTTGAAGATTCATCCGCGCGATCTGCCGCTTTACGATCACGACAATCTCGGGGCTTGTTTTACGGATCTGGATGAGAAGCTGCGGCTGCTGCTCGAAACCGTGGTTCCCACCAATTTCATTTCACTGCCTTTGAAACTGGTGCAGCCGTCGATTTACGCCACATCTCTGGACCAGGACAAGTACCTAGCCAACACCAAGCTGTACCTGGCCGTGAGTTCGGAGATGAACCAGGGCGACCTGATCAACAAGACGCCGCAACTCATCAAGGTCTGCTCGGCCAATCACATCGAACATCTGGTCCGGCAGGCGCTGCCGGGTGTCCCGCTTACGCACGTCGCAACGCCGCCGAGTTCGATTCCGATGAAGCTGAATTTCCAGTATTTCAGCATGAATCAGTCGGGACTGGCGTGGGAGGCGGTCACACGCGCGCGCAACCTGGCGGCATACGTACCGGGCGATTTTCCCAATCCGCAACTCGAGTTGATCATTCTGTTGCCACAAGCTTCGTGATCAGGGATCCGCATACGCGTTGATTCGCGGCTAAAACGCTGTTCTGCTAAAATTGTTGACGTATGGCAATTCCAAATGTGAAACGGTTCCGGCCCTTCTGTCCAACCTGCAACGAGAGCTTCACAATCATGGCGGTTCTGCCGCAGAAGGCCGACGTCGACAAGTACCTTTCCGACGTCGTGTCGCGGCATGATCACAAGGCGTTTCAGGAATCCAAGCAGGCGCACTTTAAAGTCCGCGTCGGCCAGCAGAAACAGAAGAAAGCCAAGTAAGTTTCGTTCTAGAGGCGGGCCCGCAAGCTGCGCAGGGCCCGCAGTCCTTCCTGCGCTACCTCGCCATCGCCATCGTGGCTCAATTTCTCTAAGCAGGAAACTGTGTCCTGACCGCCGCTTACCGCCAGCACTCTTGCCAGATACACTTTTTCATCCTTGGTTCCAATGTCGACGGCATGATATAGCGGCGGCCGCAGCACCGGGTTGCGCGCCACTTCGACCAGATATGCATACGCCACGCCGCGATAAGCCATGGAGTTAAGGGTATTGATGAGTAACTGGAACGGACTGAATTCCGAGATTTCGGTTTTGCCCAGCATGACTTGCGCGAAGGCCAGGGCCAGACGCGGCGGTGTCTTGCCCTCCTCCTCAAACGCTTTTTCGAGCATCGGCAGGTCCGCCGGGTTCTTCAGGCGCCCGAAACCTTCGGCAGCGGCGGCACGCAAGCCGTCGTCCTTGTCGTTGAGGTAGCGCGCGAACACCGGGCGGCTGCTCTGCACCGCGAGCATGGCCAGGGACGTTAGCGCAGAGCGTTTCACCTTAATATTTCGGGAGTTTTCGAGCACATCGACCAGTTGCGGGGCCGAGGACTTGTTTTGCAAAAGCCCGACGGTTTCGATGGCGGCAAGCTGTACTTTCAGATCGAGGTCGCGCAGCAGGAAGGCGACGCCGGGCGCCGCGGATTCATCGCGGATCTTCTGGAGCGCAATGAGCGACTCGTAAATGACGTCGGTGTCTTTGTCTTTAGAGCGGAGGGCCGCGACCAGTTCGGGGACCGCGGCCTTCGCTCGCAGGATGCCGAGGGCCCTGGCGGCATTGGCGCGTGCCTCTACGCTGGCGCCACTGCTGACTAGCATCCCGAGCGCCTGAATCACATCCGGCCGCGGAATGACATACGGGGGGATGACCTGGTCGTTGGTATCGGTGAATTTCCCCTTAATGCTGGTTCCCACGCGCTTGAGCGAAGCGCCAAGCCCCCTCTGCACGTAGCCAGGCAGATAGAAATTCACCAGGCCGTCGGTCGCGTGAATTTGCACCTCAGGGTCGTTATCGGCGCTCGCCTGGATGAGAGGGGCGAGGCTGCCCGGTGTTCCGATGTCGGTAATGGCCTTGACGGCTTCGATGCGGATGTCGAGATCGGGATTGCGGAGCAGTTCCTGAAGCCGGGGAAGCGCGCTCGACCCCTGCTTGCCGATATTCCGCACGTCTTTCGGGCGCAGCGTCTCTTGCGAGAAAGCCGGCATCAACGCTAACACGACAGCGCTTGCAAGAATGGCTAATCGACTATGACCCATGCTTCCAATGTAGGGCAGGGATGCGTGCCTGTCCATTTAGTGTGGCTATCGGATGAATTCAAGCTCTACCCGTTGCGGAATCAGGCCGGCCTCATAGCCCATATCGAGAAGTTTCTGCGCGGCTTTGGGCACGATATCTCCGCAATCCACCGTGTAGTGATTCACGTACATGCCAATGAACTTGTCCGCCATGCGGGCATCCATGTCGCGCGCAAACTGCAACGCGTACGTTAGAGCTTCCTCGCGGTGATCGAGGGCGTACTGAATGCTCTCGCGCATCAGGCGGCAGCATTCGCTCTGCACTTCCGGGGGAAGCGAACGCAGCAGTGCGTTGGCTCCGAGGGGCAGCGGCAGATCGAACTTGGTTTTCCACCAGCGGCCCAGGTCGAGGATGCGCTGGAACCCGGCGCGAGCATAGGTCAATTGGGCTTCGTGAATAATGAGCCCGAGGTCGACGGAGCGCTCGGTGACCGCGTCCAGGATCTTGTCAAACGGCGTCACCACGGCTTCGAAGTCCGGCTCAAACAGTTTCAGGGCAAGATACGCACTGGTGAGTTTGCCCGGAATAGCGATCCTTTTGCCGCGGATTTCTTCGGGCTCCATAGGTTTGACGGATACCAGCATGGGCCCGTAGCCGTCGCCAATACTCGATCCACTGGCCATCAACACGTATTTGGAAGCCACGTGCGGATAGGCATGGTAAGAAATCGCGGTGAGATCATATTGCCCGTCAACCGCCTTGCGGTTCAGCGACTCGATGTCCTCGAGGACATGGCGGAAGGCGACCATGGAAGAGCGGACCTTTTTTGTTGCCAATCCGTAAAACATAAACGCATCGTCTGAGTCGGGACTGTGGGCCGTGACAATTTCCTGTGGTGAAAGTGACATTTGTGGTCGCGGAAGACTTTCAACAGTATCACACTGGTTAGGGCTCAGAACAACGCGAAGAGGTCAATAGAAGAAATGGAAAAGGGCGACCACATCCCGTATCCCTTAGAGACTCGAAGAATGTCGTTGCCGATCATCGGTTCGCGCAAGAGCGCGTTTTAGCATGCCGAGATTTTCGCTCGGACATGCGCATCTGACCGTTCGTCACTCTTCTTGCTGCCTGCTCGAAGGGATCAGTTGTGACCGCCCTGATCCTTGCCCGGTTCTATATCAGTCACCTCCCGCCGCCCGATACTTCCAGCGGCTCTTGGTCCGAGAAGCCTACCGGATGCTTCCCGATTCACATTTTCCGTCTAGCTCTCCGGATTGTCAATAGTCCCCAGGGCCTAAAATGTTTAGGGAACACAATAGCGGTTTCATCCTGAAAAGTAAGGGTTAGAGCCTCAATCTAATGTTGAATTGGCGTCGCAAAAAATCCGCGCCGCTGAGCGGGGCGCCACCCGTTCGACGGCAAAAAACGTACTCCGCGGAAAGCGGTTACGTCTATCAATATTTCTACGAAGGCCAGCGCTCCATGTTGTCCGGCCACGGGACAGAGTATGTGTTCAACGTTTCGGCCGACCGCAAAACATCGTCCCAGGTTTCGGTGCTCATCAAGGATGAGGCCATGGCGAGCTGGCAACAGGAACGCGGCAGGACCTTGAGCACCACCGAGCGCTACGCGATTGCAAAGATGGCGCTGTTTCAGGCGTTTGATGAACGCGAAACGCCCGAAGCGGTCTGCGCGAGCGTCGAGGTGGGTGCGGCGGATGTGTGCGCCATCCTCGCGAGCCTCAACATTGACTGAGTTATGATGAATAGCGGCGTATGTCACTGCCGCCGATGTCGTCGCTCGAATACCTCGGAAACCGCCCTTTTTCGTTCTATCCGCCCATTCTCAATTTAGAAAATAATGAGTGGTTCTTCCGGCGCGCCAGCCGTGCCGAGATTCTGGTGATGAACTCGCGTAGTAAGGAAGAAATCTGGATTCCGCGCCGCTTTCTCGGGGAGATATCGCTGATCGAAGACCCGGTGGTGATCGTCGGCTTGGTCAAAGAACTCGAATACAGGGCAGGCGCGGTGTGGCCGCACCAGCGGCGCGTGATCGAAATGCCGCTGGCGGTAGGCGAGCGGGCGCGGACGCTGCCGCCGCCCGGAGATGCGCTCGCGCCGGTGATCGGCATTCGGACTCCGAGCGTCACGGACTCGCGCATGGGAAAGCTGGTGGGGTTCACGATTCTGGTGGGCTTCGTGGCTAGCGTCGTGGCGGTGAATGTACTTCGTCAAGTTTCGTTCAAGCCGCGTTTGGTCTACAGCGCCGGCGAGCAGCAATACCTGGACCTTACCGCGGACGACGATTACGACGCAATCGTGCGAAAGCTCGGGCTGCCTGCGGAAGATCACTGGCGATCCGAAACCGCAACCGAGTTTCGCAGCCTTTGGTATCCGCAACGCGGGTGCTTCGTCATTCTGAGAGGATCTGCCCGAAGCGATGCCCGGTACATCGGCACGATGAACGCCTCGTGGAATCCGATCCACTGGGTGCCATTGCGCGGCGGGGGCAGCACGGAATCCACGCTGCGCGGCCTCAATAAATTCTGAATGCCCCTCACAAGTTTGGAACCGGCCGCTCGTTCCGGAAAGCTTAAGCGATTTCTGGGACATCTGATCTGGGCGGCTGTCGCCATTGTTGCGGCGTTCTGCCTGGCGGCGATTGCGCTGAATCGCGGGGAACACATTAACAGCGCCTGGCTGGTGCTGGCCGCGGTCTGTACCTACTTGGTCGGTTTCCGCTTTTACGCGCGGTTCATCGCCAGGCGCGTGATGGCCCTGGACAATCAGCGGGCGACTCCAGCCGAGCGCCTGGAAAACGGGCACGATTTTGAACCCACAAACAAATGGATCCTGTTCGGCCATCATTTTGCCGCCATCGCCGGTCCGGGGCCTCTGGTTGGGCCTGTGCTGGCCGCGCAGTTTGGATACTTGCCGGGCACGCTCTGGATCATCATCGGGGCGGTTGTGGGAGGCGCGGTCCAGGACTTTGTGATCCTATTCGCTTCCATGCGGCGCGATGGCAAGTCGCTGGGACAGATGGCGCGCGAGGAAATCGGCAAACTCGGCGGCTTTGTTGCGCTGTTGACGGTGCTGCTGATCATGATCATCCTGCTGGCGGTGGTGGCCCTGGTTGTGGTGAATGCACTGGCGGGCAGCCCCTGGGGCGCCTTCACGATTGCTGCGACCATGCCCATCGCTCTCTTTATGGGTTGGTATCTGCGCTACTGGCGCCCGGGCAAAGTGCTCGAATGTTCGGCCATTGGGTTCGTGCTGGTGCTGTCCGCGATCTTCGCCGGCCAGTGGGTGGCTCAGTCACCGGCCTGGGCTCCGGTATTTACGCTGTCCCCGTTGGCGCTGGCGTTCGCCATCACCCTGTACGGATTCCTGGCCAGTGCACTGCCCGTTTGGCTCTTATTGGCGCCACGTGATTATCTCAGTACGTTCGTCAAGCTCGGCGTGATCTTTCTGCTTGCCGCCGGCATCGTGTTCGTGCGGCCCGAACTGGAGCTGCCGGCCTTCACACGATTCACCGATGGAAACGGCCCAATCTTCGCGGGGAAGATTTTTCCATTCTGCTTCATCACCATTGCCTGCGGCGCGATTTCCGGATTTCACTCGTTGATTTCTTCCGGTACCACTCCAAAGATGATTACGAAAGAGTGGCATGCCTGGCCGGTGGGCTATGGCGCGATGCTGCTGGAAAGCTTCGTCGCGGTGATGGCCATGATTGCGGCGTGTGTGATGCACCCCGGCGTGTATTTCGCGGTGAATTCACCCGCGGGCATCGTGGGCGGAACACCTGCGGCTGCGGTTGCCACCATCAGCTCCTGGGGATTTCCGGTAAGTGCGGCGGAAATGCAGCAACTGGCGCACAATGTTGGCGAGCAGACGCTGTTCTACCGAACAGGCGGCGCACCTTCGCTCGCGCTGGGCATGGCCCACATCTTCGCGCATTCGGGCGGAGGCCAGGCGGTCATCGGGTTCTGGTATCACTTCGCCATCATGTTCGAGGCGCTGTTCATCCTGACCGTCATCGATGCGGGAACCCGGGTGGGACGCTTTATGCTGCAGGATGTGCTGGGGCACCTGCATCCCGCCCTCGGCCGCACCAGTTGGATGCCGGGCGTCCTGATGACTTCGAGCGCCGTAGTTCTTGCCTGGGGCTATTTCCTCTACCAGGGCGTGCGCGATCCGCTGGGCGGCATCAACTCGCTGTGGCCGCTGTTTGGGATTGCCAACCAGTTGCTCGCGGCCATCGCCCTGTGCGTGGCTACTACCATCCTGATCAAAATGCATCGCGCCCGGTATATCTGGATCACCGGCCTGCCCCTGCTTTGGCTCGTGACCGTGACGTTTACGGCAGCGTGGCAGAAGATTTTCTCACCGGTGCCGCGCATCGGCTTTTTAGCGCAAGCCAGGCAACTGCAAGCGGCCCTGGAATCGGGCGCTGTTACAGGCGCGAAGATCGCCGAGACCCAGGCCCTGATTTTCAATGCGCGGCTCGATGCGGTGGTGTGCGGGGTCTTCATGATTCTGGTTGCCATCATCCTGATCGATTCGCTCCGCATTTGGGCGGGCATCTTCGCCGGCTCTCGGACCTCGCAGGTGGTGGAGGCTCCGTTCGTGCTCTCTCGCCTCACGACGGAGGAAGCATGACGCGGCTGCGTATGTTCGGAAGTCTGATGCTTGCGTTGCTGCGTGAACTGTCCGACGAAAACGCCTACCAGCGGTATCTCGCGGCCGAGCGCCGCGAGCATTCCGCCGAGGAGTGGCGGAAATTCTTCGAAACGCGGCTGCGGGAGAAATATTTTCGGCCCAAGTGCTGCTGATTTCGAGGCCACCGGCAACGCGAGTCCGCCTGCTGCGGTAAACTGGCCATTTAATGCCTGGATCCCGGTTCGACACCCGGCCCGCGCTAGTGTTGCTGGCCCT
>Ga0210406_10002608_pt1 | contig 20420 bp, 27 predicted proteins | sample IncBWC30MmetaG_FD_155454 | JGI IMG/M metagenome (GOLD analysis project Ga0210406, IMG submission 155454) | Forest soil microbial communities from Barre Woods Harvard Forest LTER site, Petersham, Massachusetts, United States - Inc-BW-C-30-M | ecosystem: Environmental > Terrestrial > Soil >... | reverse complement strand
GTCGAGGCTGACGTCGATACGCCGATTGTATTCATTACCGGCCACGGCGATATCCCGATGTCGGTGCGGGCCATGAAAGCAGGCGCAATAGAGTTCTTGTCAAAACCTTTCCGGGAGCAAGAGCTGCTCGATGCGGTACGTCAAGGGATCGAACGCCACCATGCGCACGCAGCGCAACGGCGCGCCTGGGTGCAAATCCGCGAGCGATTTGCTGGCTTGACCGATCGCGAAAAGGAAATCATGACCTTGCTTGCACGGGGACGCGTGAGCAAGCAGATTGCCGGACAACTTGGCGTCAGCGAGGTGACCGTCCGCGTTCATCGTAGCCAGATCATGCAAAAAATGGGCGCACGCTCGCTGGCGGATTTGGTACGTATTGCCGACCGGCTCAAGACGAATGACGAAAACGCCTTGGACCCGTTCGCTGAAGGCCCCTACGATGGGCCTCCTCGCACGAGCCGCACCGCGAAGCGCGTCAAAAGGAAACAGAAAGGTGGCGGCAATCTCGCGAAGTAACTTTCTAAGCGTCCCCCGGTAACCCATTGATGTGATTGCGGTGCGTTCCTCTCCGGCGCCCCGTCACAAGACTCAGATGGCTCCTCCATCTGGCGACACATTTGCCCGGATTGCCTCGGCGCCGCATCGCGCTCCAATTAGTCCGCTGCCAGGCCCCATAAGGCGGCGCCAGCTGTGGATGAACTGAGCCCGGCGTTTATTGCGGATAAGCGAGGAGGCGCAGGTTCTGAACTCGATCGTAGTTTGCCTAAACGATACGAAAGGACTTCCCTTTCATTGTTTCTTCGCGATTACAAAACGTATGTAACGAGAGCCGGCCGTGCGAGTTAAGTTAGTGAGCGCGAACATGGAGAGCTCCGTTGAATACACCGGAACTGATAGCAATCGTAGACGACGACGAGGACGTCCTGATAGCGATGCAGGGACTCGTAGAAACTTTCGGTTACCGAACTGCTGGCTTCAGCTCAGCGAGCAAATTTTTGACATCGGACGCGGTAAACGTAGCCCGCTGTCTGATCGCCGATGTGCAAATGCCTCAAATGAGCGGGATCGAGCTTTTCCACACGCTCATCGCGACCAGCGATCCGATGCCTGCGATTTTCATCGCGGCCAATCCCAATCCCAAGACTGAAAAGCGACTGCTCGAAGAAGGAGCGATCGCCTATTTGGCTAAACCTGTTCGAACGGAGGCCCTGCGCGCAAGCCTCCATATGACGTTGCATCCACTGCCAGGGAGTGACAGTCATGACCACGATCGGCGAAACTGCTCAATCCACAAGCCGCATTAGGACCGGTACAGTCCCTGTTGAATCGAAGCTCGAGACTCCGAGTCCAGCTTGTGTGGTTTCCTTGGAGTCAATCCTCTGCACGGAAGAGTTGCTTAACCGCCCATGGCGCCCACCTGATTATGAGAAGGAGAACTCCGCACTCGCGGCACTGGTCTGCGCGCTAACCGACTCCCCGCAGACTATTCTGCAAACGCTGGCTGATAAAGTCCTTGAGCTATTACATGCCGATTCAGCCGGCCTAAGTCTGCTGACGAAAGACGAAAAGAGGTTCTACTGGGCAGCTATTGCCGGCGCCTGGTCGCCACACATCGGCGGCGGCACCCCGCGGGATTTCGGCCCATGCGGTGATGTGCTTGACCACAATATTCCGATGCTGTTCACACATTGGCAACGGCGTTATCCGTATTTGCAGACGGCGATTCCGCGTGCGGAAGAGGGACTACTTGCTCCTTTTTACGTCAACGGCAAAGCGGTCGGCACGATTTGGGCGATCGCCCACAGTAATTGTCGCAAATTTGACGCCGAGGACCTGAGACTGCTCGAAAGCATGGGTAGGTTCGCGTCAGCGGCTTATCAAGCCGCGGAGTCCACTGAGGACCTTAGACTGGAAATCGCCGCGCGCGAAACGGCGGAAACGGCGCTGCGGGAGCTGGCCAATGGGTTGGAAGGCAAGATCCGGCGGCTGGTCGACTCGAACATCATAGGGATCTTCATGTGGTGTGCTGATGGTCGGATCACTGATGCCAACGAGGCCTATCTCCGCATCATAGGGTGTGACCGCGGCGATCTCGTCGCTGGCCGTTTGAGCTGGCGGGACTTGACACCTCCCGAATGGCGTAGCGCAGACGACCGCCGGGCAGCACAACTAGAAGCGGGTGGAACTGCGCAACCCTATGAGAAGGAATATCTTCGATCGGATGGCAGCCGGGTGCCGGTGCTGGTCGGCGCAACTGCGTTCGAGGGAACGCCGCATGAAGGCGTCGGTTTCGTGCTTGACCTGACCGATCGGAAGAGAGTCGAACGGGCCTACACTCAGGTACAGACCGAGCTTGCGCATGCGAACCGCGTCGCAACGATGGGGCACCTGACAGCTTCGATTGCCCACGAAATCAACCAGCCGATCGGAGCGGCAATCACTTACGCCAACGCTGCCTTGAATTGGCTCGGTCGCCAATCGCCAAATCTGGAGGAAGTCCGGCGGGCGCTCGGCCTAATCGTGGAGGCCGACATTCGAGCCGGCGATGTCATCGACCGCATACGCGCCCTGGTCAAGAAGGCGCCCGCGCGAAAGGACAGAGTGGAGATCAACGAGGCCATCCTGGAAATCGTAGAGTTGACCCGACGCGAAATGGTGAAGAACGCCATTTCGATGCATATGCAGCTGGCGGAGAGCCTGCCGGCCGTTCAGGGAGATCGAGTGCAACTGCAACAGGTGATTCTCAATTTGTTGATCAACGCCATCGACGCGATGAGTGAAATGAGCGAGGGGCCCCGAGAATTGCTGATCAGCACCCAGAGCACCGAATTGGAAGGTGTGCTCCTCGCGGTGTGCGATACGGGTCCAGGGCTGGCTCCCGAGAGTGCCGACCGGTTGTTCGAGTCCTTTTACACCACCAAGCCCGGCGGCTTGGGAATGGGACTGTCGATCTGCCGTTCGATTATCGAAGCTCATCAGGGACGATTGTGGGCAACCGCAAACATTCCCAGGGGTGCAGTATTTCAATTCACCCTGCCGACAGTCTCATATGCTGCGCAAAGCAATGACTGGAACTGTACATGTGCAGCCCTTACGCCGAAAGTGGAGCTCGACGATCCAGGTAGCTGCCGGGCTGCAGCCCACTGTCTGGGTTCGGAATGTCGATCTAGGTCAGCAGGGTCCTCGTGCCTACCTCCAGCGGTTCCGCGATCCCTGTCACCTTGAGTGGACGTTGATCGATGCAGTGAAGCATGAAGGAAGTCTTGCGGTCGGTTTCGCTGAGGACTTTCGGAACCGATCCGGCAACTTTACCAGCATGTCGTGCTAGCCGATCGGATTGCGCAGCCAGAGAACTAAGTGCGCGCCGACTGCCCAGATCGGGCCAAGCTCTTGCGGTGATGACCCGACCTCTGAATCGAGCCAGCAACTGGTCGAGAGTAAGCATTTCCCGTCACTGAACTTCCGGCACCGGAACCCAAGACGACCTCACCTGAGATTTGCTTCTCGATGAAGCTCGTAAAGAACGCGCTTTGGCGCTAGCCTGCCGACCGGTCGGAAACACGGCCCAGAGGTCGATTGGCGGCAACCACCAGTCGTCCAGGACGGACCTGACCGCGCCGGATTTCAGCTCCGGCGCGAACATCCATTCCGAAGCGACCGCAAGCCCGAAGCCCGCGAACACCGCGCATTGTTGGGGTACGGCCGCAACTCGCTAACACGGGTATATTGGATTTCCATCGCAATTCTCCTTCAATACAGGTTCTTCTCCGCCGTCCAGCAGCGGCCGGCATGGATTTCGTTTCGATCAGCGCGGCGAGCCGCCAGGGTTTGCACCGTCTTCGATAGGGTGCGTGCTCCTTGGCACGTCTTCTTGCTTTCCATTCCCAAGTCGCAAGGCCGAAGCTTACCCGTGACTTTAGCCCGCGCAGGACGTGTTCGAGAACCAACGACGTGCCTCTCATGAGCGTACCACTGAGTCACGGGCATTCCGCTGGCCATGCGTCGCATTGCTTTCCTCGTCGAATTTGCATCCGGCCACGCACGGTCGGGTGAGACTGCTGAAGCGCACGCTGCGATCGATGAAGCTCTCGAGCGATGCCAGCGCAACGAAGAAATTCTGGTACCTGCCGGAACTGCTGCGCATCAAGGGCGGGATTCTGTTGCGGGAAGGAGCGCCAAACGCCGCGATGGCGGCTGAGACACAATATCTGCAGTCGCTCGAGTGGGCGCGCCGGCAACGGGTCCTCTCCTGGGCACTGCGGGCGGCCACAGACCTCGCAAGTTTGTGCATGATCATCAGTACTACATCTCCGGGCGAGGCGCCTGTGTTTTGCCGGGCGTCTTCTGCCCAGGGTCAGTCGGACTCTGGCCCGGCCAGTGTCGGTCGATTGATTTCTCGAATGGCCCGCCAAAGACCAGAATGATGAGAGCGAGTGCAGCACCCAGTACAACGATCTGCCACTCGGCGCATGCGCAAGCCGCACCGATACAGGCGGTCACCCAGACACAGGCTGCCGTCGTTAGCCCATGCACGTGATGACCCTTGCCATTTCGGACGATAACGCCTGCACCCAGGAAACCGACTCCGGTCATGATACCCTGGATAACACGGCTCGCGTCGGTGCCGTCGACCGCGTGGATAGACAGAACGGCGAGCGTCGATCCGAGGGAAACGAGGGCAAGTGTGCGCACACCTGTTGCCTTGCCGTGAAGATCGCGATTGAGGCCCAGCACGGCGCCAACCACAGTCGCAGCGCCGAGCCTAAGGGCGATGTCAAGGATGTCCATAGCGGCAGAATTTGGCGGCAGCGGAAACCGGAACGACCAAGCAGAAAGAAACTTCAGCGAGCCTGCGAGCGCGCGAGCTCAGCGGCGGAGTGGACCTCTGCATAAACGATGGAGGAGCTCTCACGTCGGTCAGCGGGGCTGCAGCCTCATTGCTCGACCGTGCGGCGGCAAGAGACGACGCGGCGTGCAACGGTGTTGCTGGAAACGCAGGGGCGAGGATTCGTCATAATGTGCCTCCATTTTCCGATGGGTCATTGCGGCTGGCAACTTGCTTTGGCGCGCGATTTGTATTGGCGCAAAACCATGCGCATGTCGATCAGGTTCGCTCGCAATCCCGCAAAACTGACAAAATCGCATCAAGCGATGTAGCGCGGTCACCCGTCAACTGGACTACCTCCATATCATGATTTGCCTGCTGCATTGCCATGCCCAGCAGAGATATCGTGCGGACCGCGCGCCGGATTTGCGGAACTGCAAATTCCGGAGAACGAGCCAGGTTCGTCCATCATGCCAGGCAAGGTCAATCCGACCCAGTGCGAGGCGCTGGCTATGATCGCCGTGCAAGTCATGGCCGATGACGTCGCGGTGGGATTCGGCGGTGCCAACAACTACCTGGAAATGAATGTCTACAAGCCGCTAATGATCTTCAACGTCACCCACTCGATCACGATCATGATCGACGGCTGCGTGAACTTCCGCAAGTTCCTGATCGAGGGAACCAAACCCAATCTGAAGAAGATCAAGGAATACCTGGAACGCTCGCTCATGCTCGTGACCGCGCTGTCCCCCGTCATCGGTTACGACAAGGCATCCAAGATCGCTCACTACGCCATGGACAACGATCTCACGTTGAAGGCCGCCGCGATGTCGGCTGCTGCCCCTGATCGAAGAAGCAAAAGCCGGCTGGCCCAGCGCCGCCACGGCGGATCTGCGCAGCCCCTTTACGCTGGCGCAGCTTTCCCACGCAGAAATTCGTGAGCGGATGAGCGGATGGAAATCCGTGAACGGGATCCGTCGATTGCCCATTGGCCCCTGCACGATCACGGTCGCGTCCATGCTCGCAAGCGATGGCCGGCGGGTCTTGTCCTGTATGGCGCTGGCGGCGCGCTTTGCCGCTGGTGCTGCCGCCGGGCGTTTTGTCAGGCGTAGGGTCGCCGAACCCGCGTTTCAGGATGTCACTCATGTTAGCATCGTTCGCGCGACATCGGCGGCGCTGATGCCCTCCAATGCGAGCCCGTATCCGACGCCCTCGTCGATAATGCGGCGCAGCTTCTGAGTGAGGGCGATCCGCGTATAGCTCGTGGTGAGCGGTGGCAGCTTGGCGAGCCCTTCCGCAATCTCGCGGGCGCGGGGGAGCAGCTTGTCAGCGCGTACGATTTCGTTGACCGCGCCCCATTCCTTGGCGGTTTGTGCATCGAGCTCCTGACGGGTGAGGATGAAGTAGCGGCCGCGTATGGTGCCGATCGCTTCCTGCCACAGCAGGTTGACCCCATCGCCGGGCACGATGCCGAATTCGAAATGCGGCTTGTCCTGGAAAACCGTTGACGGGGTGGCTAGCACGATGTCGCAGAGCAAGAGGTACTCGGAGTGCAGCCGCACCGGGCCGTTCACTGCGGCGATCATCGGCACTTCGATGTCGAGAATGTTCATGAGGACTTTTTTGCCCTCGCGATATATTTTGTCGTAGCCTCGCGGGCTGAAGAAGTCGAACCCGTCGGGGGTGATCGTCTCCATGAATGAGTTACCGCTACCGGTCAGGATGACAACCCGGTTCTCGGGATCTGAGCCGATCGCGTGAAACAGGTCGACGAATTGCTCGTGGGTGTACCCGTTGAAGACTAGCGTGCTGCCATCCGTGTGAAGCGCAACTTCCAGCACACCCGTTTTCGAACGGGTCAGGCGGGCATTGGGAAAACTCTCGCGGTAAGCTTCAAGGCGACCCATAGATTTACTTCATCTCCTTGACGGGCTAGTCACGAGCGAGACGCCGACGGCACGCTTGGACGCCGCGCTTCCGAGTGGGCGTCCAGAACTGGGAGGCTGTCCGCGCCAGGTTGGAATGCGTCATACTGCTCCGATCGAGACCTGAGCTACCTCAGTGAGTGTTGAGCTTGAAATGGAACGTTCTCAACTCGACTTCCGGAGTTAGTCACGGCGCCTGTCAGCATCAGCATCCGCGGCAGATGTTTATGTCCGGCCCCACGTCGAAGAGGGCTTTGGGCCCCGACACGTTGTTCCCCTTTTTGAGTACCGAGGGCGGCAGATCCCGAGGCCTTGGCTGCCGATGGCCGATCGGCGCTTCAAGACGCTTCCGCTCGATGACATCGGCTTGCTGCGCATGGACTGGAACGCAGGTTATGGTGTTGAGGAGCACTGCAATGGGTGCGGCGAAAACGCCGGCACGTGGCAGGTCAACCGTCCTTTGGAGTGCGCGCAGCACTCGTCGACCCCGATTCATCGGAAGCCTCCTTGTCGCACTATCACCAAACATCTCATCGATCAGACCTTCTTCAGATCGGATAGCCGACAGCCTTGCGCGCGAAGCCGCCAAAGAGGTCGAGCATCCGTTCACGCCAGCCGGCGACAGGATCATCCGGTTCAAGGAGCTTGAAACGATTCGTTGCACGCGCCCATTGGAAGCCGCGATCAGTTCGAGCCCGACTTCCTGCGTATCTCTGATTCCGCGGTGTTCGGCGCCGGCGCTGATGTCGACAGGGTGAATAGTGTACTCGAGCTCGACCTCCTCCAGAAACATTGTGCTCTTGTGACCATTCGGTGTCGGCCAGCAGTAGAACTCGATCATCGGAGCACCTTTTGGTTCCATGCACGTATGCAGCTTTTACAATTCGTCCTGTAATGCAGTAGCGATCCTGCTGGACTATCGATTATTCCCGCTGGGAATGAGCGAGCATGCATTCCCAACTAGACCCTAAAACCGATCGCTGCTTGAAATAATGCGCTGATCAATCCGATCTTTGCACAATCGGCCACGTTAGGATTTAGGAAGCTGTTGCGTCCGCAGATAGAACGACGACCCATTGACCCTTCGTAGGTTGGTTGGGCCGATACGTGAATGGGGTGCTCTGCCATGCCCTGTGGGCAAATATGGATAATGGTGGCTATGCCTCATTTTAAGTTTCTGCGAAATCCGCTTGGCGTCTGTCCGGTAATTTTGCGAAAGGCGAGAGTGAATGAGCTGCTGTTGGAGTAACCTAAGAGCAAACCGATTTCAGTGATCGAAGTCGCTCGATCGGACAACAGGGCCTTGGCGTGCTGCATGCGCCGACTAAGGTGATACGTATGTGGTGGAATCCCGAGGGATTGCTTGAATGCCCGACAGAAATGATGCTGGCTCAGCCGAGCCAGCCGAGCGAGCGTGACCAGGGATATTCGCTCGGTGAGGTGTTCTTCGATGTAGGCAATGACAGCACGCATTTGCCACGTGGCGAGGCCGCCACGATTCGCCGGTAATGCCCGACTTGCCTCCTGCCCCGACCATGAGAGTTCATGCGCAAGCACATTGACGAGCGCTTCCAAATACGTTGTGCGCGAATTATTGCTCTCCAGCGCTGTCTTCAACTTCATGGAGGTCGCCCAAAGAATCGAATCTTCAAACAATACTTTGGGAACATACGCCCCGTTTACATGGGTGGATTTCTGCAGCCTAGCCGGACTAAGGTAAAGATACGTCACGCGTATGGGTGTACTGGTCTCATGCCTTTCCTGATAGGTATGGCCAGCTGGTACGAACGTCATCTTGTTGGTGAGCTTTCGAAGAATCGATGGAGCCAGATCATCAATCGACGTCTCACCCTCACGACGAGCGCCATCCTCATACAACACAAGTAAGTGCACGGGGCCGTTGTATTGGATTTGGATCCTGCTTCCGATTGGTGCGTAGATGCTCTCAGCCACGATCCCATACCGTCCCATGCTGTGCCGCTTGACCGCATCGATCGGAGAAATCTCGACGGTTTGATCAAAGACATGGGCGGCCGAGACCAGCGGTGTTGCCAAGCCCAAGCTTATTTCAGAGTTCTCTAAAGGCCCTTCAAGCAGCAGATCTTGATGCGCAGCCCGCCACAGCATTGGCAATACCTCGGAGCTTGCATCAGGTTTAAGTAATGTTGAGGGAGGCGTTGTCATCATACCTATCACCCGCTGAGTTCGGTATTTAAGCACGGCATCTATGCGGGATGATATTCTCGCAACCTGGAGATCTCCATCCGACGTAGGGGGATCTCCATCCGACGTAGGTCACGCCCAGTTTCCCTTTGGTCTTACTAAGAGCTCACACGTAAGCTTTGCTTCACCGAATGCGCCATTCGCTCATTGCGGTGACAATGGCCCTTTGACGGAAATCGGTGATGAAATGCAATCCCGAGCTAGCCATAAGCTTTTGCAGAGTGGCTGGGATCCTGATTCGGAGTGGAAGCGGTGTGCGCACCAAAGCATAAGCGCGATACGCAGCACGGCATTATGTGTGGCAAACTATCCGTTGGAACGCAGGACTACACGGCCGGAGCAGCTCCCTTGCGCCCGTTCAGTGCTGCGTAGATACAGTCTACAAGGCGAGGGCCCTGGAGGTCCAATGGCTTATGGAGGAAGCAGATGGCTCCAGCGTTCAACGCGCGTGCTTTAGTCGCCTCGTCGGGGTAGGCCGTTATGAAAATGGTCGGTATGTCAATGCCGCGCTGAGACAAATGATCCTGCAAGTCTATGCCGCTCATTTCTGGCATTTGCACGTCCAATATCAGACAGCGCGTTTCCGCAACTGCTGTTGACTGCACAAACGACTCGGCTGAAGCGAACGTGCGCGCTGAATATCCTAGCGATCGCACGAGGTCTCCCATGGCCGCACGACTCAAATCGTCATCGTCAACGATCGATATAAGCGGAATTTCTGTCAATGGTTCGTTCCATTCCCGGTACCAAAATGACCGGTGTGCTGACGCTTCTTCAAAAGTGGTCAATCAAAGGTGGCACGGAACCACTATCCGGGAAATAGTACCTAAGTGCTAGGGATTGGCCGGTATTTTCATCTTCAGAATTGGGGAGCCGGTGGTTCGGGCAGGGAGTGGGAAAGCGAGCTCTCGCTATCTCGATTTATGCCGCAACCCTGAACGAGTGGTCATTTACTCGGCGGCGAGCGCACGCCGGCTGCGAGGTAGGCCGAGCGCATTCCACACGTCAACCAGCGCCCCGGCAAGCTCATCGATCAAGGCATCGTCATGGTAGGGCGATGGCGTAATGCGCAGCCGCTCGGTGCCCTTGGCGACGGTCGGATAGTTGATCGGCTGGATGTAGATCGCATGCCGCTCGAGCAGGAGATCGCTCGCGCGCTTGCAGCGCTCCGGATTACCGACAAACACCGGTACGATGTGCGTATCATTTTGCATGATCGGCAGGCCGGCGGCTGCGAGCACCGCCTTTGTGCGACCGGCGCGGTTCTGATGGCGCTCGCGCTCCCAATCGAAGGCCTTGAGGTGGCGGATCGCGGCGCTCGCCGCGGCACACACGGCGGGCGGCAGCGCGGTTGTGAAGATGAAGCCCGGCGCGTAGGAACGGACCGCATCAATCAGCTGCGCGGAGCCCGCGATGTACCCGCCCAGGCAGCCGAACGCCTTGGCGAGCGTGCCTTCAATCACGTCGATCCTTGCCATGGTGCCGTCGCGCGCCGCAATCCCGCCGCCGCGCGGCCCGTACATGCCGACCGCATGCACTTCGTCGATATAGGTCATGGCGCCATAGCGCTCGGCGAGGTCGCAGATTTTGAGGGTCGGGGCCACGTCGCCGTCCATGGAGTAGAGGCTCTCGAACACGATCAGTTTGGGCCGGTCGCCTGCCGCGCGCAGCAGTGCTTCGAGATGCTCCATGTCGTTGTGGCGGAAGATCTGCTTTTCGCAATGGGACTGGCGTACGCCCTCGATCATCGAGTTGTGATTGAGCGCGTCGGAGAGAAGCAGGCAGTTCGGGATGAGCTTCGCGATGGTCGAGATGGCGGTCTCATTCGATACGTAGCCCGAAGTGAAGACGAGCGCTGCTTCCTTGTCATGCAAATCGGCTAGTTCGCGCTCGAGCTCCACGAGCGGGTGATTGGTGCCGGCAATGTTTCGGGTACCGCCGGCTCCGGTGCCCATGCGGGTCGCAGTCTCGATCATGGCGCCGACCACCTTGGGATGCTGACCCATTCCGAGATAATCATTCGAACACCAGATCACGATGTCGCGCGCGCCGTACGGGGAATGCCATTTGGCCCGGGGAAAGCGACCGGCGTGGCGCTCGAGGTCGGCAAATATCCGATAGCGGCACTCGTCCCGCAGTTTTGCAAGCGCTTCGGCGAAATGGTCTTGATAATCCATTGCTTACATCCACAGAAACTCGCGACAAGGGGAACTAATTCAGCCGATGCTGCTGCTAAGTCGCTCGCGCTCTAGTCCGACCCATCATCTCTCAATTGCTTCGGGGTTGACTGTACGAGGGGCACTATACCGCCAAAAACCGCCACGGCTTATGCGATTTTGCCATCATCAGATCATGATTGCCGGATTCGTGAGCAGCGATGCGATCTGGCATCCTCGCACTCGCATTTCGCCTCATCTCAGCGGTGATGTGCGGGCAATAGATCAGTTTTAGAACAAACGTTTCAAGTCGCTCACTGTGAATGCAAAGAGGGAGCGACCGGCCGCCACGGCATGGGGGCCGGTCGCCAAGGCCCGGTTTGTGGGAGGGGGGAGGAGGTGGGAACCGGGCGCGGTTACACTAGCGATCGAGAAAAAATAAAGCTTCGCCGGCTTTACCGTGATTAAACGAGTCTTGCTCAGGTGTGGGTTGAATTAATGAGCACCATCGGAATGTTTCGCAATTGGCAATAAGAGACAGCACAAATAGTTATGTCATTTGCCATCCAGCACGTTAAATCTCCGTTGCTAGATATGACTGCCAGTCCCGACACCGCGCTCGCCGGTTATCCGCGAACGCAACAGCTGGCAGCCTCTCATGCAAGCCGACAGCGAAAGCTGCAAACGGAGTTGGATCATGCGAAGCCTACTTGCGCTATCCATGGCGGCTATTGCGGTCGGGTTCGCTGTCGCCCCCGGCAATTGCGTGGAGGTGGGTAATGCCGCCCAGGGCGAGCAAGCTTTCGTCAAATGTGCGGTCTGCCATGCGAAGAGCAAAACCAACGGCATTGGACCCGGTCTGTCTGGAGTCATAGGAAGACACGCCGGATCAGTGCCAGGGTTCCACTACAGCGAAGCGATGAAGAATTCGACCGTTGTTTGGGACAAAGAAACTCTCGACGCGTTCATTATGGCGCCGCAAAAGGCTTTACCGGGTAATATCATGCCGTTTCCCGGTATTCCGGGCGAGGAGGAGCATGACGAGCCCAGAAGTTCGAGCAGCCGGAAGCGGAGCATCGTCTGCGAAGAAATGATGTTTGCAATCCGCCAGGCACAAGAACGTGTCGAGCGGCTGGAGCAAGCGATCCGCGCTGCGGTCCCGGACTGGTCGCTGGCCCAAGGTGGTCACCGCATTGATGGCCTTGCGCGGCATCGATCTGATCTCGGCGACGGGGTTGCTGGCCGAGCTCGGCGATCTCTCGCGCTTTCAAACCGCACCAGAGCTGATGGGATATCTCGGCATGGGGTGTTCCGAGAGTTCAACCGGAGATACGATCAAGCGCGGTCCCATCACCAAGGCCGGCAATCGGCGAGCGCGACGCACGCTCGTGGAGTGCGCCTGGAGCTATCAGCATCCGCCCCGTATCGGCATCGCCAAACAGGAGAAAGTCGCGGCAGCGCCGCCAAAGGTGCGCGAGATCGCCTGGAAGGCGCAGTCGCGTCTCAACCGCCGTTACCGAGCGCTCATCAGGAGAGGCAAACTCAAGACGGTCGCCATCACCGCAGTCGCGCGTGAGCTTGCGGGCTTCGTTTGGGCGATAGCTCGCGAAGCGGCAGCGCTGAGCCTGCAACCAAGTAAGATGCGCTTTCCGGAGTAGCGAATGGCACATAGAGGAGCAATCAGAGGGAGCCTACGCCGGGGCATGGTCCGGTGAAGATAGAACTCGTGCAATGGCGGGAGCGCAGCCACGGCAGGGGGAATTCCCGGCGTCATCCTTGTGGCCGATCGAAAGATCGACGCCCGACCTCAGACCGGGACAGCCCCAGACGAAAAACGGACATGCGTGAACCCGCGAATAAGAACTTGTTGACCGACGTCTCTGGGCTCGCTCCTACCGTTGCACGATCATCGCATCGAAATCCCTCCCACGGAGTTCGTGGAGAGGCCAGGCTGTGGCGCGCTCTTTGTCGCTGTATCGCTAAACGGGTGGGCGCAGGTCTATCAGAATGTCATCGGACCGAACCGCGCGAGACATGTCCGCGCCGCCTAGCCCTCTTGCTTCTCCTGTCCGCAAATCCCGAGACTTTCTGCCATCAGAACCAGCTCGGCCAGCGATTTGGCCTGCATTTTCCGCATGACATTGCCCCGGTGAATCTTGACCGTCCGTTCGCTTATGCCGATCTTGCCTGCGACCTGCTTGTTCATAAGGCCGCTCGTCACCAATGCCATGATCTGGCGTTCGCGCGGGGTTAATGATGCGAACCGGGCTTGCACTTCCGAGTGGGACTTCTCCTCGGTGCGGCGCCTTCGATCCCGCTCGAGTGCCGCAGTAACCGCATCAAGCATCTCCTGGTCGCGGAAAGGCTTGGTCAGAAAGTCGACCGCTCCGGCCTTCATGGCCTTGACGCTCATTGGAATATCACCATGTCCGGTGATGAAGATGACCGGCATTTTGATGCCGAGGCGGCCAAGCTCGGCTTGCAGATCGAAACCGCTCAGCCGCGGCAGCCTGATGTCCAGGATCAGGCAGCTCGGCACGGGTGGCAGCTGATGTTGCAGAAACTCGGTTGCGGATGCGAATTCCTCGACGCGCAGGTCGATCGAACGAAACAACATGCCCAGCGCGCCGAGCATGAGCGGATCATCGTCGATGACGTATACGATCGGCTCTTCCGCAGCTGAGACCGGGGAAGTAGCACGCGAGCCTTGTCTCATGGCGCGGTTTCCCGTTTCTCATGGTGCAATTTAACGATCCCGATTCGAGTAAGCCAGCGTCTTTTATGAAGACTGTTTTCCTGGACTCGTTTCGAGGCTAAAACCGCAGGTAGCGCGCGCCTTTCATCTCCAGCCAGCGACCGTGCGCCGTATGCACGGCCCGCATGAGAATGCCGTCGCAGTGGCTGCATCGTAGAACTGCTCCCATTGCAGCCGCGTACAGGTGCAAAGTGCCTACCGCTGCGGTAGAGCCGCATGCCTCGCACTCGATTTGTGCGCTCGTTATCTCAGGAACGAAAATTTCCTGAAGGAGACCTCCGGCAGCATTCCCGTCCAGCACGAGGTCCGATACATTTTCAGTCATGGCGCCTATTCTCCTGAAGGTCCGAAGCGTTCCGTCTTGACGGCAAGGGGATCATGTCCAAGCTCCACCAGGAACCTGGAGACGTCCTCGACAAAAGGCGTGGAGCCACAAACATAGATTCTCGCGTTTTGGCTGGGCGGGAAGCCAGCCTGGGCAAGCAGCGCTTTGTCAATTCTTCCCCAATGGCCCATCCACCTCTGCGGCTGTTTGCGGGTCAGCGCGTGGACAACACGCAAGTGCGGATCGCCGCGCGCCATCATATCGAGCTCCTCTCGATAGATCACGTCTTCCAGGCTTCTGGATGAATACAGCAACAAGGCGGGAGCGCGAAGCTTGCGCCTGGCGCGGTGGCGGAGCATCGCCATCAGGGGGGCAATGCCCGATCCGCCTGCTATAAGCCATAGAGGACCGCGCGTGGCGACGGTCCAGACGAAATAGCCGCCGATAGGCCCGCGCAGCTCGAACTGGTCGCCGGCACGAAGATCGTCGACGAGGTAGCGAGAAACCTCGCCATTCTCCACGCGCTCGACAGTCAAGGCGAGCAGATCATCTTCTGGGGGCGAAGCGATGGAATAGCTGCGCTGCGCCTGGTAGCCGTCCTCGGCCGTGAGGCGGATATCGACATGCTGGCCCGGCAGGTGTCCCTGCCAGCTGGTTACGTCCAGCATAAGGCTCTTGACCCGATAAGTTTCGGTTACGATTTCACGCACGCGAGCGAGCTGCCACGCGAGTCGCCGCACCGGAGCGGCCGCCGTGGCCGCCGTCTCAATCACCGTCATATCGCTGCTCTTTCCAGGGATCGCCGTAATTATGGTAGCCCAACGACTCCCAGAAGCCGCGCTGATCCCTTTCCATGAAGCGGATCCTGCGAATCCATTTGGCGCTTTTCCAAAAATAGAGGTGCGGCACCAGCAGCCGGGCTGGACCACCATGCGCCGGCGCAATCGGCAGGCCCTCATATCGGGTCGCGATCATTCCCTTGCCACCGATGAGATCGGCGACGGGGACGTTTGTTGTGTAACCTCCATCACAATGCGCCATGATATAGCCTGCCGGCGGCTCCGCCTTGCCCACGGCCTTCAATAAATCGTCAAATGTTACGCCTTGCCATGTTGTATCGAGCTTCGACCATTTCGTGACGCAGTGAATGTCCGTTTTGATCGTGGTCTGCGGGAGCGCCTCGAACTCTGCCCAGTTCCATTTGCCAAGCAGTGATGCACCAAGCTGAAGAGCGAAATTCCAGTTTTCAACCTTGATTTGCGGCGTCGGTCCGGCCGAAAGAACCGGGAAATCCGTCGTGACGTACTGTCCGGGGGGTACACGGTCTTTCGGCGTTTGCTCCTGCCGCCTGGACCTGAATCCGCGAGAAATTGGAGTCTCGTGCATGGTGATCACTCTGTTTTCGGGAGCTCTATGTCGGCTGTTTAAGGAATTGGAAAAGATTGATCGAGATCGAGATCCAGGGCCACATGGCCGTTCGCCACCAACATTCGGTTTTCGATTCTTCTGTTTGCGGGTATTTGCGGTTCTCCGCTGATAGGGAACACCAGGATCGATGCCGATCCCCCAACTCCAAACTTTTGGTCGAATCGTCCATCGAGAGCTTTGGTAAGTTCATCCACGATTTTGAGCCCGTGTCCCGGGTGAAAATTGATCGGGGCCGATCCGTTATCCAGCACCCTGCACTCGACAAATGTGCCTGCGCGCCATAATTCGACTCGGATCCGTCCATTCCCGCCGGCAAAGGCGTGTCGCGCCGCATTCGTTATGAGCTCGTACACAATCATCCCCAGAAGCCAACATCGATCCGATTGTAGCCGTAACCGAGACGCCACGAGGACAAGCTCTATTTTCATGCGATCCAGCTTGGATCGACTGATCGAGAGGCATAGCTTGCGGAGAGATGCCGCTGCGTCCATGCGGCCGTCATGCTCAGGCATGCGGAGAGCGTGGTGGACGTCTGCATAATGATGCATTAGCTCCGTCGCGTCGGCCAATGCGGCTTTGACCTCTTTATTGTTGGAACGTGCGGCGGCACGAGACATGACGTCAATGGCAGAGGTGAACTCGTTGCTGATTCTGTGGTTCAGCTCCTGCAGGAGCAATCGTTCCTGCAGAATTGGCATCTGGCAAGAGCGACTCGTCATAATGTGCACCCAATATTTTTTCGGTCAGCCATTATGGTGGGAACCTAAGCTTGGTGTCCATTTGTAATTGCGCAAAACCATCCGGCTGTCGCTGGGGTCTCTCGTAATCCCGCAAAACTGACAAAAACACATCAAGCGGCGTGCAGTAGGCATGCTTCAACTTGACTAGCTCCATGCCATGATTTGCTTGGTGCTGGCGGTGAGACCCTATGCCCGGCACAGCCATGGAGAACAGCGATGCGCTCAGCACTGCCGGCGCAGCCAACTACGGTAGATGCGCGAGCGGAGTCGTGATGCGTATTCATTGTGTGCGACCAAAAGCAGGCAAGTGTCATTCCAGTTCGGTCATTTCATTTCTGTGTTCGCTTTTCCTGGTGAAGGAAGGCAGCCTCTGGCGCGGCGAGAATCTGGCCGCCCGTTTCGCATTGAGCGATGAAGCCATGAGGTGAGGGTCGCCTATCGCGGTCAACTGCCCGATCTGTTCGGTGAAGGCCAAGGGAGTGGTGGCCGAGGGCGCTCTCGACACCGCCGGCACGTTCCGAGCCGATACGATTCTGGCAAAACACGATGAGAGATATATGCCCAAGGAAGTAGCCGATGCCTTGAAGAAGCAAGGCGATTGGGAGGGGCTCAGACGAATACGACCGCACGGGGGTGAACAGTCCAGTGATCACTCACCTGGTCCAGTAGCGACCTCGCAATGCGTTTTTCAATTGTTTTTGTTCTCGGACTGCTTATCGGCATCTCGGCGACCCCCGCATACTATGAGCTGATCGGCCCAGAACCCGATGCAATAACAGCCCCGGCTTTTTGGTGGTATCGGCGCGAGAACTGCTAAACCGTCTACGCATTTCCAACCTTCTCCGCTGAGTTCAAAAGCAAGTCTTATAATCACGGACGATTCGACGGCTGCCGGTTCTCAGCGCGAATACCGATCGGCTGTCCCGCGCAATCCCGCAAGACCGACTAAATCACATCAAGCGGTGTGGAGCACGGGCGCTTCAGCTGGACTACTTTCCGCACCATGATTTGGGTGCCGCTGGCGAGTTCCAATGTCCGGCACAGTCAATGGAGAACAGCGATGAGCTTAAGATTACCCGCGGTAACTGCGTCAATTACGAGCGGCGCGATTGTAGTGACCGTATTAGCACAATGGCTCTCCAGTACCAGCGCGCAGACCCCAACCAGGGCGCGTTACCTGCCCGAGTACACCGCCTCCGGCGATCTGATTCTGCCGAAGAATTTCCACGAATGGATCTACCTGGGATCGCCGCTCACTCCCAACGCGCTTAACAACGGCAAGGCCGGCTTCCCGGAGTATCACAACGTCTACATCGAGCCGGGCTCCTACGAGATATACCAGAAGACGAACGAATTCCCCGAAGGGACGATCTTTTTCAAGGAGCTGCAACTCACGTTGCCAGGGCAGAACCCCGACGGTTCGCGAACCGAGCCTTCGGGGCGGGGCTATTTCCCCGGACCGCTCAACGGCGCCGATGTGACCGTCAAGGATACCAAGCGCTATGCCGATACAAATGGATGGGGCTACTACAATTTCAATCATCATGAGCCAAAGGCACCAACTGCCAAAGTGAAACCCATAGGCGAGTGCGCTTACTGCCATATCGCCAGCGCCAAGAAAGATGAAGTGTGGACCCAGTTCTATCCCCTGTTAGACAAGTGACAAGCTCAAATCATCTCTGCTGGGGGAAGAAGGCCCTCAACGTTGTGGCGATCGCAATAGCAGGAGCATCGGCAATGGTAGCCGTCGCTGTGCATGGGCAGGTGGATACAGGTGCGCCAGGCAACGGACCAAAAGTGGAAGCTGTAGATGCGGCAGGGAATTTGCACGTGCCCGGTACCTATCGCACCACCTATGAGTTCTTGGGCAGCTGGGCGGTAGCAGCTGACCAGGGCGCGGGCTCGAAGGAGCTCCACGTTGTCTATGCATCGCCCGGCACCGTTACTGCCTATCGCAGGGATGGACGTTTCCCTGACGGCGCGGTGCTGGTGAAGGAGGTGTTTGCGGCGACAACCGGACGACGGACGACAGGCACTGTCAGCCAAGCCGCAAGCTTGAAGGGCTGGTTCGTCATGATGAAGGACGGAAGCGGCCGCTATGCCGGCAATAAGCTCTGGGGCGACGGCTGGGGCTGGTCCTGGTTCGATGCTGACAACCCGTCAAAGACGACGTCGACCAACTACAAGACGAATTGTCTGGGCTGTCATGTGCCGGCACGAGGTTCCGACTGGGTCTACATCGATGGATACCCGCCCCTGAAGCGCTAGCAAGCAAACCCGCACAACAGGATGCAGGACAGATGAGCAAATCGAATGTCTCGAATCAGCATGACAGCGAATACCACGTGCATGCGGACGAAAGCGGGAATGCTTCCGTGTCTTTCGCACCAGCTGTCAGTTGTTGGGAAGCTTGGCGCTGGGAGGTGGCCAGGGCCATGCTTCGCGGAAGCTCCACCTCGTTTATAACCCTCGGCGAGAGCCAGATGATCCAACCGAAGAGCAGACAGGAGAGATGAATATGCCGAAAGAGATGAATATGTCCAAAGAGAAGCGCATGTCCAACGGGCATGCGGGACATCTCTACATACAGACCAATGAAATTCAGAACGCCCTCATTCACTATCATCGGGCCGCGAGCGGCGCGCTTTCCGAGGTGGAACGTTGCCTCACGGGCGGCGCGGGTTCCGGGACTTTCAAGCCAATCAGCGGCCAGGAAAGCGCACCGAATGCGTTCGAAGGCGCGGGAAGCGTGGTCCTTACGCCGGATCGACGGTTTCTCTTTACTACGAATGGCGGCGACAATTCAGTCTCCAGCTTCCGCGTAGAGGAAGACGGCCGGCTTACGCTGGTGGACTGCAAGCCTACCGGGAACCCCGTGGAGGGAAGAAGCGGCACGGCCAAATCACTGGCATATGCCCCCTCGAGCGGCACGCTGTTCGTGCTGCACTCGTTCGGCCCTGATCACGTTCGGCTGATGTCAGTCCATGCCGAAGGCAAGCTCACGGCGCGTCCGGAGCGCTACACAGTGAATACGCACGACAAGCCCAACCGTGTTTCCACCATGGTTGTGGTCTCGCCGAATGAGAAATTTCTCTTTGTTGGCACCACGTTCGACGAGCCAATCGTTTCCACAGGCTTGTATCCAGATGGCTCGCCTATTCTCTGGGTCCAGCGGGCTGGCGGCGCATTCCACTCGATCGCTTCGAATGCGCCGGATCCCGATGGCATTGCCGTCTTTCCCCTGCGCGAGGACGGCTCCCTCGGCACAGCCAGGTTCTACGACGGGGGAGGCGCCTCTCCGTTCTACATCGCCTTCCTGCACGGTCGGCCGAATACCTTCGTCATCGGATGTGCCGTCGGCGACGGTGTCAGCATGGGCACCATCGAGGAAGACGGCAAGGTCAGCATCGGCCCGCTCGTCAAGATCGACACGAGCGCAGGAGTGCCGTCTGAGCTGTGTTGGGCGTCGATCTCACCGGATGACCGAACGGTGTACGCCACGAACTTTGGCTACAGCAACATCAGCAGTTATCACATCAACGGCAGCGGCCTGGAAATCGCGTGCGATCCGGCGTGCCCGAGGGTTCCGGGGGACGGCACCGCCAGGGCGCTCAACGGAACCGTGACCAGCGGCCCGAGCGACAATTGGATCACGCCGGATGGCGCCTATCTCTACCAGATCTACGGGAATGCGTCGAAACTGGTCGGCTACGCCACACAGCCGGATGGTTCCCTGAAGGAAGTCACTGGTGTGGAAATTCCATACAACAGCCCGCAGGGCTTGGCGGGATTCTGATCCGCGTAACGCGGTGCGTGACCGGGCGAGCCGGTCACGCTCGCTGGACTGAATGGCGGCGCGATGCGAGCGCGGGAATGTAGCGCGGCTCGTCAGTCCCCTAGCGAGCGGCCGCGCCGCAGCTGTGACGAGTTGGTGGAAGCCGATGTTCGACCCGACGTCACCGTCTGACTTCATCGACGATCCAAGCCCGCTCGATTCGCAGGACGGGCGTGCGTGGAATCGATCCGATAAGGCTCTGCAGCGG
>Ga0210406_10002607_pt1 | contig 20426 bp, 17 predicted proteins | sample IncBWC30MmetaG_FD_155454 | JGI IMG/M metagenome (GOLD analysis project Ga0210406, IMG submission 155454) | Forest soil microbial communities from Barre Woods Harvard Forest LTER site, Petersham, Massachusetts, United States - Inc-BW-C-30-M | ecosystem: Environmental > Terrestrial > Soil >... | reverse complement strand
CACGACCAAGGGCCATGTTGAATCTACGGTTGTTCAATTGAGGCAGCGGGGTGATGGGCAGGTGGTAATCAAGGGGACCGCCAACATTGTAAAACCAGATGCTCGGGTTCATGATGGTCGGCGTGTCGTCGGGTCCTCCCGACTCGACTACGAGGACTTGCGCGCCCGAGGCGGACAATTCCGCGGCAAGCACTGAACCGGCCGCGCCCGCTCCCACCACGATATAGTCATATCGCTTATCTTCATTCGACACGGAGGTTCTCCTCTGAGAGTTACGGTGCATGGCGCGTAAGCGCGGGGATGATCCCTCCAAGGCCCTTACGCGACGAAATTGCATTTTCACTTCCTGAAATCCCTCCATGGCGCGAGGACCTGCGCGCGTCCGATGCCGCTGTCAGTGATCCGTCTTCGGTAGAGTTTTGGAAATACGGAAGGTCACCTTGACCCCACTCGAACGATTGCGAACATCCGTTTCCAAGTAGCCATTCAGGCGGAACCAGATGTCTCGGCCCCCGAGCTGAAGTCCTGGGCCGAGACCGACCGTGCGCTCGCTGGAATAGGGAACATCGACATTGTTAATCCTGTGGTCGGTCACCTGTTGCAGCCAATACCCGTTGAACCCAAGCCTCACGTTGTTGCGCACTATGTACGAGGTCGCGTAATTGACGTGAAAGGCCTGCCCCGGCTGCATGGTTCTGATTCCGAACCCGACGAAGGGATCATCGTTCGCGGAATTCCAGAGAAAGTGGAGTCGAGCGCTGAACTCAATTTTCTTCCGTTCGTACGTCAGCGCATAGTAAGGATTCACCACAACGAAGTGATTGCCTATGCCTACCGGCCGCTGATCGCTGTACTTGCCGGTCGGCAAAGTAACATCGAAGACGAAACGTTGGGCAAACACTCCTTTGCCAATCTTCTTCGGTGCCCACTGCAACCCGGCACCAATAGTAAGGTCCGCGAGTCCGCGGACTCTCGACGATGTGCCGTTCGCAGGCTGCACATCGAGATCTACTAACGGCTGCAAGACCTCTCCGGACAGCCAGCCTCCAAGAACGCGTTTCTCGCTGACGAAGGCCACATGGGTGGTCGTGCTGTAAGTCGTGACGCGGTTGCTCCCGGGGAGTGTCCTGCCCTGAGAGTCCTTCAGTTCACCTGCGACGTAGGCTTCAGGAAACTCTTGGAATAGCCACCCCGGACCGCCAAACGCATCCTCAAAGTTCGTCTCGCCCAGATTTACGGACGGTAGCTGGACCTGGGCGAGACAACGAGTTGGCGTAACTGCCGCCCACAAAACCCCCACGATCAACAGAGCCATTCTCCACTCATTCCCGCCCAAATCCAGTTTCGGATACAGCCAACGCACCTTTGAGGGATTCGCTTCAGCACTCTGAGATTCTCCCGATGTTCTGGCTGGCCATAAGTTCGTCCTCGGCGTTTCCGAATTCCAGGCGATGGGCCTACGATACGCAGTAACGAATCGAGTCATTCTTCTCCTATGATCGGACCGTGACCACATTGGGAGCATCGGTGACCTGCCTCGCCGGCTCAGCCCTTCCTCCTCGTGGCTCGCGCGACGGCACTTTGACTCTTTCCCGGTTCGGAGGTAAATACACTTACGCATTATTTGTGGTTATTTTTTGTTATTTATTTGCGGCTGAATGAGTTAGAGGGCGGTAGTGACGTGATCATGGAAGGGAGTTTAGCCCCGACGCCATGAATAACTCGACCAATCTGGCCGAGCGAGTCCGATTTGGAACATTTGAGCTCAACCTCCGAACCGGTGAACTTGCCTCAATTGGAACGGCGGCTGTGGAAGCCGGGGCCGCAAAGGTCCAGCTCCGTCAGCAGCCCTTCCAGATTCTGCGAATCCTGGTGGAGCGGCAAGGCAAAATTGTTACCCGGGAGGAAATACGGCGGATTCTTTGGCCGAACGATACCGTAGTGGAATTCGATAGAAGCATCAATGTTGCCATGGCGATCCTGCGCAAGGCGCTCGCAGACGATGCCGACCATCCCAAGTACATTGAAACTCTGACGGGGCGCGGATACCGACTGATCTCACCACTTGAATGGCAACAGAGTTCGACACCCGCTCGGGACTTACTCGAACCGCAAGCCGAAACGCTACCCAGGATCGAAGGCCGAATAAGTGAGCGGGAACCGAGAGCACCAATACAGTGGCGAAAAGCTGCCGTCCTAGGCGCGTCCGCGGTGATTTTGGTCGTCGTCGGTTACATGTCTTGGCGACACTCTCGCGACGTAACACCGCCTCAATCGAAAAAGGTCATGCTCGCCGTGCTGCCGTTTGAGAATCTCACGGGCGATCCCAATAAGGAATATCTTGCGGACGGTCTAACCGAGGAGACGATTTCGCAGCTCGGCCGGCTTAACCCGAACCGGTTGGGCGTGATCGCGCGAACGTCTGTCATGGGTTACAAGCACAAGGACGAACGTCTGGACCAGATTGGACGGGATCTTTCCGTCGAGTATGTTCTGGAAAACAGCCTCCGGCAGAGCGGCGATCACCTGCGCATTACGTCACAGTTGCTACAGGTGAAGGACCAGAGCCATCTCTGGTCTCACGATTACGATTATCGCGCGCAGGACATTCTTACTGTGCAAGACGACGTAGCCAAGGCTGTTGCGCGGGAAATCCAATTGCGCTTAACCGCGCAACAGGAAGCGGGGTCGGCTCGGCTGCAACCCGTCAATCCGGAAGCCTTCGACGCCTATCTGCAAGGGCACTACTTCTTCGAGCGGAACACCGATAAAGATACGGCCATGGCTGCGAAGTACTACGAACGGGCGACGCAGCTTGATCCTTCCTACGCATTGGCATGGGTAGGGTTGTCTAGGATACGCAACTGGCAGGCCAACTCAGGCTTTGCTCCCGTTCAGGAGGGGCACCGACTTGCCCGTGAGGCGATTGAGCGAGCTTTAGCTCTTAACCCGAACCTCGCAGCGGCACACGCCCAAATGGCGCGAATTAAGCGACTTGCCGATTTCGATTGGGGTGGATCGGATGCTTCCATCCAGAGGGCGATTGCTCTCGAACCTGGAAATCCCGAGTATCTGTCAGAGGCGGCCCTCTCCGCAGCCATATTCGGCCACGCTGACGAGGCTCTGGCATTAGCTCGCCGAGCCGTCGAGTTAGATCCTCTCAATCCAAGCAGCTGGTCGGCCCTGGGAGAAATCAAGTATTTCGAGGGTCAGCTCGCTGGAGCTGAAGCGGATGTCAAGAAGTCCCTCGAACTGAGCCCCGATGCGTTCCCCGGCCCTGTCCTGTTAAGCGAAATCTACGTGCAGCAGGGGCGACCTCACGATGCTTTGCCTGAAATCGAGCGAGTGCGTCATGATGTCGCACGTGCCTTTCTGTATTCGATTGCGTACCACGCGCTTGGCCGGCAAAGAGAATCAGAGGCCGCTCTGAAAGAGCTAATTGCGAAACACAGTACGCATGCCGCATTCCAGGTCGCTGAGGTTTATGCTTTCCGGAACCAGCCCGACGAAGTGTTCGAGTGGCTAGACCGAGCTTATGCCCAAGGTGACAGCGGCCTGATCGGAACGAAGGTGGACCCCCTACTCAATAACGTGCACAACGACCCGCGATTTGCCGCGCTCTTAAAGAAGCTCAACCTGCCCAATTGAAATACGTTGCCGTACTTAAAACCGAATGCCCACGTTGAAATCCTTAACCGCGTCGATGTCCGACATAAGCTCCTAGCGGCACTCCCGTGAAGCTGTGGCGAGACTCGGCCAGGTCACTTGTCCGGTTTCGGCGCTGAGGTAGTGTCAGGCTTCGATGGGCTTGCTGACAGAACAAAGCGATTCAGCGGTTAATCGTAATTGTTGTTTGGTCTTTTAGAACAAACTGCATGGATTTCCCTTTGTCGATCAATGGCCATCGTCCTGTGTCGGACACGTCGACAAACAATCTCTTGCAGGGTGGATAATTGCTAATTTCAGGTAAGAGCGGCAAATGCGGGGCGACCCACTGGCCACAATCCACTATGAACCCCATGTCCCGGGTGAAGTCGGTGTCTCCCTCGAAGAACACTTGATATGAGTGCTGTTTACCTTCATCTCTTCTAGTTACGATTGCCGTGAATTTGTTACTAAGAATTTCTCCCGGCACAGGCGTTCCGTTCACTCGAATCGTCGAATGCCTATCCAAAAACAGATACGCGACTTTCCCGGAGCGGACCATCCAAACTACGGCGAGCGCAACCGCAACAAGAGTTACGGCAGCCAGCGCAAACCGCCTCTTAGCCATAGTAACTTTTGACCCCGGTGCGCGGCCGTTCGAATCCATGGCACTAGATTAGACACCAGCACTACAATTGAGTTCCACGACACCGTCCTCACAACCAACCCAACTTGAGACACTCCGGTGTAGTCGAAATCGGACAAGTCCGGTCAGGTTTTGCGTCGAAAGATGAAGCGTCCAATTGGCGGCGCCGGCGTCCATCCAGCATCCAAAATCGACCATTTCTAGAGGTATTTTCAGCGACCCAGCCGCATAAAGGCAATTGAATCATCGATGACTTATGGAGCGGGCGATGGGAATCGAACCCATGTCCGAAGCTTGGGAAGCTTTGAACATTCCGATTGCCTGCTTCAGTGCCCCCTTTCGCGAGGCCTTTGTGTAGGCTCAATCTGCCCGGAAGAGGGTGACAAGGTCAGGGATCCGTTTCATGGAGCAAGGACATTCCGTGCGCCTCAAGGAAGTGGGACAGCTCAACAAAGTTTTTGGCGCCTTCGGCAGAGGGCGTGGCGGAAGCCTCGGACCAAACGAAGGAAGAGCCCAACGGGAATTGGGACAGCTTGTTCCGGAGGGAATCCAGCGACTCAAGGTGGTACTGCAAGACATCGAACTGCGGTCCGCTCAAAAAATGAAGGAACTGAATGCGCCACGGATTGTGGTCCCACTGTGCGAGAATCCCCTCAATCGGCTGCCTCATGGATGTGCCGACACTTAGCAGCTGAAGCTTCTGCAGCTTAGCCCTGTCAGCCAGCCAAGCGTCGCCCGAAGATATGGCCTGTTGCAAGCTGGTGCCCAGAGTGCCATGGTACAGGTTGGGGTTGGTTCCGCCGGCGATGTAAATTAGCTCGGATTCCCGTCCATGCCACCGCGCGCTCCACTGGGTCAGTCGTTCACACAATTTTTCCTCTGTAGCCGCGGAACCAAAGCGGCCAAGAAAACCGGCGGCATTGGCGGCCACCTCCGGATCGTCGTCGTTCAGGCTGCGAAGGGCGATCTCCTCAAGGAGGGGATCCAAGTGCAACGTTCCTACTTGTGCGAGGAGCGAATGGTTGCAAGCGCTGTAGCCTTCTCCGCGGGCAGCCATGCCGGCTTCAATGCGCGAGCGCGCGGCGACAGGATCGACGCGCAACAGATAGGCCAGTGCGGGCTCCTGGATGGCGCAGGCCCACTTCCCGATGTTCTTGTCGACAATCGCGAGCATCCGCGGAAGAATGGCGGCGGTGGCGTATCGTTGGATCAAGGAAGCGAGATTGGCTGAAATCCAATAGTCTTCGTCGTTCGAGGAAAAATGCTCGATGAGCGTTTGTTCGACCTCGGGCAGTGTCTTGTCGGGAAGAATCCCCAGAGTCTGGGCGTTGAAGCGGGGCTTGGGCCGCAATATTTCCTGTATGATCGTCGCGCGAGCGTCTTCCGGAGCCAATTCATACCAATGAAGGAGGGCCGTGCCGCTGAGGTTATTCGCGTTGTACGCGTGAATCTCATTGGGAATGGGGAAATCCTGATACGTCCGGGCGTATGTTCTGAGCAAGGGAAGCAATGCCGGGCTGCGCAGCGAGTCCCACCGATATGCGAGGAGCTCGTATTGTTTTTCCACCGGCAAGCGATCGAAGATTGCTGGCAACTGCGCGGCGAGTTGCTCGTTTTCTTCCCGCGGGATGGCCTGTTGAGGGCTGACTTGGTTGAGCGCGGTGTATAGGCTGACGGCCAGCGCATTGCCGCGCTTGTGCGGGAGATCGTCGAGGAATTCCGCGTGAATCGCTTGGTACCGTTGTTCGCGCTGCGGGCGCAAGAGTTCCGGCGATTCGTCCTTATTGAGCGAGAGAACCGACATGGTAACGAGAAAAAGATCGGTAACCGGATGGTCGGGGTCGGCAAGCAAGCGCTGCATTTCGCTAAGCGCCGCTTCGGGTTGCGGCGAACCGACCAGCCCGAACATGCACTCAAAGTCGAAGTTGGTGTCTTCGCCGCGAAGGTGGCGGGCCAATTGTTTAGCCGCGGAGGCCGTTCCCAAGTAGCGCAGAGTCTTAAGAGCCTGGTGACGTGGGGAAGGCTCGGCCGGATTCGCAACTGTTTTGGCCGGATCTTGCGCCGACGCATCGAGCGCGGCAAGTGCCTGCACCAGTGTCTGCTCCTGCCAACTCGTGGTGGGCGACACAATCGTGAGCTCCAACTCGTTGGAGGTCAGCGATAGGGGTTTGTCGAACGGGCTTGATGCTTCGCCGGGCGTTTGGCCGACGCGGGAGGTCTGAACCGTGACCCGATATTTTCCAGCACGATGGAACTGCACCCATTCGTTCAGCTCCAGAGAAATCTTCGTTGGACTCTCGGAGAGAAACTCGAAACCCGTGAGGCCTCCACCCATCCAGCCCATGCTGGAATTGAAATAGGATCGCAGCGGATCGCCCCAACCGCCGTCCGGGTTCACTAAGAATTGTTCGTAGGACATGCGCCCGCTGCGGTCATACCGGGCCATGTTGAGCTGATAGCGTTTCGGCATTTTGCTCGTGAAGGTCAGCTCCAACGGGATTACTTCTCCCAGATAGAACTGGCTCTTTCCATCCTTGATGCCCACGTGAAATGCGACCTCGGAAGAATCCCGGGTCGAGCGTTGAGTTTGCGCCGGAGCCTGCGCCTGGGCCGGCAAGGAAAGCCAAGCGGTCAGCACAGGAACAAGCAGCCATTGAGGTCTCGGACGTTTCAGCCCGCGAGTCACCGACATCAAAGGACCCCCCTGCATCTTGTTTGTAATAGACTCCGTTAACAAACCGAAAGTTGCCCGCGAGGAGGGAAGGATGTGTAAGAAACGGCCTCACCAGGCCTACGGGAAATATCAACGTGAACTCCCCTCCATATACTCAGAGGCCCTCCGGTAAGGAAATCCTCAACGATAGTCTTTTGTGGCTTGCAACTTTTCCTGTGGGGGCCAGCCCACTCGGAGGCTCCTGCTGGTAGTTTCGTGGGTTCGAGGCGTTTTATTAGCAGCTGGTAGCGCGCGGTTATGGTCGAGCGCCGAGCGCATCGGAGCAGATCGGCGCTGCTAAACCGTAACAGGGAGTCGGCGGTTTTCTGCCTTGGCGTTTGCCTGTTACACTCTAAGTTAGCGAGAGGCCGAAGATGAAAAACGTCATCATCAAGGACGAGAACATACTTGGCGGGGAGCCTGTTTTCCGCGGCACCCGGGTTCCCTTCAAGATCTTAATCGACTACTTGGAGGGCGGCGATACGCTGGACCAGTTTCTGGAACAATACCCGAGCGTTAGCCGTGAGCTTGCCATTGCGGCCATCGAAGAGGCGCGTTCCAGCCTGGTCTCACAGCTTAAATGAAAGTATTGATCGACGAATGCGCGCCAAGGGCACTCAAGAGTTTTCTCACAAAACATGGGCACGAAAGTCTGACAGTTCAGGAAGCAGGCTGGTCTGGCAAACAGAACGGTGAGCTCCTGGCAGAAGCAGAAACTGAATTTGACGCTTTGGTCACCGTGGATACGAACCTCCTGTATCAACAAAAACTGGCAGGACGCAGGCTCGCCATTGTGGTTCTCCAATCATCCTCCAATCGCCTTGAACACCTCCGGCAGTACTTTCCTGCCCTTGCTTTGGCCCTCGAGAAGATCAAGGCTGGGGAGATCGTTCAGGTCGGCAGGATCAACTGACCGCTTCGATGCAAACTCAGCCGTGCAGAACGCATATGGGCCTCGCGTTCGCCTCCCAAACCAACCCGTCCTACTCGAGACTGTTGTCCCATGGATGTTGCCCGGAGATGAAACAACTCGACCGCTGCGCTCAATAGAAGCGGAACGTAGTTTCAATCTGGGTTCGGACGGGGACAGGAACAAACGAGGCACAATAGAGAGCAGGGAAGTAATCGGCGATGGATGAGTCAAAGTTTTGCGGGAAGAAGAACCGTTCTGACTCCAATTGACTCCAATTGGAACTTGGCGGAAGCTGCAACGTCATCATTCGCCATGAGTTGGGAGTCTAACGTTTGAGTTCGACTCCCACACGCTTCCGCCATATCTATCTGATTGGACCGTAGTTGCAAACAAAAGGGGCGGCGAAAGGCGGCATTAAGGGATATGCATCCGGTTTTGTGAGCAGTTCTCGACGGCACGAGTGACAACCGGATCCCAAAATGCTGAATTGATCGTGATCAAAAACTTAGGGCCCCAGCAGGGGTTCAAGATCCCGCTCATGGTAGTCATCCCCTTCGTCAATCGCCTGCTGCATCACTCTGAACGCCTGGAATGGACTTTTAAAGAGTGCGTCCGGTAGCTTCACGATTACCGCTGTGCTCATTTGTGCTGACGTTATCCTTTCAGATTTCGTCTCGACACCGCGGTCGATTGGGTTTCAATCTGCTGATGGAAAAGCGTTCGCTGAAGTCGAACCAACCGGGCAATTCAAATTCTGCTCTTCGGAGTCAAGCACTCAGGTTAGCGAGATGCGAGCCGGATCGCCGCCTCAAGAACGGCGTCCCGGCCCGTAGCAACATCCTCCCTCGTTCGACCAGCGGCAACATCGGGGAGGACGCCGATCCCGACAAATTCTGTGCCATCTGGGAAGCGGTCCCATTTTGTGCAGACACGGGCATCGGCACCGTAAATTGAGAAAAACAGAGGTTGGCCCGAAGAGCCACATGTCGGCTCGCCTACGAGTGTCGCCCGTTTGTGTTCCTTGAGCGGAATCAGGAAATCCTCGGCGGCGCTGCAAGTGCTCGGACCCGTGAGGACGTAGACCGGACCGGCATAGCGTGGCCCGTCGGCAAGTTGGATTGCGTCTGGGCTTCCTTCATACCAACTCTGAGGTTGTCCCCACGCCCGCAAGGTAGGGTTGTAAAGACGGGTGCGCCAAGCTTCTCCTTGCGCTGCTGCGGTAAGGAAGTGACCCAGGATTTGGTACCCAATCGAGCTGTTGCCCCCGCCATTGTCGCGAAGATCCAGGATCCAAGCCTTGGCTTGGCGGGCCTGTTGAAATTTAGATTCGAAATCCCTGACGACCCCCTCGTCGCCAAAATCATTTAATGCCATGTAGCTGATGTGGCCGGGCAATTCTCTGTATTCGAATCGCTCTCGCTGCTTTGTGGGCATGGCGCTTCGATTTTTCGACGCATTTCGATGCAGAACGACTTCAAGCGTTTTGCCCTGAAGGTCAACCCACTTCGTCTGAATCGCGCCATCCGGCGGTCCTTTCAGAAGCATGCGCATTTCTCGCAGCGCTCGATCTTGCGCCGTGCTGGACGCAATGTACGGATCGATGTCCCGCCTGATGATGGTTGCGACCGGCGCATGATCTATCTCAATCAACTCCATCCCCGGCTTTATAGGAGCTAGTTCAGGAAGGTTACCAACAGCGGTTACGACTGGTTTGCCTTGGATGGGTTCGAGGTTTACAAGTGGTCCATCTATAGGCGCCACTGCTTTTGGATATGCGTTGGTATGACCGTCTTTAAGAAGTGCGACAACTTCTTCCAGGATTCGGCCATACTGAACGTCATCATTCGCAGCTGCGATGCGAGGCATATAGCGTTCGAGCACGCCTTCCCAATCAACTTCCGAACGCTTTTCTAGATAGACAAAATTGTATTTTACTTCGCTCCAAAGGCGGGCGAAGGCAGCCATCCGCAACAAACGTATCGCGTCGGGTTTCGGGGAAATCTTGGAGTCGAATGTGACATACGCAGGGTCCAGCACGCGGACCGCGAGCGATTGCAAGGTCATTTGAAGGCGGGTGATAGCGTCATCCAGTGTTTTCAACTCAGACTCCGCTATGACTGCTGGGCAAACTGCTATCGACAACTTCATGCCCACATTGAGCAGCTGACCAGAGGGGCCAATCAGTGCAGTTCCTATCGCATCTTTTGTGGAGTCGCAAAGATTGGTGAATAGCAAGAGCTGATCCGCATCGCGATAACCGGTATGCCTTTGGCGAGCTGACTGCAGCAACTCTGTCGCAGCCTGACGAGAGGGGAACTCTACAACATCAACCCAAGTCGTGCCATCCTGGCTGCTCCAGTGAAACCAGCGACTGTAGTTAGGGACAGGCAGCTCCACGGATACGATTCGAATCGTGTTACTGTGCGGGACTTCATTTAGGCCATTCGGCGACTCCGGCTTACCGTCTCTCCAGGGATAGATCACAAAAGCGGAAACTACCTCCCTCGGCTGATCCATGAGGCGTTTAAATTGTGCTTCCCAGGGAGAGGTCTGGGCGTTGAGGGTTACGCACATGCTCAACAGAAACCCCATTGAAGCGACCTTAAACATGGGCGAGATGATCCTCCTTCCCGTCGGACGTGTGAGGTTTATGCCTTCGGCTTGGGTTAAGTCTAACTGAAATTGCTTTGTGAATTTTAGGAGTAATCGGCCTTGGCGGCTGGCCAAGGATCCCCGAACACTTTGGAGGATCTCGAGGGTACGAAACGTCATGTTCTACAGTGTTGAGTTGCCAAGCTGATACCGGAGTGTTCTTACCGTTGCCGGAAGTTATGCCGACCGCAATTCGCACGAGAAAGATGCGAAAAAGTGAGAGAATACGCTAAACTTTCGGAAGGAGATTCACAAAATGGCCTCGAGCATTATTGTCCGCAACCCGGCTATCCTCAGCGGTGAACCCGTCTTTCGCGGGACACGAGTTCCTTTTAAGTCGCTGACTGACTATCTGGAGCATGGGCGGGCGCTGTCTGAGTTTCTTGAAGATTTCCCAAGTGTAACCAGTGCCGAAGCTATTGCGGCGATCGAAGAAGCCAGAACGAGCTTGACCGCCACTTTGAAATGAGATTGCTCATCGATGAGTGTGTCCCCAGGAAGGTCAAATTCCTGTTTGCCGAGGGCGGTCATGAATGTGAGACCGTTCGCGACGCAGGATTCAGCGGCAAGGAGAATGGGGAGCTGTTGGCCGTGGCTGAAGAACACTTTGACGTCTCGTCACAATAGACAAGAACCTTCGCCATCAGCAGAACATGACGGGCCGGAACATCGCTATTTTGATCATCCGCACAGCTTCGAACGACCTGGATGACATCCGACCTCATGTCCCACATGCTCTCGTTGCATTGCAGTCCCTCAAGCCCGGCCAGATGGTTGAAATCGGGATCCTGGGGTAAGTCCCACTAAATACTGATCTGATTTTAGATTCCAAAAACTGCTTGATCGCTACCATTCATTCGTCGGCTTGCCACACGTGCCGCTAAGTTTTTAGTCTTCAGCCGACGTTTCCGTAAAAGTGTGGGTGAGTTTTCCACCATCGAATGTTTCAAATGACTTCCGAAAAACGAGGGAACAATCAGGGAACATTAACCGTTCCAGACCGCTCCATAGACTCACTCTGTGCTCCCTGGAGTTCCTCGTAAGTCCTTGAAATTCCATGAGTGGTTACATTCGACTCCCACACGCTTCCGCCATATCTATCTGAATTGACGGTAGTTGCAAAAATACGAGGCGGCAAAAGGCGGCATTAAGGGATATGCATCCGGTTTTTGTGAGCAGTTTCTCGGCGGCACGAGTGACAACCGGATCCCAAAATGCCGGAATTGACCGTGATCCAAAGCTTAAATCGAACTGTCTTCAAGGCTACAACCTCGGCCGAGATGCGCTTCCGACGCCCTGCGTTGCGCGACATTGCGATTCATTCGCCAGGCCGGTGGGCACTGCGGGCGGCATGCGAGCTTCACGGGTGGGCACCAATGGCTCGGAAGAACGAATTCCTGAGGGATCGCGTGTGAATCGGTGTTTGAGCATCTGTTGGGAGTTCCACCACAGCTAATGCATTGTTCACTTCCCCGAGTGCCAGTGAGGGGCACCTGGTCGAGTAGCTGAGCGCAAGCAATCGCGCCCGGCCACTCGACCACTGGTTACCTATGTCGGCAGTTCGCGAACCCTGTAGCCCTTGTTGGTGAAGAATGCTTTCACTTCCTCCGTGATCTGAGCCATCGTTCGTTGATCCTGCTCGGTCGCCAGGCCGACCCGCTGTATGCCGATTGATTTGCCGTCAACCCATACCGATCGGGGAAGTGAGGCAAATATCTCATCCAGTTGTGATAAGGAAAATTCCTTGGTGATTCCGGCGTAGGCGGACCTAAAGGTTAAGCTGCCGCTGGGAAGAACCAAAATGTAGGGATAAAGGTAAATTGGAGTTTTGACTTCTCGCTGATCTCGCGCTTCCCATTCGGCGATCGCACGAGGTTTTCCGTGAATATATTCGACCGAATCCGCCTGCCTCCCCTGATCGTCCCACCAGAGGCAAACGCCTTCCTTCTCGCCGTTCACGTAGTGGCAGGACGATCCCTTTTGCCCATTCTCATGCCAGCTGCCCCATGTTCCTACAGGGAACCCGTCGTGGTACATCCCCTGCGACGATTTCTTGCCGTTCTCGTGCCAATACACCGTGGGGCCTTCAGCCTTCCCATTCCGATAGTTTTGCTCTGAAAACTTTTGGCCGCTGTCAGACCAGGTGACGTATTTGCCGTGCAAAACCTCTAGACCGTCTTTTCCACGATAAAAGCAATACTCTGCTTTGGGCCCGCCATTTGAGAACCTTTCCGTCTTCTTGTGGACTTGCACGTGCCTAACAGCCTGATCGCGGGATGGACTGTCCTGCGCCCAAGCAAAGAGCGGGACCATGAAAACTATGAAATACTTCAGTAAAAGAAACTTCCTTCGGTGGTCTTTAAGACCGAGCATGGAGTCAAGCATAGCCTTGGCGCTTTGCGTGGGCAACGGACGATATGGGCCACGTCCTGATGGTCCGAGCACAGCCTGCAGTCGGACCTAGATTGAATACTAGGTTCGGCGTCAGGGGAATGCGTGGGCTCAGCGCCTGTGTTCACCGCATAATTGAAGACTGGGATGCTAAGACCAAAACATCTCGGCCTCCTGGGCCTGCTCGTAGTCGCAGGAGTGCTGGCCTTGATCCTGTTCATCTTCTTTCCATCTTTGCCAGATCCGAAGTGTGCAGGTTTACTGGCGCACCCCGAGAACGACGTGACTATTCCTCTTCCTGCGAATTGTATCCAGACCACAGAGGCGCAGCCTGACAACATGGTGAAATATCTGGAGAACGAACGGAACAGGCGCGGCCTCACTTTCAAGAAATGGGTCAGCTGCAAGACGCCAAGCCAAACCGCAATCCCCGGTTTCGACTTCGAGCGAGACCCACGGTGGTTGCCCAGTCATGTCCCTGGCACCTACCAGTTCCGACGCACGGTGATCATCCTTCCCTACGCACAGCCTGTTCCTGAAGGATCTCCTGTCGTGGCCGAAGTGTGCCTGATGCCGCTGCGGAGGTACCTTTCACAAATTGCAGGGCAGTGCGAGGGCAAATTCGCGGTCTGGAAATGATCAGTCGATAAGAACTCCGCGACGGATTGCGCCCTTACACTTACAGCTCCGCGGGCGCGGAGATGATTCGCTTCGTCTCTGAAGCGAGCGAGGATGTCGCGCTAGGTGAAACCGGAAAAGCTCTGAAGCTGGTCACGTCCTCCGCTGTCAGCCATCCAGAGGATTTAGGCGCGCAAGTCCGCCTCTCCAGAATGATGGTCAGTGCGGGTTGGCAGGCACTGGCATGGGCCTATCAGTTCGACAGTTTTGGCAGAAGGTTTCACGGCAACTGGAATGTTTTTGGCACAGACAGCTCAGACAGCTGGGGTTACTTGCATACCGGGGAGCGGTGGAGATACGCAAGATTTTCCATGGAAGATGCTGTGGGATGAACCTACGCCTCCGAACCAGGCAGACCAACTCGATCGACTAGTTAATTCAGCGTGTCTCCCTCGGAATGAAAATCCGGGCTCAGAAGTAAGGATTTCCATCAACTCTGGTTTTTCGTTGAACTCTCTTACGAGAAGCTGGGGCTTTCTTGATCCCCGGCCGCGGAGCCGCTTTTCGTCGGCTGACTCCCAGAGTCTTCTCTAACAAATCCTCCAGCAGTTTCTTTTCCGCAGGCGTCACCATCTTAGTGAACTTCTCTGGTCGTTCCGCCACCAACTGTTGCAGCCTGGAGATCCACCGCAGAGATTCTGCCGCGGGGTATTCGCCAACCTCGCTTACCAACTTGAGCGCCTCTTCCAGATCAGGGACCGAGCGATAGCAGGTCAAGGCTTCTTTGAGATTTCCTGTAGCCATATGACACTGCGCGGCGCCACGAAAATCGCCCAGACCCTCGCGACAAATTGCTTCCAGCTTTGCTGGGCGCTCCGCCAGCGTGCCCAGCGCCGCCAGAGCGGGTGCAAACTTCCTCTCTGTAATGAGCATGTGGATCGCGCTCTGCTGTATTCGCTGCACGCGGCCAATCCGATCCGGGAGATCGAGAACTTCATACAAAGGCGGCAACAGATCGAACAGCATCTCTGCGTTATGGCTGCCCAAGAGGCCCGACTCGAGTTCTTCCACCCAGGTGTTGGTTTTTGGGGCGATCTCCATCATAAGCCAAGGTTCGATCTCGGTCTTGCCCTCGGGAAGAACCTGGGCTAGCTGCACCAGCGCGTGGATCCGAGTCTCATGGCCCGCACGATGAACACGCCCGACGGCATTGATGATCGCGCCCAGCCCGTAGCAACGCGCACTATACGCAGCCCGGCACGCTTCATAGAAGGGATCCGGTCTGCCCAACTCCGGCGCGAGCCGTGTATTGCGAATACCCAGAGTAAAGCATATTTCTGCCAGCGTGAGATAAACGGCGTCGCGCGTCGCCTCGTCCGTCACCGCAACCGGGGAACTAACCGGTCCAAGCAGGGTAACGGCTTGTTGTGCGCGTGACCAGGCGATTTCAGGCTTCACCTGTAGATATTGCCGGGCATCAGCTTGGCAACGTTGAATGCGCTCTTCCAGATCCAATTCATTTTCCTCGAGGCTCTTAAGCAGAGCCGCGGGAACACAGGATGACACGCCGCTTTCCACGGGACCGCCATTGAGAAACGCGATACTCTGGCGGACAATTTGGTCGGTCGGATCGACGTCGAGCCAGATTAGCCTTTCCGCCGGACGGCTGACGGCCACGCGTAACTGGTCGATTGCGAGGCGCTTCTGCAGATCTTCGATATCGGAGTCGGCCCGCTGGTGCCAGCACTGACGCTGAACACGCTCGATATGACGACCGGCATCAAGCACGCACACGGAGTGGAAGTCCAGTCCCTTCACCTCGGAAATCGTAAGTACAGCTTGGCGCGCTACTTCTGGGACGTAGGTGGGAACCGTGTCTTCCAGAGCGATGAGGGCCATTCCCTCGCGTGTCGAAAGCGAGGTCAGCAACTCGTCCAGATCGGGGCCAGCTGTGGCCGTGCAGTACAGGATCTGGTCGGTGGCGTCATCTTCTATCTCAGCGTAGCCGGTACCGCTGGGCCGCTCCTGCTTCTCCACGTGAGAGTAAAGGTCCCAAACACGATTCACTAGCGCCGCGATGCGGCGCGGACTCCGTAGGTTTGCGGAGAGCTTGTAATCGGCCGGAGTACCGACTTGCGCATGCAGTAGATCGCTCAGCCAACCCCATTCGAAGTCCGTGGGACGCACGGTTTGAGCCTCATCGCCTGCCAGCAGCAAGCGTATGGGTGCGCGACGGTTCCCTCGAGCCCGGGAGGCAATCTCCACTATCAGCCAAGCCTCGATGGGTGTCAGGTCCTGGCATTCATCAACCGCAATACAGTCGTAGTCGAACCACCCGGGATTAGCGCTTGGCGGGCTTCCGGTGGTGTCATGGCGCAGTTTTTCGACGGCCTGCCAGGCGAGCGCCAGTTCTGGAAAATAGCGTACCGCAAGAGGGACGGGATTCGACCGTTCCAGGCGGCGTGCGGCCTCCAGTGCGGCTGTCACCGCTGCTTGACCAAGTGATCGCGTGCGACGTTCCCGATACGCTTGGTCCGTGACGCGCGCATCCTTACAAGCAGCGAAACGACCGATGGCAACGGGAAGCGCCTCCCCGGCCAGATGCGCGTGCAATTCGTCGTACAGAGCTGTCTGGCAATGAGTCCAAGCGCCGAGGATCCGCGTAAATGGTGCCAAGTCGTGCACGAACCGCTGTCGGGCTTCGAATTCGGCAACCACTTGGGCGTTCGACCCGAATATCTGGCGGACCAGATTGGGCAACGTAACCACGACGAAGCGCTTGTGTGAGGAACAGAAGCGGTCGAAGTACTCGCGGGCTAGCGCAGCCAGATCCGGGGAATACGTTACGTAGAGACCGTGTTCCATGGTAGCCGAATCGGCTGCGTGCCAAAGAGCGCTGGTCTTGCCCGAACCGGGATGACCCTTGAGAAGTCGCACCGGTTGGCGGGCCGAAGCAAACCGCTCCTGTGGCTGCGTCCAGGGCAGGGGTGCGTATTCCTCGCGCCGCAGATCTCGGACGGTCACCGGCATGTAGTGGGTATTGAACGATTGCGGCGTCAACAGAGAATGATCATCATGATGGCGGATGTCGCGCAGAAAGAGCGCCCCGTCGGGGGCGTCGGAAAACTCGCCGGACTCCTTCAGCGGAAGTGCAATTTTGGGAGCCCACCAGGCGTAGAAATGACTGCCCTGGCTGCCACAGAGCCGTGATCGGCGCCAACCACGGTTGACACCCGAAGTCGCCTTGTAGTGCAGGCGGCGCGCGTCGACCGACAGACGTTGCATCAGAAAGGCGGCCCGCCTCCCAAGTGCATCCCTGCCATGCTCAGCGAGCTTTTCTAGAAACTCTTGGTGACAGAAAAGAGGGTTTGGCGGCCGCGAAGTTTCGAATTCCTCGAGGAAGCCGAGCTGTTGGTTAGTACGCATGAAGGCATTCAGAATAGCTACCGAGCCGTACAGGTGCAAGCCATCAATCATCGAAGCTGGCAGGACTTTAAACACCAAGGACATAAATGCGTCGGCGTGCCGGTTGCACGTCGACTGGGTTGAGGCGTAAGGGGCCTGATCAATTCTCAGGCGGCGCAGTCTGGCGACGATCCACGATCTTGAACCCTTCCGGCAAATCGAACAGCTTTGAATCCGGCTCTGACAGAATCAGATTCGTGGCGGTAAATGCTTGCGTGCCGATTCGCGGATCGGAACGTTTGGAAAGCAGATTGAATCCCAACTTTGGCGAGAACCAGAATTCCCGCTCGATAATCATTTTTCGGTCGTTCCCAAATAAACCCGGATTGTAAATGACCCTATCGCGGGTGCCGGTCGTCTCGACACCCGCGACGAATTGGTTGCCAAGATCTTCGTGGATGTTCTCACCCGCACCGTTAGGAAGCGTACCTGTGGGTGGCCCTTGGAACTTGTAAACGGCATTTGGCGATGGCGTATAGGTGACAAGCGTGCACTGCTTCTTGGGGTCCAGCATGAAACAACTGTATAGGGTGTGGGTGTTCGGGTCAGCGATTTGAATGGTGGTCATCTGCGATTTGACCTTGCCATCCTTGGGCACGAGAAACCAGCGCTCCATGTAGATGCGGCCTTCCGTATCTCGCGCAATTTGCCGCTGGTTGACTGTAGTTATGGAGCCGCCGTCAGGGAGTTCTCTGACCCACTCCGTCTGCAGCAATAGAGTAAAAGGCGCATTGGGTTTTGGCGGGACCACGATGCTTTCGAGGACTCCGCCGTGCGCGCCGCCATCTTCGGCATAGTATTGCTGGAGCGGCTTTTGTTGTGGCCCTACGGGCTGAGCGCCGGGAGCGAGGGAAGGCTCCCCTTGTGCCTTTGTTCTCTGACAGGTGGAAAGGGTAACGAGGATGAGCAGCGAGGCAAGCGTACGCATGATTACCTCTCGTGGAGTTCCTACTATGACACAGAAAGGAATGATAGGAAATACGCGAGCGGGGTAATTCCACGACGCAAGGTGGCAGAGGAGCTGCCGTGTAGATACCCGAAGCAATTGCTGCATCCGCATCAAGTGCCTTCCATGGGTTGACCGGGCAATGTGCACTCATTCTTGGGCGATGTGATCAAGAACATAACTGAGCGTGAGGAGGCGTTGGGAGAGTCGACGAAGTTTGCTGCGCGCGTTGGGATCTTGTAGTTCCAGACGGAACAACTGGAGGAGATTACGAACAACAGCTATAGCGTTGCGAATGGCGGGGAGGCCAACGCGCTCTGGCGTGGTGGTTTGCGGGAGAGGCAGTTTAGGAATGGGATGGAGAGAAGCGGCTCTTTGTCGAGCGCACTGAAATTCGCGTTGCAAGTCTTGCTGCGTGACGTCGAGATATAGCAGGGTCATGTGGATATCTTTGTGCCCCAGCAATTGCATGAGGGCGGGCAGACTAACACCGAGGCGCAGCATAGTGGTGGCGAAGGTGTGTCTCAGACGGTGGGGAGTAGCCGAGGTTTTGCAGACGGCGGCTCGCACTCACCCACCCACCTAAGTCCCACACATCAAAGAAGACAAGGTCTACGAAAGACGAGACTGTACACGTGAGCGGGTACACTCCGAAAGACGGCACCTATGTTGCATCGTACGACAGGAGTGCCCCAGGAACAACAAGTTCCCCTTCTGGCGGCACGAACACAGGATCAGCGGGCGTTGCCTACCGCAAGGACTACGTCGCGGAAGGATACAGCCCACACGCATCGGTACGGCGCGACAAGCATGGAAAAATAAGGCACAGCGGGACTGCAGAATCAGCATTCGAGCGGCCGTCTCCATGTCCTTCCACGGGAAAAACCAGCGGTCGATGCTCAGGCTATGTCGTCGATCACGTTACTTCGCTAGAGTGCGCTGGCGCGGACGCACCTTCCAATATGCAGTGGCAGACCAAAGCCGACGCGAAGGCAAAGGACAAGACTGAACGGAACTGCCGACTATAGCTTCGTTGAACAGCCTTAACTCTGGTTTTTTTCGCTTCAGCGCATTTTGGTACCGAGTAGACGTCTCGTGGATCGGCTGCTTCACTTTCCACTCGCGATCCGTCAGCTTCACGAATGCACAGACTTCGCAGCGTCGAGAAACCGCTCCGCCCGGGTGAATTTTTCTGTGACACGTACCTCAGAGCCGGCAACACAGGGTATTCGGACTCTGAAGCATCAAATACCGCAGCGACCCCACGCCAAATTAGGGCACCAATTGACTCTGCCGCAAATTCAAATGCAGCTTCAAAGAAAATCTCCAAGAAGATTTCGAAGAACGCAACCAGTAGCTCAAGCATTGGCTCTGTCCATTGCTACGCTCCAAGCTTAAGCGAAGTTACACGCAAGCCGTCCTTAGGGGAGAGGGGTGCCTGGGATTTCAAGAGAAACCGTCACACCCGGAACTATGTTGGGAAACTCCTCCACTAGCGAAATTTCAATAATTTGGTTCGGAAAATGACCCGCGGGATTCGGGTTCCAGGTTCCCTTGAAAACCGGAAGAATCCAAAAGCCAGGACAACCCTCCAATACACAAGGTGTGATGAGGATGTCTTGGTCGTGGTCGAGATCAATCTGGTCTTGCCCAGGAATTCTCTGGGTATTGGGCAAGGGAAAGGGCGGCATCTCTCCGTCGATTCTTACGTTTATCGTTCCCGGGTAGAGGGCCATACCACTTAGAGCCAACACCGTCTGATAAAACTTCGGCCTGTACTTTCTGAAATGCCCGAAGCCCGGCTCGGCGACTTCACCTTTGAACATCACTCGCTCGCTTGCTGAATGGAACCAGCGTTCCTGCGGCTGCGTCTCGGTTTTCTTCTCCTACCGCACATGGTGCGGTAATCCTATCATCGCATACACTGATAACGGCAAGAGCAGGTCTGGTACGAACTTTACCGGCCGATCTCTGCCCCGTTCTCAGGGCGTCGCGAGTGAGGGCGTTTTGATGGTTAGGCGTGGTCGCTCTAGATAGACCTGCCTACCCAGAACAGAACTGGAATCAGAAGGAGTATGGCCAAGGGAACCGCAATGAATGCTAGCAGCGCTCTAGGCCAAGTCACCCATCGTTCCCGGAAGACCCGCCAAAGCAGGTACCCCATTACGGGCGTGTTGATCAGCACCGCAGTTACAACGCCTGGCGCATATTCCCGAAGGCCGAGGGTCGCTGCCACGTGATAAATCACGTTCAGCAACATCGTGAACACAAAACCGGCCATCACATAGGTTCCGACGGCTTCCTTCCCTCTTCGAATGCTCCAATACGTTACGGCGTAAGCCAAAATCGCCAGAAGTACGGCTGCGACTCGAAATTCAGTCGGACCAACCGGTAACTCCCAAAGGCCCGCATGTTTTGACCAGTCTGGTAGCCAAAC